>JAABUH010000554.1_pt1 | contig 53056 bp, 43 predicted proteins | sample 5559121 | NCBI WGS metagenome assembly JAABUH01 (sample SAMN10711871, study PRJNA513364) | rock metagenome | isolation source: Antarctica rocks | place: Antarctica: Victoria Land, Battleship Promontory nord | collected 2015-12-28 | reverse complement strand
GCCACACCGCGCGGGTCCGGGCCGTCGTCGGGCTGGTCAATCGGCAGTTGCCGGGGGCGCGCGCCGCGTAACCGCCCGGTACGGGGAAGGGGTCGCATACCCATCCTCCTTATTGTGCAACTTCTCTGCTGGGTCCATCGCCCCGCGATCGATCGGGCCATCGCCGCGCGCCGGGACGACCCGACGACCGTGACCGGACGCATCTACATGGGGCTACGTCGGCTGATCGCGACCCGGCAGGAGCACGCGGTCTTCGCCGGATCGATCACGGAGATTATCGAAACCGGCAACCCGCACGTCTTCGGCTTCCTCCGTCGCCACGGCGAGGCGAGCGCCCTGATCCTGGCGAACTTCACCGAGGGCGCGCAGCGGGTCGAGGCGAACACCGTGCAAGCGCACGGCCTCGCCTACGCTTTCGGCGATCTGGTCGGTGGCGGGCGACTCGATCTCGGGCGGAATCTGCTCCTCGCACCCTACCAACTCCTCTGCCTGATGCCGCGCTGAGCCCGCCATCGTGCATACACGGGTTGGTGTGACCACCGGCAAGACAGGGCGTTCCCGCCGACCTATAATGAGGGTCAGCGATCGGCGTTGCCGATCGTGCGAGTGGCGGGCGGCGACACGCTCGGTCGCCGCTGAAGGGGGAGCGCGATGCACGGCACCATGCAGGATTTTCCGCTCACACTCCAACATATTCTCTGGCGTATCGAGAAGCTCTTCCCGAAGAAGGAGATCGTCACCCTGCGCGCCGATGGCGTCCATCGTTACACCTACGGCGACTTCGTCGGGCGAGTGAAACGGCTCGCCAATGTGCTGGCCGGGCTCGGCATCGGCGCGGGCGACCGCGTCGGCACGATCGCCTGGAACAACTACCGCCACCTGGAACTCTATTACGCCGCGCCGTGCATGGGCGCGGTGTTGCACACCCTCAACCCGCGCCTCTTCCCGGAACAACTCGCCTTCATCATCAACGACGCCGCCGACCGCGTCCTCTTCGTGGACGAGACGTTGCTGCCCGCGCTCGACCGAATTGCCGGGCAGATCCCGACCGTGGAGACGATCGTCGTCCTCAGCGATGGCGGCGCGCTACCGGAGCACAGTCTCGGCGAGCTGCGCGACTACGAGACGTTGCTGGCCGCCGCCGCCACGGAGTACCCCTGGCCGACCCTCGATGAGCGGAGCGCCGCCGCGATGTGCTACACCTCCGGCACGACCGGCAATCCTAAAGGCGTCGCCTACACTCACCGCTCGCAATTCCTCCACGCCATGACCGGCCTGCAAACGAGCGGGCTGAGCCTGAGCGAGGCGGACAGGGTATTGCCGGTCGTGCCGATGTTCCACGTCAACAGCTGGGGGCTCCCCTTCGCCGCCGGGATGGTCGGGGCGACACAGGTTTTCCCCGATCGCTGGGCGGGCGATGGCGCGGCGCTGCTGCAACTGATCGCCGACGAAGGGGCCACCTTCCTGGCCGGTGTCCCGACCGTCTGGCTCGCCCTGCTGCGCCAGATTGAGGAGACGGGGGCCACGCTCCCCACGGTTCGCACAATCGTCTGTGGCGGCTCGGCGGCACCCCCGGCGCTGATCATGGGGATGGCGCGGCACGGCCTGCACGTCGTCCACGCCTGGGGGATGACCGAAACCTCCCCGATCGGCACCGTCGCCCGCGCGCGCTCCTGGCACACGCCGGAGGAAGCGGCGGCGCTGACGCTGACGCAGGGGGTGCCGGTGCCCGGTGTGGAGCTGCGGATCGCCGATATCGAGACGGGCGCGGAACTGCCGTGGGACGGCGCAGCCTTCGGCGAGGTGCAGGTGCGCGGCCCCTGGGTCGCCGCCGGATACTATCACGACGCCGATACCGGGAAGCTGACGGCTGACGGCTGGTTCCGCACCGGTGATGTCGCCACGATCAACCCCGATGGCTACATGGCGATCGTGGACCGTACCAAGGATGTGATCAAGTCGGGCGGCGAGTGGATCTCGTCGGTGGAACTGGAAAATACGCTGATGGCGCACCCGCGCGTGCTGGAAGCGGCGGTGATCGCGCTGCCCCATCCGAAGTGGCAGGAGCGCCCGGTCGCTTTCGTGGTGCTGGCCCCGGAGGCGCGCGGCCAAATTGACGAGGCGGAGTTGCGCGCCTTCCTCGGCGAGCGGGTGGCGCGCTGGTGGCTGCCGGACGAGATCCGCGTGATCGAGAGCCTGCCCAAGACCTCGGTCGGCAAGTTCGACAAGAAGGTGTTGCGCGCGGAGGCCGTGCCGCTCAGCGGCGATGCGGCGAAGTAACCTGGAATCCTGGCGGGTTGCCATTGCTCTGGGGTTGAAATACCCATGAAGGGCACACTGCCCCGGCTAAGGGCGGCTATGCCGCCACAAAGTCCCCTTCGGGGACTGGAGCGTCCCGACCGCAATGCTTACCCGGATACTGCTACAGTTCTTGCTTAGTGCTGCTATGAGTTGAGGCAGAATAGAACGATGTAGGTGGATCCGTATAAGCACCCACGGTCGCATTCTGGTCGTGAGCAGCAGCGCGAGGGGCGGGGGGTTATCTTCACCGCCTCTCACGCTGTCCGAATCGCCCGTGTTGGTTCGCCCGGTGACGATTGCGTTAGCTCATCAAGGGGCGCGGATCGAAGATGACCTGGAGCGAGGCGATTTTGCCGTCGCGGACGCGGAGCCATTGGGCGATCTTCAAGGTGACGTCCGGCTTACTCACGATCTGATCGTAGATCTGGAATACATTCTCACCCTCGGCAGCGATGACATGGCGACGGACCTCACGCACGTTCGCCAGCGTCTGCTGTAATCCTGCGATGTACTCTTCGATGCCATTGGTCGTCCCCATCACGCCGTCGAAGGTCACGTCCTCGTGTAGCAGTGGCCGCATGGCATCGAAATCCTTCTTCGCCATCGCGGCGAAGTACGTATCGACGATCGCGCGGGCCGTGTTGGTCGTCATGGTCTGATCCTCCTCGTTCGTCGTGTGATCGCGGTCAATCTCATCTGCGCTCGATAAGCGTTACCGTCCCTCGCCCCGTAGCGCAGCACAGGCGACCTACACCCAGCGTAGCAGGCGAATGGCGACACCCTTATGTCACCGTTCTGCATAGTGATCCAGAATCTCCTGCGCGGCCTGCCGTAGCAATTGACGTAACTCTTCTGGCGCATCCACCCGCGCCTCGGTGCCGAGACTCAGCACGATCCGCACCAGCCAGGCATAGTCCACCGTGTGCAAACGCAGCCTGATTTGGCCCGCTCCCGTTGCCGTCCGCTCGATGTATTTCGCCAGGTGTTGTTCGCGCTCCAGTCGCAAGACGCCGCGCGCGGTCAGATCGATCCGCACTTCGGGGAATGCGGGATCGACGTGGGTTCTGCTGACCTCCAGGCTTTCCGTGTCTCGCGGCGGCAGCGCCCCGCGCGCCTCCAGCATGCGGTCGACGCGGTAGGTGCGCGTTTCCCGGCGCTCGTGGGAATAGGCTTCGCAGTACCAGAGCCCGTCCGCCGTACGCAAGTGGAGCGGCAGCAGGGTCTGATGCGATTCTCCGTTCTCCGAGCGATAGATCACCGCGACCCACCGCTCCTGGCGTGCGCTCTCCACGAGTCGATCGAGGAAGGGGGTCGGGTAGGGCCGCGAAGGGATATCGATGGAAAGGGTTTGCTGCACGCGATCGAGGTGCGCGCGCTCGTGGCGCGGGAGGAGAGTATCGACTTTGGCGAGGAGTGACTCGCGATCCCCTTTGTAGGGCGTTTCGGCCAGACGCGCGAGGCCACCGAGCGCCAGACGCAGCAGGAGCGCCTCGTGCAACGTCAGGGCGAGGGGCGGCAGGGAGTAATCCGGCGGCAGGGTATAGCCACCGGACGCCCCCAGGTCGGCCACGATCGGGATGCCCATCTCGGACAGCGCCTGGACATCGCGCAGCACCGTGCGCCTGGAAACCTCGAAACGCCGGGCGAGTTCCCCTGCCGTGCGCTTCCTCTCTTGGAGGAGTAAGAGGATCGCGGTCAGGCGGTCGATACGATTCATCGTGCCCTCGCCCCACAATGCCCGGCTTCTGTTGTCGTCGCCGCGCGCCCGGCGTTAATGCGGCGCACGGTAGAGGGTCGAGGTCGGCGGGATCTCCATCAACTCGATCTGATTGCCATCGAGGTCGTTGATGAAGGCGAGCCGCTGCGCCGCCCGTCCGGCGCGCGGCGGCGCGTTCGGCGCGATGCCGAGGGTCGCGAGATGGGCCAGCGTCGTCGCCAGATCGTCCACCACCAGGCAGATGTGGACGTAGCCGAGCGCTCGCTCAACCGGCGGCGGTGGCGCGTTGCCGCCTGGGAAGAGTTCGATGAACTGGCCGGGGGCGAACTCCAGATAGATCAGCTGCACGGTGCCGTCCGGGTCGATCCCCCGGAATGCCTCGCGCGCGCTGAACGCCGCGCCGTACCACCGCTTGCTGCGCTCCAGATCGCGCACGCGGAAGGCCACATGGCCCAGTTGTGTCATTGTCGCCATTCCCCAGCCCCCCCCCACAATGTCGCGCCCCCGGTCGCCGCTGGCGTCAGACACACGATCGTAGACCCAGGCGAACATACCACAATCATCACCGTCAGCGTGGTGCCCTCTGGCTTCACCGGTGGATGAACGAGGAGGTGGCCCGGAATCGCTCCGGGCCACCCTCCTCGTTTGTTGTTGTTGCGCGACTCTAGATGCGGGAGCGCGGGTCCAGCGCGTCGCGCAGGCCGTCGCCGATGTAGTTGATCGAGAGCACGGTGAGGAAGATCATCAGGCCGGGGAAGAGCGCGATGTGCGGCGCGAACTCCAGCTGATCCTTCCCGTTCGCGAGCATCGAACCCCAGGTCGGCACATCCGGCGGGAAGCCAAGGCCGAGGAAGGAGAGGGACGACTCGCTGATGATCGCCGCGCCGACGGCGAGGGTCGCCGCCACGATCACCGGGGAGAGGACGTTCGGCAGGATGTGCTTGAATATCTGGCTCGACTCGGTCGCGCCGATGCAGCGCGCCGCCTCCACGAACTCCTTCTCCTTCAGGGCGAGGAACGACGCGCGGACGAGGCGCGCGACCGGCATCCAGTTCAGGAAGCCGATGACGGCGACGATCAGGATCAGGATCCCGTTCTCCACGCCGAAGGCTTTCTTCAGCTTGTCGGAGTAGAGGTAGCTGATCAGCAGCAGCAGCGGCAACTGGGGCAGCGCGAGGAAGAGATCGGTGATGCGCATCAGGAGCGAGTCGGCCCACTTCCCGAAGAAGCCGGAGATCGCGCCGACGAGCGTGCCGATCGTCACCGAAACCACCATCGCCATCAACCCGACAAGGAGCGACTTCCGCCCGCCGGAGAAGACGCGGGCCAGCATGTCGTGGCCCAGATCGTCGTAGCCCATCGGGGCGGTGAGGGCCGGGGTCTTCGATGAATTGAGGATATCCAGCGCCTGGGGATTCTTGGTATAGATGAACGGTCCGAAGATACAGGCCAGGATGATGATCGTCAGGATCGCCACCCCGGTCAGCGCCATCTTGTGTTTGCGGAACTGCCGCCAGGCATCGCTCCAGAGGGTGCGCGGCTTGCGTACCTTCGCGCCCCCGGCAAGGGTGCCGCGCTGGCGTAATGCGCCCGCTGCGCGTGCTGTATCGGTCACTTCGGCCATCGCTCTTCCTCCCTCATGGCACCGGGCAATTCGCCCTTACCGTGCCGGTCGTGTCCTGTGCGCGGTCAGCCCGCGACCCGGCTCGGCTTAGCTGAACTTGATGCGCGGATCGAGCGCGCCGTAGACCACGTCGGCGACGAGGTTCGAGAGCACCACCAGGATCGAGATGATGAAGACGACCGACATCACCACCGGCGTATCGCTCGAGCCGAGCGACGTGATCAGGAGCGAGCCGATACCCGGCACGCGGAAGATCTGCTCGGTGATGATCGCGCCGCCGAAAAGGCCCGGCAGTTGCAGCGCGATGATTGTGATGACCGGGATGAAGGCGTTGCGGACGACGTGGCGCATGATGACGGTGCGCTCGGTGAACCCCTTCGCGCGAGCGGTGCGGACGTAATCGAGCTTGATGTTCTCGAGCATCGAGGCGCGGGTGTAGCGCATCAGCGTCGCCGCCTGGAAGATCCCGAGGATCAGGACCGGCAGGGCGGCGAAACGGAGCCGCTCTCCCAGGCCGAGGAGCCCGGTATCGGCGGTCTGGGACTCATAGATGAATGGCAGCCAGCCGAGCTTGATCGAGAAGAGGAGGATCGCCAGGAGGCCCGAGAAGAAGGTCGGGATGGAGAAGCCGAAGAAGGCGATGGTCGTCGCGACCTGGTCGAAGATGGAATACTGCTTCACCGCCGATAGCACCCCGATCGGCAGGGCGATCAGCAGGCCGAGGATGAACGCCAGCCCCATCACGAAGATGGTGGTGCCGATACGGCCCACGACGAGGCCACGGACATCGGTGCGCGAAGCGAAGGAGAAGCCCCAGTCGCCGCGCACCCAGGAGGTCGCCCACTTGGCGTACTGCACCGGGATCGGATCGTCCAGGCCGAGCTGCTTACGGATGTTCAGGCGCACCTCCGGCGGCACCGAGGGGTTCGCCGCGAACTGCGACATCGGGTCGCCTGGGGCGAGCTTCAAGATCGCGAAGATGATCATGCTGATCACGATCAGCGTGGGGATAGCGGTCAGCAAACGCCGGATGATGTACGTGCCCAACGGATCCCCCCTCTTAACACACTCGCCAACCCCGAACGAGCCCTTCGGTAATGAATAGGACGCACGCCTCCGGGCAACTGTTCCCGGGTGCGCGCCCATTTAACCCGCGATCACCGAGCCGCCATTCGTTGTATGCTGCCTACTCGGCGATCTCTCCCCGTCGCCGGTGTCGAGAATGCTCGACAGTTGTGGCAGGGCAATAAACGAATATGCCAGAGGGTTACCGAAAGGATCCTCCAGCATGTGCGTCGCTAACGAATGGCGAGCGAAACGCGGGTACGTAACGGAATTATAGCGGACAGCGGCATGCTGTCAAATGGCGCAAGGCTCAGGAAAAGGAACGGGTTTTGGGCGAGTGGCACAAGCTAAGTGCTCCTTTTCATAATCAGTAGTGGGGTTAGGTTTGGCTTACTTCCTCGCAACCGCGCCGCCCCATCCCCACAAGTATTTGTGAAATGGAGCACTAAGCCTATACTACGCTCTATCAGCGACGTAGAAGCGTTTTTGGTGCCAAATGGAGGATGTAATGATAGACCGCGCGATCGATACCGTCGCGATCATCGGCGTCGGGATCATGGGGTCCGGGCTGGCGGCGGAGTGGGCTGCGGGCGGGCGACAGGTGACGATCTTCGGGCGCGATGCCGCGCGCGCCGGTATCGGGCGCGAGCGTGCGGCGGCGGCGTTGCAGACGCTGGAGCGGGGGGGCTTGCTCCCCGCCGGGGGCGCGGACGTGGCGCTGGCGCGGATTCGCCCGGCGATCACGTTGGAGACGGCGGTGGCGGGTGCCGAGCTGGTGCAGGAGAGCATCCCCGAGGATCTGGAGTTGAAGCGCGACCTCTTCGCCACCCTCGATCGCCTCTGCCCGGCGGAGACGATCCTCGCCTCCAATACCTCCGGCCTGCCGATCTCGCGGATCGCCGAGGGGCTGACCGGCGCGGCGCGCATCATCGGGATGCATTACCTGAACCCGCCGCACCTGATGCCCCCGGTCGAGGTGATCCCCGGCGCGGCGACCGCCCCGGAGACGATCGCCCGCGCGCGCGATGCCCTGCTTTCCTTGAAGAAGTCGCCGCTGGTCGTCCGTAGCGAGGTGCCAGGCTTCCTCTGGAATCGCCTCCAATTCGCCCTCGCGCGCGAGGCGTTCTGGCTCGTTGAGCAGGGTGTCGCCACGATGGAGGAGGTCGATCTGGCGATGCGGCAGGGGTTGGGACGGCGCTGGGCGATCGCCGGGCCGTTCGCCTCGCTCGATCTCGGCGGCATCGACACGATGGCCCGCGTCGCCGAATATCTGCTGCCGGAATTGAGTACCGCGCAGACGACGCCGCACTTCCTCGATCAGCGGATCGCGGCGGGGCATTTTGGCGCGAAGACCGGCGCGGGCTTCTATCCCTGGCCCGCCGAGCGCCATGCCGCCGCGCTCGCCCGGCGCGACGCGATGCTGCTGGCCGCGCTGCGCGCCGACCGCGAGGAGAGCGCCAGGGCGACAGAGTCGCCGTCCGCGTAGGATACCGCGATACAGGGGTGCTACCACCGCAGCGCCCGGTCGTGTGTGTGCGCCGATGAGCGAGCCGCAACTGTTGCCAGCGCCCGATGAAGGGGTCGCCACCCGGGTCGCCGCCCCGGTCGATGTCGCCTATCGCGCTCATTTGGAACATCTGCTGGACGATCTCCTCACCTGAGTGGCGCGGCTGCGCGTGGCCTTGTCAGCGGCATCGCCCGAACGGTGGTATCCGGGACCGAAGCGCGGGCGAAGTTGCCGCACACCTGTCCTCTTTACGGCCTTCTGCGCGGCGGGCAACCATCGCGCCATCACGGCGTTATAGCAATGCTGTGTTAGCGCTTGATAGGAGGGTGGGGGACGCCGTATGCGACAGCCGAGAACTGAGATGGATGAGCCGGTTTCCCGCGCCGAACTCCTGGCGATGCAGGCCGAGTACGATCGGAAGCTTGCCGCGCTGAGTGGGGTATTGGCAGAGTCGCGGCGTTCGCGACCGCAGCGGCGACGACTCTTGCTGCTCCTGCCGCTGGTGGTGTTGCTGGCGCTGGTCCCCTTCTCGATCCGCGCCGCTGGCTCCTTTAATGACCTGACCGGCAGTGTCCACGATGCCAATATTCAGGCGATCTACGACGCCGGGATCACGACTGGCTGCGTCCCCAACGTCTCGTACTGCCCGACCGCCAACGTTACTCGCCAGGAGATGGCCTCGTTCCTGGCGCGCGCGGCGGGACTCGGCACCAACCCCCCGGTCGCCAACGCCAAGACCGCGCAGACGGCGATCAGCGCGACCACAGTCGGTGGCTACGCGCCGAACGCGCTGATCCGCGCCGCGCAGGCGACCAGCACATACACGCGGGATACCAACGAGTTCGCCGTTATCTCGGTCTTCAATACCGGCGCCCCCCTGAACCCGATCGCCTCGGTGGTGATCACCGCGCCAGGGGCCGGGTTCGTCGTCGTCAACGCCACGCTCGGCGTCTCAATCGAGCCGTCCAGCACCGGCGGCACGTCGAGCAACACCGTTGGCTACGCGCGCCTGCGCGACACCAGCGCGGTCAGCACCGGGCTCGCCTCTCCGCTGCTGAGCACCGCCACCGGCAATGGCTCGCAGGCGACCACCCTCGGCCCCACCTACATCTTCCCGGTCGCGGCGGGGGCGCACACCTTCGTCCTGGAAGCGCAGAAGAGTGGGACCGGGACCGTCAGGGTCTTCGATGGCGTGGTCACCGTCCTCTTCGTCCCCTTCGGTTCGGGCGGCGCGGGGACGTTGGAGGAGGGCCAGCCGTAAGTCGCGCCACACCGGCTGCCCGCAAAGCGATCGGCAATGCAGCGCCGCCGCTCCTGAAGGGGGGCGGCGGCGTTTGCGTTCGTGTGTCGAGCGGTATGGGTGCGAAGGCCGAGCGGCGATCAGCCGCCACCCCCGTAGCGGTGCCCGTCTGGCGCTTCCTGCTCATTGACCTGGGGCCAGACGAGGACGAAGCCGAGCTTGCCAATTAATGTGTTGTTCTGGAAATCTGACAGTGATTGTGGATTGGTTTTGCATCGTTCATAAATAGCACCGGGCGTTGTCGGTGTACTGGCATTGAGGCAATAGGCTGCTAACGCCCCCGCCGCCTCGCCGATGTTCCACTCCACCGGGTGCAGCCGGTAGCAGCCGTTCGTGACGTGGGTCGTGCCGATATTCTTGCAGGCGGGGAGGAGATTCTTGACCTTGTCCGTCTGCTGGATGTACGCGCCGAGCGGGATTTGGAAGCGGTAGCTCGCCACATTGACGTATGTGCGCCCGTTATAAAGGCTGTTGCCGTCGCCGTGACTCGGGTGTAGATCGATACGATAGTAGCCGATGCCGACGCTATCGGGAAAGACCTCAGCACTCGCGGGGAGATTGCGCTGCTGGCGCTCGTCCACGCCAACGTACTTCTCATAGATCGGGAATGCCGCCTTGATCCGCCGACTCTCGCGTATATAGACCGATTTGGCAAAGCCATCTTTGGTGCCGGTGATATCCGGGCGTGTGCGGAGACCGGGATAGCCGATGCCGTTACCATCGGGGTGTGGAGCCTCGGTCTGCATCCAGTACAGCAGCGACATACTGAGTTCCTTCGCCTCAGTTAGTGCCGTCTGCTTGTCGATGGTAGTCCCCTTCGGCCCGACGAGTGGCGTGAGCCAGTAATCGGTCTGCGGCCAGTTGGCGAGGGTAACGTCGCTCGGATAGACGCCGGAGAGGCATTGGTCATGCCAGAAGATGCGGCGGTAGTGCCACATGTCGCCGTTCAAGTCCTGGCTCGTCGGTCCCTCGAAGAGGTAGCGTGTGCGTGGTTGTAGCGTTTCTGGGTGAGTATCGGTCCAACTGAGAAGCTTACCCGGCCAAGGTTGCTTGAACTTCGGGGTGAAGTCTCTCCATTTAGCGTCGTAATTGTTTGGTTTGTTGATCGTGAAGTCCTCGCCGGGGATGTATTCCATCGGGAAGCACCAGCTGACCGCCTGCTGATCGAGCGGTTGTGCGGCCCCCGTCAGCGCGTGCAACTCCTTCGAGTCGGTGGGCTGATCCTGCTGGCTCTCCGCGCCGGTCACGAAATCGACGTTCGCCAGCGGCAGCAGATCGCCGAGTTCGGTCGCATCGAGGACGTATGCGGCCTGGACGGTGCGGTCGATGTTGCCCGCGCCGAGGTCGGTGAAGGTGACGGCGCTGATGAGATCGTTGGTCGAGGTTGGGGAGGATGAGCCAAACGACACGCTCTTCGGCACATGGCGCAGCAGCACCGTCAGCTTGCCGCTCGCCTGATAGGGCTTGAGGGTCGCGGTCAGCACCGCCAGCGCCACCGGCGCTTCATGGCAGAGGGCGCTGACGATCCCCATACCCGGATTCAGGTAGGGGCTGGCGTAGGGAGCCTTGCGGAGGGCGTAGTTCTGCCGGTAGAAGCTGCGAACATCGTTGCGGAACTGCCGGTAGCTCGCTGTGCAGCCGGTGGTCTCGATCCACGGATTCTCGTCGGGCGGCACCGCCTGCGCGGTCAGCTGCCCGCCGAGCCAGTCGGTCTCCTCGGTCAGGATGACGCTGCGCCCGAGCTTCAGCGCCGCGAGCGCCGCCGCGACCCCGCCGACCCCACCCCCGGCGATCAGGATGTCCGCGCTCAGCGTATCCGCCGCGCCGACCGCGTCGGTCTGGTAGGCGATCGCACCTGCCCCGGCGCTCATCGCCGCCAGCGCCGCCGCCGACCAGCCGAGGAATTGTCGCCGTGTCACCTGTCCATCGCGCGGCATCGAATCGTCCCACCCCTACTACCAGCGAATATCGCAACCCTGTTGTACAACGATCCGTCGTGCAGTTGGTTGCCCCACACACGATGGCGAGGAACCGCAGTCGCCGCTTCTGCGCTACCACGTAGTCGTGCCGCACTGGGATCAGCGCCATCAAGGCCGCCAACACCGCCCCTACGTCCAAACCGGGGGCGCGATTTGCCCTTGACCAGCGCCGAAAAGCGTGTACCCTTCTCCCTGTGTGAACGTAAACGCTATGGGGGCCACGGGGAGGGGAGATGACCGATCAGCCGTTCGACATGAAGCATAAGAGCCGGACGCTCTTCGAGGGGCGCGATCGCGCGGCGGCGCGTGCCTACCTGAAGGGGATGGGCTACACCAACGAGGATCTCGCCAAGCCGATCATCGGGATCGCCAACACCTGGACCGAGACGATGCCGTGCAACCTCAACCTGCGCCGCCTCGCCGGCTTCATCAAGCAGGGGATTCGCGCCGCCGGTGGCACGCCGATGGAATTCAACACGATCGCGATCAGCGACGGGATCACGATGGGCACCGAGGGGATGAAGGCTTCGCTGGTCAGCCGCGAGATCATCGCCGACTCGATCGAGCTCGTCGGGCGCGGGCACATGTTCGACGCCGTGATCGCCCTGGCGGCCTGCGACAAGACGATGCCCGGCGCGGCGATGGGGATCATCCGCCTCGATGTGCCGAGCATGGTCGTCTATGGCGGCACCATCATGCCCGGCAACTTCCGGGGCAAGGACGTCACGATCGTCGATATCTTCGAGATGATCGGGGCGGTCGCCGCTGGGCGCGCGACCGACGCCGATCTCGATGAGTTGGAGACCGTCGCCAGCCCCGGCGCGGGCGCGTGCGGCGGGCAGTACACCGCCAATACGATGGCGACCGTCTTCGAGCTGATGGGCCTCTCGCCGCTCGGCACCGCCTCGGTCCCGGCGGTCGATCCGCGCAAGGACAAGGTCGGCGAGCGGGTCGGGCACCTGATCATGGACATGCTGCGCGAGGGGATCCGCCCGAGCGACATCCTCACCCGCGCCTCGTTCGAGAACGGCATCGCCGCCGCCGCCGCGACCGGTGGCTCGACCAACGTCGTGCTGCATCTCCTGGCATTGGCGCGCGAGGCGAATATCCCGCTGACGATCGACGATTTCGACCGCGTGAGCAAGCGCACCCCGCTGATCGCCGACCTCAAGCCGGGCGGGCGCTACACCGCCGCCGATGTCGATCGGATCGGCGGCATCCAGGTCGTCGCGGAGCGGATGGTCGCGGCGGGGCTGGCCGATGGCGCGCAGCGCACCGTCACCGGGCGCACCCTGGCCGAGGAGTCGGCTGGCGCGATGGCGATCCCCAATCAGGATGTGCTCGCCCCCGTCTCGGACCCGATCAAGGAGACCGGCGGTCTGGTGATCCTGAAGGGGAATATCGCCCCCGAGGGTTGCGTCGTCAAGGTGGCCGGACACGAGCGACCGTATCACCGTGGCCCTGCGCGTTGCTTCGACCGCGAGGAAGACGCGATGACGGCGGTCACCAGCGGCGCGATCAAGGCGGGCGACACGATGGTGATCCGCTACGAGGGACCACGGGGCGGGCCGGGGATGCGCGAGATGCTCGGCGTCACCTCCGCCGTTGTCGGTGCGGGGCTCGGCGACACGGTCGCGCTCCTCACCGACGGGCGTTTCTCCGGGGCCACGCGCGGCCTGATGATCGGCCACGTCGCGCCGGAAGCGGCGCTCGGTGGCCCGATCGCCGCGATCCGCGATGGTGACACGCTCGAGATCGATATCGAGGGTCGCGGCCTCAACTTCGGCATCTCGGACGACGAGTTGGCGGCGCGGCTCGCGGATTGGACCCCGCCCGCACCGAAGTACACCAGCGGCGTCTTCGCGAAGTACGTCGCGCTCGTCTCCTCGGCGTCGGAAGGGGCGGTCACGCGCGCGCCGCAGTAGTCCGCAAGGGTTCTGCTCCGACGATTCGGCCCCACCCCCGCGCCACGCAGCTGGCGCGGGGGTGGGACTTTTTCTCCGCCTATTCAGCCTGTTCCGCGCGACGAGGTTGTTTGCCACGCGCCACCGCGCCCGCCACGGTTGGGGTGCTGTGCTACACTCCACCCCCGAAACGAAAGGGATGCGGGGGGACATGGACTGGGGGCGACCGGGCGTGGTGCTGCGAGGCTGGGCGGAGGCGCGGGGCTGGCGGGGTGGGCTCGCCCCCTTGCTCGCCCTGATCGCCATGTCGGCGGCGAGCGTGGCGCTGGCCGGGGCATTGATCGTCCTGCTCCTCCTGCCGAAGGGGGGCGGCACGCCGGTCCAGAGCAACGATACGGGGACATTGCGCGAGCTGAGCGCCACCGCCGTGGCGGCGGTCGGGTCGGCTGGGCCGACCGCGATCCCCTCGTCGCCAGAAAGCTCGTCCGCGCCAACCTCGACAACTGGAGGGTTGCCTTCCCCGACCCCGACCCCCGGCCCTGCGCCGAGCGCCGCACCGACCGCGCCCCCGGCGGTTGCGGCGACGCCGAGCGCCCTGCCGACCCTCGCCGCGACTGCAACTGGGACCGTACCGCCGAGCACCGCCCCGACGGTTGTGGCATCCGGCGCGACGCCCAGCGCCGCGCCGACTACCGCCTCCACGCCGCGACCGACGCCGACGCCGCGCGCCCCGCTCCTGCCACCGCCCGCGATCGGCGCACGGAGCGCGATCATCTGGGATGCGACGGCGGGCGTCGAACTCTTCTCGAAGAACCCCGACGAGGCGATCGCCCCGGCGAGCACGGCGAAGATGCTGACGGCATTAGTGGCGTTGGACCTGCTGAAACTCGACACCCGCATCACCGTCGACCCGCGCGATGTCAGCCGCCCCGAGGACAACGAATCGACGATGGACCTGGTCGCGGGGGATACGCTGACCTTCGGCGATCTGTTGTACGGCATGTTGCTCAATTCGGGGAGCGACGCGGCGCGCACCGTGGCGCGGGCGGGCGGGCTGATCCTCCTCGCGGGCGCGCCGGGCGATCCGAGCGGGCGCTTCATGGACGAGCTGAACGCGCGCGCGGTCCAGATCGGGGCCACGAACTCGCATTTCGTCAATCCGCATGGCGACGACGCGCCCGGCCAGTACAGCACCGCGCGCGATCTGTTGCGGATCGCCGACGAGGCGCTGAAACGCCCCGACTTCGCCCGCGTCGTCGCCACACCCACGATCACCGTTAAGACGGTCGATGGCGCGCGCAGCTTCGCGCTCCGCAACACCAACGAATTGCTCTTCAGTCGCCCCGGCATCCACGGCGTCAAGACCGGCACGACCCCGGAGTGTGGCTACTGCCTCGTCGCGGCGCAGTGGCGGGCCAGCGGGCGGGTCATCGCGGTCGTCCTCGGCGCGGCGGATCGCGTCGCCGACGCGACGATCTTGCTCGACTGGGTCAACGCGGCCTATCCGTAATCGCCGCGCGCAAGGGCTGCGCGCTCGTCCACCCTCACCCCCGGCGCTCACGCGCCACCCCACCGCCCGGGGGGCACCCGCCCAGCCGAGGAGCGGGGGAAGGCTCAACCCCACCGGTGATTGCGAAACGCGGCCCTTGCGCGCGTCGCTTAGTGCTGCGTTTCGCAACTGCGTGTCAGGTTAGGCGGCGAGGGGACAGCCGAGAGCGGGGCGGGGCGGTGGCAGCGCCGACAGTGCGGCGAGGCGGTCGTCGAGGTGCGGCCGGGTGAAGCGCCAGTGGAACGGCACGGCCGTGTCGTTATACCAGGCCGCGAAGGCGAGTAAGCGCTGCTCGACGGCGGCCAGGTCGGCGAAGTCGTTGGGGGTGAGGGCCTTGCGCTGGACGATGGAGCAGAAGCGCGCGATCTGGTTGCGCCAGGAGGCGTGGGTCGGCAGATGGACGAGGAGGAGATCCGGATACTGCCCCTGGAGGCGTTGGGCCGCGGTCGCGCCGCGGTGGCTGCTGCCGTTGTCGCCGATCCAGAAGACGCGCGCGGCGGCGCGGTAGGGTTCCCGCTGCAGCACCTGGTCGACCAGCCGCCCGAAGGGGGCGCTGCCGGTGGTCGCCGCGCAGCGGCCGATGAGGCCCCCGCTGCGCACATCCCAAGCGGCGAGGGAGGCCAGCGCGCCGCCGCGCGCGTACGCGTGCTCGCCCCGCATCGGCCGGGCGGGGCGGGGCGGGGTCGTCGCGTGACAGCGCGCCCGCGCCTGGATGCTCGTCTGCTCGTCGGCGCTGACGATGCAGGCCGCCGGGGCCAGCGGCCGCCCGTCCCACCACCCGGCGTACCGGGCGAGCACGCGCCCGGCTTTGGCGGCGAAGGTCGGGTCGCGCGGGCAGCGCCAGCCCTGGTGTCGCCAGGGCTTGAGCGCGTCCGTATCGCGGATGCGCCAGATCGTGCTGGCGCTCAGCGGCGGGGCGGCCGGATGCGCGGCGATGCGGCGGGCCCGAGCGGCGATGCTGTAGCGGCCGAGCGGCGGCTCACGCCGCGCGGGCAGTTCGCAGGCGAGCGCCTTGACCGTCGCCACCGCCAGCGGGGGGGAAAGCGGGCTTGCGCCCGCGCCCCGGCCGCTCAGTCAGGCGGAACCCGGCCGTCGCCCAGGTGCGGCGCCACGCGCGCACCCAGTTGGGGTGCTTGCCCGGTCGCCGCGCGGCGGTCGCGTGGTCGATGGCCGGGTCGGCGTGGAGCACCAGGGCCAGTCGGGCGCGAGCGACCTGGATCTGCGGGGCGTTGTGCTGGCGGATGAGGCGCGCGCAGTCGGCCAGCTGCGCCGACCTGAAGGTCGGGCGGTGAATCGGCGCGGGGCCGGGCATGGCGCGCTCCCTGGCAGCGGCCCCGCCGCTCGGGACCTCGACCACCATGCTCCCCGCCCCGCCCGATCCTGACACGCAATTGCGAAACGGAGCACTAAGTCCCGCGCGCCCGCCTTCTCGCAGATGGTGCTGGGTGCCCCTTCCCCTTATCTTCCGCGCGAGGACTCTCCCTCCACCTGTCAAGGGTCGCGCCGAACGGGTATACTGCTTTGTCGTGAGAGAACGCAGGGACGATCGTGCGCGGTGCCCGGAGCGAAGGGCAGGGAGAATGGCGGGCCGCTGGGCGCGAGTCTGGGTCGTGCTTTCGTTCGTGCTGGCGTTGTTGCTGACCGTGCCGGGCGGCGTGGGATCGAGCGTGGCGCAGGGGGTCCGTGAGCCGGGCATCGCCCCCGGCGGCGCGGCGGACGAGTCGAGCTTCACCCTCGCCGATCTCCAACTCCTCCGCGCGCAGCCCGCGCCGCCCGCGATCGGGGCACGGAGCGCGATCGTCTGGGACGCGACGGCGGGGGTGGAACTCTTCTCGAAAGCCCCGGACGAGCGGATCGCCCCGGCCAGCACAGCGAAGATGCTGACCGCGCTGGTGGCGCTCGATCTGCTGAAGCTGGACACGCGGATCACCGTCGACCAGCGCGATATCTCCTTGCCGGAATATGGCGAGTCCTCGATGGGGCTGGCGAGCGGCGACACGCTGACCTTCGGCGACCTGCTGTACGGCATGTTGCTCAATTCGGGGAGCGACGCGGCGCGCACCGTGGCGCGGGCGGGCGGGTTGGTCCTCCTCGCGGGCGCTCCGGGCGACCCGAGCGGGCGCTTCATGGACGAACTGAACGCGCGTGCGGCGCTGCTCGGGTTGCCGAACTCGCACTTCGTCAACCCGCATGGCGACGACGCGCCCGGCCAGTACAGCAGCGCGCGCGATCTGCTGCGGATCGCCGACGAGGCGCTGAAACGCCCCGACTTCGCCCGCGTCGTCGCCACCCCGGCGATCACGGTCGAGACGATCGACGGTCGTCGCACGTTCGACCTGTCGAATACCAACGATTTGGTGCGGAGTCGCCCGGGTATCCACGGCGTCAAGACCGGCACGACTCCCGAGTGTGGCGAGTGCCTCGTCACGGCGCAGTGGGGGCCGGGCGGGCGGATCATCGCGGTCGTCCTCGGCGCGACCGACCGCTTCGCCGACACGACGACCCTGCTCGACTGGACCAATGCGTCGTATCGCTGGCTGACCCTCGGCCAGGGGAGCGACCTCGCGGGCTTGAATGCGGCGCTGGCACGGTGGGGGGTCGGCTTCCGCGACAAGCGGGCGGTCGTGCTCCAGGCGTGGGAAGCGCCGACCTTGCGGTACTATTTGCTCTTAGATAGGGCCAGCGGCGCGGGGGATGAGACGCGCGGGCAAGTCGTCTTCATCGCCGGGGTGCGGGAGGTGCTGCGCCTGCCGGTGTACGCGCTCGTCCCGACCGGTAGCCCCGCGCCCGGCACGCCGACACCGAACCGACCCTGAGTTTCGATATACCCCTTGCGGGCGCATTTGCGCGCCGCACTAGCGAATAGAGATGAGAGCGCGATGCCAGAACGACAGCAGCATAACGACGACCATACGGATGAAGCACCGCAGACCGAACGCCTCCAGAAGATCGTGGCGGCGCGCGGCGCGGCCTCGCGGCGTGCGGCGGAAGAACTGATCCTGGAAGGGCGCGTCACGGTCGATCGGCGCGTGGTGACGGAACTCGGCACGAAGGTCGATCCGCTCAACGCCGAGATCCGCGTGAACGGCAGGCTGTTGAAGCAGCCGCGCCTGACGTACCTGATCCTCAACAAGCCGCGCGGCTACATCACCACCGCCAGCGACCCCGAAGGACGACGCACCGTCTACGATATCCTCGAACCGGGGGCGACTAAGGAGCGGGTCTATCCGGTCGGGCGGCTCGATATGGATAGCGAGGGGCTCCTGCTGCTCACCAACGATGGCGAACTGACCAATCGGATCGCCCATCCGCGCTACCGGCTCGACAAGGAATACAATGCCCTGGTGGAGGGGAACCCGAGCGCCGGTGCGCTCGCCCGGCTGGCGCACGGCGGCTTCCTGATCAACGGCGGGCGGACCAGCCCGGCGCAGGTCACGACGATGGGCCACGAGGCCGGGGGCACCTGGCTGAAGGTGATCATCCACGAGGGGCGCAAGCGCCAGGTGCGCCGAATGCTCGAAGAGATCGGCCACCCGGTGCGGCGACTCCGCCGTGTCCGCCTGGGGCCGCTGACCCTCGCGGGGCTCCCCGCCGCGACGCATCGCCCGCTCTCCTCCGAGGAACTGCATCGCCTGCGCCGGATGGTCGGATTGACGGACGATGGGACCGCCGAGGAGCGGACGGTGCAACCGGAGACGCGGCGCGAGTCGGGCGGGCGGGTGCCGACGCGCGCCCTCGGCGAGGGGCGCGCGCGCTCGGTGCAAGGCAAGCCGAGTGGCGGCGAACTTCCCCCGCGCCCCTGGAAGAACACGAAGCCCGCGCCGCGCGCCGCAGGCGACACCGAGCGACCGGAGAAGGCGGGCGGCGGGCGGCGCGGACGGAACGATGATCGCAATGGCACACCGCTGCCGCTGCGCGGTGCTGCTGATGCCGTGCGACCCGAACGCACCGGGCCACGGGCGGATCGGGATGAGGGGCGCACCGGTGCGCCGTTCGTGCCGCGTGAAGTGGGCGGCACGGCACGTCCCGAACGGACCGGCCCACGAGCGGTTCGGGATGAGGGGCGCGGCGGTGGGCCGAGGTCGCCGCGCGAGGCGGGCGATACGTCACGCCCTGAAAAGGCTGGCGGCGCGCGAACCGGCCGGAACGATGGGCGCAGTGGTGCGCCAACGTCGCCGCGTGGCCTGGGCGATAAGGCGCGACCGACGAAGAGCGGCGGTGCGCGGACGAGCAGGAACGATGGGCGGAGCGGCGCACCTCGTGACGAGCGGGGCGGGGCCGGTAAAGGCACAGGAGGGCGCGGTGGTCAAGGGTCAGGCGGAAAGCGGCCAGGGCGTACAAGGCCGTAGGGCGATCCCGCGTACCATCGCGATCGATGGCCCCGCCGGGGCGGGGAAGAGTACGATCGCCGATGCGCTGGCGCACCGGCTCAACTACCTCTACTTCGATACCGGCGTCCTCTATCGCGCGGTGACGCTCGCCGCGCTCCGTCGCTCGCTCGCCGTCACCGATCACGCCGCGCTCGGCACGCTCGTGAAGCAGCTCCACATCGATGTCCGCCCGCCGACCGTGGCCGATGGGCGTAGCCTGACCGTGCTCCTCGACGACGAGGATGTGACCTGGGCGATCCGCGAGCCGGATGTCGATCGCAACGTCTCCACCGTCAGCGCGCAGCCGGAGGTGCGACAGGCGCTCCTCCAGCGCCAGCGCGAGGTCGCGGCGCGCGGCGGGATCATCATGGCCGGGCGCGATATCGGCACGGTCGTGCTGCCGGACGCCGATCTGAAGCTCTACCTGGAGGCGACCCCCGGCGAGCGTGCCCGCCGTCGCGCGGTCGAGGAGCAAGGGCGGGGCCTGGAGCGTTCGTTCAACGAAGTCCTCTCGGATATCGCCCGGCGGGACGACGTCGATTCGCACCGCGCCGTCTCGCCGCTGTACCCCGCCGCCGATGCGATCATCATCGACACGGACGCGATGGGCATCGATGAGGTGCTGGCCCGGATCGAGCAACTCGTCGCCGGCGAGCGCTGACCGATGAGCGCGCGACCGCCGGTGGCCCCGATCGTCCGCCCGCCGCACTTCACCGTGCGGCGGCGGCTGAAGTGGCAGGGCTATTTTCTGCTGCGTCGCATCGTCCGCTTGCTGTGCTTCGTGCTGTTCAGGATGCGCGTTCGTGGTGAAGAGCACGTCCCGCCGACCGGGCCGCTGATCGTCGTGGCGAATCATCTGCACAACTTCGATGTGATCATCCTCAACGCGGCGGTGACTCGCCCGGTCTTCTACATGGCGAAGCGCGAACTCTTCAGGCACGCCGCATTCGGTCGGTTACTCTATCTCTTCGGTGCCTTCACGGTCAACCGCGAGGCGGTCGATCGGGCGGCGCTGAAACAGGTCGGGCTGCTGCTCGATGAAGGGATGGTCGTCGGCATCTTGCCGGAGGGGACGCGCAGCACCACCCGCGCGCTGACGCGGGGAAATCGTGGCACGGCGCTGGTGGCCTATCAGCGCGCGGTGCCGATCCTGCCGGTGGCGATCACCGGGGTGCACCATCTGCCGTTCGATGCCAAGGCGACCGGCGAGCGCTGGTTCAGACGCCAGGTGACGGTGACGATCGGCGAGCCGTTCTACCTGCCCGCGAAGGAGGAGGGCGCGCGCCCCGATCTCCAGGCGGCGACCGACCAGATCATGCTGGCGATCGCCGCGCTGCTGCCTTCCGATTACCGGGGCGTTTATGGCGAACAACGGGTGACGGCGACGCAAAACGTCCCCGAGCGCTCAGTGTGACATAACGAGCGTGGGCGGCGGTGTCGCCCACGCTCGCCGCGTTAATAGCCGCGCTGCTTATCGACAACATTCTGCAATGGCTCATCCGCGAGGAAGCGCCGCACGTTCTCGCTGATGATCGCGTACGCGCGCGCGCCGTACTTCGGCGTCAGTCCGCCGTAATGGGTGAGCAGGATCAGGTTCGGCGCGCTCCAGAGGGGGTGGTCGGCGGGGAGCGGTTCCGGTTCCGGCACGTCGGTGCCGCATCCGGCGATCGTGCCGTTGTGCAGCGCGGCGATCACCGCGTCCTGATCGGTGACCGCGCCGCGCCCCACGTTGAAGAGATAGGCGCTACGCTTCATCAGGCCGAGTTCGCGCGCGCCGATCAGCCCGCATGTGGCGGGGGTCAGCGGCAGGCAGATCACGACATGGTCGGATTCGGCCAGCAACGTGTCCAGCTCGTCCGGGCCGTATTGGTGATCGAGCAGCCCCGGCTCCACCGGTGTATCGGAGCGTCGCCAGCCGGTGACGCGCATCCCCAATCCCCTGGCCTTGCGTGCCAGGGCGAGTCCGATGTGACCGAGGCCGAGGATGCCCATCGTCTGCCCCTCGATCTCGAACATCCCGGTCGGCCAGTAGAAGCGATGATCGGTATGCTGGTTGATGATCTGCTCCGGTAGCCGCCGCGCGAAGGCGAGGAGCATCGCCAGGGTCTGCTCCGGCACGCTGGCGACGTGGACCCCCACGCAGGAGGTTCCGATGATGTCCGTGCGCGCGAGCATCCCCGGCGTGCTGAGCGCGTTCGCGCCCGCGCCGGTCACCTGCACCCAGCGCAGGCGCTTGGCGCGCGGCAAGAGGCGATCCGGCACATTGCCGATCACCGCATCCGCCTCCCCGATGTACCGCTCCAAGACCTCGGGCTTCCCCTCGATGGGGATGAAGCGTGCCTGCGGGAAGTCGGCGGCGAACCGTGGCTGATAATCGACGCCGTCATTGCGCCCCATGTTGCCACCGACGAGGATGGTGGTCTGCGCTGGGGTTTGACTCACACCTGCCTCCACGATCGTTCAGTTCCTACGACCGCCCCGTCGCGCTCGCATCGCGCGTATCCTACCGCAAGCGGCGCACCGAGGGGCAGGGCCGGGCGCTGATTAATCCAATACCGCGAACCATGCGTAGTAGTAGATAGTCTCCCATTCCTCCTCCTCCTCTCCTGGCGGACCCGCAAGGGTCCGCCTTTTCATGCCGTGTTTGCGCTACTCCTATGCCGCGAACGCTACCTGGCAACGTGCCTTGTGCGCTGCCGCACAGCGTATGCGAGAGGGGGGCGGACACCCAAGTGTCCGCCCCCCTCTCGCCGCGCGGTGGTTCAGGCCAGGGCACCGGCCAGTGCTGTCGCCTCATACCGCGCTCGCGTCGGCAGCATCGCGGCCAGGAGGCGCTGCACGGCGATCACGTGGGCGCACCCCTCGCGCTCATCGAAGGCGTGACAGGCACAGCCCCAGTGGTCGTCGCGCAGGGTGATCCGATGCGCGTCGTTGCTGCCGTGGAATGTCGCATCGAGCGCGGTCAGGGCGAAGCGCTGCGGCTCGTTGGCGTAGCGCCGGGCCTTCTCCAGCTTCCCGATGATGCTCGAACCGGGATCGGCGGTCCATGCCATCTGCTCGTATTGGGCACCGGGTGGCAGCATCACCGCGAGGAGGCGCTGCACCGCCATGATGTGCGCGCAGCAGCCGAAGTGCGCGAAAGAATTGCAGCTACAACCCCATTGTCCATCGTCCAGGGTCAGCGCGTAATCGTCGTGGCTGCCGTGGAAGCGCGCGGCGAGCGAACGGAGCCCGATCCGCTCGGGCTCCTGCGCGTAGCGCCGCGCCTTCTCGATCTTGCCGATCATCGTTGAGTACATGCCCACCTCCATTGTCGGTCTTTGGGCCACCTGTCGCCACCGCTCGTGCGGTGAAGCGACGCATGGTCGGCCAATCACCGGGTCGCGCCGGTCAGTTCCCCAGGCTGACCGGGCGGCGTGCGTCGACAGGGGTCATTGGGATGGCTGCTGGGAAAACAGAAAGGCACCGCGCATCGAGCAGCGGTGCCTCAAGCGATATATGGAGCGACCGGTGAGTAATCCATCGGCTCACCTCATGACGTCCGCCCCTCCCAAACCATCCATAACGGGAGTATAGTACCGGCTTTCAGCACGGTCAAGGTCATAGTCCATCGCCGGAGACGGCGATCGTACCGACGGTCCGATAGTCTTGGGGCGGTCGTTACGCCGCGCGTTCGTGATGGTTGGGTGGCGTGAACGAAGCGCCGGGGTCGGCGGCGGCACGCCGCCGACCCCGGCCTCATCATGCTCCGGGTGTCCCCGATTCATCGGGCGCGGGTGCCGCCTTACGCGGCGCGCGACGCCGACGCGACGCGCGGGTTGGCGGTGCCGCTTCCGCAGCTTCGGTTGCCGCTGTGGCGACCGGCTCCGGGGCGTTCTCGCCGACCGCAGCAGTGGCCTGGGCGATACGCGCTTCCGGTGTTTGCTCGGTGGCCGTTGTCACCTCTGCGCTCGATGCGGCAGCCTTGCGTCGTGGCGCGCGGCGGCGTTTCGGCGCTGGCGCTTCTCCGCCTTCGGTTGTCTGTGGGTCGCGCGCTGTCTGCTCCGTCACGCTGCTCAGCGACGAGGTATCGCTCCCGGCGGCCTCGGTCGGCGGCGCTGTTGCCGACGGGGCGGATACCGGCGCGGTGGAAGAGGCCGCGCTTTCCTGTGGCGGAGTCGTCGGCGACTCTCCTGGTGCGGCTGTCTCGACGGTCGTCCTGTCGTCCTCGGTCGCGTTCTCCCCATCCTCGGCGCTGCGGGCATTGCGCCGCCCGCCACGACTGCGGCTACGGCGACGCGGCGTGTGTGCGCTGGCTTCCTCGTCCTGGGGTGTGGTCGTCCCTTCCCGCGCCTCGGCTCCCGCCGCAAACGCGCCTTCCGGCTCCGGCGTGACGACAGGCGGCGGCTCCTGCATGGCCGCCGCGTAGGCGATCTCTTCGGCCGATCGCTCCGGTTCATCGGCGGGTGCCAACGACTCCGCTGGTGCGGCCTGCACCGCCATCGTCGGCAGCGGTTCCTGCTCCAGCGCAGGCATACCGGCTGCCTCATGCGCCGCTGGCCCTTGCAAGTCTTCGTCGTACTGGACTTCGGGGAGCGCGCTGTCGGGCGGCAAGACCGCGCGCCAACGCTCGTCGATGCCATCTTCGGTCACCCCGAAGAAGATTCGCAGTCGCTCGTTCCCGTCTCCCTGGTTGCCCGCCGGCTCACGGTAGACGAGATTGTAGCGGCGCATCCCCTCCGGTTGGCGATAGCCCTTCCAGAAACCGAAGCGGTCGTCGCGCTCATCCCAGCGGACTTCCTCCCTGGGCGGGGTATGATCCTCGACCTGGAGGATCGCGTAGCGCCAGAGGCGACGGGCCGACTGGCGGGTGACGTTGCGGACGACGCGGCGATTCCGCAGATCGCGGACCGTATGGTAGATCAGGCCGTTCCGCTCGACCGAGGCGATGATCTCGACCCCGGTGCGCGGAACCGGGGTCCGCTCCTGCTGGCGCTCCCGCTCGGCGGCGGTCGCCTGCTGCACCGCGAACTGCTGAGCATCGCGCGGGCCGGGCGGTGGCGGCTGTGGCGGCTGTGCATGCTCTGTCGGCGACTCCGCTGCCTCGGGGATCGGTGGTGTGATCGGCGGCTGGACCGGGCGGGCGCGGACGGGGGTATTCCACGAGGCGTCGGTGGGGGCCGCGCCGCGCACCAACTGGACGATCTCATCGCGCAGGGCGAGGGCGGTTTCCCCCTCCTGGCGCACGAAGATGTAGCCCGGTTCGAGGGCGTATGGGGTGTCGGTCCCCTTCGGCACCGTAACCACGAGCACCGTCTGATCGCCGCTGCTCAACGTCTCCAGGTCGGGGACGATCGCGGGGACGATCTGGCGCTCCGCTGCGGCTCGTAGCGTCTCGGCGAACGCCGGCGCGCCCTCGACCCCACGGATCGGCTCGCGCGGATCGGCGCTCGCCCCGACGTAGAGGCTGCCGCCGTTCGTGTTGGCGAAGGCGACCACGTCGCAGAGGAGCCGCTCGATCGCCTCCGGCGTGGGCGTGGCGAGATCGTGGAACGCCTGCACGATCGTCGCGCCATCCTCGCGCGCGGCGGTGAGCGGATCGAACGGATGCGCCTCGGATGGGCTGGCCGGGCGGGTGCTGCCGAAGTCGGTCGAGTTGAACAGCTCCTTGAGCGCCGCGAAGCTCACCTCCGGCAGTAACACCTCCGTGCAGCGGTCGCCCACGCCCAGGTTCTTCTCCGGGCGTAGCGGATCGCGGGTGAGCCGGTGCGCGTCGGAGCCCTGGATGCAGTGCATGCGGCGCGGATATTCGGGCTTCGAGCCATTGAAGAAGCGCGCGGTCGCGCGGCGGCTGCTGCTCTCCAGGTCGGTGACTTCTAGCGCGTGCAGATTCGGATCCTGAGTGTAGGCGATCTTCGTCTGTCCGCCAAGGCCGAGGCCGATCATGGCGACGCCGTGCGTCGAGTTGGCGTGTGCGCCGATCACCAGGCCACCGGCCCCGGCGATCATCTCATAGGCGCGCAGCACATCGGTCGTCGCACCGACCTCGCTCGCCCCCTGGTCGAGCTTGTCCTCGGGGATATTCATTTCGAGGAGCAGATGCTCCAGCTTCCGCACCGTGGTCTCGGGGGGGAAAATACCAAGGATGTGGAAGCCGAACGTGGCGGTGAACTCGAAGCCGGGCAGGACCAGTATCCGCTCGCGAAGGCGGCGATATTCCTGCAACCGGCGTGCTTCATCGGGGAGGATGCGCGCGCGCTCCTCCAACAGGGCCAGTTCCGCCATCTCCCGCTCCAATGCGGCATAGCCGACGGCGCTGTTATGATCGGTGAAAGCGATGATGTCGAGGCCGCGGGCTTCCGCCCGCTGCAAGAGGTCGAGATACCCGGCGCGCGGCTCCTGATAATCGCCGGAGCCGGGGGTGTGAAGGTGGAGGTCGATCCGTCGCCAGGCGGGTGGTGTTGCCGCCTGCGCCTCGGGTGGTCGCCCTCGCGAACGTCGTCGTGTCAACGTCGTCTTTTCGCGCCTCCCTGCTCGTAATTCCGTCGCGGTGTTTGCCCACGCAAACTTCGACCACGACAGATACACATATCAACAGTGTAGCATAGCGAGAGAACGGACGCGGCGTGCGACCACGGCGCGGCTCGCTGGTACTACGATCGATACGTCGCGATGGGGCTAATGGATGTGCGCTACGGTCGGCATACATCCGGCGCAACTACGCTATACTCGCGGGCGATGGCCGACACGGGCGCGGCTGCGGCGAAAGGGAGGCGACCGATGGAATACCGGACGCTGGGGAAGACGGGCGAGCGAGTGAGCGCGATCGGGATCGGTGGGGCGCACATCGCCCGGACCCGGGAGCGCGCGGAGGCGATTCAGATCGTTCGTACCGCGATCGACAATGGCATCACCTTCATGGATAACTGCTGGGATTACTCGGGCGGCCAGGCCGAGGTGCTGATGGGCGAGGCGTTGCGCGACGGCTACCGCGAGCGGATCTTCCTGATGACCAAGATCGACGCCCACACCGCGTCGGTCGCCGCGCAGCAGATCGATCAGTGCTTGGGTCGACTCCAGACCGATCACCTCGATCTGGTCCAGATCCACGAGATCATCCGCATGGACGACCCCGACAAGGTCTTCGCGCCGGGCGGCACGATGGAGGCGTTGCTCGCGGCCAGGCAGGCCGGGAAAATTCGCTACATCGGTTTCACCGGGCACAAAGATCCCGACATCCACCTCAAGATGCTGAACATGGGCTTCGACTGGGACACGGTGCAGATGCCGCTGAATTGCGTGGACACGCACCACCGCAGCTTCGAGGCGCGCGTGCTGCCGGTCCTGGTGGAGCGCAACATCGGCGTGCTCGGCATGAAACCATTGGCGGCGGGGCAAGCGGTGAAGCAGGGCGTGGCGACCGCCGAGGAGTGCCTGCGCTACGCGATGAGCCTGCCGACCTCGACCGTGATCACCGGCTGCGACTCGCTGGCGATCGTGGAGCAGGCGATCCGCGCCTGGAAAGATTTTAAGCCGATGAGCCCCGAGGAAATGAACGCGCTGCGGGCGCGCACCGCCGCCGCAAATCAGGGCGGCGTGCTGGAGGGCTACAAGACGACCGAGTCGTTCGACGGTACGGCCAAGAATCCGCACTGGCTCACCACCGCTACCGTCGTCCTCGACGCGGCGGATTAGAGCAAGGCGGAATATGCTTGGCCCATTGCTCCGGGGGTTGAAACACCCCGCGAGGGGGGACAGGCACCCGGCTGCGGGTGCCTGATGGCACCGGCGAAGCCCGCCTGCGCGGGCTAGGGTCAACCATTCTGCATACCGCCGTAATTCATTGGTCAACCCGACGGGGCGGCTATGCCTGCATGGCCGCCCCGTGGTCACCCCTCCCATAGCGCCCGTGTCGCTCCCCGCCACTCGCCTACTCGCCTACTCTCGCCCTACTCGTCCCCTACTCCCACTCGATCGTGCCGGGTGGCTTCGACGTAATGTCGTAGACGACGCGGTTGATCCCCGCGACCTCGTTGACGATCCGGTTGCTCATCCGCGCCAGGACGTCGTAGGGAATGCGCGCCCAGTCGGCGGTCATCGCATCCTCGCTCGTCACGGCGCGGATCGCGCAGACCTGCCCGTACGTCCGTCCGTCGCCCATCACGCCGACGGTGCGGACCGGCAGCAGCACCGCGAAGAATTGCCAGACCTCGCCGCCGAGCCCCGCCGCCTCGATCTCGTGGCGGGCGATGGCGTCGGCGCGGCGCAGCATCGCCAGATCGTCCTCGTTCACCGCGCCGAGGAGGCGCACGGCGAGGCCGGGGCCGGGGAAGGGTTGGCGCTCCACGATCTCGGCGGGCAGGCCGAGTTCGCGCCCGACCGCGCGCACCTCATCCTTGAAGAGGAAGCGCAGCGGCTCGATCAGCGTGAACTGCATGTCCTCCGGCAGCCCGCCGACGTTGTGGTGCGTCTTGATCTTGTGCGCCACGCGCGAATCCTTGGGCGTCGCGCTCTCGATCACGTCCGGGTAGAGGGTGCCCTGCGCCAGGAACTCGAACGGCCCCGCACCATTGGCGTGCGCCTCGAAGACGCGCACGAAGGTCGCGCCGATCCGCTTGCGCTTCTCCTCGGGGTCGGACACCCCGGCCAACTCTTCGAGGAACTGCCCGGAGGCGTCGGCGTAGACGAGCGGCATCCCGAAGTTGCGCCCGAAGACCTCCCGCACCGTCTCCGCCTCGCCCTCGCGCAGGAGGCCGTTGTTGACGAAGACCGGCGTCAGGCGGTCGCCGATGGCGCGGTAGATCAGGGCCGCCGCCACCGAGGAGTCGACGCCGCCGGAGAGGCCGCAGAGCACGCGCCCCGCGTCGCCGACCTGCTCGCGGATCTGCTCGATCGCCGTCTCGACGAAGTTGTGCGGCGTCCAGGAAGGCGCGCAGCCGCAGACCTCGTAGACGAACGCGCGCAGCAGATCCCTGCCGCGCGGCGTGTGCGCGACCTCCGGGTGGAACTGGACGCCGTAATAGTGCGCCGCCGCGTTCGCCATCGCCGCGTATGGCGAGTTGGCGCTGACGGCGATCGGGCCGAACCCGGTCGGCAGCGTCTCGATGCGGTCACCATGACTCATCCAGACAGCGAGTTCATCGGGCAGGCCGGTGAAGATGCCGCGATCGGCGGCGGGGGCGGTGACGGTGATCTGCGCCGGGCCGTATTCCCGATGCTCGGCGGCGGCGACCTTCCCGCCAAATGCCTCGGCGAGCAGGCACATCCCGTAGCAGATACCGAGGACCGGCAGCCCGCTCGACAGCACCCAGGCGGGGAGCTGCGGCGCGTCGGCGTCGTAGACCGAGTTGGGACCACCGGAGAGGATGATGCCGCGCGGCTTCAGCGCCAGCGCCTTCTCGGCGGATACATCCCACGGCAGCATCTCGCAATAGACCTGCGCCTCGCGGACGCGCCGGGTGATCAGCTGGCTGAATTGCGAGCCGAAATCGAGGATGACGACCGTGTCGAGATCCGCCGCCGGTTCGGGGGCGATCACGGCCTCGTCGGGGGTTGCGACGTGCTCAAGGGCCACAGCGTTCACTCCTCTGCTCTTCGCGCCGATTGGCCGGGTTCACTCCTCCGCACCCTGCGCCGCTTGGCCGAGGAAGATGTATTGTTGATCGAACTCCCATTCGGCGATCGCGTCGAGGTCGACCTCGACGCGGGGCCGCAGCGGGTCGATCCGCTTAACAAGATGGATGTCCACGACCCGACGATCGTCGAGTCCGAGCGCCTCGCAGAGCGCATCCTGCGTGATCTTCAGCCCGCCATCGAGATCGCGCTTGAGGGGCGTGGCGAAGTAGAAATCGAGGTAGAGGCCGAGCCAGCCGGTCTTCAGCCGCGCCTGCTCCGTCTCATCCCGGGCGGCGTCGCCCGCCGCGCCCAGCAACAGCTTCTTGACGTCGCGCTTAAAGCGGGACGCCTCTTTGCTCAGGACGCGCCGGTTGCCAACGGTAGCGTACTGGTTATTGACGCCCGGTGGCAAGGGGAGCACGATCCGCACCGGTCCGCCCTTCGCTCACGATTCGGTCACGCTGATGTACGGTCACTCCATGCGGAAAAGTATAGGGGCGCGGGATGTGCATAGCAAGGCGGTGTACACCGATCGTCGCTCGTTGAGGAAAGGGGATGTGGTGCCGCACGGCTGGTGGCTTGCAGGATGGAGCAGCGCTGTGGCCCGCGCGAGGAGCGGTCATTTGCCGGGGATCGACTGTGCCCCACGGCTCAGGTAGTCGGCGAGGGTGAGGGTGAAAAGGATCGCGAGCCAGAAAAAGCCGGTGCCGACGAAGACCTTCGTGAGTCCGCTCTTGTACCGCACCTGCATGAAGAAGAGGAGGATCAGCAGCGCCTTCGCCCCGGCGATCCCGAGCGCGACCGCGAGGCCGAAGAGGCCGAGTGGCAGGTAGGAGCCCGCGATCGTGAGGAGCAGCAAGACGATCAGTGCGACGAAGACGCGCAGGAGTACGGGCGGGGTCGCGGCCTTGCCTTCCATTGCAATCTCCTACGGATGACGCTCCCCTTGCCTGTTGCTCGCCGGTGTCCGCGCGGATACGCCTCCGCCGCGTCAGTGGAGCAGGTAGAGCGCCGGGAAGATGAAGATCCAGACAATATCGATGAGGTGCCAGTAGAGCCCGACCATGTCGATCGGGGTATCGTTCTCCGGTGGGAAGCGCCCGCGCCGCGCCAGGAATGCCGTGCCCGCGACGATCACGATCCCGATCAGCAGGTGCAGGGCGTGGAGGCCGGTGAGCAGGAAGTAGAAGATGAAGAAGAGTTGCGCGCGTGGCGGATCCGCGCCGTCCCAGGCGAAATTATGCCAGGGGATCAGGCCCTCGGCGTACTCGCGCGAGTATTCGAGCCCTTTGATGATCAGGAAGATGAGGCCCAGCCCGATCGTCGCGAGCAGATAGCCGATGAGTCGCCGGTGTCGCCCGCTCACGCTGGCGGCGTGGACGGCCAGCGCCATCGTCAGGCTGCTGCCCAGCAGGATGGCGGTGTTCAGCCCGCCCAGCGGCACGTCGAGATGCCGACCGGCGGCGGCGAAGGTGGCATGGTAGGTTAATCGGCAGACGGTATACGTCAGGAAGAGCGCGCCGAAGAGCATAATCTCGGTCGCGATGAAGATCCACATCCCGAGGTTATACGCCTCGCGCTGCTGGCCCTGGTCGTCGTACTGGACCGCGAGGAACGCCCCACGCTCGGCCACGTCAGCCTCCTTGCGGCGTGAAATCGGGGGTCCGCTCGGGATCGTACTGGTACGGTCCGACGAGGATCACCGGCGTCTCGGCGAAGTTGTGCGGCGGCGGCGGGGAGGGCGTCTGCCACTCCAGCCCGGTCGCGCGCCAGGGGTTCGCCGGGGCGTGTGCCCCGTAACGTAGCGACCAGAGGAGGTAGCAGAAGGGGAGGAAATAGCCGACCGCCAGCAGCGATGCCCCGAGGGTTGAGGCGACGTTGAGGATCTGGAACTCCGCCGGATAGCCGAGATAGCTGTGATAGCGGCGCGGCATCCCGAGATAGCCGAGCAGGAATTGCGGGAAAAAGGTCAGATTGAAGCCGATGAAGAGGAGCAGCGCGGCGAACTGGCCCCAGCGCTCGGGATACAACCGCCCGGTGATCTTCGGCCACCAAAAATGTAAGCCGCCGAGGTATGCCGTGACCATGCTCCCCACCATGATGTAGTGGAAGTGGGCCACGACGAAGTACGTATCGGTGAGTTGCACGTCGATCGCCAGCGAGGCGAGGAAGAGGCCGGTCAGGCCGCCGACGGTGAAGAGGCCGACGAAGCCGAGGGCGTAGAGCATCGGCGCGGTGAAGGAGAGCGAGCCGCGCCAGAGGGTCGCCGTCCAGTTGAAGACCTTGATCGCCGAGGGGATCGCCACCATGAAGCTGAGGAAGGAGAAGACCACCCCGGCGTACATCGACTCGCCGGCGACGAACATGTGATGGCCCCAGACGAGGAAGCCGATGAAGGCGATGGCAAGGCTCGCGAAGGCGACGAAGCGGTAGCCGAAGAGCGGTCGCCGTGAGAAGCAGGTGAGCAACTCGCTGACGACGCCCATCCCCGGCAAGATCTCGATGTAGACCGCCGGGTGGCCGTAGAACCAGAAGAGGTGCTGGAAGAGGAGCGGGTCACCGCCGAGTGCCGGGTCGAAGATGCCGACGCCGAAGATCCGCTCGACCGCGACGAGCAGGAGGGTGATCGCCAGCACCGGGGTCGCCAGGACCAGGATGATCGCCGTGGCGTAGTTGGACCAGATGAAGATCGGCATCTGGAACCAGCCCATCCCCGGTGCGCGCAGCTTATGGGTCGTGACGATCAGGTTGATGCCGGTGAAGATCGAGGAGAAGCCGACGATCGTGACCCCCAAGATCGCGGCGACGACGTGCCCGTTCGAGAAGGTGGTGCTATAGGGCGTGTAGAAGGTCCAGCCGGTCTCGACGCCGCCGGTCACGATCGCCCCGAGGGTGATGAGCCCGCCGAGCATGTAGATGTACCAACTCGCCAGGTTCAGGCGCGGGAAGGCGAGATCGCGCGCGCCGAGCATCAGCGGGAAGAGGAAGTTGCCGAGCACGTTGGTGATGGAGGGGATCAGGAAGAACCAGACCATGATGATGCCGTGCATCGTGAAGAGCTTGTTGTAGGTCTCGGCGCTGACGAGTGTCCCGGCGGGGTTGAGCAGATTGAGGCGCGCGAGCCCGATCGACGCGCTCCCCAGGAAGAAGAAGAAGGTGATCGCGATCATGTAAAGGATCGCGATCCGCTTGTGATCGGTGGTCAGCAGCCAGGAACGCACCGTATATCCGGCGCTGAGATAGCTCTCCTGCTCCTCCCCTGCTGCTGACTCGCGTGGCTGTTCCAGGGAAATCACGGCCATCGATCTTGTCCTCTCCGCGCGGATACCAATTCACGGCACCGTACTGACTCCAGGCGCTCAGGGCGCGAGGCCCAGTGATTTGATGTAGGCGACGATGCTGAAGATCTCGCCCTCGCTGAGCTGTCCGCGAAAGCTCGGCATGACCGGCTGATAGCCCGCAGTGATCTGCAAATTCGGCAGCAGGATCGAATCGTGGATGTAGCGATCATCGGCGGTGGCGAAGCTCCCATCGGCCAGTGGAACCTGTCGACCGTAGAGCCCGACGAGCGACGGCCCGGTGCCGCTCCCGTCCATCCGGTGGCAGCCGCTACAACCGTATTGCCGGAACAATCCCTCGCCGGTGGAGGCGAGACCGGTCGCGCCCGTGCCGCTCAGCCATTGCTCGTAGTTGGCCTGGCTCATCACGTAGACCTTCCCGCCCATCAAGGCGTGATCGAGGCCGCAATACTCGGTGCAGGTGAGGCGGAATTCGCCGGTCTCGGTGGCCTGGAACCAGATGGTGGTGTAGCGTCCCGGCACGGCGTCCTGCTTGATGCGAAAGGCCGGGACGTAGAGGCTATGGATGACATCCTCCGAGGTCAGGGTCAGACGGATCGGACGCCCGACCGGGACATGCAACTCGGCCAACTCGCGCTGCCCTTCCGGGTGCTGGAACTCCCAGAACCACTGCTTGCCGATGACATTGATCTCCATCGCGCCTGCGGGCGGCTGGTACATGTTGACGTAGAGGCGCGCGGCCCAGGCGAAGACGATCAACGCCAGGACCACGGGGACAGCGATCCAGACCAGTTCGATCTTCACCTCGGAGAATTGTGGCATCCGCCGATCGGCCCGCGAGCCGCGATGGTAGCGCGCGCTGAAATAGAGGAGCAGCAGGAAGATCGGCACGGCGAAGAGCAGGCTCAGGCCGATCAGGACCAGGAAGAGCCAGTTCCACGGCCCCGCGAAGGTGGAGGCGTTGCCGGGGGAGGGGAAGCCGAACATGACGTTATGCCTCCGCGCTCTTGCGCCGTTCGCGCCGCAGGAGTACACCGACCAGGAGTGTGAGGGCGACGGCGACGGCGACGCTCGATCCCTTGATGAAGGTATCGACCGCGCCGGCGTAGCGCCCGGTGGCCGGGTCGTAGTGGTAGCAGAGGAGGAGTATCTGATCGGCTGGCACGCCGATACGCCCGTCCGCCGCCTCGACCAGACCCAGGCGGAGGTCGCGCGCCGCGTAGTCGATGCCGAGCAGGTAGCGCGCGACCCGCCCCGCCGGGGTCAGGAGCATGATCCCACTCGGGTGGACATACTGCGCCCCGCGGGTGTCGTAGGCGTAGCGGAAGCCGACCGCCGCGGCCAGTTGGCGGATCTGCCCCTCGTCGCCGGTGAGGAAATGCCACCCCGCCGCCGCGCCGGGGCGTCCGTAGTGTCCCAGAATCTCCGCCTTCTTCGCGGTGGCGTCAGCCGCCCCCTCGGTCGGATCGATGCTGACGGTGACGACCTCGAATTGTTCGCCGACGTTGAACGCGACATCCTGTAGCCCCCGTTCCAGCGAGGAGAGGATCAGCGAGCAGAGGGTCGGGCAGCGATAGTAGTTCAGCGTCAGGATCACCGGCTTCGCCCCGAAATAGTCGCCGAGGCGCACCGCGCGCCCCGTCTCGTCGCGGAAGGTGAGGTCGAGGGGTACGGTGCTATCGAGGCGCTGATCGATACCGACCCCCGTGGTCGGGTCCTGCGGGTTCGTCCCGCCTGCGGCCACTGCGGTGGCCGTTCCCACCACGTGGGCAAGCAGGGACAGGAGGACCAGAAGGACCAGACCACGAGGCACCCTGATCGTTGTACCGCGCCATGCGCCCATCTTATGGCCCCTCTCGCGTCGGTAGCCCCCGCTCGACGACCAGATCGATCGCGCGGTCGATCGGGATATAAGCGACACCGGCACCCTGATCGACCCAGCCGTAACTATGCAGGCGCTGCTCCCACTGCGCCTGGAGTTGCTGCTGATCTTGCGGGCGTACCGGCAGACGATCCGGGAGCGGGGCAACGGTCGCCGTGGGCAACGCCCCGCCCGGTCGCTGCACCGGCGCTTCGAGCGGCGCGAGGGCAGCGGCAGGGGGCGGAGCAGTCCCGGTGGAGGCGCGGAGGAAGAACCAGAGGCCGAACAGGCTGCCACCGATCAGGAGGAAGAGCAAGAAACCGATAGCGGCGATCGGCCCCACCTCCACGTCGTTCGGCTCATGCCCGAGGCGGCGCAGATGGGCGATTCGTGCTGCCCGTTCGCGCTGTTGTTGTTGTGCGGCGGCGGCGCGATGGCGCGGCCTGCGCCAGGCGAAGAGGCCGGTCACGGCCAGGAAGAGCGCGGTGAGCACCAGGCGCGCGCGGGCGAAACGGCTCAGCCCCTCGTGTTCGTGTTCGGTGTCAGGCATCATCGCCCCCCGTGCCTAATTGCGGCGTGTGCAACGGGAGGAGCGGCCCGCGCCGTAACAACCAGAGGAACGCGCCGAGCCAGATGCCGCCGATGCCGAGCGGGGTCAGCAGATCGAGCGGCCCGAAGGCGATCCCCGCCGTGTGCAGGGCGGGGGCGACGATCCAGAACTGGTAGACGAGCTGCATGGCGAGCAGCAGCGCCGCCACCGCCGCGAGCGGACGTCGCCCACTCCGCACCCCCCGGAAGAGGAGGACGATGAAGGGGAGGACGAAGTGGAGCAGGATCAGGGCGAGCGTCAGCCAGCGCCAGCCGCCGGTGGTGCGATGGACGTACCAGCGATTATCGGTCGGGAGATTGCCCGCCCAGATGATCAGGAACTGCGAGAAGGCCATGTAGGCCCAGAGCATCGTCGCGGTCAGCAACAGCCCGCCGAGATCGTTGAGGCGCGGCGTCGTCAGGACCGCCGCGAACGGTGGGCGGCGCGCGAGCAGGATGACGGCGAGGATCGCGAAGGCGAAGGCGATCAGTGCCTGCGAGGTGATGGTCAGGAAGCCGAAGACGGTGGAATACCACTCCGGTTCGAGCGAGACGAGCCAGTCGATCCCCGCGAAGAAGGTGGTGATCACGTAGAGGATCAGCCCGCCCGCGCTGAGGCGCTTCAGCCGGGCCAGGAGCGCCGGATCGCCGGTGCGGTCGTGCGCGCGCGACCAGGCATTGAGATACCAGGCGAGCGCGCTCCAGATCGCGAAGTAGGCGACCGCGCGCGCGATGAAGAAGGGGATGTTCAGGTACGGGCGCTTGTGCCGCAGCACCTCGCTGGCGGCCAGGGCGTCCGCGCTCGTCCAGCGGTAGAGGTGCGACAGCCCGAAGAGGAGCGGCACGAAGAGGAGGGCCAGCAGCGGCACGGTCAGCGCCCCCGCCTCGAAAATCCGCCGCAGCATGAACCCCCAGACCCCGCCGACGAGGTGATGCGTCATCACGAGCGCGAGACAGCCGAGCGCGACGCCGAGCCAGAAGACGTAGGCGAACAGGTACGCCTCGAAGAAGGCTCCCGGCCCGAAGGTCGCGCCCAGCAGGCAGGCGAGCAGCACCACCCCGCCGCCGATCGTCGCGCCGCGTCCGAATCGCGCCAGCGAATCGTGCGTCTCGGTTGACCGCTGCGTGATGACGCTCATCGCCCACCCCCGCCGAGGCCGGGCAGGACGGTGGGGGGGATGTCCCCGGCCCCGGCATGCTGGCTCAGTTGCAGCGCACGGATGTAGGAGGCGATCGCCCAGCGATCGTCCGGGGTGACGCGGGAGGCGTAGGGATACATGACCCCGTAGCCATTGGTGATCACGTCGTAGAAATGGCCGACCGGCGCGGCGCGCAGGGCGTCCGTATTGAAGGAGGGCGGCCGCGGGAAGCCGCGCTGCACGATCATCCCGTCGCCATCCCCGGTGAGGCCGTGGCAGACCGCGCAGTAGATGTCGTAGCGCTCGTGCCCGCGCTCGACCTGCGCTCGGGTCACCGGCGAGGGGAAGGCGGCGACCGGCGTGCCATTAACGAGACCGGTGTAATAGTAGCCGTCGATCCGGGCCTGCCCGCGCGCGACCGTGTCGGCCACCGGCGGGCGCACCGAACTGCCATCCGCAAAGAAGGAACTGGCCGATTCCGGCTTGTTCTTCGGCTGATCCTGCATATTCGGGCCGCACGCCGCGAGGCTCGCGACGAGCATGAGGCAAAGGGAGGTGCGCGCGACGCTTTTAGCGCGCCACATCGCGCACCTCCCGCGCCCCGAGATCGGCGAGAAAGCGCGCGGTGGCCGCGCGCTCGAATTGCGGATCGTCCGCCTCGACACAAAGGAAGAAGCGATCCTGCGAGGCGCGCGCGAAGGCATCGACATTGAAGACCGGGTGGTAGGGCTGCGGCAGGCGATTGAGCGCCAGCATCCCGACGATCGCGGCGAGCGCCGCGCCGAGGATCGTCAACTCGAAGGTGATCGGGATGTACATCGGCCAGCTATTCAGCGGGCGCCCCCCGACGTTGAGCGGGTAGTCGACCGTGGTGGCATACCACTGCATGAAAAAGCCCCCCGCCGCGCCGACGATCCCGCCGCCGAGGACGATCGCCGGGACCGCCGTACCCTGCGAGCCGAGCGCCTCCGCCAACCCCTCGACCGGGAAGGGGCTGTAGGCGTCCATCCGACGGTAGCCCGCCGCGTGGGCGTGCCGCGTCGCGTCGAGCAGCGTCTCGGGGGTCAGGAATTCGGCCAGCAAGCCATAGGGCGTGTTCGGCGCGGTCATGAGCGCTCCCTCCCCTCGGCGAGATCCTGCTGCGCGCGATCCCCTTCGACCTTCCAGGCCAACTCGCGCACTTCGGAGATCGGGAGTATCGGCAGGAGCCGGACGAAGAGGATGAAGAGGACGAAGAAGAGTCCGAACGAGCCGAGCAAGGTCAGCCAGTCCCAGATCGTGCCATGAAAGCCATGCCACGCCGCCGTGACAAACTCGCGCGAGAGGCTGGTGACGACGATCATGTAGCGTTCGATCCACATGCCGGTGTTGGTGATCAGCGCGACGAGGAAGAGGAGCGGCACGGTTGTGCGGACGCGCCGGAACCAGAGAGCGTGCGGCGTCAGGACGTTGCAGAACATCACCAGCCAGAAGACCGGCCAATCGGGGCCGAACGCGCGATTGATCGTGGTCGCCCACTCGTACTGATCGCCGCTGTACCAGGAATTGAAAATCTCGGCGAGGTAGCCATAGGAGACGCCGAGCCCCGTTGCCAGCAGCAGCTTCGCCATGATCTCGATGTGACGCATCGTGATCAGATTCTGCAAGCGGTAGATCGCGCGCAGCGGGATCGCGAGGGTCAGGACCATCGCGAAGCCGGAGAAGACCGCGCCGATCACGAAGTAGGGCGGGAAGATCGTCGAGTGCCAGCCGGGGACGATCGCCACGGTGAAGTCGAGGCTGACGACGCTGTGGACCGAGACGACGAGCGGCGTCGCCAGCGCGGCCAGCAGCAGATAGGCGCGCTGGTAGCGCTGCCAGTGCCGCGCCGAGCCGCGCCAGCCGAGGGCCAGCACGCCGAAGATGAGCTGCCCCGGTCGCGAGCGCGCCCGGTCGCGCAGGGTCGCCGCGTCGGGGATCAGCCCGGCATACCAGAAGATCAGCGAGACGATCAGATAGGTCGAGACGGCGAAGACATCCCAGACGAGCGGGCTCCGCCATTGCGGCCAGAGGGACATCGTGTTCGGATACGGGAGCAACCAGTAGAAGAGCCAGGGACGTCCGAGGTGCAGCAGGGGGAAGAGTCCGGCGCAGGAGACGGCGAAGAGGGTCATCGCCTCGGCGAAGCGGTTGATCGAGGTCCGCCAATCCTGGCGCATCAGCAGCAGGAAGGCGGAGATCAGCGTCCCCGCGTGGCCGATCCCGATCCACCAGACGAAGTTGACGATCGCGAAACCCCAGGCGACCGGGATGTTGACCCCCCAGGTGCCGATCCCGCGGATCAGCAGCCAGGTGACCGCCAGCATGAAGATCATCAGCAGGCCGAAGGCCAGCAGCAGGCTCGCCACCCAGCCGAAGCTGACCCCACCATGCAGGACGATCCCGCCGATCTGCTGATTAACCGACTCATAGGTCTGCGTCGGCACGATGGTCGGCGGATCGTTTTTCGTTGTGTGGGGTGCTTCCGCCTGTTCTGTCGCCACCGTGCTACTCCGTCGCGAGTTCGGGATTCACGTTGCGGAGCCGGGCCAGATAGGTCGTGCGTGGCTGGGTGTTCAACTCGCCGAGCATGCTATAGTCGAGCGGCTCGGCCTTCAGCTTCGCCACCTGGCTCGCGCGATCGTTGAGGTTGCCGAAGATGATCGCGCCGGTCGGGCAGGCTTGCTGGCAGGCGGTCAGGAGTTCGCCGTCGCGGATCGGGCGATTCTCCTTCTGCGAGGTGTACTTGACCGCCTGGATGCGCTGCGTGCAATAGGTGCATTTCTCCATCACCCCGCGCATCCGCACCGTCACCTCGGGGTTGCGCCGCAGCTTCAACACTTCCGTCGTGTCGTCGTTATAGGCGAGGAAGTTGAAGCGCCGCACCTTATACGGGCAGTTGTTCGAGCAGTAGCGCGTGCCGACGCAGCGGTTGTAGACCATCGTGTTCAGCCCCTCCGCATCGTGGACCGTCGCCATCACCGGGCAGACGACCTCGCAGGGTGCCTTCTCGCAGTGCATACAGGCGCGGGGCTGGAAGACGGTGTGCGGGTTGTCGGCCTCCCCCTCGTAGTAGGCGTCGATCCGCAGCCAGTTCATCTCGCGGCTATTCAGCACCTCGGCCTTGCCGACGACCGGGATGTTGTTCTCCGACTGGCAGGCGATGGCGCAGGCGTTGCACCCGATGCAGCTATTGATGTCGATCGACATCGCCCAGGCGTTCTCGGTGTAACGGTACTCCGGGTAGAGGCTCGGGCGATCGGTCTCCTCCTTCAGGAATGCCGGATCGGCCTGGAACTGGGCGAGCGTGCCCGTACGTGCCAACGCGCGCCCTTCCATGCTGAAGTGGATCTGCGTCGAGGCGAGGGTGTAGCGCTCGCCGAGCGGACGGACCGCCAACCCCTCGCCGAACACGGGACTGTCGGCGGTGCGTAGGGCATAGGCATCGAAGCCGAGCCCCGTCCCGACGCTCCCGGCGCGTGTCCGCCCGTAGCCGAGGGTGACGGTGACCGACTCATCCGCATGGCCGGGGAGGACCCAGATCGGGGCACGGACGGCGCGTTCGCCGAGGCGCAACTCGACGAGATCCTCGGTGGCGACGCCGAGGCGCGCGGCGGTGGCCGGGCTGACGAAGGCGACATTGTCCCAGGTCAGCTTCGTCAGCGGCTTCGGGAGCTCTTGCAGCCAGGCGTTGTTGGCGAAGCGCCCGTCCCAGATCGTCGGGTCGCGCCGGATGATGAGTTCCAGGCCCGCCGAGGCCGCTGCGGTGGCCGGGAGGCGTGCGGCGAAATCGGCGCGGAGGCTCGGCGTCCGGGTTGCTGCCGCCGTGTTCGCGATGATCCCCGCATCGAGCGCCGTGCGCCAGAAGCGGTCGAAGTCGCCGCCCGCGCGTCCCTGCCAGTATTCGCGCACGATCGTGTGTGCACTTCGCCCCGGTGTGCCAAGGAGGGCGGCGAGGAGTTCGTGGGTCGACTTGCCGTTGTATAGGGGCGCGATCAATGGCTGGAGGATCGTCGCGGTGCCGTCATGGGCGCGCAAATCGCCCCACTGCTCCAGCGTGTGCGTCTCCGGGATGTGCCAGGTGCAGCGCGCTGCGGTCTCATCCTCGTACTGACCGAGCCCGATCCGCAGTCGCACCGTATCGAGCGCGGCGGCGAAACCGAGATCGGCGGGGGCGGTGAGGACCGGGTTGCCGCCGAGGATGATCAGCGTATCGACCCGTCCCGCCGCCATGTCGGCGGTCAGGGCGCGCAGCGAGTCGAGCTGCCCGGTCGCGCCGGGTGGGGCCACCGCCACGGGGTCCAGGTAGCTGACCGTCTGCCCGAGATTGCCGAGCGTCGCGTTGCTCGCCGCCGCCAGGGCGTGGACGATCGGCGGTTGCTCGTCGCCCGCGACGACGAGGCTCGCCCCCCGATGTGCGACCAAGTCGCGCACGAGCGCCGCGACCCAACGGGCTCGCGCGGCGGGCAGTGCGGGCTCGGTGTCCGCCCCGAGCTCGACGCCGACGCCACGGGCGACCGCGCGGGTCAGCGTCGCCACCTCGCCCGCGCGCAGGGGGAGCCGGTGATCGGCCATCGCGCCGGTGATCGTCGGGGTCGCCTCGGCCACGTAGAGCCGGTTCATCTCGCTCCGCCCCGCGCGCACTCGCCGCCCAGCGGTGAACTGCCGCGCGTAGGCCAGGTGTCCCGGCGGGGTGAGCAAGAAATCGGCGTCGAGGGCGAGGATGACCCGTGCCTTGTCGAAACGGTAGAGCGAATCGGCCTCCTGATCGAAGGCGAGGCGGATCCCCGCCCGCGCGTTGTCGTCGTTCAGCGGCTCATAGTGGTGCCAGCGGGCGTTCGGGTAGCGCGCCAGGAGCGCGCGGAGCTGAGCGGCCAGCGTCGGCGAGGTGACCGTCTCGGTCAGGATCCGCAGCCCCGCGCCGCCATCGCGATCGCGCGCGGCAAGTTCGCGCGTCAAGGTGCCGAGGAAGGCGTCCCAGGAGCGGATCGTCCCGGCACTCGTCACCGCCTGGGCGCGGTCGGGATCGTAGAGCGAGAGGATCGACGCCTGCCCGAAGGCGTCGGTCGCGCCGAGGCTCGCCGGATGCTGCGGGTTCCCCTCGATCTTGATCGGGCGACCCTCCCGGCTCGTCACGACCACCCCGCGCGCGTACCCGCCGAGGGGCAAGGCCGTGGCATAGTAGAGCGGAAGGCCCGGTGTGCGCTGCTCGGGTTGGTATACCGGGGGGACGATCTTCTCCGGTGTTTCGCCGCCGCATGCGGTCAACCCCGCCAGGGCGAAGGACGCCGCCATTAACTTCAGGAACTCGCGGCGACTCGGCGAGTCGACCCATTCCGAGGCTCCGCGCGGGAACTCGCGGTGGAGGAAGGAGCGGAAGTCCGGGGTGTCGGCTAACTCCTCCAGCCCGCGCCAGAAAACGGCCCGCCGCGCGCTCCCGCTTTGCTCGTTCGTCGCGTCCTCGGACATATCGCGCGCCCTTCCTTCGCTCATCGGTGACACGTCGAGCAACTGGTGAGGATGTCCGGCCCGAGGATGTGGTAGTCGCGGATGAGCTGCTGGCCGATCGCCTGCCGATCGCCCGTCGGCTCCCAGTGCATGTTCGTCACCTGATCGGCGGGGCGCAGGCTTGACCCCGGATCGCGATGGCAGTCCAGGCAGAAGCTCATCTGGAATTGTTGCTGCTTCATGGCGAGCGGTTGCTCATCGGTCTGCCCGTGGCAACTCACGCAGGCGACCCCTTTCTGGACGTGGATACTATGGTCGAAGTAGACGTAGTCCGCCAGGGTATTGACCTTGTTCCAGGCGATCGGGGTGTTGGAAGTGAAGCTCTGCCGCACCGGTTCGAGCATCGGGCTCGCGGTCCAGATCTGCGAGTGACAGGTCATGCAAATCTCCGTGGCGGGGAGGCTGGCGTAGCTCGAATCCTCCACCGAGGTGTGGCAGTAGCGGCAGTCGATCCCCAGATCGCCCGAATGGTGCTGATGGCTGAACATGACCGGCTGGTTGATCGGCGTCTGCGCGCGGGTCACGTAGGGCGAGCGTACGAAGGCACCCAGGAGCACGGCGAAACCCGCCAGCCCCGCCAGCGCGACGACGATGCTGGTGCGCGAGATGGTATTTGCGCGGGAGGAGAAAATCGGTGCCATAGGCTCTCGCTCAACCTGCGTGTGCTGTACGCGCGTCCGGTCCAATGTATGCGAGTGTATGCGCGTTGGGATCAGCAAGCGTCCGCGTCACTCGTCGCTGCCAAGTGCCAGCCGACGGTGTTCGATCACCGCGACGAGATCGATCCCGGTCCGCCGGATCGTGACACCGATCCGAACGTATGCTATCACACTGATTTTCAAGGGGAAGCAGAGGAAGCAAGGGCGCTGGTTGTCCAGGGGCAACGCTCACCGCGTGAGCGCTGTAGCGACAGAGTAAGGGCTGATCCTCACTGCCTCCAGCCTCCTGCGCTGGTCCTCCCGCCACGTATCTGCGGGAGGATGCCACTCTAGCACCTTCCCCGTAGGCTGTCTACAGGGTACTTTATCAAGGAAAGGTGCCTGGTGCCGAGAAGGGGGGCGTGCAGGCGCGGAGGGGCGGGAGATGCCGCCGCTCAGGGCTGTCGCCGACAACGTAGCCGGTCTCCCCCTCGTCCATGACCTCCGGGATCCGCGCCGCGCCGATACGCGATCACCGGGGCGCCACGCCGCCGGGCTCAACCTCCATCGGGTAGCCACCTGGCTCGCGAGGGTGCCCCGCGCGAACCCGGTGGCCCACAATTTACCACGCTGGTCGGCACATCGGGCTGACAGCGCACCACTCAGGCAAGGCTTGCCAGCGGCATCCGGGATCCTACCCATCGCAAATATGCCCTGTCCTGGTAAACTATACGCTGTCAGAACGCTGTCAGACAGCGTCGAGAGGATGAGGGGGCTATATGCACGATTGGGAACCGGCTGCGGTGGTGGTGGCGGAGCAAGAGGAGTCGCTCGTCCCGGACGCGGGGCCGCCGGAGGCCGAGGAATTGGCCGACGAGGTGCGCGCCGAGGGTGGTACGGTAGAGGAGCTGCCGCAACTCCAGGCCGAGTACCGCCGCCTTGCCGGTCCGCTCGGGGCGCTCGCCAAAATCAGGCCGACCGATCCGCGCGCCCTTGAACGGCTCGCCGCAGCCCTGAAGCGGGTGCCGCCCGGGGCCACGCTTGGCCCCGCGCTCGATGAACTGCGCGAGCGCACCGAGCGCTTCCTGGACACCGCCCGACACGAGCGGATCGCCGCCTTCCGTCCGCTCGAAGTCGAGTGGGTTCGCGCGGGCCGCGCGGCGGGGAAACAGCTACGCGAGCGGAGCGGCGGCTGGCGGGTCGATATGCTCGAACTCGGGTTGCAGCGCGAGCAGGCGCGCGCCCGCTTCTTCTATAACCGTGAGGCGCTGACCCCCTGGTCGCCGATCGGTAGCGCCGACGACCTCGCAGCGCTGGAGGAGCGGGCGCGGGCGCTGCTGCACGGCATCGCCTTGCCGGATGACTCGCTGTCCACCACCTTCCGCGATGCGTATGCGGGCGAGCGGGCGACGTGGCAGCGCGGCGGCAAGGGTCGGGCGGAGGCGGTGCCATTGCCCGACTTCTATCGCGGCGTGCGCGTGGCCCTGGTACGCAACGAATTAGCGGGGCAGGCCCCAGAGAAGAAGCTGCGCTGGGCCGAGTTGCCGCGCTGGGCGTTCCTCTATAACCTCGACCGCTATCGCGCGCGCGCCGCCGAGGTGCCGGATGGGCAGCGGCTCGGCCTGCAAACCGGCAGTCAGCAGGAGTCGCGCCAGTTCGGGATGGTCGTCAACGGCCTCGATGCGACGCAGGACTACCGGACCATGTGCTTCATCGTGCCGTTCGACGGTGGGCGAGGGGACGCATGAGCGTGGGGGGAGTGGCCCGGTCGGCGGACGCGCCGCCCGCCCCGGCGGTGGTGCGCGCCGCCCTCGAACAAGTGGCGCAGTACGGTGTCCTCGGCCACACGGCGGCGGAACTCCTCGATGTGGGCACCGCCCCGTTCCTCGCCCACATCGAGCGCGAGGTCTTCGGCGACCTGGTCGCGCAAGGGGGCGCGACCTGTCGCTTCTTCGAGGGGAGCTACGGTTCCGGCAAGACCCATCTGCTGCGCCTCCTCGGCGACCGCGCCGCCGCGCGCGGTCTGGCCGTGGTGCAAACCGAGTTATCGCGCGATCTGGGACTGGAGGATTGGTCGCTCATCACCCGGCACATCCTCGAACGGGTCGAGGTGACGAGCGGTGGCGTGATCGTCCGCTCGCTACCCGACATTCTCTCGACCTGGGGACAGGGTGGCCTGAGCGGCGTGGCGGCGCTGCGGCGGGCGCACCTGCCGCACGCCGGCTTCCGCGCGGCGATGCTCCGGGCGGTCGGCGAGCCGGAGTTGGCCGCGCCGCTGCGGGCCTACCTGCGGGGCGAGCGCATCGGCGCGGCGCAACTCAAGCGCGCGGGTATCGACGGGGTGAAGGAACCCCTCTCGCGTCGCAATGCCGAGCAGGTGTTGAACACAGCGTTGAGCGGCCTCTATCACCTCGGCCTGCGCGGGACGATCCTCCTCTTCGATGAGAACGAGCGGACGCTCGTACCCGGTCGCGCGGCCTTCTCGAAGCGCCTGCAAACGGCGGCGAATGTGATGCGCCGCTTCATCGACGGTTGCACGACCGGCGGGATCGTCGGCACCGTCGCGGTCTTCGCCGTGCTCCCCGGGTTCCTGGAGCAGGGCACGCGCCTCTACCCCGCCCTCGGTCAGCGACTGGAGATGTGGCGCGACGCCGACACACCACCCGCCTGGCGCTGGCCGGTGTTGCCGATCGAGGCGGTCGGCACGACCCCGGCCCCCGAGGCATTCCTGGCCGGGATCGCCGCGCGACTGGTGGACCTCGCCGCAGCGGCGGGTGCCGCGACCGACGGCCTGGCGGACGCGCTGCACGCGGCGGGCCAGGCGGTGCTGGCCGAGCACGCCGGCGAGGGCTATCGCCGCCCGCTGATGCGGCGGCTGGCCGCGCTGACGCTGGAGCGGATCGACGAGTCGGTAGTCGTCGGTCGTCAGTCGCCAGAGGGGGCGGATTGAACCGCGAAAGGCTCCGCTACGCCTGGACGAGTCGTGAGTCGTGAGTGAGAAGTCCGTAGTCCGTGGAGGATAGGTCGGTTGCTGTTGCTTTTCGCACTTCCACTGACGACCGACGACCAACGACTCCCCTATCGTTCCTTCTGCCGACTGCCGACTGCCGACTGCCAACGGAGTGAGCCAATGCCCGTCGATGTGATCGCGATGATCGAGCGGATGGCCGAATATGGGACCGCACCGAGCGACGGGTGCGCGCTCTTCGGCGTGGGCTACGAAGAGGCGTTCGTGCGGCTGCGGGAGAAATACCTCGAGGCGCGCTTCGCACGGGGCGACTCTGCGGAGAAGTTCGTCGTCGGGCCATTCGGCTCGGGCAAGACCCATTTCCTGCGGCAGTTACTGGAGATCGCGCGGGCGTTGGAGTGCGTCACCGCCGAGGTGGCGCTGAACAAGGATCTCGACTTCACGAAGAGCCTGATCGTCTACCGCGAAGTGACGCGCGCGATCCGCCCGCCCGGCGCGGATGAGCGCGGCATCCGCCCGCTGCTGGCCGCCGCGCTGGCGCAGATCCAGGGCCGAGCCTCGGGGAATGCCGCGCTCGGCGATCACCTGATCGCGGGCTGGATCGCGGGGCTCGACAAGGCCGACTTCGAGTTGGAGGCGTTCGGGCGGGTGCTGCGTCACGGACTCGAAGCCCACTTGCGCGAGGATGACGCGACGTTCGCGGCGGCCTGCCGCTGGCTCGATGGTGCGATCACCGATCGCACGCTGGCGCGGGAGCTGGGGCTGACCCCGGTGGCGAAGAATGAGGAGAACCTGTACGGGCGGCGGATGTTGCTCTCGCTCTTCCAGTTCGTCCGCATCGCGGGTTTCCGTGGCACCGTCGTCAGCTACGATGAGGCCGAGCAGGGGCTGGACGTGGCGCGGCGCGATTTGCCGCGAATCCTCTCGCGGCTCCAGTCGAACATCAACGCCGTCGCCGATCTGCGGAACGGCTCCGCGCTGATCGTCTACGCCTTCGAGCCGGGATTGGTGGAGCGGCTGGACCAGTTCCCGGCGTTGCAGCAGCGCGTGGTCGATCCCGGACCCGGCTACGGCTTCTTCGAGGGGAACACGCTGGCCCCACGGATCGACCTGACATTTCGGGGCGATCCCGAGCGCGAATTGCGCGCGATCGGCCTGCGTCTGACCGGTCTCCTCTACCAACACACCGCGCGCGATCTGGGGGCCGAGCAGCGGCGGGTAATGGCGATCGTCGAGGAGTTGGCGCGGGAGATCGCCGACGCCGACCCGACGAGCGCGAACCGGCGCACGATGGTGAAACGTACCTGCGCGATGCTGATCCGCCTGCACGACGAGGGGGTTCTCGATACGGGCGAGGTCGTGCGCGCTCGTGGCGATGGCGAGTGGGACGAGGTGTGATGAACGAGGCGGGGGCATTGCGGATCGGCGCGCGGGTCGGCACGGCGCACTTCGGACCGGGGAGCGTTGTCAGGGTGACAAAGAGCGGCGCGCTCGTGCGGCTCGATGGCTTCGGCGGGGTTGAGGTAGCGGTACTCACGGGGGAATTGGTGGCGCTGGATACGTCCGCCGCAGCGAACATCATCCCCGATGCGGTCCTTGAAGCAGCGGCGACGCCGCCGCGCGGCGACATCGTCGCGCGGCGGGCGATCGAGGCGCTACGCTTCGGGCTGGTGCCGCAGAGCGCGATCGAGGAGCTGACGCTCGGGTTCGCCGACCTACGCACCTGGACCCTCGCCAATCTCCCGGCGACGCTCGGCGACCGCCCCCACGTCGCCGCCGTGACCGGTCCGTTCGGCACCGGCAAGAGCCATACGATGGCGGTCATCCGCTACATCGCGGGCCGGGAGGGCTACGCGACGGCGCGCGTCGAGGTGGACGGCCAGACGATCAGCCTCGCGCGGCCCGAAACCTTCCTGCGCCAACTCTGGGGCAGCCTGAGCACCCCCGGCGGCGATTCGGCAACGCCGGTCTTCGATCTCTACGCGCGGGCGATCGAGGCCGGGCAGCCCGCGCCCGCGATCCTGGACGAAGCCGATGACGCACCAGGGGTGCTCGACCGCGTCCGTCAGAATTATCAGGTCATGGCCGAGCTCCACCGCCGCCAGCAACTCGACGCGCACGCCTACGCCCTCGACGCGCTCCTCGCGAGTAGCCCCGAGTTCACCGCCGCCGACGTGGCGCGGCAGATCGGCGCGCGGAGCAAGCCGCGCGACGGGGCGGCACATCTGCGGCGGATGCTCGGCAACAGCGTCGCCGAGCGTCCCTGCGACCTCGTCGCGGCCCTGGCCGGCCACGCGACGGTCGCCCGGCTGGCCGGTTTGCGGGGTCTGGTCGTCACGATCGACGAGTTCGAGGTGGAGCAGGTGCCATCGCGGGCGAGTTACGCGCGCGTCAGGGCACACCTCGGCGTGCTGACCGCCTACCTGCGTGGCGAGACCGCCCACCGCGCCGCACCGCTCGGCCTCTTCTTCGCCACGGTCGACGAGGACGAGACGGGGGAGGAGGCGGTCGTCGGTCCGATGCTGGCGGCGACCGGCGGCGGCAGCTATCGGCTGGCACCGTGGCCCCCCGCGCTGCGCCGGGAACTCGCCGGGCAGATCGGGCGACTCTACGCCGCCGCCTATGGCCGCGAGCCGGACTTCGACCCGGCCCTGGTGGATCGCGTCGAGGGAAGCCTGACACACGGTGCCCTCGACGAGAGCGGCCTCATCCGCGCTTTTATCAAGCGCTATGTGGCCGCGCTCGATGCGGCATACGGGCCACCAGCGGGAGCGGTCGGGTAAGCGGGAGCCGACGCTCGGGGATGAATGGTCGGTTTCCTCACCACGTATCCGGTGCGCCAACGGAGCACCCGTCGTGAAGCGGCCAGGAACGTAGTCGTTGCGTACGAATCGGGTGTACTTCCCGCCGCAAACCACGGCCAGCCAACCACGGCGCACCATGTACGCCCTCGCGATGCACACGGGGCGAGCCGAGAAAGCGAGCGTCCGGTATGCCGTCAGCGGACCCCCACGCGCCCGAAGCCGCGCTCGCGATCGACCGCGCCATCGCGCGCAGTCTGGCGCGCACCTGGGATCCGTTCTTCGCGCGCTTCGGGCGGCTGACCGGGCCGCAGCGCGCGGCGATCCCGGCGATCGTGGCCGGAGCGGATGTGCTGCTCTGCGCCGCGACCGCCTCGGGCAAGACGGAGGCGGCCTGCGCGCCGCTGGTGGAACGGTTCATCGGGCGGGCCGCGCCGTGGACGATCCTCTATATTTCCCCGACGCGCGCCCTGATCAACGATCTCCACGCCCGGCTCTCCACGCCGCTGGCGACGCTCGGCCTGCGCCTCGACCGGCGCACGAGCGACCACCGCGCCGACGCCGAGCGGGTGCCGCAGATCCAGGTACTCCTGACGACGCCGGAGTCGTTCGACAGTCTCCTCTGTCGCGGGCGGCGACGGCGACCCGACGGCCATGCGCTGGCCGGGGTCGCGGCGGTCGTGCTCGACGAGATCCACCTGCTGCATGGCGGGCCGCGCGGCGAGCAGACCCGCTGGCTGCTCGAACGGCTGCGGCGGCTGCGGCGGCAGGCGCGGGCGCGCGGGTGGGCTGCGGACGACCACGTCCAGATCGTCGCGCTGAGTGCGACCGTGCCGGACGCGACGGCGGTGCGCGATGCCTATCTGCCGGACGGCACGGTGATCACCGTGCCCGGCGCGCGGGCGATCGAGACGATCGGCGCACCCGGTGCGAGCGCGCGGGTCGAGGTCGCCTTACCGAGCCTCCTCGCCGCGCCGGGCGCACCGGAGAAGGTGCTCGTCTTCGCCAACGCCCGCCAGCGCGTGGACGAACTCACCGCGCGGCTGCGGCGCGACCTCCGCGGACTCGGCTACGCCGTGCGCGCACACCACGGCAGCCTCGATCGCGAGGAACGCGAGGCGACCGAGGCGGCGGCGCGCGGCGAGCGCCGGATCGTCGTCTTCGCCACGTCCACGCTGGAGATCGGGATCGATATCGGTGACATCGATCTCGTCGTCCTCGACGGCCCCGCGCCGGATGTCCCGGCGCTGCTCCAGCGGATCGGGCGCGGCAACCGGCGCACCGGCGCGACGCGCGTGCTCGCCTGCGCCGACACGCTCCTCGATACCGTCGTCCACGCCGCGATGATCGAGGCCGCCCGCGACGGGTGGCTCGGGGAGGGCGCGCGGGGGCCAGAGGGCGCGGTTGCCCGCCAGCAGGTCGCCTCCTACATCTTCCAGGGGCGCCGCATCGCCCGGCCACGCGCCCAGCTTCAAGACCTGCTCGACGGCTGTGCCTCGCCCGTACTCGCCCGCGCCCTCCTCGACACGATGCTCGCCAACGACGAACTCAGCGCCGACGCCAGCGGGCTGCGACTCGGCGAGGAATGGCGTGCCCGCGTCCCCTACGGCGATATCCATGCGACGATCGAGGATGATGGCGGGGCGACGGTGGCGGATGAGGCGACCGGTCGCCCGATCGCCAGCGGTGTGGCCTTCGGGGGGGGGCGGGGTCTGCGCGCGGGCGGGCATTTACTGGAGGTGCGGCGCTGGACCGATTTTCGGATCGAGGTGCGCCATGTCGCCGAGGAGGCGCGCGCTGAGGGTGCGTGGCGCTATCGCAGCCGACCCTGGCTGCACGGTGCCGGCCAGCCGCAGGCGGTGCGGCGCTACCTGGGCCTGGGGCCGGACGACTGGCCGATCGTGCCAACCGGCGATGGGGCGACGGTCCGGGTCTTCCACTTCGGCGGCGCACGCCGCCGCGCCGTGCTCGAACTCCTCGCCGCGCAAGACCCCGCCGCCCCGCCGCCCGGCGACATCACCGACTGGCTCATCGCCCTGCCCGGCACGATCGCCGCTCGCCCGGCCTGGCTGTCCCGCCCCGCCGCCTCCCTCGGTCCGGCGATCGATGCGCGGCTGGAGCGCTTGGAGCGCACCCTCGGTCGCCCAGCAGCCAATCGCCGCCTCCCGCGTGAGGCACGCCTCGCCGAGGTACGCGGCTGGCTGCGGCTGGATGAGGAGCTGGCGGCGCTTCGCCGGGCGACCTGGGCGCACACCAGCGACCCGGAGGCCGAGACGATCCTGATGGCGATCGGAGCGGTGGTACTGGCGCGGGCCGAACCTCGCCCCGGCTCCCAGCGGGGTTAGGGCGCGAGCCACGCCGCCAGGCGAGCGATAACCCAGGCCGCATCCGCCGGCTGGAGGCGCGATATCGGTGGCGCGTCGCGATACGCTTAGCGTTCGGCGTAGAAGCGCCCATAGGTCCGGGCGAAGGCGTCTTGCCGATCGTGGCACCGTGTCGGGGCGCTCGGCGATCGCGTCGAGTTCGACCTCGACGCGGGACCGCAGCGGGTCGATCCGCACCGGTCCGCCCTTCGCTCATGATTCGGTCACGATCCTGTACGGCCACTCCGTACGAAAAGCCTATGGGCGTGGGGGGCGCGTGGCAAGGCGGGACGCTGCTTGTGGCGGTATGACCCTCACCCTGTCGCATCCGCCCAAAGGGCACCCGGCGCGTCACCCCTCTCCCGATCCGAGGAGAGGGGGGCCATTGCGGGGATGGGGGCTTGCTGTGCGCGCCGGTGGGGTTCTCGCGCCTGCTCGCAACTCGCCGCCCGGGGGGCACCCGCCCCTCCCATGAGCGGGGGGATGAGCCGCCAATAGCTGGTTCAGTCGCTACGAATGCCGACGAGCGATGCGCCGAGAACACTCCAGTCCGCGCAGGCGGACTTCGTGGCGGAGCCTTCAGTCGGGGGTTTCAACCCCTCGGCAGCGCACTCAACAACGAGGGCGCCGCCCCCTTGCCCTTCAGCGATCCCGTACCGTGTAGATATAAAACAGCGGCGCACCACCCGGCTCGGTGATCGTCTTCACCGGCACGATGCGTTTGCCACGATCCTCGACGTGTTGCACGAAGGCGCGCGTGCGGTCAGGGTACGCGGCGGGCGGGTTGACGCCATCGATGCGGTGGGTGATGTAGATCGCGTTGGGATCGGCGAAGAGCGCGTCGAGGGTCTGCAAATAGTCGAGCGGCAGATTTGGTCCCTGGCCGAAGATCTCCTGCGGCTGGACCCGCCCGGCGGTCAGCAACTCGATATTATACTTCATCCCCCAATCGAGCGCGTAGGGGCGGCGATAATCGAACGGGTCGTTCGCGCCTTTAGGACTGTCGAGGAGTGTCGCCAATCCGTAGATGCGGTCGGAGAAGCTACTCTTCCCGCCGCTCCGTGCCAGCGCCTCGTGGTAGTGCGCGCCGATCAGCAGGTTTCCCGCGACGAGTGGCACAAGCAGCAACAGGCTCGGCAGCGCGACGAGCAGGCCGCGCGGCGCGGGTCGGACTACACGGCGTCCGAGGCGCGCGACAAGTTCCTGCCCGGCGAGCCCGACGAACGCGCCACAGAGGAGCAGTGGGAAGGGCAGCAGCAGCAGCAGGTGGGTCGCCTCCAGGCCGGAGAGGGTGAAGGAGCTCTGCACCAGGATCGCCAGGATGAAGACGAGGATGAAGGCGACGGTGTTGCGGAAGCGGCGATAGGACGGGATGAGAAAGACGAGCGCGACCAGCCCGACCGCGCAGAGCAGGAAGGCTGGGAGGACGAGGCGGTTCGCGTGCGTCTCGCCGAGGAACCAGAAGTACGAGCCTTCCAGCACCGTCTTGAACGCGCCGAAGCGCCCGACGAAGTTGTGCAGGAAATCGCTGTTATCGATCCCCTTCTCCGTCTGCCCCGTATTGGCGCGCAAAACCTTCAGCGTCCCACCGCTGGCGAGGTTATAGGCGATCAGCGGTGCCGCCCCGATCAGGAAGCCCGCGAGCGCGCCCGCCACTTCGGCTGGCCGCAGCGCGGGGCGTGCGCCTGGCTTGGCACTGAGCGAACGTCGCCGCCCGGTGCGCCCCTGCGCGTCGAGCGGCCAGAGCCAGTCGAGGAGCCAGACCGCGACGCCCGCGCCGAAGACGCCGAGCAGGAACCAGATGAAGAGGATCTTGGTGCTGAGGCCGATCCCCACCAGCAGCCCCGCCAGCGCCAGCCAGCCGACCCGCCGCCCAGCGCGCCAGCGGAGGAAGGCGAGGCACGCGCCGAGTGCCAGCGGCACGACCTGACTGACGACGTAGACGCCGACGCGCGACCAGAAGATGTACGAGGGCGCGGTGGCGAGCAGGAGCGCCGCGACGAGCCCGGCGGGACGCCCGAAGAGGCGCCGCCCGAGGAAGTAGCTGAGGACGATCGCGATGACCCCGAAGCCGATCGTCATCGTGCGGGTCGGGCCGACGCCGGGTCCGAAGAGGGCGAAGAGGGGCAGCACGATGTACATGCTGCTGGCCCCCTGATAGTCGCTGATCATCAGGGGGAAATCGCGCCCGAAGAGGTGTAGCCCGACACCGCGATTCAGCTCGACCGGCTGCCCGAGGACCAACTCCATCGCTGGGACGACATCGTAGGCCTCATCATTGTAGAGACCCGGCAGTCGCCACCCATAGGACGCGCTCGCCACGAAGAGGGCGACTGCGACCGCCAGCACGAGCCAGTCATAGAAGAGCGGCAGTCGAGGTGCGGGTGGGAGGGCATTGTTCGGCAGCGGGCGTACGGCGACGCGACGCGGCCCGACGGGCGGCGCATCGGTGACGGTCGAGCTTGCCAGCGGTCGAGTACGGATCGGGGCGCTCCTTTGTCTCGCGCGGTCATGCGCTGCCGATGTATATCGCGTGGAGTATAACGGCTGGGAGTGAGCGTCGGTGACGCGAGCGGGGCTAGTACTACAGCGACACTTTGACGTTCGTACTGGGCTCCTGCCCGCCAATGGTAGTTTGGTAGGCCGCGAACGTACTCGTCTTGGCACCGAAGAACAGGATAAGTGTCGCTGTAGTAGCCCGTTGCCGCTGCGGGACCGACGCTCACTCCCGGTCTAGAGGGTGTTAAGGACTTATTGCTACCAATTGTGTAACGTATGCCGGAAACTGGCCGACTCGGCGGGGTAGATGTCTCCGCGTTGCCCACCGGGTGGCCCGCTCTCCTCGTGCCGCCGCTGCTGCGACCGTTACACCCGCCGGAGGGCGTTCCGGGCGACGCTGATCGCGCCCGGATTGGTCCTTGCGAGAACAAGCGTTACCATGAAGTCCTTAACACCCTCTAGTC
>JAABUH010000553.1_pt1 | contig 53222 bp, 50 predicted proteins | sample 5559121 | NCBI WGS metagenome assembly JAABUH01 (sample SAMN10711871, study PRJNA513364) | rock metagenome | isolation source: Antarctica rocks | place: Antarctica: Victoria Land, Battleship Promontory nord | collected 2015-12-28 | reverse complement strand
CGGGCGGGTTCTTCCCCAACGGCGTCAACGGCACCCTCAACCAGAGCGGCGGCGGCTCGGGCAGCAGTGGCTCCGGTGCCAGCCCGACCGGTGGTGCGGGAACCGGAGCCGGTGGCACCTCCGGTGGTCGGGACACTGAGTTGCTGGTCGGCGGTGCAATTGCCGCAGCGGGCGCGGTTGCTGCCGCTGGGGTGTACCAGCACGGTAAGAAGACCGCCTCGGACGGTGTCCCCGCAGACAGCGAGACCACCGACTGAGCGAGCACCTGTTCACTCCGGCCCTGCGGGCACTATGCACCGTCCGCAGGGCCGGGGTGCGCTCTACGGAAAGGGGCCACCGGCGATGACTCGTCATGCCCGGCACCGCAAGCGCGCAAAACCACGGCGTGCAGTTGCGCGCCGCCATCGCAATCGCGTGTATCTCGTGCTGTCCATTGTGCTGCTGGCCACCGCCGCGCTGACGGTCGGACGCTACTTCGAAGAGTCTCCTCCCCCGCCGGCCCCGGCCGCCGCGCTCGGCACCATCCCCGCCGCGATGACGGGACAGGTGGCGGGGCCGCCGCCCGTGCTCCGTGATCCGCAATCGAGCACCGACCTCTCGGGGACGCTCACCCTGCCGCCCGCGCCAGCGCCGCCGCCACCGCCGTTCAGCATGAAGCCCTCGCCACCGGTAGCCGTGCGGGCGTCTGCGGTGGGAATCGACTCCGCGCTGCTGCAGGTCGGTCTGAACAAGGACCACAGCATCGAGGTGCCCACCAGCTATGACGAGGCCGCGTGGTACCGCCTCGGTCCTACTCCTGGCTCACTGGGGCCCGGGGTGATCGTTGGGCACGTCGACTCCGTCAAGGGCCCGGGTGTGTTCTTCAACCTGGGTGCGATGCGGCCTGGTCAAGTCATTGACGTCACCCGCGCCGACAAGAGCGTTGCGCACTTCCGCGTCGACGCGATCAACAGCTACCCCAAAGACCTGTTCCCCACCGAAGCGGTCTACGGGCCCATCAACTACGCCGGACTACGACTCGTCACCTGCGGTGGCGCCTTTGACGGAAAGACGAAGAACTACCTGTCGAACATCGTCGTCTTTGCCTCGCTGATCCAACCGTGACCCAGACTCGCCGCGCGCTCCGGCCTCCGGCTGACTTAGGCTCGACGTCATGGCCGTCTCAAGCCGCGGAACTCCCGCCGCCCCTTCGCTTCTTGTGGGTGCCGTCGCAGTAAGGGGCGATGCTCGAGCGACCGCAGCGGCACAGGGCGACGGTGGTGCGGTGGCGGGGCAGCGCCACGCCATCTCCGTCGAGCAGCTCGGCGGGACCGCGCACCAACAGCGGGCCGTCCGGGCAGACGGTGATGGTGACCTCAGGGCCCAAGAAGTCGGCGCGATCCGGGTCGGGGGCAGCAGTCATGTCTGAAGTCCTACTGGATGATGGGGTACGCACGCCACCCGAGTACGCCACCGCCATGCCCCTCCCGGCTCCGCGCGGCCGGTTGAGTGAGCTGTTGGTCGATGTGTTCGCAGGCTCGGCGCCGGCGGCCGATGTCCGCTCGGCGGCGCAGGACTGGGACGGCGTGGACGTTCTTCGCGACGAGGACGTGCAGCTGACGCTCACTCTTCTCTACGAGCTGCACCTGCAGGGCCTCTCCGGTGTCGGCGATGAGTGGGAGTGGGATGCCGACCTGCTGGCCGCCAGAGCCGTCCTCGAACGCCCCTTTGAACGAGCGCTGCGCGAGCTGGTATTAAGCCCCGACGCTACCGATGTGCAGGCCGGGCTCGTCGAGCTGACCTCCGCGGAGGGTGGTCCCGGTCTCTCCCGGCACATGGCACGCACCGCGACGTTGCCGCAGTGGCGGGAGTTTCTGGTCCACCGGTCCATCTACCAGTTGCGCGAGGCGGATCCGCACACGCTGGGCATCCCGCGCCTGGCCGGGGCGACCAAGGCGGCCCTGGTGGAGGTGCAGGCCGACGAGTACGGGGGCGGACGCCCCGAACGGATGCACTCCGCACTGTTCGCCCGCACCATGCGGGAGCTGGGCGTGGACAGCGCCTACGCCGCGCATCTCAACCGCGTCCCTGCTATCACGCTGGCCTCGGTGAACGCCTTGTCCCTGTTCGCCGTGCACCGACGCCTGCTCGGCGCGCTGGTTGGGCACCTGTGCGCAGTGGAGATGACGTCGTCGTTGCCCTCCAAGTTGTACGCCCACGGTTTGCGTCGCCTGGGCTTCGGCATGGGTGCCACGTTGTTCTTCGACGAACACGTCGAGGCCGACGCCGTGCACGAGCAGATCGTCTGCCGCGACCTGGCCGGTGGCCTGGCCAAGCAGCAACCGGAGCGCTCAGCTGACATTATCTTCGGCGCCGAGGTGTGCCTGGCGATGGACGAGCTGGGCGCGCAACACATGATGGATAGCTGGGCGGCGGGGACCAGCTCCCTCAGACGACTGGCTTGACCGCGCGGACGACCACCAGCTCTTCAGTCCGTTCGCCCGCCTGGATCAAGCCGCGCGCTTCCAGCATCTGCGCGCGGGCGCGCATCACCGGGCCGAACTCGCAGCGTCGCCGGGCTGCCACGGACACGTCCAATCCTTCCCCGGCGAGCTGCTGCACCGTCTCATCCACTCCACACAGGGCAGAGTGCACGATGAGCAGCGTCCCCCCCGGCGCCAGCACCTTCGGCGCCTCGGCACACACCCGGTCGAGTACCGCCCGCCCATCGACGCCCCCGTCCCAAGCCCGGGCCTGTCCGTGGGTGGGCAGGTGATCCGACTCGGCGCAGACGTAAGGCGGGTTGGACAAGATGACGTCGAAGCGCTGATCGGACACGGGCGCCACCAGGTCGCCGCGCCGGGCACAGACCCGGAGGCCTCGCGCACGAGCGTTCAACCAGGCTGCGGTCAAAGCCCGCCGACTGACATCGACCACGGTGACGCTGGCCGCGCCCTGCAGCGCGGCGACGACCGCCAGCGCCCCGGTGCCCGTGCAGATGTCGAGCACATGCTGGCCGGGCTTTCGGACTTCCGCCCGAAAGACGTCGGCGAGTAGCCAAGTGTCGTGTTGCGGCGGATATACCCCAGGTGGCCGTAGCAGAAGCATGGAGATACCAAACCACCTGGCGCACAGACGTGCTGGCTGGGCCGCACTGTGAGCAGCCTTACGGACCAGTGTTTGTCCAGGTCAAGCGACCCAAATCGCGGCAAGCAAATCATTTCGCGCGCGTCGGGGTGGCGCGGCTGCCGTGGCGCCACCATCCTGGTCCTTGAGCGGGACAGTGGGTGTCCCACCATCGGAGAGGGGAGGAACTGTGCGCCCGAACACCGTGTACGGCATCGATTTCGCTGCCGACGCCGAGCAGCTGCGCCAGAGCATGCAGTCCCGTCCGAACCCCGATGTCGCCAAAGGCGTTCTGATGGTGCTCTACGGTTGCGACAGCACCCAGGCCTTCGCCGAGCTGCTTCGCGTCTCCGAGCAAGAAAGGGTGCTGCTGACCGAACTCGCCGCCGCGGTTGTGCAGCTTGTCGAGCACGAGGCAGTCGAGCTCGACGGAATCGGCGAGGACGACTCCGACATCGACCCACGCGCGTTGGCCGCGGCGGCGCAGGCCTGGGGCCCGGCGCTGGAGCGGGCGAAAGCAGCGACCACGTCCGATCACCTCTACACGTTGCCGCGTGGTGCGCACCGCTTGGCCGAGGCTGCGGAGTACATCACCGATTTGCTGACGCCCCGTGCGCTCGTCTCACTGGGCATGATCTTGCGCCCGCGCGAGGAGCATTCCGCCTAGCGGTCCACCGCGCGGCCACTCGCGATCCAACCGCGCGTGCCCCCATCGACCGGGCGCGCTTCGTAGCCGCCCTGATCGAGAGCTCCCGCCGCTTCCATTGCTCGGTTCTTGCCGCCGCAGACCAAGTAGACGGGCGTGTTCCTGTCTAACTCCACGCAGCGGTCCACGATGGAGTCGAGCGGGATGTTGATCGCACCGGGCACGTGCCCCTGCGCGTATTCGGCCGGGTCGCGCACGTCCACGATGACCTCGCCTTCGTCCACCGCGCCGGCAAGGTCATCGATCGTCATCTGGCGAATCATGCGCACAGCCTAGCGACCAATGGTCGTGCCGCCAGTCGGCATCGCCCGGCCGGCCGCGAGGGCACAGACTGACGTGCGCGGCGGCCGCCGACCACACGGGAGCACGAGAGAGAGCGGGCGAGCATGATCTGGAACGACCTGTTCACGGTACAGATTCCGCTGCTGGAGAAGGTGCTGCGCACCGTGCTGGTCTACGCCGGCCTCGCAGTGCTGCTCCGCTTCGGGGGAAAGCGGGAGCTGGCCCAGCTCAACAGCTTCGACCTTGTCGTGGTGCTGCTGTTGTCCAACGTGGTGCAGAACGCGGTGATCGGCAACGACCAGAGCCTGGCCGGTGGGCTGCTGGGCGCACTGGTGCTGGTGACGGTGAACAGCGCCACCGTGCGTTTGGTCAACCGACACCCCGCGCTGGAGCGGCTCTTCGAAGGCACCCCGACCCTGCTCGTCGAACGAGGGCAGATGTTGCGGGACAAGATCCGGAACCTGGGTCTGCGTGAGGCGGACATTGCCGTGGCTCTGCGCCGCCAGGGGGCCGCGGACATGCACGACGTCGAGCGCGCCACGCTGGCGCCCGGGGGATCCATCGTCGTGACGCTGACCGAGGAGGCACGGGACATCACCAATTCCGAGATGCTGCGCGCCAACGACGCCATCGTGGCCGACATCCGCGCGCAGCTTGCCGCGATGGAGCAACGGCTGACCGAACGACTGGACGCCCTCCATTGACCCTCGCCGGTTGGGCACGCTGAGCCACATCCGGTGTGGGTGAGCGTGCCCAAGCGAAGGCACGGTGGTTTCTGCGGACCCAACCCAATGGGCTAAGGTGAGGCAACCCTAACCGAGCGAGTAAGGTGCCCCGCATGACACTGAGTAGACGCGGACTGATCCGTGCGACCGTCGCGGCCAGCCTGGTGGTGGCCGTCGCCGCTGCGACGGCGGCCTGCGGAAGCTCCAGCGGCGGAGACAGTCAGAGCATCACGGTGTACAACGCCCAACACGAGGACTTGACCAAGCTGGAGGCGGACGCGTTCACCGCGCAGACCGGCATCAAGGTCACCCTGCGCAACGGTGACGACTCCGAGCTGTCCAATCAGCTCGTGCAGGAAGGCTCAGCCTCACCCGCGGACGTCTTTCTCACCGAGAACTCGCCCGGTATGACGCTGGTGGACGGCAAGGGCTTGTTCACCAGTGTCGACCAGGCCACTCGCGCCCAGGTCCCCGACCAGTACGCCGCCAAGGACGGCAACTGGGTGGGTTGGGCCGCGCGGTCCACGGTGCTGCCCTACAACCCGACCAAGCTCACCCCGGAACAGCTGCCCGCATCCATCATGGATCTCGCCCAGCCGCAGTGGAAGGGCAAGATCGGCATCTCCCCGTCCGGGGCGGACTTCCAGGCCATCGTCAGCGCCGTCGTCCAGCTCAAGGGTGACGATGTTGCCGCCGCCTGGTTGAAGGGTCTCAAGGAGAACGCCAAGATCTACCAGGGCAACACTTCGGTGATGAAGGCCGTGAACACCGGAGAGGTCGAGGCCGGGGTCATCTACCACTACTACTGGTTCGGGGACCAGGCCGAGAGCGGAGCCAACAGCAAAAACGTCCAGCTGAAGTATTTCAAAAACCAAGACCCCGGCGCCTTTGCAAGTGTGTCCGGCGCTGGTGTATTGAAATCCAGCAAGCATTCCGACGCTGCCCAGAAGTTCGTGGCGTTCCTGACCAGTCAGAAGGGCCAGCAGGTTCTCTCCAACAGCAACGCCTTCGAGTACAGCATCGCCAGCGGTGTCCCCGCGAACCCGAAGCTGGTTCCCCTTGCCGAGCTCAACCCGCCCAAGGTCGACGTGTCCGCGCTCAACGGACCGAAGGTCGTCGACCTGATGCGCCAGGCGAGCCTGATCTGAGGTGATCGCCCTTCGCGCACGTGGGAGCAGGAGCACGGCGATTCCCGCTGGGCTCCTGCTCCGCGTGGGTGCTACCGCCGTGGCGCTCCTGGCGCTACTGCCGCTGTTCTACATCGTCGGCTACACCATCGGCGCCGGCTGGGACGAGGTGTCGCAGCTCGTCTTTCGCGCGCGAACCGGTGACCTGCTGTGGAACACCGCCAGGCTCACGGCGCTGACCATTCTGTCCTGCGCGGCGTTGGGCCTCGGCTCGGCCTGGTTGGTGGAGCGCACCAACCTGCCGGGACGGCGCATCTGGAACATCCTGCTGGTTGCTCCGCTGGCGGTGCCCGCCTTCGTGAACAGCTACGCCTGGGTGTCCCTTGCGCCGTCGATGCAGCACCTGGGCGGGGCCTGGCTCATCGTCACGCTGTCCTACTTTCCGTTGGTGTACCTGCCGGTGGCGGCGATGCTGCGCGGGCTGGACCCGGCATTGGAGGAGACCGCGTACGCCCTGGGACTGGGGCAGTGGGCAACGTTTCGACGGGTGGTGCTGCCGCAGCTGCGTCCGGCCCTGTTCGGCGGGTGCCTGCTGGTCGGTCTGCACCTGCTGGCGGAGTTCGGCGCCCTGCAGATGCTGCAGTTCCCCACCTTCACCACCGCCATCTACGACCAGTACCAATCCTCGTTCAACGGTCCGGCCGCCAACGCCCTGGCCGCGGTGCTGGTGCTCGCCTGCCTCGTGTTGTTGCTGGGCGAGCTGAAGCTGCGCGGGCGCGCCCGATACGCCAGGGTGGGCGGCGGCGCAGCCCGACCCCTACCCAGACTGGAGCTGCGCGGCGCGACGCTGGGAGCGTTGGCGTTCATGGCGGCGTTGATCGTCCTCGCGCTGGTGGTGCCGCTGGGCAGCCTGGTTCGCTGGCTGGTCACCGGAACGTCCACCGCGTTTCCGGGCGCCACCCTGGTCTCCACCCTGCTCAGCTCGCTCGGCCTCGGGGTGAGCGCCGCAGTGCTCACCACGCTGCTTGCGGTGCCGGTGGCCTGGCTCAGCGTCCGGCACCACGGCCGGGCGGCGACATCGCTGGAGCGCAGCACGTACTTCGCGAGTGCCCTGCCGGGCATCGTCGTGGCCCTGGCGTTGGTAACCATCACCATCCGCTTCGCGCCGGCGTTGTACCAGACCGGCCCGGTGCTGGTGGCGGCCTACGTCATCCTCTTCCTGCCGCTGGCCATGGTGAATGTCCGTGCCGCCTTTGAGCAGGCACCGCCGCTGTACGACGAGGTGGCCACCGGGCTCGGTGTGGGAGCACTGTCCCGGCTTGTCCGCGTGACCTTGCCCCTGATCGGCCGTGGGCTCGGCGCCGGCATGGCGTTGGTATTCCTCTCGGTGGTCACCGAGTTGACGGCCACGCTCCTGCTAGCCCCCATCGGGACCGAGACTTTGGCCACCAAGTTCTGGAGCTACAGCAGCAGTCTGTCCTACGGCGCAGCTGCTCCCTACGCTGCACTCATGGTCCTGATCTCCCTGCCCGCCACTTACTTGCTCACCAGGGCGGCCGACGAAGGTCTGCCCACGTGAGCACGCTGACCGTGCGCGGCGTGCACAAGAGCTTCGGGGCCACCCCGGTGCTCAACGGCGTCGACCTCGAGGTCGCTGACGGGTCCCTCACCGCCCTGCTCGGCGAGTCCGGCTGCGGCAAGACCACCCTGTTGCGCCTGGTCGCCGGATTTGATGACCCCGACGCGGGCACCATCGGATTCGGCGAACAACTGGTGTTCGGGCACGGGCGCTCGGTCAAGGCCCGCCGCCGCCGCGTGGGCTACGTGCCCCAGGAGGGCGCGCTGTTCCCGCATCTGGACGTGGCCCACAACATCGCCTTCGGCCTGCCCCGCCCGCAACGGCGCGCTGGGCAGCGGGTGACCGAGCTGCTCGAGCTGGTCGGGCTGAGCGCTGCGCACGCCTTAAGGCTGCCGCACCAGCTCTCCGGCGGGCAGCAGCAGCGCGTGGCATTGGCCAGAGCGTTGGCCCCGCAGCCCACCCTGGTGCTGCTCGACGAGCCGTTCTCCTCCTTGGACGCGAGCCTGCGCGCCGAGACCCGCCGGGCCGTGTCCGACGCGCTGCGCACCGCGGGCGCTACCGCAGTGCTGGTGACCCACGACCAGACCGAGGCGTTGTCGATGGCCGACGAGGTCGCGGTGATGCGAGACGGGCGCGTCACTCAGCTCGGCACGCCCGCCCAGGTGTACGACCACCCGACCGACACGATGACCGCGGCCTTCGTCGGCGAGGCGGTCTTGCTGCCCGCCACCGTCCACAACGGACTTGCGCGGTGCGCGCTCGGTGACGTGGTCCTGCAAGCCCCCGCAGCCGACGGCCCGATCACCGTGCTGCTGCGGCCCGAGCAGATCGAGCTGAGCGAAGATCCCTCTGCGATTGCCGCACGCGTCACGCACCTCAACTACTACGGACACGACGCGACGATCGCCCTGCGGCTGGTGCCCGCAGGCCCCGCCGTGCTGGCGCGCACCACCTCCCGTGCGCTGCCGGCGCCGCAGAGCACCGTCGGGCTCGCGGTAACCGGCTCCGTGCACCATTACGGTGCGTGACTGTGAGTCACAAGAAGCAGGAGCAGCGCGTGCATCGACAGCATCCCCGCGGTGCCGCAGTGCTGGCGGACAGCTGGTATGCCGCAGCGCTCGCGGCCCGACCTGCCGGCGCGGGTCTCATCGTCAGCCTCGACGACGCGCTGCGCTGTCGGCCGGCGCTCAGTTGGTTCGCTGCGCGATCCGGAGTAGCGCGCGGACTACTGCTGACCGTGCTGGGCCGTCGCCATGCAGCGGTGCTCACTACCAACCCCGCACCGGGCGCGCGGACCACAATTGCCCTGCATGGCTTGCTGCGCCGCCGACGCGTTGTGCTGCTGGAGTACATCCAGGAGATACCCCAACCTGGTGGTCCCCGCGAAGCACTGGCACAGCTCAATTTCCGCATGCTCAGACGGGGCCTGTTGCCACATGCCTTGCTCGTCGGCCAGGTGCTCACCGACGTGGAGCGACTGCGCTACGCCGCAGCCCTGGGCCTGGGACCAACTCAGCTGGCAACCGTCACTTGGCCGCGCAGTTCAGCGCAGACAAACCAGCGGCACCCCGCGGTCTCAGCGCGAGGGCGCAGCGTGCTCGCCTCCGGCAGGCGGACCGACTGGGACACCTTTCTTGCGGCGGCTGACGGTGCCGACTGGGACCTGACCGTGGTGTGTTCAGCGTCAGACTTTGCAGCCGTCAGCGAGGCGACGAAGGACAGCTCCATCAGTGTGCACAGCGAAATTTCCGTCGCCGCTCATCAGGCACTGGTGGAATCCGCCGACGTTTATGTCGTCGCCGTGCCCGAAACCGGCGGCAGCATTGGGCAGATTCGAATTATGAATGCGACTGACGCGGGTACTGCCCTTGTTGTTTCGGACGTCACGGGTGTTCGCGGTTACGTGGAGGACGACACTGCGGCGATCGTCAGCCCCGGAGAGCCGAAGCAGCTCCGCGCCAAGGTTGATGAACTACTCGCAGATCCACGACGCCGCGCCGACTTGGTAGATGAGGCGACCCGGGCAGGTAGCTCCTGGACAATGAACGACTATCTGGACGCCCTGTGTGACACGATACGCAGCGCTATCACGCACCTGGGAACAGCGCCCGGATGAAGTTCAGCAGCATATTGATCAGCGTTTGAAAGAAGTCGGGCTGCACCGATGGGGGTGGCCCGGCCGGGGGGACCACTGGAGGCGGCGTCGTCACCGGAGGCGGCGTCGTGGTCGGGGGCGGTGCGCCGGTACCGAGGGTCAACGCGGCGCTGGTGCCCGGCAGGGCACGGCCGGCGTAGGTCGTCGCATTCCGACTGGCGTTCACGATTACACTTCCGTTGATGAAGTCTCGCCGCCACACACCGGATTGCACCTGGCGCCGCGCGCCAAGGGGCGATCCCAGACGGAGGGCGTCGGCAAAACACTGCGGATATGTGGTCGATGCCGAATACGCGACGTCGGCGCCGTAGACGCCCTTCCCGTTGTCGACGAGCAGGAAGGTCGAGAGACCGTAGCGTGCTGGTCCCTCCACGGTTTGTTTGTCATGACTCAATGTCTGACTGCCATTAGCCAGGGACCATTCCAGCCACGACACCTGCTCGTCCCAGCGACCGTCCTCGATCGAGGCGGGGACTGAGCCGTCGCCCCCTGCTACGAAGTACTCCGAGTTCGGGATCACCCCTGCCTTGACTATGTTCTGGCAGAAGGCAAGGTAGCGAGTGTTGACCGTCCCCAGGTTGCCGGCCAGCCGAAACCCGGCGGCGTGCAAGCGGGACGCCAGCACCTGCACGAAGCCGACCAGCGCATTCTGGTAGGCGGCGTCGGTGGGGTACTGGGCCGGCGTCGACGGCCACCCTCCCCAGCCGAAGCTGGAGTTCAGTTCGTCCATCAGTACACCGCTCCACTTTTCGTTGCGGCACTTGGCCACGAGGAAGTCGGCAGCGGCATTGCGGAACTCGGGATTTCCGACATCGAGGGCGTTGTCGGGGTCGGAGCTGCGGGTGATTACTCGCCCCGCGCTGTCCCGCAACAACCATTCGCTGCGTACATCGGCCGGCCTCATGCATTGGGTGATCCCCGTCGGATCACTGCTGCGCCGGACGACGGTGGCGTAGACGAACTGTTGCGCCACCTGCGACATCGGCGGCCGCACGCGGTCTCCTTGCAGCCCCTGCCACTGCCATCGTTCGGTACCCGCCTCCGAGGGATTCCCCGAGAAGGCGAACCGCAGGTAGGTGGGCGTGTAACCGAGTGTGGCAGCCTGGGCTGTGGACGTTGCGGCCAGGGGCAACGCCGCGGCGGCGGTGGCGAGGGCCCCCAACTGCAACACCCGTCGACGCGTGAGCGTCAGAACAGCACCTGGGTGTACGGCGCGCCCTGAGTCGGGCAGGAGGGCAAGGGGTACAGATGCGCCAGCCTGGTCCATGTGACTCCTTCGGTCGTTCGCTCTCATTATTACGGACGGTACGTTGATGAGTACGGACTGTAGCCGCAACACCACAGTTCCGTAAACCTTCGCGTGCAATGGTGACGGTGTGTAGTGGATGCTCGGCGCGGACTTCATGAACCAGGTCCACAGTCGGTTGGCTGAAGTACGGTGACGCACATGGATTTCTCGGGTAATTCGCGCGGATGAGTCGGAACCGTGCGCTGGTGGCGATGGTGGTCAGCTACCGGCGGGCTGACCTGCTGCGGCGTTGTCTGGACTCGGCCCGCAAGCAGCTTCCCGATGTAGAGGTGCTGGTCTGGGACAATCGTTCCGCCGGCACGCCCGAGGTCCGGGCCCTGGCGACCGACTTCGATGACGTGACCTGGGTGTTCAGCGACACGAACGTTGGTTTTGCTGCAGCGGTGAACAGTCTGGCGGAGCGTCGACCGGATGCTGACCTGTTGTTGCTCAATCCCGATGCCGAGCTCACCGGCGACCTGTCCCGAAGCCGTGCGGCCCTGGCGTTGCCCGGTACCGGCGTCGCCTCGCCTACTGTGATCGATCCTGACGGCCAGGCACGGCCCTGGGACGTCGCACACCGCGGCCAGTCAGTGTTGCGGTCGCTTGTGTCTCATGCCGGGTACTCAGAACGGTTGCGCGGCAAAGGTCTCAGCGAGCTGTACTCGGCGCCCCGTTTCGACTCGGCCGGGACAGCCACGGTGGACGGCTACCTCACCGGATGCGCGCTGCTCATCTCCCGTCCGGCGTGGAACGAAGCGGGAGGCTTCGACGAGCGCTTCTACGTCTACGGGGAGGAGACCGACCTGCAGCAGCGCCTGGTGCGCACGGGCTGGACGCTACGGTTGGTAGACGAGCTCCATGTTCGCCACCGCGGCCATGGGACTGTCTCCGACGACCCTGCCCTGGCGAGCCGCAGCGCCGATCTGCTGCGTAATCATCATGCGCTGCTGCTCGGCGTGCATGGCAATTCGGGGCGGGGCATGCGCTTCTTGGCCGCGCTCGCGGTCCTGGACCGGGTGCAGCGCAGCAGCCGGAGGACGCGGCGTGTCGCACGAAGGCGGGCGGGCGATGGGGCGCAGGTAGTACTGACGACCAACGAATTGGTGCGGGGCGGAGCTGAGCGCCAGCGGGTGCAACTAGCCGGTGAGCTGGCGGCGCGCGGATACCCGGTGACGCTTGTCTGCCTGCAGGGCCTTGGCCCCCTGCAGGCAGAGATCGACCCGCGCGTGCGCGTGCTGCTCAACCCCTGGTGGCTGCCCTTCCCGTCGTCGCTCGAGACCCGCGATCGAGACACCGTCGTCATCACCGATATCACCAACACGGAGGTGGGATTCGCCCTCGCCGTCACCCGAAGTCGAGGGCAGCGACGACCTTCCTGGCTGCTGGCCAGTCATCATCCGCCAAAGCTCGATGCTCCTACCTACGGCGCCACACTCGGGCGGGCAGCACAGCGGGCGGATGGGCTGATCGCACTGTCCCCCGCCCATCTGCAGCAACTCACCCGATTCCAGCGGCTTCCGACGCCGAGCTATCTGGCGCCCAACGGTGTGCCGGACACCGAGCACGCGCCCCGGCCGGCACCTCGCAGTCCGCTCCGCCTGGGCATGCTCAGCCGCATCGTCGAGCACAAGAATCCGCACCTGCTGATGGAAGCGCTGCGCCCCTTGACCGGTCTCGAGTGGACGCTGGACATCTTCGGTGACGGCCCGGATCGGACGCGGTTGCAGGCATTGACCCCGCCGGAGCTCACCGCCCGAATCCGCTGGCGCGGCTGGGCTTCCGGGCCGCAGCACGCTTTTCCTCAGATTGATGTGTTGTGCGTGCCGAGCGAAACCGAGGCTTTCCCCCTCGCGGTGGTCGAGGCGATGGCCGCCGGAGTCCCCGTCGTGGCTGCCGGCGTGTGCTCGGTGCCGGACATGCTCAACCACGGCGCCGCAGGCGTAGTTGTCCCGCCAGGCTCGCTCGCCGGGTGGACCGAGGCGCTACGGGCAGTCATCAGCCATCCCGAAGACCTGGGAGCCCTAGCCGATGCGGCACGCCTGCGGCAGCGGACCCTTTACACCGTCGTAGCAATGGCTGACCATTACGAGAGTGCCATCGGAGCCACCTTGGACCGTCGGGGAGGTTGCGCATGACCGTTCCGGATACGCCGGGGGAACGGCGTCGTTCGCGCCGCGGCACAGACCCCACCTCCTTGCCCCCGGGCATGGTCGAGCGCCGAACGCCGACCGAGATCGTCGGAGTGCTCGGGGTGGGGGTCGCGGTGCTCACCGTTCCTCGGGCTCTGGCCCAGGTGACGTCGATGATCGAGCGCGGCGCCGTGGGGACAGTCGCCTTTGCCAACGCGCATCTGCTCAACCTCGCAGCCAACCGGACCGACGTCCGGGACACCTTGCGCGCGACCACCTTGATCCTCAGCGACGGCGTGGGTGTGGCATGGGCGGCCAAAACCAAGGGCCACCCGCTTCCTGCGAACCTCAACGGCACGGACTTCACTCCGCTGCTGCTCGAGCGCGCCGCGGCACGCGGCTGGCGAGTAGCCATGCTTGGTGCACGGCCGGGTGTGGCCCAGCAGGCCGGCGCGGCCCTGGGTGACCGCTTTCCCGGGCTGAACATCTGCCACGTCCACCACGGTTTCTTCGACGACAGCGAGTCGGACCAGATATGCACACAGATCAACACGAGTGATGCCCAGGTGCTCCTGGTCGCGATGGGTAACCCCAGGCAGGAGTTGTGGTTGCAGCAGCACCTGCCCGAAACCGGGGCCAACGTGGGCCTGGCCGTCGGCGCGTTCTTCGACTTCGCCGCGGGGCAGGTTCCGCGCGCGCCGCGGTGGATGCGGGCGCTGAGGCTGGAGTGGTTGTTCCGTCTGCTGCTCGAGCCCCGCCGGTTGTTCGCACGGTATGTGATCGGCATCCCCCGCTTCCGCAAGCGCGTACGCCGCGATGTCCTCGACCCGGTCAAAACCCATCTCTCCCGGCGTGCCGAGGACTCGCACGGGGGCGATTAGCCCACGGAGCCCCGCCGGCAGGACAGCTCCTCCCAGACCGACACCCACTGCCGCAAGTAGCCACGGATGTCATAGCGTTCCGCGGTGCGCCGAGCCGCCGCGGCGGTGCGGGCGCGCAAGTCGGCATCGCCGACCAGGTCGGCCATTGCCAAACTCAGTGCCAGGATGTCTCCCGGCGGTACCAGCACTCCGTTACGGCGATGGGTGATCACTTCGGGTATTGCCCCTACTGGGGTGACCAGCGGCACGAGCCCCCATGCCATCGCCTCAAGCAATGCCATCGGCAAGCCCTCGTTGCAACTCGGTAGAACAAACACATCCGCCCGTGCGAGCTCGCCGTCGCGGGCCTCCGGAGCAAGCCATCCCCCGACGAAAACGCAGTCGCGTAAACCCAACTCCCGCACCAGCGCCCGGATCTCGTCGACTGGGCCGTCCCCGAACATTCGCAGCTGCAGCCGCGCGCGGACGGAGGGCTCCAGTAGGGCTACAGCCCGCACCAGTTTCGAGGCCCCTTTACGATCGGACATACGACCAAGGAAAAGTGCGGTGACCCGGTTGGACGGCGCCCGGCTGGGCACGTGCTCGGGCAGTTGAACCGGGTTCGGCGCGATGCGCACCACGCCGGCCCTGGCGCCAGCAAACAGCACGGTGTCGACCATTCCTTCACCCAGCACCGCGACGTGCGTGGCGCGGGAAAACACTCCTCGAACCAACCCACGACGTGCCGCTGGCATGACGGCGAGTTCATCGGCGAACTCGGCACCGTGGCAATGCAGCACCACCGGGACTCCGAGGATCGTCGCCGCGTGGAGAAGCAGTCCCTTGCGAACCACGCTGCCGCGTTCGGAGAGATGCAGGTGCAGAACATCCGCCCTACGCGTCACCAACAACCCAACAACTGCCGCTGCACCTTTGAGGAACACACGGGCGCGCAACGCGGCAGAGCCGTTCTGATGGGTGACGACGAAGCGGACGTCCACTTCTTGCTGGCTGAGGACCTGCCCCAGCATCAGCCGCTCCACCGTGGATATCCCCCCGAACGCGTCCGGATCGGGCCCTGCCATCAGCACTCGCACGCTGGCCCTCCCATGTCGCTGCACGAGGCGCATTCTGCCCGTTGCTGCGGGCGCGCTCACCGGCGCGGTACGGACGGCGAACCAGCAAGGTCGACCGACGGGCGTGTCAGGAAGTAAGACCGTTAGGGTCAACGTCGTCCGCGATGCGCACCATACGACGGGATCGGCACATGTCCGCAGGCCGCAAGGTGGTCAACGTGGTGAAAATGAACCCCAATAAGCAAGGCCCCATCGAGCTGCAACTCGTCGAATCTGCGCGCCAGTGGACAGCTAACGGGGGCGCGTTTTCTTGCTGGTTCACCGACCCTCCCCCCGAGTGGTACGCCAAGCTGATGGCCGCGACCGGTGGCACGATTGGAGTACTGGGTAAGACGCCCGACCACGCATCCTGGGATCGTGAGGTGCTGAGGATCGCCGCCGTTGAGCGTCCGGACCTGCTGCACATCCACTTCGGGTTCCACACCGCTGCTCCTACCCTGGCCGCCGACGGGGTGCTGGTCGTGGTCACCGAGCACATGGAGCGCTATCCAGCGCGCCTGGAGGTGCTGCGGCGAGTAGTACGTCACCGGCGACAGCGCTCGGTGGCAGCGTTCGTCGCCGTGTCCCGCGCTGTTGCGGTCCAGACCAGGAGGGACTATCTCATCCCGGCCGGCAAGGTAAACGTGATCTACAACGGCGTGGACCTGCAGCGCTTTCGGCCCCGCCCGGAGGAGAAGGCGCGGCTAAGAGAGACGCTTCTTGGTATCACCGACGACCGTCCTGTGCTGACGCTCGCTGCGCACCTCATCCCACGCAAGCGCCAATCGATGCTCGTCGAGTCGCTTCCAGCCTTGCTCCGCCATGAGGCGGCCACGCACGTCGTGCTCGCGGGCGGCGGACCGGACGAACAGCTGTTACGCCAACTCATTTGCCAGATGTCTCTACAGGACAATGTTTCTTTTCTTACCGGCGACAACGACGTGGCAGCGCTGTACGCGGCGTCTGACGTCGGGGTGCTGGTATCCGAACGTGAGGCGCTCGGCGGGAGTGCGGTCGAGGCGCTCGCCTGCGGGCTCCCATTGGTGGCTACCCCGGTGGGCGGACTGCTGGAAGTGCCCCAAGAGGGAGTCAGCGGCCTGCTGGTCCGCGACCAAACGGCGGCCGGTCTGGCCGAGGCGTTGCTCCCTCTGGTCACGGACCGTGGCCTGAGGGAACGAATGGGTGCCGCGGGCCGAGTCCGCGCCGAGTCTGTCTTCGCCCTCCCAGCGGCCGCATCCGCCACGCTGTCCCTCTACGATCGGTTGCTCTCGCAGGCCGCCCTCGTACCTCATCGTCCGTAACAGAAGCCTGAGTACCACTCATCTCGGTAACAGTCGCCGGCGCAACTCGGTGAGCAGCACCCGTGCGACGACCTCCGGGGAGAAGCAGGTGTCATAGTGTGCACGGGCGACGGCACCAGCGGCGGCGGCTACGGCCGGATCGGCGAACTCGTCAAAGGCCGCCGACAGCAGCACCGGGTCGCTTGCGGGAACCGGGCGGCCCCCGAGAGGGAGGTACTCGGGGAGGCCACCAGCGTCTGAGACGATCGCCGCCGTCCCGCACTGCATGGAGGTGACCTGAACCCCGCTCTGGGTGGCCGAGCGGTAGTGCACGACAGAGGCTTTGGCATGTGCCAGGGCCGGGACCGCGTCGGCGAACTGGAAACGCTGGCGCCGCCAACGACAGTGCGCAGGTAGGTCCAGGTCGGCCTCGTTGCCGTCTCCGATGACGATCAGCTCGTCACCGCGGTAGTCCGGACCGCGGACATGGATGGCCCACGCCGCCAGCGTGGTCGGCAGGTCCTTGTAGGGGTTGATCCGCCCGAGCACCACCATGTCCCGGCGGTCCGGCGCTGCTACCACCGGTTGCACCAACGACTCGGGCGCCTCCGAGGGCAGCGGCACGGTGATCGTCGGGATGCTCCAACGGGCGCGGGCGTGTCCGGCGACAAAATCACTGAACGTGACCAAGAGATCGGCTCGCCGCACGACGCGGTTGGCGACCACCCGGTGGTGCCAGGGCCGGAGCTCGGTGTGGTCGTGCGGTGCATCGTCGTGCATCAGCACCGCGACGGGTGCCAGGCGCAAGATCGGTATCAGTCGGGGGTCGGTGAACTCTTCGGTAACCACCACATCGGGCCGGAACCGACGTGCGACGTGGCGCGCAGAGATGGCCGAGCCGAAACTCGCGGGTCGCTTGACCGAGCCGGTGACGACGAAGACTCCTTCGGTCGCAGCGGCCACCTCATAGTGCTCCGGTGTGGTGATCGTCAGCAATTCAGCACCGTGGGCCCGCAAACCTTCGGCGAACACTGCGGCCAGCGGCCTGCCCCACGGTGCAACCCAAAGGACTCTCACGGTCGTCGATCTTGCCATTGGGCCGATGGCGACAGCGTCCGCACATCAAGAGGGCCCGTAGCGATGCGAGCTACCTTCACAGCGACCGCGTGATCAACGCGGCGAGACCTGCTGCCATATGTCCCGTCGTCCAACGTCGCTCCACGTCCATCCTGGCATTGCGGCCCATCTCGCGCGCACGATCAGAGTCGGAAAGCAAGTCCCGCAGCGCCCGCGCGAAAGCCGCGGGATCGCCGGGAGGCACGAGCGTACCGGTCACGCCGTGCTCGACGTACTCGTCGATGCCCGGGTTGGCCGTCACGACGATGGGGCGCCCACTGGCCATCGCCTCGAGCACAACGGTGAGCCCAGAGCCCAGAGGGGTCTGGTGCAGTGCAACAGCGACGACCGTCGACCTCCGATACAGGTCGCGCATCTCTCCGTTCATTCGTCGCCGGTGCACCGTCAACAGAGCTGGCTCCACCGGCACCGGCAGGCTGGACGCCAGCTCGAGGTGGACACTGGGTACCGTTTCCCGTACCCGCCGCACAGCCTCGACGAGGAGCTCGTGGTCGCGCATGCGGTCCTCACCCGCACTGACCACCAGCCCTGTCTGTTCGGGCCACGGCTGCTGTGGGTAGAACTCCGAGTCAATGCCGAGCGGCAGCAGGTGCACCCGGTCGGCAGACAGGCCCCACTGCCGTTGCAACAGCGGCACCATCGGGCCGACATTCGTCCAGATGCCATCGAGCCGAGGCAGCGACCTCCGCACGAGCGCCCGGTAGCCAGGACGAAGCTCCTCGGGCCGGTGAATCCAGGCAATCCCGCTCACCACGGGTGGACTCACCGGCACCAGGGCCGCCGGTAACCCGGTGCGCTCGTCCATGCAGAGCACCGCGTCGCTACGACGCTGGCGCCGCAGCGACCCGGCGAGGGCAGCCACCAGCTCCATGCCTTCGAAGCGGTCACGGACCTTGCCGGCGAACCACCTGGCAGCCCCTGAGTGCACGGGTTCACGAAAGGCGGGATGCACCCCGTGCAGGGATAACTTGTCCAGGCCGTACGGCGCCTGGTCGGGAACCAGGTCGTCTGCATGACGTTGAGCCCACTGCGCAGCATCGAGCTCCCGAGCGAACTCCACCCGCACCCGAATCTCCGCAGTCACCCGACATCCCCACCTCTTCGGATGTGCCGACCATAACCTGGGCTGATAATAGCCACGAAGGCTCAGCGGGTGTGCGGGCGAGAAGGACTGGCGACGTAATGTGGGCCGGGTGAGTACTCGGGCCGACGCCATCGCCCGAGGCGTGGTAGTCCAGTTCATCGCGCGCGCGGTCGGGCTTGTGGCTTCCGTAGCCACGCTCTCCCTGAGTACCCGGTATCTGGGAATCGACCAGTACGGCTTGCTGACGACGGCCATCGTGTTTGTTGGCCTGTTCGAGATTGGGACCGACTTCGGCCTGTCCACGGTCATCACCAGGAGGGTTTCGGCTGCTAAGGGCGGACTCGCGCACCTCGTCGATGTCAGTCTCGGGCTCAAGCTGGTCATCGGAGCTCCGCTGGTGATCATAAGTGCCGTCTCCGGTCTTGTGATCTACCATGGCCAGCCGCAGGCCCAGGGTGCGGTGGCAATCATCTCCATCGGTCTGATCTTTACGGCGATAGCCGAGAGTTATGAGCCGGTGTTCATGGTTCATATGCGCTTCAGTGCGGCCTCCGCGGCAGATCTCACCGCCCGGATGCTCGGTCTGGTTGCCACGGTCGCCGTCGTGCGCTTCGACCTCGGCTTGATGGAGATAGCGGCCGTGCAGCTCGTCACCCCAATTTCGAAGTTCGTGTTTACCGCGCTCGGTGCGCGGGGACTGGAGCGGCTGCGCCCCCGATTCGAGATGGCCACAACGCTGAGCCTGCTCCGCGAGGGCATACCGTTCACGGTGATTATCGTGGTAGGCGTCCTCTACTGGCGGGCGGACGGGGCGATCCTGTCGTGGATGTCCGGTCCCGACCAGGTCGGTGCCTACGGTGTCGCTTACTCGCTGGCATTCAACCTGGAGGTCATCTCCGTCGTCTTCGCGTCGTCCACGCTCTCCACCCTGAGCGCGCTGGCGGCGAGCGACTTGCCCCGCTTCGACCAGTCGGTGCGATTGGGCTACAGCTTTCTGTTGGTGTGTGCAATGCCCATTTCCGCGCTGGGCGTGCCCCTGGCGCGGCCGCTGCTGCAGGTGTTCTCCGGCGAGTCCTTCGTTGACTCCGCCACCCCGGTTCTTCGGCTGTTCTTCGTCGGTGTCGCAATCGCGTTCCTCAACCAGCATCTCACCAACGCCCTCGTCTCGTTACACAAGCAACAGTTCCTGCTCCGACTCTCCCTGGTCAATCTGCTGGTCAACGTCGCTCTCAACGTCGTGCTCATCCCACACCTCGGCGCGCTCGGCGCCGGCATCTCGATGGTCGGATCGCAGCTCGCGGGCCTGTTGGCCGGTGGCGCGCTCCTGCACCGGCTGCGCCCGCACCTGTTTCCGCTCGACCAGGTGTTGCGCCTACTGCCGGTGTGCGCGTTGGCGGTCGGGGCGGTGGCCGCCACCGCACCCCTGGGGCTGCTGGCTCAACTGCCCGCGGGGGGCCTCACCGTGGTGCTAGGCGCGTTCGTCTTCCGCGCCGTTCCCACGCCGGTGATTGACATCCTGATGGCGCGGCTCGGCCGACTGCGCCAGATCGATCGCTGGGCGACATCAACCAGCGACGATTGACGACTACGGATATGGTCAGCTGCGAACCCGTAGGGCGTAGACGGCACCGCCGATCGGAATTGAATCGAGCCACGAAGGGCGGTTTCGATGCACGAGACACTCATCGCTGCACTCAGGTGTCCCGTATGCCGGAGTCCGTTGACCTTGAGCGCCTCCACTGACGGCAGGCGAGTTGGCGCGCAGTTCGGTGTCCTAGGCTGCGGGAGGCACGAGTACCCAGTGATCGACGGCATACCCGTGTTGCGTCTGGGGCGAGTCGACGTCCAGGACCAAATGGATGGGCGCACAGAGGTCGTTGGTCCTTCAGTTGAGGATTTGGTGGCCATGGTGCGTGGTCGCCAACCCATCGAGGCGCTCGTGGCATTGTTGGCGTTTCCACCGGCGCTGCCCGTTGGGCTGGAAGGGGTGCCGGTGCTGCGTCTGCCGCTGACGCGCGGTCCCGTTGCGCGTGCGCTTTTGCGTACTCGACGACGACTCGTGCGCGGGCTCCTGCAAGGCGATCTCACCAGGCAGACGGCCCAGCAATGGATGCGGCTGTGCTACTTGCAAACCCGTAACGTAAATCGTGAACTTTACCCGTATTTTTTCGCGCGCTTCGGCCAGCCGCGTCATATCGCCTCATTGGCTTTGACGAGCATCCTCCGTCCGTCCGGGCTGCCGGTCCTCGACCTCGCCTGCGGGTTCGGCCACATCATGCACAACTTCTCTGCCCGTGCCGAGCCACTCGCCGCGGTCGGCATGGACCGAAACTTCTTCCAACTGTGGGTGGCCAGTCGATTCGTCGCCCCCCGCGCGCAGTACGTCTGCGCCGACGCAGCGACACAGCTGCCCTTTGCCGAGGGCAGCTTCGCTGCCTCGGTGTGCACGGATGCCTTTCATCTCCTCCCTGACAAGCCGGCGCGCATGGCCGACCTCCGCCGTTGCTCCCAGCAGGGCACCGTCATCATCGACCGTGTCGGTAACCGGATGATGGAGCCACGGGATGTGGATACCGAACTCACTCCTCAGGGCTACCTTGACCTGGCGGCGAGTACCACGGTGCGGATGGTTGGACAGCGGGAGTTGGTGCAGGGCTACCTGGACGGGCGCGGCCCCCGACTTGCCAACAACCGGCCGCCCGCAAGTTTCGACAACGAGAAATGGCTTTCCCTGGTGATCAGCGACGATGCCTCATTGTTCACCGACCACCAGTCGTTTGACCGTCTGCCCCACGCTGAGGGACCGCTAGGAATCAATCCGGTCTACCGGGGCACCGTTCACCCATGGGGCGTCAAATTGCGGTTCGAGTTCCCCTCGACCTGGTACGCGTTCGAGAACGCGGGCATGCTGGCCTACAGCGCCGCTGGCGTCCGGCTCAGCCACGACCAGTTCCGTTCCGCGCGCGAGGGCCAGCGATCGGAGGAACTGGTGGGCACCTTCGTCCAGATCGGCATGCCTGAGCGGTACGCGGAGCCGCTGCAGGTGCCCGCCGTAACGGGATAGGCGGCTGCAAGACCCGTACGGTGATACGTGTGGATGCCTCGCCCACTCCGGCGGAACCGGTTCAACACCGCGCGATTAGCCGTCGTCGGCTGCTCATGCTCGGTGGTACGGCGGCCGGTGCGGCCCTCGTAGCGAACACCGTCGCCAACACCCGGGGTCGGGGGTTCGCACTGCTGCCCAACTCGTCGTTTGCGCCCAGCACTTCTTCGGCCACCTACGTACCGACCTTCGCGCGGTTCGCGTTTTCCGGGGATCCCAGTGCGCCAGGCACCGAGCGGTGGCAGTGGCAAGGACTGCAGGGCGACCTGAAGCGGCCGGCCGCCGAGCTCGTGGCGAACCAGTTGCTCTACGCCACTGCGGTGCAGCGCAGCAGCGATCCGGCGGGCATCACCCAGTGCCTGCTACCCCGCAACGTCGCCAGCAGTTGGCGCCTGCGTGACCACCAGGGCCGATTGGTGCAGCGCGACCACGATGACGACACTGCGCTCGACGTCGGCGAGCCGGCCTTCCAGCAGGCCGCTGCGCAATTCTTGCTGGCTAAGTGCAGAGAGCAACGGTGGTCGGGCGTGCTCCACGATGAGATAAACGCCGACTTCCAGTTCGGCTGGCCCGGAGCCGTTCCGGCTGCGTATCCAACGCCGGGCGATTGGCAAACGGCGCAATTGAGGTACGTGCGGGTGCTGGCCCGGCGGTTGAACGAGGCCGGTTTCGTGCTCGCCGGTAACCTCGGCACCGTCACTCGAGACGCGCGTAGTTGGAGCGAGCAGTTGGTGGCCGCTGGAATGACCGCAGTCTCGGAGTTCTTCGTTACGGGTAACGCCGATGGCGGTACAATGGCCTCTGCGGAGAATGGTCAATGGCAGGAGCAGATCGACTGGGCGGAGTGGAACCTCGCCCAACGTCGGACGGTGGTGCTTCACGAACGGCAGAGCGCCGAGGCGCCCATTCGCTACGGCTTGGCGACCTTTCTGCTCGTCGACACCGGCACCGGGGTCTTCGGGGCAGACGTCGACTATGACGCCACTACCACGCCGTACCCCAAGTGCTTTACCGATGCTGCCCGGCTCGGGCCTCCCACAGATAGGCGCCTAGAACTGAACGGCGGGTTGTGGTCCAGGCAGTTCCGCAACGGACTTGTCCTCGTGAACAGCAATGAGCATGCGATGACGTGGCACGGCACCGAGCTGTCGCCGACCAGCGCGGCGATCACTGTGCATAGATAACCCCGGCGGAACGGCCCTTATCGCCGCTTGACACCTGCCTCGAACTCTGGGGGCCAGTCTCAGCCGAGACTTCGCTCGCGCGGCACCGTCTTCATTCCCAGCGCTGGCGGATGCGTGAGTGCAACGTTCGACTGCTCCTCACCAGTGCCGGGCTCTACCGTATCCATCGGTCCCGCCGCAGCCTCGACCCTGCGCCTTTTCAACAGATGGGCGGTCAACAGGCCGAGCACCGCCAGAAGCGCCCCTGCTAAAATACCGCCCAGAATGGCCAGTCGGAGCGGAGGCAAGGAGGCGGCGGCGGGTACGTTTGCTTCGCTGAGTATCCGCACGTCGACCCGCGAAACAGGGTTGGGCGCCGGAAGAAGGCCGGCCTGCGCGGGAGCTTCGACGGGCCCAGTCTCCAGGGCAACGATCTGGCTTGAGAGCGCCGCCAACACCGCTCGCGCTCGCTGCTGCGCCTGCTTGGGGTCAGGGCCTGTGGCGGACAAGTTGATCACCGTGGTGTCCTGCGGCACAGTCGCCTTGACCGAGTTCGCGAGCACAGACTGGCTAAGTCCGATGCTCTGCGCAGCCGGGTCGACCACGATGTCGCCGGTGGCAAGAGCCGCGTAAGTGGACATGCGCTGGTTGACGTATTGATTGGCGCTATACGGAGTGTCTTGGGATGAGGCGGTCGCCCGGCCGGTAACGACAAGTTGAGCAGTTGAGGTCACCCCCTTGGCATTCGCTCGTACCACATACGCTGCGGCCAGGAATCCGCACAGCACAGCGACCAAGATCACCAAAGCCGTTCGCCTGAGGGCAGCCGTCATTCGCTTCTCCTTAACGCTTATTCCGCAGTCCGCTGCGCAGGTTTCATGAGCACGCAAGTTTCGATGAGAGCAAGAGTGCTGCCGGATAGCAGCATTGTTGGCCGATCGATCAGATTCGTCTGAAAAATTCCCTGTAAGCCGATGCAGAGAAGGCCCAGCGCAGCCGCAATGGGCACCGCGGCGCGGCCGGTACCCACCGTACGCGTCAGTTGAACCACGGCCGAACCCAACCGCACGAGCAACCACATCATGGCCGTCAGTCCGGGAATGCCGAGTAGCAGCCAAAGCCGGAAATACTGGTTATGGATGAAGGGTCGCGCCACCGCCACAGCCGCGTCGTGCGACGGATCGTAGACGACATCGTACCTGCCATACTCCATTCCCACGCCGGTGCCCAGATACGGATCGTTTTCGAGGGTTGCTACCGCCGCCTTGTCCTCGACCAGCCGGTCGGTGAGGCTGCTCTCCTTGGTAGCCTCACCCGTCACCGCACTGACTGCCCGGGTACCGAGCTGCTGGGCAGAGGGGCCGAGTGTGCCTGACAGTGCGATGCTCATCCCGATGCTGCCGACCACCGCGACCAGCACCGCCCGCTGCACAATGCCCCTCATGCCGCCACGCAGACCGGCCGCCAGGATGACGATGACAAGGATCGGAGCCCACGTGCTCCGGTTGAAGCTGAGTGCGACAAGTGCCACGCCGGGCAGCGCCACCAGCAGCCAGAACGAACGCTTGGTTCCCCACGCGATGCCAGCCGCAAGCACCACCAACAGCACCGACCAGCTGGCCAGAACCGGATCCGAAAGCCGCGACACCGACGCCTCGGTCGAGCCGGTGACGACATAATCACGAACGTTCGATTGCAGCGCCGTCCAGCCTAAGGGCACCGCGAGTAGCGCAAGCGAACTACTGACAAATGCGCAGGAGAGCAGCACCAACAGCATTTGTGCCGCCCGGCCAGCAAAGGCCCGGAGGAACAGCAGATACGCCGCGGGCATGAGCAGCATCACCCGTACTGGCTCGGCCAAGTTGGTGTGGTCGGCGCCGCGCACCAATCCCACGATGCCACCACACACAATGGCGACGATGAACGCGAGCAACGGCGGACCAAATACCCGGGCACCTTCGCTTATTTGTCGCCTATACCACCAGCGCCACGCCACCCCCGCGATGCCCGTAAGGATCAAGACGTCCTGGATGGACACAGTGACGACGCCCAGCGGCAACAAGGTAATGCGCGGACTCGGCGCACCAAGCCCGATAATTAGCGTTCCCACCGCGGGCCACCGGAGGTCGCGGACAGCGCCGAACGACAGCACGAGGCCCAAGAGAATCAGCGGGATCGCCGATCCGGTGACGGCGTGGGCCAGCAGCATCACCAGGGCACCGCCCACACCGATCCGGACCTTCCGGCTGCGCGACGCAGCCCACCACACCGTCAGCTCGCTTCTGATCTCCCCGTCGAGATCCCACGTGCTCCGGCGACGCGCGGCGGTGACCGGTTGCGTCAACGCCGCAGCGCCGGCTCCGGCGCCTCCGCCGAACAGTGCTCCGAGGACGAGGATGAAGCTCCTTGCATGAAGGTGGCCGTCGACCGGCTCCGATGCCGCGCTGACCACATCGACTCTGGTGTGGGCAGCCTCGAAATTCTCGGATTGCACCTGCTGGACCTGCTGCGATGCGACAGTGGCGACAGCGTTCGTCACCGCGGCGAGACCCGTGGTGTCCGGTTCGCTCACAGTGATGTCGATGACCAGATTGGCTGGCCTCGGCTCCGCCTGTACGGCGCCCCGCAGCGACCCGACACGCAGATTGAACTCATGGGCGACAGCGTCTGCCACCGCATCGGACTCGGCGTAGCTCGCCACGGTCTGCGCAGCCGCCTGTGCCTGACCGTTGATTTCGAACAGGCTGCCCGCGCCCGGTCCGCTACCGCCGGTTACTACAACCGAGGTCGTGCTGTGCCAGCTCGCAGGCAACCCAGACCAGTAGCCGACCCCGACCAAGACGCCGAGTATAAAGCCGAGCGCGGTCCAGAACAGCGAACGCCGGCGTCGCGCGAACTGCGCTGGCGCCTGTAGCTCATCGGAACGCGTTGTCCCGTGCTCAGGGCTGACAATCATGGGCGCATCTCCGCCGATGCGGGTCTCAGCAACACCCACGCACCTCCCAGCGACTCGACCGCAAGGAGCTTAGCTCGGAGCTCTGGCGCCGCCCTACGACGCCGGATCACGGTGCTTCTCACCCGCCCGCGCCACACACGGGAACGTCGGTCGTGACGTCCATCGGAAGTACCAGCGGCTGGATCGGCACCCGCGCCCGACCCGCTGCGGTTGGTTCGGTCAGCACAAATATCACAACCACCGCAGCGCCTGGTGGTATCTCGACGTTGATGGTGAACACGGGATGACCGCGCTCGGTCCCCGGTTTTGCGGCCGCGGGCACACCGTTGACCGTCACCGCCGTCAACTGAGCCCCGGCAGTGGCGTACAGCGTGACGTCGGACCGATTGGTCCCTACCGGGCCCGGTGGTGAGCCGATGGTGACGAAGGTCGGAAGCCCCTGTGGCGGTGCGTTGTTGGTCAGCGTGGCGGCCACCGTGGACTGCCGGTTTGGTTGGCCGCAGCCACCGGCGGTGTAGTTCACCGCCCGCCCCAGGTAGTAATCCAACTTGCCGTGTGAACTGTTGTTGACCACCAGTCCCGCGTAGGGCGCGGAGTCGTCGGGCACCTCGTGACCCAGCGGCGTCGGGTCCAGCACCGCTTGTTCATCAGGAAGCGCGCTCCACAGGTCCAGCCGTCCCTCCGCCGCCGCCTTGCCCAACGCCCGAAGCAGGTCAACGGTGTGGCCGCCGGAGTCCCCGATGATCTTCTGTACCAGCTCCCCCGAAATGCCCTGTTCGTAGACCTTGCGGGCATCTCGGTCGGCACCGTCGAGTCCCGGAAATTTCTCGTAGATCTCCGACTCGGTGATCTGCACGAAGTTGTCGCCATCGACGAACTGGCCGTCCGGCAGCGTCAGTCCACCGACGACATCCAGCAGATAAGCCAGCGCGACGGGGTCAGTCGCCATAACACCGTCGACACGCTGCCCAGACTGCAGCTGCCACAGAGATGCCCAGATCTGCGCGACATAGGGAAAGTTCGCGCTGATGTTGGAGTTGCCCCACGCGGTGGTGGAGTTGCCGATGTAGCCCTGCTGGGCAAACTCGGGCCCCAAGTTGACGGGGTTGCTGCCCTGGTCGACGAGGTCCGCGTTACTGCCGCTGCCCATCTTCACGACGCTCACGTGTCCGTGGTCGGTGCGCAGAATAGCGAAGGAGCCCAGCAGTCCCCCCGTCCCGCGGGCCTCGGCATTGGTCTGAAACGCGAAGAAGTAGGTACGGGGCCCGTCACTGCCCAACATCGGCGGGACGATGGTTGCCGCGTCGGTGGCGGTGTTCAGCAGTCCGACCAGTTCACGGGTCTGCACTTGTAGCTGCTCACGCGCGGCTTCCACGGTGTCCACATATCCACCTGACGGAATGGCGTTCACGGTCGCGGACAGCCTGGCGGCCGCCGTGGCGGCGTGCTGCAACGGTGCGCGCGCCGAGACCAGCGCGTCGAGATTGATTGCGCCGTCGGCTCCACGCAATGTGTCCGGGGCCAGCGCCGCCCCCGCGGAAGCCGCTGGTCGCAAGACCTGTACTGCGAGCTCGTCTACCGCGGCGCTGATCTTCGCAGCCGCGTCGAAGGGCTGCCCGACGCCGGGAACCGCCGCAACGACGTCCCAGAGCACCGTGCTGGTGTTGCCACGCGCCGCCGCAGCATTGTCGACTGCCAGGTCGACCTCACCTTGCGCCGTTGCGCTGTCGGCACGCAGCAAGGCCTGCTTTGCCGCTTCGAGATGATCTTTCGCCGCGCTGAGCTCGGCGTACGCCCGGTAGCCGCTGATGCCAAGCCAGCCACCAATACACAGCAGTATGAGGAAAGCGAGCCCTGCGGTCCGACGCAGCCAGCGGCGCCGGGGACTGCGGGGCGCACGCGGTGCGACCTGTGCCCGCACGGGCGGCTCCTCGCCAGGGCCGTTCACCGGCTGCGGTTCCCCTGCGCAGCGTCCGAAGGAACGACCCGCAGCTCTGGCTCCAGCACCACCCAGGCCCCTCCGCGCGCCTCCACGTCTGGAATGGTGCGCCGCACCTCTGCCAGCAAATCGCCGACAAACAGCACGACTCGGTCTGGCGCCGCCTCGACGAGCGCTCCGGGGCTGATCACCGGCACCCGCGAACCCGGCAGCGTGCGGCCCTGTTTGGGCGCCGATGCATCGGCAACCGCCGCGAGCAGCTCGGGGCCTACGCGTGCCCGCTGCAGCAGGGCCACACTCCGCGACGCTGCCCCGTACCCGAGCACGGCGCGCCCCTCAGCGCGCTCGTGCTCCAGAAACTCCCGCAAGGCCGTGCTGCTAGCCACCGCTCCAAGCGTCGCCACCCACGCAGCGTCGACGACCCCGGCGGCCCGCTCGCGCTCGGCCAGAGCAGTGACCTCCGGCGTCTGCGCTCCGTCCCTGCGGAACGCGAGCAGCACCGTGCCGCCGTAGAGGTCGAACTCCCAGGCCGCGACCGCCACCCAACCCAGCTCACCGGCCATGCCGAGCAGTGCGGGCACCGAGTAGTAAGCAAAATGCCCGTGCCGCAGCGCGTTCCAACTGCCTTGGGCAACAATGGCTGCAAGACTGTGGAACTGCATCAGCAACACGCCACCGGGCCGCACGGCCACCACCCGCTCAGCCATCCCCGCGCGCTGATCGGCTTCGTGCATCATCCCGAACACGTCCACCACCACGTCGGCGGCCCCCGTGATCGGTTCCAGACCGCACGAGCGCAGCGGCACCTCCCACGAACCACCGTGAGGGCTCCCGAATTCGCGTACCGTCCCGTTCGGTGGAAGGCAGCCGCTCAACGCTACTGCGGTAACCGCGTGCTCAGCCTGCGCGCGCAGTGCGGCCGGCTCGATCCCACGCGGCTCATCGGGCACGGTAGCGTCCTCGGCCAGCTGAGCCAGTCCGCAACCGGGGCACAGCGCCATTCGGAGCGGGTAGACCGGGTCGGGCAGTGGGTCGGTGGGCAGCGGGAAGTGGTCCGCGGCGGGCTGCTCGCCCAGATCCAGCACCACCGTGCAGGGGCGAATGCACCACCGGCAGGCGATCATCGTGCCGCCCGCACGCGAGGCAGAATGCCCCCATGGAGATCCGCGAGACGACGCTGCCCGGGGTAATGCTGTTTGTCCCCACGCCACACACTGACGATCGAGGCTTGTTCACCCGCACCTTCGACGTCGCCGTGGCCGACCGGGCGGGAATCGCGGGTGACCGCTTTCTGCAGGACAGCCAGTCGCGTTCCCGCGCCGGCGTGCTGCGCGGCATGCACGGCCGCTCGGGAGCCGGGGAGGCGAAGCTGGTGCGCTGCGCGCGCGGCGCGGTGCACGACGTGCTGGTCGACGCCCGAGTGGGCAGCCCGACCTTCGGCCGGCACGAGGCGTTCCTGCTCGACGACGTGTCTTTTCACAGCTTGTACGTGCCTGCGGGCATGTTGCACGGTTTCTTGGCGCTCAGCGACGCCGACGTCTGCTACCGCATCGACGCGGAGCACGATCCCGCCGCCGATCTCGGCGTGCATTGGAACGACCCGGACCTGGGCATCGCGTGGCCCGCGCAACCGACGGTGATCAGTGAGCGGGATGCCCAGCTCGGTTCCTGGACCCAGTTGGTGGGTTGAGCTCACAGCACACGCATGTCGCCGGAGAGCTCGCCGGCTCCCTGTCGGGCCGAGAGCCGAGCCAAGCGGGTGAACCGCTCGCGGAAGGCATCCGCGGTGAGCCCGTGCTCACGGTAGGCGGCGACGAGCTCTGCTGCGCCGTCCGGCACCGTCCAGCGGGGCACGAACGCGGGAACGGCGGCCGTCATCTTGGCGAAGTCGACCCGGTAGCTCCGCGGGTCCCCGCCCGCCTCGCCGGTGACCTTCAGCGTGGAGCCCGGTACAGCGCGGACCACGCTGTCGGCTATCTCCGCGACGGTGACGTTGTTCTCCGGGTGGCCGACGTTGAACGCCTGGCAGTGCACGGCCTCCCGCGGCGCTTCGAGCGTGGCGGCGAACGCGGCCGCGATGTCGCCGGCGTGCACCAGCGGGCGCCACGGCGTCCCGTCGGAGAGGACGAGCACGGTCCCGCTGAGCACGGCGTGGCCGACCAGGTTGTTCAGTACGATGTCGGCACGCAACCGCGGCGAGAAGCCGAAGGCTGTGGCATTGCGCAGCGACGTCGGGCTGAAGGAGTCGTCCGCCAGCGCCAGTAGCTCGTCCTCCACCCGGACCTTGCTCTCCGCATACGGTGTTACCGGCGCCAGCACCGCGTCCTCGGTGACGAGACCCGCAGTACCCGACGCCCCGTAGACCGAACAGGTCGACGCATAAAGGAACCGTTGCACCCCTGCTTCCTTGGCGGCCTTCGCCAACCGTACCGAGGCGTGGTGGTTGATGTCGTAGGTGATGTCAGGCGCGAGCGACCCGAGCGGATCGTTGCTCAGCGCCGCCAGGTGGACCAGGGCATCAATACCGGCGAGGTGCGCGGGCGTGACGTCACGAAGATCGACCGCGAGACCTGGCGGATCCTGTGGCTGCGGGCCGAGCACACAGTCGGCGAACAAGCCGGTGTCGAGGCCGACGACGTCGTGTCCGTCGGCCACGAGCACCGGTGCCATCACGGTGCCGAGGTAGCCCTGGTGCCCGGTGAGCAGAACCTTCATGCGCATACCTTTCCGATGACGAGCTTGCTGCAGTGGAAACCCTCCGCGTAGCGCACGCCACTCTGCACCCCGCGTACCCGCATGAGCCCTAGGAATGATTCCGCGTCGAACCAGGTGCGCTGGTGCTGGGAAGGGTAGTGCTGGTGCAACAGCTCCACCTTGCGTGCGGCAGTCTCGTCCACCGGCATCAGCACGGCGGGCTGAGCCAGGTCCGATTCCCACTTGAGGATCTCGTATCCCAACGTGGTGTGGGTGCGGAACTCCGTGGGCACCAACTCGGCCAGTGTGCGGTGATCCTGGTGGGCATCGTGCTGAGCGGGGGCAAGCACCAGGTCCGGATCACATCGTCTCCGTAAGGCGTGCACGGCTTCCTTGGCCGGCGCCCAGTGCGCCGGTAACTTCCCGTCGGGCAGGTCCTCGACCGTGACCTGCAGCTGCGCCCCAGGGCAGAATGCCGTCAGCGCAGCACGCTCCTCCACCTCGCGCGGCGTGCGTGCCCCGGAGAGGACCAGTGCATGTACTACCAGTCCGGGTACGGCCGCACACAATCCGAGCAAGGTTGCGCCGGCACCGATCGCGATGTCGTCACAGTGCGCGCCCAGCACCGCAACGCCCCGGTCGACATCGGGAAGCAGCGCGATCATCAACCCTCGCGGGCGGGTGAGCTGGCGACCGACAGCTGCTGCAGCGCTGCGGTCAGCGGGTCGCGCTCGGCGGCTTGCTCCCAAAGCGCCCACGGCCGCACACCCGCAGCGTAGGAGGCCTCGAGGGCGGTGCGCTCCTTGACCGTGTCCGCAGGCCGCCAGAAACCCCGGTAGGGCTGGGTCATCAGCCTTCCCTGGGCGGCGAGAGCGCCACATCCATCCTCGATCAGGTCGCCGTTTTCGGGCAGGTAGTCGAACACCTCAGGGCGAAGCACGAAGAAACCTGCGTTCTCCCAGACGGGAAGACGACTCACCGGCATCACCTCCGACACTCGGGTGTCGGAGAAGTCGGGCGAGTCCACCGGTAGTTGCACACAATGAAAAGAACTTTGCGGCGGCACCACCATGATTGACGCCCCCGCGTCGGAGGCGGCGAAGGTGTCGACCATCCGGTCCAGCGGCGCATCGGTGAGCACATCGGCGTAGTTGGCGAGAAACATCTCCTCCCCGTCCAGGTGGTCACGGACGCGACGCAGCCGCTCACCGATCGGTGACTCGAGGCCGGTGTGCACGAAGGTGATCGTCCAGTCGGCGATGTCGGAGCTCAGCAGCTCGACGTCCCCGCCGTGCAGCACGAAGTCGTTGGAGGTCGTCTCTCGATACTGCAGGAAGAACTCCTTGATGTGGTGGGCGCCGTAGCCCAAGCACAGCACAAAGTCCTTGTGGCCGAAATGCGCGTAGTAGCGCATCACATGCCACAGCAGCGGCCGTGGTCCCACGCGGTGCATCGGCTTGGGCAGATCGTCGATGACTCCGGTGCGCATGCGCATCCCATACCCGCCACAGAACAAGACAACCTTCATGGTGCGACGACCTCCAGGCGTGGGATGGGAAACACAAGCTGGCCGCCCCAGTCGGCCACGTGCGCGAGCTGGGCGGTGATCTCGGTGCGCAGGTTCCACGGCAGGACGAGCACGTAGTCCGGCCGGTCTACATCGATCCGCTCGGGCCCGTGAATGGGGATCCGGGTTCCTGGGGTGTACCGGCCGTGCTTGTAGGGATTGCGATCGACCGTGTAGGCCAGCAGGTCGGGACGGACACCGCAGTGGTTGAGCAGGGTGTTGCCCTTGCCAGGTGCGCCGTAGCCCACCACCGTCTTCCCCTCGGCGCGTGCGGTGAGCAGGAACTGCAGCAGATCGGCGCGCACCCTGCCGGCATCCGCGGCAAACGCGGCGTAACCTCGCATGGTGTGCAGCCCAGCCGTGTTCTCCTCGGCTAGCACCTGCCGGACGGCGTCACTCGGTGGTCCTGCGCTCTCGGCTGGCTTGGCCCACAAGCGGATTGAGCCACCGTGCGTGGTGACCAGTTCGACGTCAACCAGACTCAGCCCACCGGTGGCCAACGCTCGTTGCGCCGAAGCGACCGTGTAATACTGGAAGTGCTCGTGGTAGATCGTGTCGTACTGGACCAGTTGCACTAGGGTGAGCAGGTGCTGCACCTCGATGGCCACCCAGCCGTCGTCGGCCACCAGCGCGCGGAGGCCCTGCGTGAAGCCGACGACGTCCGGGATGTGGGCGTAGACGTTGTTGGCCACTACCCAGTCCGCGGCGCCGTGCTCGGCGCGTACCGCCGCTCCGGTCTCCGGCGTGAGGAACGCGGTCAGCGTGGGCACGCCCTTTGCCCGTGCCACTTCGCCCACGTTTACCGAAGGCTCAATGCCCAGGCTGCGGATACCCGTCGCCACGGTGTGTTGCAACAGGTACCCGTCGTTGCTCGCCACCTCTACGACGAACGAGCCGCCGTCCAAGGCCGCCCGCTGCACCGCGGCATCGACATAACGAGCGGCGTGCTCCACCCAAGAAGTCGAGAACGAGGAAAAGTAGGCGTACTCGGTAAAGGTTTCCTCGGGAGTGATCAGCGCCGGAATCTGCGCCAACAAACACCGCGTGCACAGCCGAAGGTGCAGCGGATAGGTGAGTTCCGGCTCCTCGAGCTGGGCCTCGGTGAGAAATCTCTCGCACGGCGGGGTCGCTCCGAGATCAAGTACTGAACGCAGCTCGTGAGAGCCACACAGCCTGCAGGTCAGTTCCACAGCCGAACCCTCACATCGTCACTTATGCGCTCGGGCGGCGCATTGAGTCCCATGAGGACAGTACTGTGCAGGTTGCCGCTTCGGGAGACGTTCATGGCCGCGGTACTGATTGCAGGCGGCGCGGCGCGGCCAGTGCCCGCAGCGCCGGTGCAACCGGTCGGGAATGCAACAAGCCCTCGGTAGTGCCGGCGTCGAGCGCCCGCCGGTAGACCTGGGCCGACTCGGACACGGCAGCTATGGTCGCGTCCACGTCGTCATCGGTATGCGCCGCGGAGATGACAAAAGACTGGCCGAGAATCCCCCTGCGCAGCAGTTCCTGCAGCAACAACGCGCGGAAGGCCTGCGAGGGCTGGCCCGCAGCGTTGCAGGAGGTGAACACCAGACACGACGGCCGGCCCACAGCCTGCACCTGGGGGAACGTGCCCGCCGCGCGGGACACCTGCTCCACGCCAAGAGCGAGGCGCCGGCCCGCCCGTTCCATCTCGTCGACGACATCGCGCTCCCGGTACGTGGCCACCACCGCACGGAAGGCTGCCAGCGACACGGTTTCGGGACCGTGCGTGGTGGAGAGCAAGAACGCCCGCTCCCCGTCGCAATCGAGTCCTCCCCGCGACATCAGCTCCGCGGTACCGGCCAGCGCGGACACCGGGAATCCATTGCCCATGGCCTTGCCCCACGCCGACAGGTCCGGCGTCACCCCATACACGTGCTGCCCGCCGTGGGCCGACCACCGGAACCCCGTGATCATCTCGTCGAACACCAGGACGGTGCCGTGCGCGGTACACAACTCGCGCACCCCCTCGAGAAACCCGGGCTCGGGCTCATGCAGAGCCGTCGCCGGCTCCATCACCACGCACGCGATCTGCTCTGACGCCAGCACCGCACGGAAAGATTCGAGGTCGTTGTAGCCGAAGCCCACGGTCAGCGAACGGATCGCCTCGGGAATACCCCCGGGCATGGCAGTGGAGCCGATGAACCAGTCATCAACGGAGAAGAACGGCTGATCGACGCACACCGCAACCCGATCTCTTCCGGTGACCAGCCGGGCTAGTCGCACAGCGGCCGTCACGGCGTCAGAGCCGTTCTTGGTGAACTTGACCATCTCAGCGCCAGGGACGAGCGCGCAGAAGTCCTCGGCCGCAGCCAGTTCGAGTGTAGTAGGCCTGGTGAAGCTCAGGCCATCATCGAGCACACGCCGCACCGCATCCAGCACCGGGCCGTAGCCGTGGCCGAGGGTCACGGCCCGCAAGCCCATCCCATACTCTATGTACTCATTGCCGTCGGCGTCCCACACGTGCGCGCCGTGACCTCGAGTGAGCACGGGTGTCATGTGTTCGGGGTACTGATCAGAACCGCGGGCGTAAGTGTGTGCGCCACCAGGCACCAATTGGTGCAGACGACGTTGCAACGCCGCGGAGGTTGCGAATCGGTGCTCGTCGGGGTCGGCCACCTCAGTATGCACCCCTAAAGCGGACCACCGCGAAAACCGTTTTCCACAGGATGAGCAGGTCCAGCGACAGCGACCAGTTCTCTACATAGCGCAGGTCAAGACGTACCGACTCCTCCCAGGTGAGGTCACTTCGTCCCGAGATTTGCCAAAGTCCGGTCAACCCCGGCTTGACGAGCAGCCGGCGATTGACATGCTCCGCGTAAGTACTTACCTCCGTTGGCAGCGGCGGCCGGGGGCCGACCAGCGACATCGAACCACCGAGCACGTTGAACAGCTGCGGCAATTCATCGAGAGAGAATCTTCGTAGGACAACGCCCACGCGGGTCACTCTGGGATCCTTCCGAAGCTTGAACAACGGGCCGGCGCCCTCGTCTTCAATGGTCAGCGACAACTGCTGCGACTCTGCGTCTTCGACCATCGTGCGGAACTTGATCACCGTGAACGGCTCACCGTCCCGGCCGACGCGACGCTGCCGGAAAAGGGCAGTCCCGGGGCTGGTGAAACGGACGCACAATGCTATCAGTAAGAGCAGCGGGGACAGTATCATCACACCAATTAGGGCGACAGTGCGGTCGAGCATCGCCTTCACGATCCTGCGCGCACCGGTGAACTCCGGTTGCTGAACGCGAAGCAGGGGAAGACCGATGAATGGCCTGACATGCAGCCGAGGACCCGCGACCTCCATCAAGCCGGGCGCCACCAACAACTCGACGCCGGTGCCTTCCAACTGCCACGACAACCGCCGCAGGTATACGGCCGCAGTCTCACTGGCCGAGGTCACGGCGACGGTATCTGCCCGAAGATCCCTGACCACTGCCGCCGCGCTGGCCAAATCCCCGGCCACGTCGATGCCCTCGGCGCGTATCGCATCGGCAGCCGATGGGTCGGGGACGCAGGCAGCAACCACCCGCATCCCGCAGTTCGGGTCGTCCACCAGGTTCCGGATAAGTGTGAGCACCGCCTGATCTCGTCCGACGACAACGACAGAGCGCAGACATTCGCCCCGCGACCGCCGGACATGCAGTACTTGGCGGGCCACATAGCGAACCACCAAACTGAACAGGCAGGCCACCGGCACCGCAAGGATCACGAATCCCCGCGCAATCTCGAGCTTGAAGACGTAGGAGATGAACGCGGCCACACCGACTAACCCGACACCGGCTCGGATGACATTTCGATATTCGTCGCTGCCACTCCCCAAGTCTTGATGGGAGTAGCCCTGCGCAGCAGCGACAGTGGTTATCCACACCAGCGGCAGTGCAAGGCTCAGCACGAGATCTCCGCGCGTGGCTTCGCCCCCGAAGCGGACAAAACTCGCGAGCAACCCAGCGATCGCGCCACCCACCATGTCCAAGCCCAGGGTGGCCCACTGGTAGTGACGCGCCCAGCCTGGGACGGAAATCGGTGGCGGTACCGCAGCCAAAGACCCGACGTCAGCAGGGCCGATATCCGCGTCCGGGGAGGCTTCCGGCACGTCGTACGCTTCCGACACGTCGTAAGTTGGGGCCGAATTGTCCATCGATACCACCCCACTCGGTAAAGGTCGCACCGCTGCCCCAACGGCTACCCAACAGCCGATACGTTACCCGTCAGCTACTTTCGGGCCCCGGCGCAGCGAGGTGACATCAATCTAACGCAGAGTAGCTGTTGCGCCAAACGGGATCGCCCCCGGCCCCGCGATGGGTCGGCCCGCGGGCTCCGCGATGGGCCGCTCGGCGAGTGGGCCATCCGCGCAGCATGTCGCCAGGCGGCGCTCTGGCACCGTCAGGCAGCGACAGGTGCGACGGGCGCGGCGGGTGCGGCGATGGCAGTAAACGTCTCGCCGAGCCAGCTCACAGACCCGGACTTCGTCACCCTCGTTGCGGACATTCTCCGCGAGACCGGTCTGCGGCCGGGTCAATTGTCCATGGAAGTCGGCGAGCCGAGCATGAGCACCGATCGCCGTGCGCTCGTCGCGGTGCTGAACGCCTTGCGGGAGGTGGGAGTCCGGTTGGCGGTGGACGGTTTCGGTGCCGGGTCGTCATCGCTCGCCGTGTTGCGGCGCCTATCGCTGGACTGGGTGAAGATCGCCGAAACCCTCGTCCGCAGCGTCGCTGTCGAGCCGACCGACGCGGTGCTGATGCGACTGGTCATCAAATTCGCACACTGCGTCGGCCTGCGGGTATGCCGCACAGGGCGCCGACCGGCACGCCCCACGCGAACAGCTCGCCGCGATGGGTTGCGATGCCGTGCAGGGACACTTGCTCGGTGGACCCGTCGAGGTCGAGCTGCTCGACACGCGGACCCGGTATGCGCGACGGCTGGTTGTGCCAATGCGGGCAGGCACCGGCGGACGTACGCTAAGCATCTCGTCGCCGTCGTCCGCGGCCTCGGCCGCTCGTAGCCGAGGCGCGTAGAAACCGAGTAGCGGCCAGACTCTGCGCGACATGGTTGTTCTAGGCACGGGGCCATCTCTTCAACCGACCCGCTCACACCGAGCAGATGCGCAGGTTGCTGAGGGATGGGAACCTCGGCAGCGGAGACCCACCTAGGACCGAGCACCGAGCACCGAGCACCGATGGCTACAGTTATGTTTAAGCGCACCGGCGCTATGCTTGCGCAAGCGTGACGCCTGCGTCAGTTGGATGTTCGGTTGCTGAGTAGGGGGACTGATGGGCGAACCACTCCCAGCAGAGGATTGCCTCGCGAACCCCTGTGGCACGTCACTTCGTCACGCCGATCCAGAGCGTCACACCCCTGAGCGGTTGTCGGTTGAGCTGGGCGCGTCGGACCTGTTCGTTTTTCGAAGGGTGACCAACTCGCGCTTTGTCCACGTGGGTGGCGCCGGCCGCGGCAAGACCTGGGCCGGCGACATCGAGCTGGACGTCGACATCGACCCGCTGGGCCTACAACTGCGCATTGGCGAGCCGCTGTGGATACGGCATACCGAGCCCCGTCACATCTTCGGGCCCTACTATGCCGCGGCGGCAGCCGCCGTACGCCTGAGCCGCGATGTGCTGATTATCTTTGGAGCGACCTCTGATGAGGCTGCCAGCTTTGAACTCACCTCTGCAGATCTAATCGATGCTGCCAACAGGGCTGCCGGACTCGTCGAGGCGGTGTCGCCGGCCAAACACCTGGCCGACGAGCTCGAGATTGCACACGCGCGCCGGGCGCTGGCAGACCGACGCAGTCCGGGTGGAAGCGTCGCAGAGGCCTTGGCCGACGTGGCCGTAGTAGCTGCGGAAGCACTGAGCTGTGAGATTGCGATCGTTTGGCTGCCGGACGGGCGCTTCCACGCGCACGAGTCGGGTTGGACCCTGCCTGATCGGGGCGCACTCGCACCGATCATGCAGCAGTTGTGGGACCGTCGCGACGGGCTGCCGCGCTGCGTCCAAGACGCGGAAGAAGCCCCGCTGTCCTACCCCCTCGGTCCCACGTCGGGCGTGCGGTCGTACTACATCGTCGCTATCGGCACGCTTCCCTCGGCGCTGCTGTTGGTCGCGCATACCGAGGCGGCCCCGCGCGGATTCACACAATTGTGCCGCACTCTCGGCGAGCAACTAACGCTCACAGCAGACACCGGGATCGCCAACGCCGCACTGCGCGAACAACTTTTGCACGCGGTGGCCGAGGAATCCAGCGCCCGGCAGGAACTGGCCAGGCTCAACACCGAGCTGGCCGATGCCGCATTGCACGATCCGCTGACCGGGCTACCAAATCGGGTGCTGCTACAACGCCACACCACGCGTCTTGGCCGATCGCACACGGCTGGACGCCCGGCCACTGCCGGTGGGCCGACGTCGAATCCAGTGTTGGTCTACATCGACCTTGACGACTTCAAGTCGGTCAACGACGATTACGGTCACGCGGTCGGCGACAGCTTGCTCGTCGAATTCGCGCGCAGGCTACGCGAGTCGTGCCGGCCCGACGACGTGGCGGCCCGGCTCGCCGGCGACGAGTTTGCACTGCTTATGGTCGAGCCTCTTACCGAATCACAGGCGCTGGCAGTCGCTGGCAGGGTGGTACAGGCTGCCTCGACACCGTTTCTCATCGCCGACAACGTGATCACGATCGGCGCCAGTGTCGGGATCGCCGCGTTTACTACCTTCGATGACAACGACGATGCGCAGCAGTCCCTGGAGATCCTGCTGCACCGGGCCGACTTGGCCATGTACCGAGCGAAGAGCCGCGGTCGAGGTCGGGCCGAGTTCTTCACCGAGCGCACCGCTCCCCCGGTAGTGAGTCAAAACCGCCGGTGGGCAGATGACCCCGCCATGGGGCGTCGGCTGCGGGCCGCGCTCGATGACGGTGTGCTGACGTTGCGCTACCAACCCACGGTCGATCTGTTGACCGGTGAGGTGCAAGGGATAGAGGCGCTTGTGCACTGGCCGCAGCCGCGCAACGCCGTGAGCAGTCCCACGCAGCTGATCCCTCTCGCGGAACGTACGGGATTGATCGGACCTCTGGGTGAATGGACGATCCGCGAAGCGTGCCGCCAGGCAGCGTCCTGGAACAATGACCTCCCAACCGACTCCCCCGGTCGAGTCATGGCCGTCAATATCAGCGCGCTTCAGCTTAGGGACCCCGACTTTGTTGAGCTAGTGACCAATATTGTGGCCGAGAGTGGGCTGCATCCGGACCGGTTGTGCATGGCGATCACCGACACCGGGCTGAGCGCTGACTGGGACCAACTTGTCGTAGTTCTCCAAGGGTTGCATGACGCTGGTGTGCGCCTCTCGGTGGGTGGCTTCGGGGGCCCATCGTCGCTCACCGTGATGCGGCGTCTACCACTGGACTGGGTGAAGATCGATAAAGAACTCGTCGCACGCGTGGACATCGAGCCGACGGATGCGGTGTTGGCGCGTCTGGTCATTGAGTCCGCGCACAGCCTCGGGCTTCGGCTCTGCGCTGAAGGGGTAGACCGGTACGCGCAACTCGAGCAGCTCACGGCAATGGGGTGTGACGCCGCGCAGGGGCACCTCCTCGGCGGCCCCGTCGACCCTGCTCTGCTGGACACTCGAACGCGAGCCGTGCACAACCTCATCGACGCGGCCGACCACTGCTGGGTGGAGGTGGCGAACTGACCACACTCGTCGACGCGGCTGGCAAGTTTACCTATATTTCCGCTGAGTCTGTCCTGCTGCTGGGTTACCCACCCTCGGAGCTCATCGGCAGACGCGCGCTAGATCTGCTGCCACCAAGTCGCCGACACCTGGTCAAAACACGATTCCGGCAAGGGCATTCCGCCTATCAGGTCATCACCTATCCTCTACTACGCACGGACGGCGCCTGGCTCTGGGTAAGGGCCACGCACCAGTCCATTCGTGATCCGAACAGTCAGCGATTGCGGCATCTCGCCATCACCGCAGTGGAAGTCACCGACGGGGTGAGCGTCGAGAGTCACCTCGCCGATCGAGCATACCGCCTGCGTTGCGTATTCGAGTCCGCGCCGCACGGCATCGCCGTCCTCTCTAGCCGGGGAGCCGTGCTGCAGGTAAATGCTGCCCTGCTGCAATTACTCGGGCGAACCGAAGCCGAACTGCTCGGACACCAGTTGCAAGACTTCACTCACCCTGATGATCTTCATGACTACTTGCATCTGTTGCAGACGAACCGCGACGGCTGTCACGACGAATACACTACGATAAACAGCTTCATTCACGCCGACGGGAGCCCGCTGCCCGCAAACGTGACCGTCCGACTAATCGGCGCGGACGACAACCACCCCCCTTACGTCATCTGCCATATTCGGCCTCCTTCCGGATAGCGCCCAACAAATGCGCGACAGACCGTGTCGAGGGCTCTTTCTGATTTTGTTCGCTGACTGACGGGAGGAGGGGAAGGTGGCTGCAGGCCGGCATCGGGTAGCGGGGCGCGCAGACCAGTCAACTGGGTTCCGATCCGTTTTTGCCGAGCGTGAGTTCCGATGGTTGTGGACAGCGGGCGTGCAGTCGTTGCTCGGGGACCAGCTCGCGCGGGTCGCATTGTCGGTGCTGGTGTTTGAACGCACCAACTCGACGCTGCTCACTGCTGCGGTGTACGCGTTGACATTCCTGCCGGCATTCTTCGGCGGGTTCCTACTCGGTGGCCTGGCCGACCGCTACCCCCGCCGCCGAGTATTGATCGGCTGCGATGTGGTGCGCGCGGTGCTCGTCGCCGCGATGGCCCTGCCGGGGACGCCGCTGTTGGCGGTAAGCGGCCTGTTGACCCTCGCCACATTGGTGGGTGCCCCGTTCAAGGCCGCCGAACCAGCGCTGTTGGCCGACATCTTCACCGACGACCGCTATGTGGTAGCGCTCGGGCTGCGGACAGCGACATACCAAGCATCGCAGCTGGTCGGATTCGCGATCGGTGGGGCGGCCGTGGCCGTCGTCGGACCTCGTGCCGCACTGGCTATTGATGCCACCTCGTTCGCGGTCTCGGCCGTCGTGCTTCGGTGGGGGCTCTGCCAGCGCCCCGCCGCCAGGACCAACGCGCAGGAGCCCAGGCTGTCGGGACTGTTGGGAGGAGTCCGTCTGGTAGCGGGCAATCGTCAACTGCGGCTGTTACTGAGCTTGTCCTGGTTGGCCGGCCTGTGGGTGGTACCCGAGGGACTGGCCGTGCCGTACGCGGCCGCAGTCGGTGCTGGACCGGCTGGTGTGGGCTGGCTCCTGGCCGCTAATCCAGCCGGCAACGTGGTGGGTGCGCTGCTGCTCTCCCGTTGGGTCAGACCCGCGCTGCGCGCGACACTGCTGGGTCCGCTCGCGGTGGCGGCTGGCCTGCCGCTGGTGTTCTCTGCATTTCGTCCCGGGTTGCTCGTAACGCTCGGGCTGTGGGCACTGGCGGGGTTCTGCTCGGCGTATCAGGTACAGCTCGTTGCGGAGTACATAGCTGCAACGCCCGACGGCCTGCGCGGCCAGGCAATCGGCGTTGCCTCTGCGGGACTGCTCGCCGCGCAAGGCGTTGGCCTCCTCGCTGGTGGCGCGATCGCACAGGCCTGGGCCGTATTTCCTACCATCGCTGTCACGGGTGCGGCGGGCGTGCTGCTGGCTTCCGCGCTGGCTATTCGCCGGGCACGCAGCAACCACACCGCAACCATGTAAGCACCGCCGCCAGAGAGCCGCGCGTACGCGCGCGACTGCGTTGACCACTTTGTCCCTCGTCCGCGGACCCCGCCGCTCCCCCTCACATCTCCCAGTTGCGCATCCCACTCACCTCCTGCTTTCTCCTCGTCGGTCCTCGCCGCTCCCGCTCACATCTCCCAGTTGCGCATACCACTCACCTCCTGCCACCTCCTAGTCTGTCCTCGCCGCTCCCGCTCACATCTCCCAGTTGCGCATGCCACTCACCTCCAGTTACTGAGGGTAGCCAGAATTCACCGATAGTGATAGATCGTCTCGCGTCTGGATGATCTTGCCCCTGTTCGCTAGGATCGACGTCACAGCGGACGGACGAGAGCGTCGATAGGGCAACCGAGCGTTCGGGTCTTCCGATAATGCGCGAGGGAGCGGTCGCCAACCGGGCGAGGGGTGAGCCGATGCGAACCGACCCCTACAGCGCCGCCGCCGCAGATCCCTTCGGCACGTCAGTCACCAACCGTGTTCGCCGTACAGAGTTGTGGTCCACCCCTCCGCGAGCGCTGACATTCATTCTCACCGTTGAGGCGGTGGTAGGGCCCCTCCTGCTCCTCGCAGGGATTCACACTCATTTCGATGCCGCCGACGCAGCCCGCGCCGGACTGATCGTTGTGCTGAGCACGACTTACGCCGAGACGGCAAATCGCGTTGATCTCCTACGCCGATATCTACATCTTGGCGGAGGGGGGCAGGTCTGGTCGAACCCGACTTCAGTGTGGACCTTCGCTGCCGCGCTCTTACTGCCGTACGGATATGCCGCCGCGGTAGTAGTGGCGATTTACGGGCACATTTTGCTGCGAAGCAGGCGGCATAGGCTGGCCCGCTCCTACCAAATTGTTTTTGGCTGTGCCACGACGCTTCTCGGTACCGGAGCCGCGGCCATGGTCCAGTGGGTCATTGGTGTGCGAGTCGCCGACGGCGGTGCTGCGGCTGCGGTCATGGTGCTGTTGGCTCTCCTCGGTTATACGATTGCGAGCCTGGCGGCGACGGCCACCGCGGTGTACCTGGTGCGCACGCCAACGACGCTGCGTGCGGTACTCCCGGGTCCGGACGCGATCGGGTTCGAGGTCGCCACGCTCCTGCTGGGAGTTGTGACCGCCGTGTTGGTGTTGGGCAGTCCGTGGCTCATCCCGGCGGTGCTCGTACTCAGTGCCGTTTTACATCGCAGCACTTTGGTCAAGGATCTCGAGGTTGCTGCCAGCACCGACACTAAGACCGGCTTGCTTAACGCAGGTACCTGGCACCAAGCAGCCGAACAGCACCTGATGCGCGCTGAACGCGAGAGGGCATCAGCCGCCGTCCTGGTGATTGACCTGGACTACTTCAAACGGGTGAACGACGAGTTTGGTCACCTCGTCGGCGACCTCGCCCTGCGGGCGGTAGCGGACTGCTTGAAAGATGAGCTACGCGGCTATGACGCACTAGGTCGCTTCGGTGGCGACGAGTTTGTCGTGGTGCTCGATGGGGTGGATCGGGATGCGGCGATGCGCATCGCTGTCCGGCTCACCCAGGCAATCAGCACGCTTATGCCATCGACAGCTGAACTCACCCGCATACTGTCGATCACCGCTTCGATCGGGGTGGCCGCCTACCCGGCCCACGGCACTGACGTTGATGCGCTCATCGAAGCCGCGGACAGGGCGCTCTACGCTGCGAAGAGCGCTGGGCGGAACCGTGCCTGCCATGCGGATGGGCTGACGCACACGACTCCGTGATTCCCGAATCAGGTCCCGACCATCGGACGCGCGAGCGGAAGGTCGTGGTCCCGACCAACGAGACGACGACGCAGACGGCGGCCGCGGTCTCGTAGCATGACCATCATGTCCACCTCGGAGCGTTTCCTCGGCAAGGTCGCTTTCATCACCGGCGCCGCCCGCGGGCAGGGGCGGGCCGAGGCGCTCCGATTGGCCCAGGAGGGCGCCGACATCATCGCGGTCGACATCTGCCGCAAGCTCGACTCCACCATCTACCCTGGGGCGACGCCGGAAGACCTGAAGGAGACGGTCCGCCTGGTCGAGACCCTTGGCCGGCGCATCATCGCCACCGAGGCCGACGTGCGCGACTTCGACGGCCTGTCCGCGGCGTTGCACGCCGGGGTCGCCGAGCTCGGCCGGCTGGACGTGGTGATCGCCAACGCCGGCATTTGCTCGGCGAACATGTCCTGGGAGATCACGCCAGCGCAGTGGCAGGAGACCATCGACGTTAATCTCACCGGCGCCTTCCACACCGCCAAAGCCGCCATCCCCATCCTCATCGAGCAGGGCACCGGCGGCGCCATCATCATGACCAGCTCGACCGCAGGCCTGAAGGGGCTGCCGTTCACCGGGCACTACGTGGCCAGCAAACACGGCATGGTCGGCCTGGCCAAGACGATGGCCAACGAGCTGGGCCAGTACAACATCCGGGTGAACACCATTCATCCCAACGGGGTGGCCACCGGCATGACGCCCACCGACATGCTGCCGTTCATGGTCGAGCACGCCCACACCCTGGCGCCGATGTTCATGAACCCGCTGCCCGAGGCGATCAGTCAGCCCGAGGACATCGCCAACGCCGTTGCCTGGCTCGCCTCCGATGAGGCCCGCCACGTCACCGGTATCCAGCTACCGCTGGACCTGGGCAACTCGATCCGCTGATCGTCAGCGGGTGGTGCTCACCCGGTGGAAGTTGAGGTAGGCCTTGGACGGAGTGGGGCCTCGCTGGTTTTGGTACCGGGAACCGGCCGCCGCACTGCCGTAGGGGTTCTCGGCCGGACTGGACAGCCTGATCAGGCAGAGCTGACCGATCTTCATCCCCGGCCAGAGCGTGATGGGCAGGTTCGCCACATTGGACAGCTCCAGGGTGATGTGGCCGGAAAACCCCGGGTCGATGAATCCGGCGGTGGAATGCGTCAGCAGACCGAGGCGCCCCAGCGACGACTTACCCTCCAGCCGCCCGGCCAGGTCGTCGGGCAGCGAGCAGACCTCCAGCGTGGAGCCCAAAACAAACTCCCCCGGGTGCAGCACGAACGGTTCGTCGCCGTCGGCCTCCACCAGTGAGGTCAGCTCGTCCTGCTGCTCGGCCGGGTCGATGTGGGTGTAGCGGGTGTTGTTGAACACTCGGAAGAAGCGGTCGAGACGAACGTCCACGCTGGACGGTTGCACCATCGCGTCGTCAAAGGGGTCCACCCCCAGACGTCCTCCGGTGATCTCGGCCCGGATGTCGCGATCGGAGAGCAGCACACGGCGAGGGTAGCCGAGGCCCGATCATGAGCCAGGATGTGCCAGCGTGGACAACAGCTCGCCGAAGCCGAGCAGGACCGTCCGCGCAGCCGCCGCGTCGTCATCGACAAGCCAGCCCAGTACTGCGCCGTCGATCGCCGTCAGCAGCATCCGGGACAACACCTCCAGCGGCAGCGTCCAGGTCCACCCGGTCGCGGTCGCCACGCCGTCCAGGATCCGCACGCACTCGGCGTAGTACAGCTCGTATTGCCAGCGGGCCAGATCGGCGAGGTCGGGCTCGCGCAGGGCGAACTGAGTGAGCTCGTAGGTCAGGCGCTGCCGTTTGGGCTCGCTCTCGATCACCGACCACAGGCCCTCCAGCAGCTCCTGCACCACGCTCGGCAGGTCTCGCTCGGCGGGCAGCTCGAGCGTGGAGGCGCCCGCCAGCTGGCTCACGATGGTGGTGATCACCTCGCGCAGGAGGGTCTGTTTGGACTCGAAGCAGTAGTGCACGGTGGCGAGGGTCGTATTGGCCTCAGCCGCGATGCGCCGGGTGGTTGCGGCAGCCACCCCGTGCTCGGCCATCACCCTGATCGTGGCGTCCACCAACTGCACGCGCCGATCCGCTGCCGCGATGCGCGCCACGGGAATCCTCTCATCCGGCGAACTGGTACCGGTGAGCGTAGCGGGCACGATCGTGCGTGGCCCCAGGCCGACACCGCGCAATCCTCCGCTAGACTTGGACAGTTGACTCACACGAAAGAGGCGTCGGCGTGGCATGGACCAACTGGGCGGGCAATCAGCGGGCGACGCCCAGTACGGTCGCCACCCCGCGCAACGTCGACGAGCTCGCCGCGATCGTGCAGGCGGCCGCTGCTGAGCGTCAACGTGTGAAGGCGATCGGGTCGGGCCACTCGTTCACCGCGATCGGCGTCACCGACGGCGTCCAGGTGGATCTATCGCAGATGGCGCAGCTCGTCGCCGCGGACCGGCGCTCGCACCTAATCACCGTGCAGGCCGGCATGCCGCTCTGCCTGCTCAATCCCGCCCTCGCCGCGCTGGGGCTCGCCTTGAGCAACCTCGGCGACATCGACGTGCAGACGGTGGCCGGCGCCCTTTCCACCGGCACCCACGGCACCGGCGGGCGGATCGGGGGTCTCGCCACCCAGGTGCGGGGCATGGAGCTGGTACTCGCCGACGGATCGGTGGTCAACACCAGTGCTACCGAGCGTCCCGAGCTGTTCAGCGCGGCGCGGGTGGGACTCGGCGCGCTGGGTGTGCTCAGCACGATCACCCTGCAGGTCGAGGACGCCTTCGCGCTGCGTGCGCAGGAGCAGCCGATGGCGCTGCCCGACGTGCTCGCGCAGCTGGACGAGCTGATCGGCACCAACGAGCACTTCGAGTTCTACTGGTTCCCGCACACCAGCCGTACGCTGACCAAGCGCAACAATCGGTTGCCTGTCGAGCAGGCACCGCAGCCGCTACCCCGGATACGGGCGCTGCTGGAGGACGAGGTGCTCAGCAACGGCGCATTCGAGCTCACCTGCCGGCTCGGCGCTGTGCTGCCCAGTCTCATTCCGCGGATCAACAACGCCGCCGCTCGGCTCCTCGGCGCCCGCGACTACTCCGACACCTCGCACCGCGTGTTGGTCTCCCCGCGTCGGGTTCGCTTCGTGGAAATGGAATACGCGGTGCCTGCCGACGCGGTGCGCGCCGCACTGGCCGGCATCGAAGCGGCGATCATGCGGCACCAGCTGGCCGTCTCCTTCCCGGTGGAGGTGCGCTTCGCCGCCGCGGACGACATCCCGCTGTCCACCGCGTCCGGGCGGGACACCGCGTACCTGGCCGTGCACATGTTCCGCGGACAGCCTTACGAGCAATACTTTCGGGCAGTGGAGGACGTGATGAACGACCTGGACGGCCGGCCGCACTGGGGGAAAGTGCACTACCAGGACGCGGGGACGTTACACGGGCGCTACCCCCGCTTCGAGGAGTTCTCTGCGGTGCGCGAGGCCGTCGACCCGGAGCGGCGCTTCGGTAATGATTACCTCACGCGGGTGCTCGGATGAGGATCGACGAGCTGCAGACCCCAGCCCTGCTCGTCGAGCGCGAGGTACTTCAGTCCAATGTAGACGTCATGGCGTCGGCGCTGCCAGGAACCCGTCTGCGCCCGCACGTCAAGGCGCACAAGTGCACCGAGCTGGCCCGGGTGCAGCATGCTGCCGGGCACCACGGCTTTACCTGCGCGACCATCCGGGAGGTCGAAGGCATGGCAAAGGCAGGCCTCGGCACCGACCTGCTGCTGGCCAACGAGGTGCTCGCCGCCCACCGGCTCGGCGCCCTGGTGGAGCAGGGACACCGGGTGACGGTCGCCGTGGACTCGCCGGAAACCGTGGCAGCAGCGGCCGACGGCGGCGTGCACGAGGTGGTGGTGGACGTGAACATCGGCCTGCCCCGGTGCGGCTGCCCACCCGCCGAGGCCGGGCGCATCGCCGAGTTGGCGCGCGCCCGCGGGCTGACGGTGCGCGGAGTGATGGGCTACGAGGGCCACCTGATGATGATGCAGCCCCCCGATGAGCAGCGACGCCTTACCGAAGAGGCCATGGGCCTGTTGCTGGCCGCGCACACCGACGTCGGTGGGGACCTGGTCAGCGCCGGCGGCACCGGCACCTACGCCATCAACACCTGGGCCACCGAGATCCAGGCCGGCTCCTACGCGCTGATGGACACCTCGTACGCGACGCTGGGCTACCCGTTCGGGCACGCACTGTCGATCCTGGCCACCGTCATCTCGGTAAGCCCGGACTACGCCGTCGCCGACGTGGGGTTGAAGTCGTTGGGCATGGACCACGGCAACCCCACCATTGCCGATGCACAGGTGTGGTTCTGCAGCGACGAGCACACCACCTTCGCCCCTGCTGAGCCGCTTTCGGTCGGGGCTCGCGTCCGCGTGCTGCCCGCACACGTCGATCCGACAGTGGCGCTGCACGAGGCGATGTGGCTGGTAGACGGAGACCAGGTGCGGCAACGCTGGGCGGTGGACCTGCGCGGGTGGTAGTCGCGTTATGCTCTGCCGCGGCGCTGACGAGGCGCGGTACCGATGAGGTGCCATGCGGATGTAGTTCAATGGCAGAACATCAGCTTCCCAAGCTGAACACGCGGGTTCGATTCCCGTCATCCGCTCCGCTCGTGACCGACAGAACACTGCAGCGCCGCTGTCGCTCGAGGGCATGGCAGCGAAGATTCCACGGCGACTATGCCACCACCTCTAAACCGCTGATCCGCCCGGCGCTTCTGACCGCGGCGCTGCTCTACGGCGGCCCATACGCGACGCTCAGCCAGCGCGCAGACACGGTGCTCGACATGGCCGTTGCGGAACCCACTGCACATCAGGTCGGGGGGTCCCCGGCGTGAAAGCCACAGGCCACGTTCGCGCTGGTGACGGCGGTCAGTACTGCCTCATCGTCGCCGAGCACCCAGCGACCGAACGACTCACCCACATCGCTGTTGAGGTCCGTGGACCTCGGTGTGCTCGCCCATGGCACTATCGAGACTGTGACTCCACTGCGCAAATTGGCCATTGCTCTCACCGCTCTGGGCTGTGCCGGCCTGCTCGGCTGCAGCTCGAGCAGCAAGACTCCGGTCGCTCCGGCACTTCCGCCGGCTGCGGTGAGCGCCTCGGCGAGCAGCGGTTCCACAGCCCCGTCCGCGCCGTCCGCGCCGGCCGCGCCGTCCGGATCCGCGGCAGCGCCGTCGACCGCACCGAATGCCAGCGCCATCCCCACCTCCGGTGTCGCCGTGCCACCGACTCCAGCGAAAACGACCGGCGCGCAGGCCAATCCGACTGGAGCGGCCCAGCCTCCCGCGGCCCAGCCTCCCGCGGCCAAGCCTCCCGCGGCGCAGCCCACCGCGACCAAGCCCGGCTCGGTGCCGCTCCCCTCGGGCGGCGACCCGGCCAAGGCGGTCGCCGACGCCGGGCCGAAGGGCCAGGACTACCTCCAGGCTCTGCGGGCTGCCGGGGTACCGGTCCAACCGGGCCTCGAAGAGATTTACATCCTGTTCGCGAAGGCCACCTGTGACGCCAAGGCCAAGGGCACGTCGCGGCAGGACATCCTCAGTCAGTTCAGCCAGATCGGTTCCATGCTTGCGCCCGGTTCGAAGTTGTCGCAGGACCAGATCGCCGAGGCTTTCGTCTCCTCCGCCGAGCGCACACTCTGCTGACACGAGGATCGCGCGCGTTACGGTCGCACCATGGATGCCGCCGACTGGGACGCCCGTTACACCGACAGTGAGCTGGTCTGGGGTGCACCGCCCAACCGCTACGTGGTGGAGCACACGACCGCGCTGCCGATGGGGCGCGCGGTCGACCTGGCCTGCGGTGAGGGGCGCAACGCGCTGTGGTTGGCCACCCGCGGCTGGCAGGTGACCGGTCTCGACTACTCCGCTGTCGCCCTAGGCAAGGGCGCCGAGGTGGCTGCGCGGGCGCCCCAAGCGGTGATCTCACGACTGGACTGGCAGCATGCGGACGTCACTACCGCCGAATTCGACGACGAGTACGACCTTGCTCTGGTCATCTACCTGCATCTGCCTGCCGCCGATCGTCGCGCACTCATCCCCCGCGTCTGCTCCGCGCTGGCTCCCGGCGGGCGCCTTGTGGTCGTCGCCCACGACCTCATCAATCTCACGGAGGGCTACGGCGGCCCTCCTGAGCCAAGCATCCTGTTCACGCCCGATGACGTGCTGGCCGAGTTGCCCGCCTGCATGACGCCGGTCACGGCTGGACGGCCGCACCGCGACGTCGAGACGCCCGAAGGCACCCGAACCGCCATCGACGCCGTGGTGGTTGCCACAAAGATGAGTCCGCTCTAGCGCTTGCCGAAGTTACCGACCAGTAATATCCTCGTTGTTACCGGCGGGTAGGCAGTGATGTCTGCGCGCACCGACGAGTGGAAGAGCAACACGATGGGTCACTACAAGAGCAACCTTCGCGACATCGAGTTCAACCTCTTCGAGGTGCTCGGCATCGGTGACCGCTTGGGCCAGGGCCAGTTCGCCGACCTCGACGAGGAGACCGCGCGCGACATGCTCACCCAGGTACGGACCCTCGCGGAAGGCCCGCTGGCCGACTCGTTCGCCGACGCCGACCGGCACCCTCCGGTGTTCGATGCGGCCACCAACACGGTGACGCTGCCCGAGTCGTTCAAAAAGTCGTTCAAGGCGCTGTGGGACGGCGAGTGGTACCGGATGGGCTTGTCCGAGGAAATCGGCGGCATCCCGGCCACCCGCACCCTGGTCTGGGCCATCGGCGAGTTGATTCTCGGCTCCAACCCCGCCGCGCACATGTACATGGCCGGGCCCAGCTTCGCCCAGATCGCTTACGACTGCGGTACCAACGAGCAGAAGCAGTGGGCCGCGCTGGCCGTGGAGCAGGGCTGGGGCGCCACCATGGTGCTCACCGAGCCGGATGCCGGGTCGGACGTGGGGGCCGGACGTACCAAGGCGATCAAGCAGAACGACGGCTCGTGGCACATCGAGGGCGTCAAGCGTTTCATCACCTCGGCGGAGAACGACCTGTTCGACAACATCTTTCACCTCGTACTCGCCCGACCGGAGGGCGCGAAGGCAGGCACCAAGGGCCTGTCGCTGTTCTTCGTGCCCAAGTTCCACTTCGACGCCGAGACCGGCGCGCTCGGTGAGCGCAACGGCGTGTACGTGACCAACGTCGAGCACAAGATGGGCCTCAAGGTTTCCACAACCTGCGAGCTCACCTTCGGCGCCACCGACGTCCCGGCGCAAGGCTGGCTGGTCGGCGACGTGCACGACGGCATCGCGCAGATGTTCAAGGTCATCGAGAACGCGCGGATGATGGTGGGCACCAAGGCGATTGCCACCCTGTCCACCGGCTACCTGAATGCGCTGGACTACGCGAAGGAGCGGGTGCAGGGTGCCGACCTGACGCAGATGACGGACAAGACGGCGCCGCGCGTCACCATCACCCACCACCCCGACGTCCGCCGCAGCCTGATGATGCAGAAGGCCTACGCCGAGGGCCTTCGCGCGGTGTATTTGTACACCGCGTCCTTCCAAGATCAGATCATCTCCGGCGAGGGCGACATCAGCCTGGCCGAGAAGGTGAATGACCTGCTACTGCCCGTGGTCAAGGGCGTCGGTTCCGAGCGGGCCTACGAGCAACTCGCGCAAAGCCTGCAGACCGTGGGTGGGTCCGGCTACCTGCAGGACTACCCGATCGAGCAGTACATCCGCGACGCCAAGATCGACACCCTCTACGAGGGCACCACGGCGATCCAGGCGCAGGACTTCTTCTTCCGCAAGATCATCCGCGACAAGGGCGCCGCACTCGGTTACATCGCCGGCGAGGTGCAGAAGTTCATCGAGTCCGAGGCGGGCAACGGCCGGCTCAAGGTCGAGCGCACCCACCTGGCCACGGCGCTGGGTGACGTGCAGGCGATGTTGGCGGCGATGACCAACGACCTGATGGCTTCGCAGGAAGACGCAACAAACCTGTACAAAGTCGGGCTGTCCAGCGTTCGGCTGCTGATGAGCGTGGGCGACCTGCTGATCGGCTGGCAGCTGCTGCGCCAGGCCGAGGTCGCCCTGCGCGCCCTCGGTGGCGAGGTCGGCGCCAAGGACACCGCGTTCTACAACGGGAAGGTGGCCGTGGCGTCGTTTTTTGCGAAGAACGTGCTGCCGGAGTTGTCCGCCAGCCGGACGATCGTGGAGAACGTGGACAACGCGATCATGGAGCTGGACGAAGCCTCCTTCTGACGCTCCGAAGGGGCGTTCCGGTCACGGGGCGCCCCTTTTCGGGGGTCAGCGTGGTGTTCGGGTCACGAAACGCCCCTTCCCGCAGCCAGGCACCCCCCACGCGTTGGAAAGCTCCGCGTTGCTACCAAGTCGGGGTAGGTAGCAACGCGGAGCTGTGGTGTCTATCGGAGTCGATCTCGAAACTGTTACAACCTCAGCGCAGGTTCGCGAACGCGGCGCCGCGGCTGAGCGCGACGAGCTCTTGGCGGTGGGACGGCGTCGCCGCACCGGCCAGCGCTCGCTCGAACGCGTGGCGCGCGCGGGCGTTGTCGCGGTAGACGCGGATACGGGACGTGACCTTCATGGGGTGCCTCACATGTGTTGTCTGAGTGATCGTTTGGTACAACTCATTATTGCTCAGTTAGCGCTGCTAAGCATCCAAAACGGCGGTGATTCCCCACACCCCTCGGCCCGCACCGAGTCACAACCTCGGCGTTACGCATAGCAGGCGTCGGGCGATGCGCAATTCTCAGGCCGACCCGCCGTGCAGCACCACGGCAGGTTTGCGCTCGGGGTTGCCGCACACCGCCCAGTGGATCGACTGCCCATCACCGACGTCGAGCATTCCTTCCTCGTGTTGCTCGATCTCGCGGTAGAAGGCCATTTCGGTCATCTCCCCATCCTGGCCGACAGGACCAGCGATAGGGCCGGCAGCGTGGACACCAGACCTCTACGCTTTCGTCATGGGCAAGGTGTTCGAGGGGATCGATGAGGGCTTGGCCCAGTGGATCTCGGCGCAGCCTCTGTGGTTCGTCGCGACCGCCCCGCTTGCCGCGGACGGGCACGTCAACGTCTCGCCCCGAGGCCACGACAGCCTGGCCATTCTCGGTCCGCACCAAGTGGCCTGGGTCGATTACACAGGCAGCGGTGTAGAGACGATCGCGCACGTGCGGGAGAACGGTCGCATCTGTCTGATGTTCGCCTCCTTCGACCGCCGGCCCCGCATCGTGCGGCTACACGGCCGCGGCCGCATCGCATTGCCCGGCGAGGCGGCGTATGACGACGTGGTCGCCCGGTGCCCCGCCCATCCCAGCACCCGCGCCGTGGTCGTCGTGGATGTGCAGCGGGTCAGCGAGTCCTGCGGGTGGGGCGTGCCGGTCATGGACCTGGTCGAAGAGCGCGACCTGCTACAGCTGACCGCGGACAAGAAGGGGCCCAAGGGCATGGACTCCTATCGCGCACTCAAGAACGCGAGCAGTATCGACGGGCTGCCCGGCCTTTGATGCCCGCAGCCGCAGGGCGGACACCGTGGAGATAGGGCTGCAGCGGGTCGATAAGCGGTACTGCCGACGTGGCCCGTGGGTGTTGCGCGACGTTGAGATGCGCGTGCCCGCGGGCGCGCTGGTCTACCTGGAGGGCGGGAACGGCTGCGGGAAGAGCACGCTGTTGCGCATTCTGGCCCGGGTCACGGTGCCCACCCGCGGCCGCGTCACCGGTGTGCCAGCGCAGGTGGGTTACGTGCC
>JAABUH010000551.1_pt1 | contig 53249 bp, 62 predicted proteins | sample 5559121 | NCBI WGS metagenome assembly JAABUH01 (sample SAMN10711871, study PRJNA513364) | rock metagenome | isolation source: Antarctica rocks | place: Antarctica: Victoria Land, Battleship Promontory nord | collected 2015-12-28 | reverse complement strand
AGCGAGGTCAAACCCCCCGAGCTAAACCAGATAGGTTTAGCTTGCTTACATAATATAAAACCAATAAACAAACATGAATAAACCGCTAGTGAGTTTTAAACACGTTTATTGTAGAATAAACGGTTTTATTCGCTCCCTACTCGTACTGTGTACCTGTAGGTAGGTACCTTACGGAGTACATAGCTACTTGTTGCTGGCGCTTAGAACGGCGAATTCTGATCACCTTCAATTGTCACAATTCTATCCCAGTACGGAGGCTGACACCGACTGTCCTGCCCAGCGCTACGAGTAGTAAGCGATACGGCTAAGGATATCATAAGCAACGACGTAATAAATGATAGGTGATGCAAGAGCGATTCGATTTTCTTTGATTTTGATATCTTTATGAAGCGTTGATTGAGCTGTATAATTTGAGCTATTTAGCTAGAATTTCTGTCGAGGGCGCATTGAGCGCAACACAGCTGCAATCTACTGTATGTTTTAATGTTCTTAGCGTGGGGCAGGACTTTCGGTGTCACCCTCAGTATTCCGTACTGGCCGACGATCAGTAAGGTCCCTAGGTGGTGAAGCGGTTGCTAATCTCGTCAAAGGATGCGTAAATTGTGGAAGGAAGAGAGAGCTGTTCGCCGCACATGAAACCTCATGCCTTCTGAATGGCACTTCCAAGTGAGTTTCAGATGATCAGCCGAAGCAAAATCAATTGTGAATCGACGTAACGACAGCTTCCAGATGTGAAACTGCATGTCGCACCCTTGTGAGAAGCTCTTGTTTCAGCCTTGTAAGATGCGTACTATCGTCAGCTGTTGAATGCTAGCTCGGGGCTTTCAAATCAAAGAGATTCCCCTACCTTCAGGCTATAACACGGCGATTCTACTTTAATACCAAGCATTACAAGACCCAGCGACGAGTGGCAGTGGTACAGGTCTTAGGAGCTGTTGAACCGCGGGTAGAGCGACGTCGGTCTTTCATGCGATATTAAGCCGAAGCTTTACGCTCCACATCTATACCAGAATGCCAGCGCTCGAGGCTCTCGGCGGCGTCTCCGCAGTCTTTGCAACCGTCTCTATTGCGCTCCAGCTTGCAGACGCGGCGGTGCAGCTGCACGCTTTCTGGCAATCATTCCGAGGCTGCCCTAAGGAGATGAGGGACCTTCTCAGCGATCTACTCCTTCTACAAACGGTGCTCAAAGACATCCATGCAGAGGAGACATTGCTTCCAGTTCCCCATGAGGCACTCCCAACGCACGAACCGCTCTTGAAATGCGAACAATACTTTGGGGAACTCGAAGCCCTGGCGCGAAAATTGCAGGTCGATATCAGTAAAGGGAAGGTACAAAGGACCTGGAAGTCTGTCAAAGTCGTTTTCCAGAAAGATGATCTCGGTAAATTTAAAGACAATCTGGAGTCCATGAAGATTACCCTTGTTCTTGCGCGACAGTCTCTGGCAAGGTAGGAGGTTACAACCTTTTGTGGTTACCACTTGTTGACGAAGGCTTGGTAGTATGCTTTCGATGCACCAGAACAGGATTTTCGCGTCTAGTATAAATTCTTTCTCGGTTCGGCAGCTTGAGACAGCAAAAGCTCTGCGTGCTATGGAGGGCCAACTCCAGCAAGATACAAGTGTCATTATAAATGCACTTCAAGCGACAAGCAATACTGTTATCCCAAAGCCAATAATCTGCACTTTGGAGTCGACAATCAAATCATATGTCAAGGAAGGTTTCAAAGAGAGTTTCCAGGAACTTCAAGCAAGGCTAGAAGAGCAGCATCGGACTAGCCTAGAGCCTCCGCTACAGGAAATGCACGACGTGGAAGCAGAAAGTAGGGGTTTCGATCTTAGTTCACCCAACAAAACAGATCCTGTACCGGTTATTCAAGATCAAAATTCGAGCCTGGATAACGGAGAGGAGATGCAGAGGTCTTCCGTGCAGTACGAGCAGTTCAAGAATCACAAAGCCTATGATACATTATTCGGCCGTATAGGGGTGAGCATTAGGGCGGCATTGAAGATTACGAAGGTTGTCGGCTTTGGAGTAGAAAAAGATAACTCTGAGCGAATATTCAACGCATCTTTCACCTTCAAGCCATGCTCATGGCTGTCACGCCCAGCAGTATGGAACCTCACAGTTCAGCAAAAGAGTTCAAGTATCGGCCATAATCTCAATATTCAACCGACATATAGTCCCATCGTCTCACACAAATCACCGATCTTTCAGTCGTGTCGAGAAGGAGATTTGCTTAAAGTTATAGAAATCCTTAGAACAGGCCAAGCAAGCGTGCACGATATTGATGAATGGGGTCGTGGCCTTATGCATGTAAGTCCATTTCGCTTTTGCGCTGAGCAATGTAGTCGCCTAACAAGGCATTCTTAGATGGCTGTGAAGTCCCAGAATATCGCTCTCATTAAGAGATTAGTATGTGAAGGCTGTATCAAAGGGTCGGTGGACGAGTTTGGCAAGTAAGTAATTGTCGTAGACTATTCCTGCATCCGGGGTGTACCAAGGCTTACTTTTCTGCAAAGCTCCGCATTAGATATGGTTACGTTCTTCCGGAAGCACAGCAACAATACTAGCAGTCCCCTAATTGTTCCCGAAAGCCAATTCGCGGACATCGTCCGTATACTGATAGAGGAAGCTGATTGCGACCCGAATTTCGAGTATTTCGAAAACCGCTGCAGTAACAATCTGTTACAAAACCTGTGCAAGTACCGTCGAGTCCTCGATCTTCGGGAACTGACACCAATCATTCATTATCTCTTGACCCAGGAAAGCTTTTCTATGGAGCCAAGTCCCACTATCGCATCTCAGATTCGCGAGTTCAGTCCCATGTCTGACATGCTATACCATAGCGAATCAGAAGTATCAGCTGACATGGCAAACTTGGTACAAAAGCAAAAGATCAGCGCTACGTTTGTAGCCGAGTTCGGTTTCTCCGTCTTGCAAGACGCACTCATGCAGGATCACAACATCCCCATTATCCGTTCCCTTATCTTGTCGGGGGCTTGGCTGCATACAAAAGATGCCGATCGTCGAACACCAACCCGTATAGCCTGGTGGAGATCAAATTCTGGAGAGTATCATCTCCCATTTGCGTCTTACAATACATCCACGCCACCCACGCCATCAGAAGCCGATAATGAAATCTTTGACTTTTTATTGGAAGATGGTAATTTCTCAAGAGCGCTTCAAGAATGCGACATCAACCTTTGGGAATTTGCATCGAACGAGGCAAGGGTTTTAGCTTCAGAGGACACGGATGAGCCGCTCCAATATCTCACTGGCGCCTGTTACCATAGGAAGTGTGTGGATGGGCCAGGAAATTCACCTGCTGCTGTCAATGCCGCACCAACACCGTTCCGACGGCGGTCGCATGTCTCCGAGGACCCTTGAGGTAAGGTCACGAAAGACGGAGATTCGACGCATACAAAATCGTCACGACTGAAGAATGGTTACGAAGGCTTGAGTTGCCAAAACATGATGGGACGCAAAAATTTCGCTCCAGCAACTTGGCCGATCAATCTATTCGAGTCGCCGCTGGTAGTGTATCTATGATTGAAAGCACGCGAAGGCAAACCCCGAGTACGGTAATGCAGATAACGCAAAAGACAAACATCCAGGCGTATGGTCCCCGCTACGAGCACAATCTTTCCATTGGCAATATCAGCAGCTGTATTATCAGTCATTGCATACGACGCGTCTATACGTTGTAGTAGCTAAGCTTTTCATACCGCTGTTACTGTATACACCAACCACAGCGCCACTGCCATCTCGTGCACTGCGTTCGAGAGATCGGCCACAAGTATATGAAAGCTTGTGCGTAATCCATGAGCCTGGGTCTGACCGAGCCATGTCCATGAGAGCTAGAGGAGAGGCATGACGAGATCAGGAAATCACCGGCCACGAACTACACTCCAATCGAAAGTACTTGAAACAACTCGAAAAGTGGTTACAAAAATTGGGGTAGAAGCCTGCAAAGGATAGTCACGCCGGGCTCACAGGCGTAGATACTGCGAAGAGACATTACTGTGTCAGTCGGAGCTCTTGGCGACAAATAGAGATGAAGTTGAGAGTTATACACCAGTTATTTGCGCCTTCAATAGTTATACGAGTACCATAATATTGATAGGACCAAGATGGTCTAGGCAGGACAAAGACCAACTACCTTACATATACGAGTACCAGAATAAAAACTTAGATTCGATCTTCGCTTCGATTGGTCGAGAAAAGTACTGACCACCCGTCTCGCAATCAGGTGAATGAACATCAAAATTTCAGGTTCGTAATGTGTATACCACAGTACATTGCAATTATCTTTTCACTTCTTTTATCATTGCTTATTCTTTGCTTATATGATCACACTGGATGAAGCATTGAATGAAGCATATATGAAGCACTGAGTGGAGCAAATTTGAAGCACTGGGTGGAGCACTGAATGGAAGATTTACAGTGTGGGGTAATACTGATATTGGTTAAATTATTCTGAGGGTTCTCACTCAATTTTGGCGTGCATCTCAACAAAATCTACGGTAGGTACTCCCATATTCAGGTAAATGATAAAAGATTCGATTACATAATCGTTTAACTACCCCATGCCGAGGTGGCCGTCCGTCCCCTTGTCTTCGATAACCAAACCACGAAAACCTCTTCCAAACACCGCCCACTCAACCTTTTACCAGAAAGTTCTAGAAAAGCCAAAAAAATTAAACATCCACGCAAAATCTACCACTTAATGTTGGAAACAGGGAACAGTACTGTTACCCCTGTGGTTAGTAATCTCCGCATTGATCCGGCGCTAGTGAATGGGTATTTACCCTTCGCCCACATCTTTCCTTCATCCTTCATCCGTATGCTCTAACTAGATAGTTCAGTCAAATATATCTATATGCCTTTCTACCCTCGTGTCCTCGTATACCAAGACTTAACACCCCCCCCCAGACCCTACCGCCCTACCCCCCATTCAAAAACATCCCCTCACTCGCCGGCCCCACCCCCTCAAACCCAAACCTCGCGTACAGCTCCCTCGCCCTCCCATCCGCAATCAAACTCACATACCCCGTCTCCGGCACGTTCTCATCCATCCACCCCCTGAGCTCCGTCATGATCATCTTCCCCAGCCCCCGGCCCTGATGCGCCGGATCCACCGCGATGTCCGTTACCTGGAAGAAACAGCCGCCGTCGCCGATTATGCGACCCATGCCTACGACGGTGTTTTCGGAGGAGGAGGAGGAGGAGGAGGAGGAGAGGATTTGGACGGCGAAGAGGGTGTTGCTGAGGCCGGTGGTTGCGGCTGCGGGGGAGAAGGGGCTGAGGTTGCAGATGCGGCGGAGGTGGGTGTAGGTCGGGAGGGTGGGGGTGGAGTGGTGGGGGGTGTAGGTGGGCATTGGGGTGGAGGTTTGGGGGGTTGGGAAGGTAGGTTCTGTAGTGGGAGAGTGTGGTGTTCTGTAGGAGGATATGGGGAATTCGGAGAACACTTTCGACCTTGATATGGCGATTTGTAAGGCCCCCCACCCCAAAGCATTGTATGGATCACGTGATCTACGCCCTTCGTTATCAACACCTTGGAGCACTGGTCACATTAGTGTAAGTCTATGAGGCAAAAGACTATAGTAGCAACAGTTTCCCTTATCCATATTTGTTTTCTAACTCCAAGCTTCTTGCAGTACCTGCGCGTAAACTAAAACCGTGTAATGTTACGGCAAGCCAGCATCAATACCTTTACAATATGATTGGCTGCGATCTTCGGTAGCAGATTGTCTCTTTCTACCCCAGAAACAATTGTAATGGATTTCGTAGCAAGGAGTCTGGTAGAAGTAGGCACATGCTAATTACTTGGTAATTTGCGAAAGGCGAGATATTGACGAGCGAGGCAGGTCTTCCAGTGACAAGATAGCAAGGCGATTGCCATTTACATACCATGACCATTTTTCAATGAGGTTTCAATTAGAACTTGCTTCATTAAAACTATGAGCAAACTTGTTCTTCGAGAACAAACGCATCCTGCATATTCCGTAAGATGTTCGTTAATCTAGACTTTTGCAGGCTTCTACTGCCGCCAGAGTGCAAGAATCAGTCGGTATTCTTGATGCGTCTCCGTGATTTGACCGTATGTAGTAAAGACTCAAGTGCTCCAAAGTCTCCTCTAAAAGAATTACGTGAAGCACCAAAATAAGTGTTCCATTGGGTCCACCGCTGTGAAGCGTCCCATTCCAGGTATCTTGATACCGAAAAGCTTGTGTTCTTCATGTATTCGTAGGTCTCAAAATACTGTCGTCGATTGACGTTTGGTTGAGACACCTTCCGCTCAAGATCGTTCTCATGAGTTATGTTGAACACCTGCAGCTCCAGAAGGGACTTTCGTATTTCATCAAGGTAATTCGCCCAAGTCGCAGGGTATTCTCTGACTCTCTCTGGGCCATTAGGATTCGAGCCAGGGCCTGAGATGGGATAACCGTCTTTGTCGAAGTCATGAAGTAAGTGTATACGACTAACAATTGGGCAGTCGTAAAGATACAACTTCCGAAGGTTGCCATGTTTGGTGACCCACTTCAATTGCCAGGTATGAGTAAAGGTATACTTGCCTAATGCTAGGACTTGCAGACGAGGGAAGAACAGCGGGGTGAGATCAATCCTTGGCCAGTAGCCCCAATAGGATTCGGAAAGAAGCTCGAGGGTGTTGAGATTTGACATTACAGGAGCGAACCAGGCGGGTGTACAATCGCCAAAGAACAAATGCGGAGAACCCCACTCTCGGAAGCGAAGCTCGTCAGTGACGAAGTGGAGCTTGAGGCCACGGAGTCGTTCAAATACCGAGCAGAATTTCGGATGTGTTATAAGTACCGCACAATCATGGTTTGCGACACTGACGATACAAAGCGTCCGAAAGTACGGTGTGATATATATGGCGTTAGAGAGGGCCGAGACCAATCGTAGGAGGATCCTGGTCTGGAAGTTTATTGTTCGGTTAGAATCATAGCCCTTCGCCATTTCCTCAAAGTGGCCACCTAAGTCAATGCCGAAGGATATAGTAATAGACAATAGTCTCTGAAAGCGGCAACAGTTCGCGATAGCTCGTTCAAGCTCGAGTGATGTTAACACATTCCTGGAGAGGCATTCCTAAGGGAGTTAGCGTCAGAATAGTCACTTTTGGGAGTACCAGACGTTTTACATACCTCTTGGCCGGCTTCTGGCATAAGGCCAATGTATTTTTAAGTGCTTTACACAAATCCTCAGGCGATGCGTTGCACAGACTCGTTTGAGCTTCTCAACGCCTCTAACGGTAGCACGCACGGTAAATTGCCGGAAGCGTTCTTCAGTAGCTATACTTTCCAATCTCCATGAGACAAGCCGGAGGTTTGAAATGTCCGTAGGCAAGGTATGTTGAAATATGTTTTTAAGTAGCTTCGTCGGTAATATAGTGAGCGAATCAGTCATTGTTGCGATTGCGATAAGTCAAATTGCCTGATAATTGAACGAACGCACTTAATAGACGTAGAGGGCTGGTGTTGTGGAAGTTTTGTTCTCCAATCTGTAGGAGCCGTAGATAAGGGAGGAGTGTAGAGGGCCAAGGCAGAAAAAAGAACGTTTTTTTATCTCTATACTACGTTTAACACATAGTATCAGAAGTGAAGCTGAAATGAACATGACATGTATTGGTGTTGAAATAATTCACTTCGTAACCAAGTACGGAAATGTTTTCGGCGGCACTCTTGACCTTGAACACAGATAAGAGGCTGATGTGCTCTGTGGCGCTGGTTGGGCAAGTCCTCGAAATTGCTGATGTTGCAGCAACGTCCTTAGTATTGTCTAAGTAAGCTTTAGGCAAATGTTGTTTATGTGGTGTTGCGTTTCTGCTGAACACCAAGACGGAAATCATCTGCTGGTGGCATATGGCAATACAATTTTGTGGCAGAGGTTCAGTTTTCCCAGTAAGGCACCTACCTACCTCAATTGTAACAGTATGAGTCTCCAACGTCTGACACCCTAGATCAGTCCGTGCCTTAGTCCCTGGTAATCAATAACGCTTTTCTGGAACCCTTATAATACGTGTAATGCTTCTTCGCCACGATCAAAGACCAAGGTTTTCACATAATGGCACTTGCGAGTCTCAATCACTGGTGGCTTATATCATTCTTCTGGTTATGATGAACAGTATTCAGCACAAGATCAAATGTGTAATGATTAACGGGAATAAGCCGGTTAAAGGTTGACCGCCAGGCTGACTATTGGGTTAAGTGGTGTTTACACGATGAAAAGTCAAGATGATCCGTTCCTTGAGTTCTTATAGTCGAGTGGCCTGTTCGTCTGTACATGCAGTTGAATCAGGATTAATGAAGGTGCACCTTTCGAAAGCACTTGGAGACTGATTGCTCTCTTGGATTTGTCTTCAGAGACCGGATGTTGTTTTATCGACTTCCGTGGCTGAAATGGTAAGGTGGCGTTTGTGGCGCCTGTGAAGATGCGCTAGGGGTCCCGCTTCTCCGCGTATAAACCCCTCATGTCTCTTCGTGTTATCTATTTATTCTCTTATTTGCCAGCTGAGGTGTACGTTGTACTTGAGTGTAAATACTAATCTCCCTACGCTTTGTACATGATCGTGTCAGTCATTGCTGTCCTTGTCATTACACCTACGCTCCAATAGGTGACCTGTTTCTGCATGCACATCTTATGCTTTTTCAAAAACCGTCTCCTGATCTCAGTTCTCTCTGTTATCGTTGAGAGAAGACGATAAGTAACCTAACGGCGTGTTGCTTCAATCAATATTTTCAGTATTCTACACTGGAGTCCACTTCGAAAATGGCGGATACTATCATCAACAGAGCCAGAGCCTACATTGAGCCATCCGTCTATCTTTTTGTTGCCATTTGTGGTTCGTATAACTTGGAATAATTCGAGACATCTCTAATAAGATAATGAAGGCGGCCTATTTGTAATCGTGGATATGCTCGTCTACCAGAAACATCCACAAGACATCTTCAATCCTTCTAAATTCAAACAACGAATGTTTGGTCAATTCTGGCTCAAAATGGGTACGTAGCGTATCACAGAATTCTCATGTTCTCGACAATTTCGCCATTGACACCCATCAAGGCCCCATGTTCGCAGCTCGAGAGCGCGAAACTGTCCTTCCCTCTCTAGTCTCTCAAGCCTATGGAACGGTCCTAGAAGTAGGCCCCGGAAGTGGGAGCCAACTCAGCCGTCTCGATGTCTCTAAAATCACCCAGATCTTTGGCGTAGAGCCCACGCTAGACCTGCACGGCGAGCTGAGGGCTAGCATCAAGCAGGCCGGACTGAGTGATGTTTACACGATCGTGCCTACCGACGTTGATGATACGGAGCAGCTCAGAAATTATGGTATCGAGAAGGATAGTATTGATACATTGCTAGTCATTCAAGTTCTGTGCTGTGTACCTCAATCCGAGAAAACAGTGCAGGAGCTGTACGGGTTGCTAAAACCTGGGGGACAGTTGATTGTCTATGAGCACGTGAAAAGTGAGGATAGGATGTCCAAACTCGTTCAAGGTATGGTATTCACGTAATTTTCGTCACTACTTCTGCACCCGAATCGATAAACTAATGCAAATGATAAAGACATCTACAACACAGTGTGGCCTATCCTGCTGGGCAACTGCCACTTGAACCGCCCTACCGCAGATATCATAAAGAATTCCTGTGACTGGGCGCAAGTCGAGTTAGAAACCCCCCAAAAAGACGATGCCTGGCTTGTTCTTCCGCGTATTTCGGGTAGGCTCGTGAAACCCAAGTAGCGCTTCACTACTTGCAAGCAACCTGGTGCGACCCAAGTCTGCAGAAATGATTATAAGCAATAACCAAAATTGGGATAATATACCAAGACAAACCACATCCTTTCACATACGACCACAAACACACGAAAACTGGGAAATTTTCTCGCATGCAACTAAGACATCCAGAATATGTCTGGTTTGAGCGCCGCTTCAGGATGTTTTTATGCCCCTACCCTGTCCCTCGCCAAGGGCCTACTTTGCTCCTAACACTTTAGGACACTTTCCATCGCTCCATACTCATTGGGGGTTTCTCTTGAACTGCGCCGCTACTGCCTGCTGCCTTCTGCGTCTCATGTTTCAGCTATGTCACCACGATCGTATAATACTGACATGATTGAGAATTTCGCAATTTCTTTACCATGAGATTTTGGATAGTGCTCAACAAGATAAAAGATAAATTCGCAGCTCTCCTCAAAGCGTAGTACCCCAGAAGTAAATGCTTGAGCCTCTTTCTTCTTGTAAGTTTTAAACACCGGGTCATCTCTTGCTGATACATTCCAGTCTCGACTTTTCAGTGAGGGATTGTAATTCCAATAAGATGTTGAGCTGGTCTGGACGGCGAAATCCAATGTTGCGTCTCTAATTGTCACTCAGTTTGGCAGCTGCAAGTGCCCGGAGATCGTCACTACGGTTCTGAGTTCGGAAATTGGCACTTCGTCAAAGAAGCGAAGTATATATCTATCTACTGGGCCTAAGCGGTTTTGACGGGGTAATTGCGTGAGGGATGAGTGGCAAGTTGAATTCGGGTGAAAGGTGAGCAGTGAGGAACAGGAACATTTAATTGTATCGTACCTCCAATGTTATTAACCATCTAGAATAGATGAGAGGGGTTGGGTGGGCTCATCCGAAGACCCTTTTCTCATCTGTAAAACTCTGCAGTATGCTAGGGCTTTTCATCAAACAGCTCGTCGTTCCAGACAACACAGTACCGGCTGTTTCGCTCCCGGCTCCTATAAGGACCTTGAAGTTGTTTTGGTCTCAGGCCCACCAATCCCTTTCTCATCGTTGTTTCTAGTCATGTGTGACGTAAAGGCGTCACACACTACTTTGGAATCCAAACTCCGATGAGCCTTTGCGGCTTCTCATTAGTAGTAATCTTCTTCCTTGACAAGAGCATCGACTAGCGGATAGAATCTGAGAGATGCGATGATCGTCCCGCCTGATTATCCGAATCCTAGGTCGCCGATTATGTCAAATGTAAAAGATATGTATCCAACACACTATGTTCACAACAGTACCACCAGTAGCGTCCTGTCTGTCGCAAAGTTTCGGGGATGGACGTAATGGTTCGCAGTTGCCTCCTGGCCGTTGGTAGCTGTTGTTGAGGAACAGCAGGAGAGCTTTTACATCCGCTCGTGGTCCTTCAAGTCAGGGGTACTTACAGTGGACGTCCGCACTTAAAATCACCCACCATATCAGGGTTTCTAGGAGAATGAATGTGTCTAGCTCGGAGTAGACATCATGCCATACCTCAGTGTTCGCGTAGGATAATTTGTTAGGCGTTAGCCGGACTATAGCGCCATAGTTCTTGTGCATTCAATGTCGTGAACGCTCTCGCCCTTCCCTAGAGATAACACATATGCAAAACGGAAAGCACCCCAGAGAACCTTAGAACTTTTTCCAGCAGATGTAGAAAAAGGTCATAGGCATATTGACTACTAGTCAGAGTCGAGTCAGAGTCGATCTTCTTTGCCCTCGCTCGCCACATTGGCTCGCTCCTATGCAAAGGATGTACCAGTAATAGCACCAGCGTTACCAACATATAACTGAGCAACCTGGTGTCAAAACTTGTAAATATTCTCCCAAGCCATACTTTATTTCCAAACCACGGGCCGTACAACAACTCGCACCCACGATGGTTTCTCTTTATCCTTCCAGCTCCAGCTCCAGCTCCAGTTCAGAGTATGAAAACGCTGCAATGTCGAAGCATACACGGCTTGCCTGGCCCCGAATTTTTCCTCTTTCCTGTGCACCATGGGGGGTAATAATATGCAGGCGTCCGCTAAACGTGTTTTCTGCAATGCAGATACCAAGTCTGAAAGAATTACAATACTTAGCAATAGCTTAAAAGCCTACAGCGAACGTGATACAGAAAGATATGTGAAAGACCTGATGGGTTTGAATTTTCTAGAAGTAATGCAATCTCTATTGAAAGCTAGGTCGGGTGTCCTCCACGCTGTGGGTTCAGCCTTACCGAGCTAACTAGACAAGCCAGTACAAATTACACCAATGCTGCTTGCAACCTCTGCTAATACCATTGTCTCCACCACTCGAGCTTCAACAGTCACATGAAACAACAGTAGATGATATCATCTCCACTCAGCATTCTTTGCTTTTCTACTAATGCATGTCTCAGCAATCATGGTATGTAGAAGAATCTGGTACTTGCTAGGGGTTTCAAGCAAGGAACAAGACCAGGTTGGAATGAGCGATTGAGCATGCTGGGCCTTTGTTTATTTCACTCCAAAACTCCCGTCTCTTGTGGAAAAGGACAGAAACCCACCGAAATGACCTTCAGCTATATATCAATCGGCCCTATCACTTTACTTACTATTCATATCAATTCAAAAACTACAGACAACCCACCCTTCAACATGTCTTCTAACAACCACTTTCAAACAGTCGGTCCCACTCGTTTTGAGAATAGCCGAAGTTCTACTTCCAGTAGCAGTCATCATACATATCCGCCACATGCGACTGAAACAGCATCGTCTACGTCTACCGATACGTCTCAAGACGAAGCAGGACAGCGCGAACCGACCAATTCCAATCCATCAAAAGATTCCGACTTCAGATGGGAGGCTTTGAAAAACAACACCGTTTACGTGGCTGTTCACGCACGTTCTTTGCCCGGTTCATACCACTGTGGACTATTCATTTCAAGATGCAAAGAAAGACATCTGGGACTCGGCTGGTCCATCAACAACGATGAAGGAGGTTGGATCGAGAAACTGCTCTCCTTTGACGCAGTCTTCAATCATTCCCACTTGCTGCTCTTGCACCGTGTGGGCCAAGTCCATGAAGGCAGGGAGGTGGTCTGCGAACAAAAACTACGGACGCTACGTGCGGACGGAACGTCTTCGGGAAATAGCGTAGCCACTGTTCCCAGATCGAGTTCCAGGCTTGTGTCCGGAACGGCCGCGCCACATGAGCATGGGCCCGCCCAGGACGATATGGACTCGATGGCAAGGGTGAAGCAGGCGATGCGCACTCTTCTGGACAGTAGGCTCATCACCGTTTGCGCTGACAGGGCCGAGGCTCTGGAAGACGACGTTTCTCGACTAGCTGGGCAAATTTGGGATCAGGTTGTTAGCAATAAAATGCATGCTCTCGTGACGTAGTGAGGATTTTTGTTACGCTCGAGGTTTCTTATAGAGGGAAAACCAGAGTGGAGAGCACGTTGAAGGAAGGTCTAGTATTACAACTTAACCATCTTTAGCAAACACAAAATAGGTCTTAGCTAATCAACTAATTGAACAAGACCACAAGGCCCGGGCTACATGTTTGTGCCGCTATCGCAACATCCCACAGCCTCTTCCGTCCCTAAGTGCTATTTCTACATAGCCCTTCAATTAGCCTGTGAAAACTTCTCAACGTTCTCTTAGAACTTTTGTCGACCCTCCGGCCATCTAGACACACCCAATCATTCCGACCAGCTCGACTACAGTAAGTCGAGACGGTCTTCAACAACGCGCTTGGGCCGGCCAGTTACGCCCCCAGCGCCATTGAAACCCCGAGACAGATGGTTCTCCCACTCCTTCGATGAAAGCGAAAGGGTGATTGTGAAGAGTTTTTTCTCATCCATCTTACCTCGTTTTTATTCTTTCCAATGAAAAATAGACAACAGGCAACGACTTGCCGGGTCAGATTGAGGTGCAGGTAACGGATACCGAAACAACAAGTGCACGCGGTGGGACTTTTGCCTACATGCACGGTGAAGAGATCCCTTAAAGGGTTTTCAATGTGCCAACACCTTTCGAAGGAGTACCCGCCCCAGTCGAAGCATAACCTCTGCTCCAGGGTCCTCGCGGACGCGCCCTCCGTTGCGCGAGGTCACTTTTCCCCCGAACGGTCGCTAATCGGGGTTCGTGTGAGGAGGAGGCGCTTCAGCTGAGGAGGTGCACTGCTGCGTCGCGAACTTGGCTTTGCAAGACTGATGGCTGGCGAGGACTGCGTTCTGTGGGTGAGCCTCCGCGATCATGCCGGCAACACGGAATTCGTACGACGTACTATGGGAAGTCTAACTCGCAGAATTGCGCCCGCAGGGGTCTACAGTAGTACCTCGGGGGCCTGGCAGCTTGTGGGGGCGGCTATTGAACACACACACTGCCTTGAATATAATTTTAATTTTAGTTTTGATGTAAACTTGAATGTAAGAAAAAGTGAAGCATTTCGTTCGCGCTGAAGATTAGTAGTTGGGTCGATGACGGTCAGCGAGTTCTTTCTGTTGCATGTTTTTCATGTTTTTGATTTCTGTAAGGATGGGGAAGTCTAGAGATGGATGCGGGGTTGGGAGTCAAAGTTGACAATATCATGACTAATTTGATGATTGTTATGGGATACCAGGCTACTCATTGGCTATACATTGTGGAACATGAGAACTTTTTGTATCCCAGCTACTCAAACCAGAGGCCCACTACTAACATCTTGTCGTCCTGTTTTCTGCTTGGCTTACAAACGACAATGATAGATTATGCTCGAGAAGGCCCTCCCCAAAACCGATCGTCTGGCTCGTCTAGCTCGTCTAGCGCCTCATTGACAGCAGCATCGGCTTTCTCGTTCTTGCTCCTCGGTACCCAGATGTATCTGATACTGCCTTGTTGATTGAGCTCATCTTCGAGGTCGGAGGCTTGTTCGATGAGATCGCGGTTTACCACTTCGTTACCTGTGGTTGATGTTTGTTAGTATCTTCTTGATTAGTGTCTGGGCTGATGGTGTTACCGTTGGAGGCAGTAAAGTCGTTTCGGCGCCACTTGAAGATCCAGTCTGTCATGCAACCCAGTGCGTATTTCGAGTCCAGGAAGATGGTGACTTTGAATCTGGGGTTTGAGTGGAATTTGTTGGCTTGTTTGAGAGCGGTTTCTAGGGCGAGAATGACGGCGTGTAGTTCCGCTCCTGGCAATCCGCACGGTCAACATCCTGGTCCCCGGACTTTTTGAGAGCTGATAGCTTACTCTGGCTTGTCGGCTTTGGGTATTCCTCTAGACAGTAGGTCGAGATTCTTCCCCTTCCATACTTGTACTCTGTGCAGACAGCTGCTGCACCTATTGGATCGTCTGATCCGTTACGTCTACAGCCACCGTCGATTCTCATGTACATTCGGTAAACCATGCTGTCGATTCCGCGAACCGTAGTGGGACTGAAAATAGCTGGATGCACGGGCTAATAGAAAGACGGATAGAACAAGTACAAGTTCAAGCGCGGTGGTATTCAGTCGGACTAACTTGGTTCCTACGACGTGTGAGAATATGCAATGAAGCTTGGGTGGTGGAGACAAGTAGAGGAAGAAGAACTCACATACAAGGGCTCATGAAGATGGTTCATCAGAAGGGCGACACAAAACCACACATCAAATGACTGTTATGGGAATTCATCAAACATAACTTCTTCCACAAAATGTCAAACATGAAACCATCAAGACATCAAAGCATACAACAATTCAGACACAAAAGATACCAGTAACTCAATGTGCAGACTCTGATAACAAGTAAAGACTTACCACCAAGATCAGCAGTAGAACGGCGGGAATCAATGTTGAAGCCCCAAAGGAGCAGTCTTCTATCTAAGGAAGCACTGCACTTGACGGGCGGGTGATAGAGAGCACCAAACAGAAATTAATGAAAGAAAGAAGACGTCTTTTGCGGACAACTTTAGATGATAGGACATGTCCAAACCTTGAAAACAGAAACAAATAAACTTTCCACCCTTGACTAGCTCTCCCGCCAGTCCCACCATCCACTGCCTTGGTAATTTAGCCCCCACTCGGCAAAACCTGCCCTTCCGGACTTCTAAAACACCGTACCGTAGGATGCCCCCCTCTTCTCACCAGCACAAATCCCCCCCTCCCCCACGCCTCCCACTCCCACCCCCCCAAACCCGCACCATGCCCTCCCGCACCGAACCAACCATCCGCTTCGCAACAGAAAACGGTACAGTACCTCTCTCCACCCCCCTCCCCTCCCCCACCCTCCTCACTAACCCCTCCCACACGCCCCACCAGACGTCCCAACAATCCTAGCCCTAATCCACGAGCTCGCCGCCTACGAAAACGCCTCCGCCTCCGTGCACGCCACCGAAGCCACCCTCCTCGCCACCCTCTCCTTCCCCTCCGCCCGCCCGCACTCCGGCTACGCGCGCACGCTGCTCATCTTCCCTCCTCCTCCCCCCACCACTGCTGCTGCCCCCGAATGCGCAGGCATGGCCCTCCACTACGCCTCCTACAGCACCTGGCGCGCGTCCCCGGGCATCTACCTCGAAGACCTGTTCGTGCGCCCGCGGCACCGCGGGAAGGGGTACGGGAAACTGCTGCTGGCGACGCTGGCGCGGCTGGTGCGGGAGATGGGCGGGGAGAGGCTGGAGTGGAGCGTGCTGCGGTGGAATGAGCCCAGTTTGCGGTTTTATGATGGTTTGGGGGCGAGACGGATGGAGGGGTGGGTGGGGATGAGGGTGGATGATTTGGGGGGGGAGGGGGAGGGGGAGGTGGGCGGTGGGGAGGTGGGGGCGTTGGAGAGGTTGGCAGCTGGGGGGAAGGGGGTGGTGTGGGGGGAGTGAAGAGGGGGAGGGGAGGGGAGAGGGGAGGGGGAGTGGGTATGGGGATGTATAGTGGGGGAAGGGGTAGATAACAGCATTTAGGATGACGCATATATGGGTTTGCTGGATGGAGAATTCTGTTCTTCTTCGGGCATTGAGCTCAAAGCATTGATTCTGCCATCGTCGTTATGTACGACTAACCTGCCGCTTCAGCATCCCGCAAAAACTCTCGAAAAGAACACTATCATGCCCTCTCAACCACCTGATCAAGATCTGAATCTCCTGCTTCTCGTTCCCCAATCTCAACTGAATTTTAAAACCCAGCGCCGGCTCATCTTCTTCTTCTTCGTCACCAGTCGTGTCAGCGCCAGCGATACTGCCTTTTTGTTGCTGCCTTCTAGCCGCACGAGACCAGACATTGGTTCTTGCAAAGCCTACTCCCGTGGCTAGTGAGGGCCGATATTGCCATTGGAGGTCTAATTCTTCGAGCGTAGCGTTGAGGCGACGAGCGGCATCTTCCAAGGTCGTGTTTGGTAGAGTAAAGCTGAAGTCAGAGGGGAATGGCATGAGATGTTTGGGGAGACTCGAGATGCCTCTTGCAACATCCTTACATACCATTTTAACGTTAAAGATGTTTCTTAATCATAACATTTCTCACTCACCTGTCTCGGTCTCATCGGACCCCAACTCCACGCTACTCCCCATCTTCTCGTCTTACCTCCCTGCACAAATTCCTTGACAGCAAAATTCTCAACTCCACTCTCTTTGAGCTTCTCCACGATAGTGCCAACGCTGCTTAGTTTTCCCAGCATACTCGTATACCACTGGCATCTAGTCTTCAATACACTACTTTCCTCGATCATACGACCTACAAATGCGGTTTCGCCGCCAGGCGTCACCATCTCGACATCAGCGCCTGTACAAGCGGAATGGGGAGGTCGGGATTTGGCGGCAGCTGAAGCGTGCAGTTCAGAGGTCGAGGCGTAGAATGGGGGGTTGCAGATGGTGAAATCGATGCTTGAGAATTGTCAGAGGTCCTATAGAGTACAGCGCGGAGGAATCTAGCTACCTATTCAATCCAAAAGCTTTCAATGGAATTAGAGGGTCCGTAGGTTTAGTCTGTAGAGGACGAATGCAAGACTTTAGGTTGTTTTTAAGGATGTTCTGCTTAGCATAATGCATGTTCTTCTCATCGATGTCTCCGTCTGTCATGAGCGACGTATGATGGTTTTCATCCGGGGCAGGAACCTACCTGTGACGGCAAAGCGCCATCTAGGTCTCTGAGAGCACCCAAGAAGCGGATAGATGCAACTCGCTCCAGTACCTCTGGAATGGAAAATCAGCCCAGTAATGCAATTCAGTGAAAGCTATTATTTACATATCCAACCCTACGACATCCCGGTTCGAATCATACTCATCTGCGTAGTTCGCACTCGTGGTATCGAGTAGATCTTGGATCCAAAGTATGTAGCTGAGTCTTTCATACCGCTCAAGACAGCTTCACTATAGGGAGCGACACAGCAGATTTACCTATTTGGTACCTTGACATCTCAGCTGGAGAAACTCAATGAGCTTGTTCTTTCCTCGGTATGATACGCACTGGAGGACACAAACGATCATCAGGCAATCCAATTTCAATACCAAAGTCTCGCTTCAACAAGCTCTTCGTGAGCTGTCTAAAATATGATTCAGCCCCACGAACTACCAACGTGTAGACCAATTCTGTACTGCACAGCTTCGGGGTTGCTAAAGTCTAGTTGACCATTGGACTTCAAGCTGGGACGATATAAGTGATGGAACTTTGTGAGTTGGCATAGGATAGATTTACTATTTATTGAAGGCTGGTGACTGCAAAGCAAGGGCAGCAAAGTCCACATCGCCCTGGTAGATATTGCGCGGATCCTTCATCGTAGCGCCGCATCTGGTTGTTAGTTATCGATTGATGAGGCAGTGTAGTAAGGTAGTAAGGTATTGAGATGAAGTTGTTGTTGTAGTAAGCCTTTAAATCGAAATACCGAGGTTGCAACACCATTAATGCTGATGTCTTCTTTGTCGGTCACAATTGCACAACTTGCCATAAGCTCATGATCATACATACTATTTATCTAATCAAGGAGGACTCGGCTCAAGCATAGCTCCTTTCTCTTATTATATTCACGAAAGACACTACATTCATTGAAAGTGTCTTCTGGCATAACAGAAAAGGCCAACAGAGATTCTCATTGTCCAGGCCCAATGATTAGCCTTTAAAAGTGCAAATCTATCGCTATATCTTTTTGTACCAGGCCCTGTCACTCGCCTGAAGTCCTCCTCCCCAAGACTTCCCCGACATCTTATTGAAAATTCAGTACCCCACTGCGGCCACCAGCGCCAAATCAACGTATACCCCAAATTCAGCTTCCACATACGTCGTCATCGGCTCATTATTTCCTGCGTAGCCCTGGCTTTCCCATGCTGTCAACGTACAAGCTGAAGCCCTCACATCTTTGCTGATAGGCTGTGAGAAACTTGCGACCGGCTCGGTCGTGCTCTTACGGTCCGCACAAGCCAAGATCTGCTGACTAGGTTTGGGCACTCAGAGCGGCGGGAACGACGCAGCCGGGCACGGTCTAACCGCCGATGTAGACATTGGGCTGGCACGCTTGCCGAGGTAGCGGAACATAGAATAGGAGAGAGTGCGGTGGATAAGACAACCAGAGACTTGGTTTTGCTAGGATAAACTTCGAATATGGAGAGGAACGCTGATTATACTCTTGATGTGCATATTACTATGGTACATAAGGTTTGAAAGTATCTTTTGGTGTAGGATGCTTAAAGTAATACCTCCAAGTAGAATTGAGTATTCGGGAAAGAATGATATAGGATTTTTGAGGGTCGCTGGGGCTTCGAGTGGTAAAGCAAGGAGACTGAATTTCCTATTCTATCAATAGAAGACACAGGTGAGCACCTGTTGAGCGGTAGCTTGCTCGTCTCCGAGCCATCTCTTCCTCTAGACGATCTGGGTTTTCTGACTGGAACGGCCATCCTCACCGCTGACCTGGACCTTATGCAGTCTGGAGTAACTTGCTCGCTCCCTTCATAATCGTTGCACCGCTGTCTGGGGATATCAAAATTCTCTGTCATCCCATCGGGACGATGCGTGATGATCAGCACCTTACGTCTGCAGGCAATTGGGGAGCATTTAGTGGAAGTTTGACGTGCAGTCGATTGGCAGCTGTCTGTTGATGAGAATTTTACGAGAATCAATCTCCAATAGCCTTCGATAAACAGAAACCGGATATGAGTCTTCCAACTAAAAGGTTATGAGCTGTGCAATGGGGAAGCTTGAAACCCAACCAACCAATTAAAATTTCAAGCGTTATTTATAGTCCTCCCGTTTTATGCTTATCTGCTTGCTTAAGATTCGGCGTACTTGCCACTTATTTGGCGACTTCTCCCAGATCTCCGTAAGCATGCTTTAGAAACTTCCATGACTAGCAGATGAATTGCTATCTCTATGCAGTTTCTTTTCGATCTCGAGAAGTGTAATCATCATGAACAATGCAAGTGTTCATTGCAATAGTCGAATCAAGGAGCTTATCATCTCACACGAATGTCAGATAAGTTATTTGCCTCGTTGAATTGAAGATCTATCACTGATATGAATGTCAGATGTGATATTTGCCTTTCTACTCGTCGAATTACAATCTCATAGAACTCACTTTCAGCGTATTAAAGATCTGAGTTCGTAGGCATTTTGAGAAGATATGATCCCATTTTGAAGGCATCTTTGATGACTTTCTTCATTACGCTGTTGAACGAAGCAGATGCGATAGATTTTCGAGGCAGCACTTCAAGCATTCAGGCTACAGTTTTGAGGCAGATATCAGAGCTTTAGAACAAGAATTGAAGGTAGGAAATCAGGAATTTGACTCTATTTAACAACTCAGTTCTAATAGAGTCTTGGCCTCACGTCAGGTCGGTTTGAAAAGCTTCAGATCTTCCGCGATTATAGAAGTTGAGAAAGAAGATGGGTTGAATTTTCGAATTTCCCATACAAAAGAAACCGTGGGGTAGCGCAAAAATGAATTCCAAGGATTGCAGAGCTTTCTGCACACGCTAATATTCATGACAAGGAAACGGATTTTGGGGAAGCATAGAAAAGTGAACCAACTAGCAACAAGATGATCCACTTGAAATCGACATCCGTGACGAAGGCAAATTCGCCGTTACAGTAGACTTTCCTTGAAGAGAAATTCCGCGCAATGGAAAATACATGTGGGTCAAATCGAAGCTTGAAATTCTTGGCTGTTTCTATGAGGATTTCGACAACCTACTGTATGTGTTATAGTGCGATAGAACGATTCACGAACAGTTTCAGCGACGTCGATCCGGACTTAACTTGGGAAGAGCCTACCGCAAAAATACCGCTGCAGTAAAGAACAGTTCGCCAACAGATCCTTTACATTGATCATGTACGAGTTTTGCGCGGTTGAGCGACGTAACACTTTTCGGGTCAGGGAGAAAACGCGCCACCTTCGCTGAAGGATCCGAGCACTGGGCCGCAGTCCCTGTCATTCAGCTCCTGCAGTTGCCTTCCATTCCCGGATTTACAGGGGCTTATCGGCAAGTGAGGTTGTCAGCAGCAGGGGTAGCTTCCCAATGAGAAACAGAGACACGAAAAGGATTCTATGGTCTTACCAGTTCGTACGCTCAATATAAATATTGAGGCATTTGGTTCTTAAGGTAGTTAATAATTTGGAATTGAACAAGCGTCAAAGGCTGACACATTAATCTATTAACAGTGAGTCAACCATCAAACGATTTCTGCGTTGATAAATCTGCTACGAAGTAATCCTATATGAATATCAGTAAATTGTGTAGTAGACAGAAAAGAAAGAAAACCATATGACTAGAGTGTATTTGTGAAGTAAGAGGCTCTGATACAACCCACGAACAACAGCTCACACTCCATGACCTCTTAGTTCTCATAACGAAACCCACATGACAATTTGGCTCTCACGGACCCGAAACGTCGTGCTTGGCAGCTTCCGCCGCGTTGCAGCTGTGATCTGCTCCGGGAAAAGTCTAGGGGCGGAGCAACCTTACCGCGAATTTGCTCTTTAAGGAAGAGGCTCACCACTATCACATCAACCTGCATAAACAGATCTCCGTTGATTATTCTACACTGCTCTACTTTCGTATCTTCCAGCGCGGAGGGAGACTCTCGTAACGATGGTCACCGCCATCGAATGGCCGAAATAGCTCTGCCCCATTATGCAGCGAACGAAATTCCTAGTCCCACCGTAAGTCAGCATTTAATATGTCTGTACGAATGCGTGCGTCCCAGGGTCATTATATCATACCTTATTCTCTTCCCCGCCTCGCTAAGTGGTCTGTCGCAGACTCGGAATCTCATATCAGTAGTCAAATCGGAAGCCATGTGAATTTGCCAAACGACAGCGCTCCCGATCTAAGATTGGCTACGGTTCCGAGCTTATGCAAGTCCATATCACATCAATCTCGGATTAACGCGTAGGAGCTGCGTCCCAGACTGCGCATCTGGTACGACGCTGTCAGCATATAATAGCTACAGATCTCGTTGCCTTCTTTTGCTCGACTTTGCTGTTGTTCACCCTTCCCCTGCTACAGAAGCTCGACATGATGGAGGATAAAACGCCAACTGCACAACCCGCGTCCACATGTGATCCCCTTGCATTTCCAGAGACAGAAGTAAGCAGCTTTGATACCATTCTCACAAATGATAACTCACACTCGTGGCTTCCTAGACTTCGGAATGGGACGACCATGACAGTTTGAGGCTCAAGAGTCCAAGAGCTCTTGACTGGTGGCTCTTCCGTGTTGCAGCTTTGATCTGCTCCGAACAAAATCTCAAAGCAGGACAAGCCTACCGCGATCATGCTCTATCATGTGGCTTCCGGGAAGAGCAGTGTTAGTCTATGATATAGGAGTAAGGCTTCCCCTTCGAGATCTTCGGGTAAACTGATATTTGCGCCTACACAGGAATCCACTCCTTCAGTTCGGAAAAGTCTGGCACAAAACGTTGTGTTCCTGTTTCTCAATCTGAGGAAAAATCACGGTTTGACTGCGAGTCTTATAGCATGGTTGAAAGCTGGAAGATCATTCAAGCACCCACAAGGTCTGTGGGGAGCGAATTTGAACGGGATCATGAGTATGTACCAACATGCACGCGTTCCCCTTTCCCGAATTTTCAGTGCGACTCGTTACGTAGCGTCAAAACTTTCAGCAGCGCTCTCGTGGGAGAGCCGACAAGGAGCTTGCCCGCTCAATACCCTGGAACACTTCAGAAGTACACCCTTATCAAATCCCGGAATGAATCACATTCTAGATCTCCACGACTCTTTCAAGCTTCTTCTAGCGAATATGTCTATTTAGTCTTCAAGGTTACAGGCCTGGACTTGACGGGCTACTCAGAGCTGTTGCTTCGATGACTCGATGTAAGAGATGGGTATTCCGGGGTTGGGAGAGACAAACAGTTCTAGCTAGTAGCCCTTCCCGCGCGAGCAGGATTTCTTCTGGGCTCTCCCGAGTAGGCGGTTGCGGAACCCCTTAATGCAGGGATTCGATACTTGGCCAGGATCGGTAAAGACTTCAAGAGTCTCTCAGCCACCATGATCTCCTCACCCTCCAGACCGAAGATTCTGAAAAGCGTCCCAATCATGACGCTCGTTTGAACAGCATCCAGGTTTGACATGAGCTGCCGACGAATCTTTGCATCAGTCTTTTCAAACAGAGAATCCCAGAAGCCCCTCTCCATTGCGTCGTAGGCAGGTCTCTCTTGCCATTGCTTGTCGACGATCTCTCCCGCAAGGTAGTGGATATACCCACAGCCAATGCCGAAGGGCTGCACGGAGGCCATTTCCCAGTCCACAACACCCGTGATTTGGCCCGCCTTGTCGGAAAGGATGTTCATGCCATTCAGGTCGAAATGCGTATAGAACAAAGGCAGTGATCGAAGCTGCGGTGCACTTCTGATGAGGTGGTCAATGAGCTCATAGTATTGTGACACATCTTTCTCATCCAAAGCACGGATTCTGCGAAGGTGGTCGATCACTTTCTCAACAGCTTCGTCGCTGGAACCAGGCATGAAACATTTGGCGTACAGACGACCAAGTGACTTCATGCATACAATTTGCTGTTCATCTTGCCACTGTTTTTCTTGCTCGAGCCAGGTAGCCCCAGGGATTTTTGACATGTAGAATGGCCAGACCTTTTGCTGGGTAAGGTGCGGTGCCTCGATAGCCTCGATGATCGGCACCTGGTCCCCAAGCAGTTGATGTGCAGTGGCAAAGGGCCCTACTTCTAGCGGCTCGATGCGGAATTGTATGATCACATTACGTCCGTCCTTCAAGGTTGCCTCGTAGGTTTTACTGAAGCAGCCCTGTATTTCGACAGGCTTCGCTTCCGTTACCGGGACAGCGAGGTGTTGAGCGATGAGCAGCTTCGCTTCCGCGATCTGCTTCTCTGTCGAATTGAGATTCTCTGGGAATTCGGAGTCCATGCTGATGTGAAGAAGACCGTGAAAAAGACCGTGAAAAAGGAATTAAGGAAAAGTCGAGGTCCAGCGTTGTGCGACGTGTGCGGTCAGGGCCACTATTATTGTTTGCGAATCGAGCGCCTAGGCAGCCGCTACCCCACTTTTTCTATGCTGAGAGAGCACTCCGTAGGTGCATTTGATTTGTGTGATCCGGCAGGGGTTAGCTGCATCTGAATTATAATCACTTCCCCCTCCCCCCCCACAAAAAAAATCCTACGACCTAACAATCACAGCTTCATGTCGTGTAGCCTAGAATCATTATCTTTAGTTAGGCGGAGGATCGCTTGTGTTAGTTCCGTGGTTGGATTTGGTCCGTGATGGTCAGCACTTAGGGTGGGGCGTGTTCGGGGTTTGAGGCGGGGTGCTTGAAGGTCGGAGTGGTTGTGTGGAATGAGGGTTTGGAGTATTTTAGGGTGAGGATAGGGGGAGGAAAGGGGGGGAAAGGAGCGTGGGTGGTGATGGCTGTCGTGAGAGAAGTGGGAGAAGAGGAAAGTGTGGGTGGGAGAGGGGGCCTTAGTCCTAAGCTTTAGCTTTTTGGAACAGTTTATGGGGTGGTTTCTTCCCTTGTTTGTGTCGTTATTGTAAGGTTGATCAGTAATCTTCAACGGTGTTTATTAGTCGTAAATGGCTTTACGTATGGAACGGTAAACTTATAAGATAAAACATCAACAGTTCCCGTAATTCAAAGGGATTTTTTTGGTATTTTTGAGATTAGAGGTTTTTTTAATATACATATACTTGACATGTAGAAGAGACGCCAACAGGTATATCTGTCATAATTGACGAACAACCTACCAAGCAACACCAGAAAAGAGACCCAAACATACTATTCCAAGTTCTCCCCTATCCAATCTCTTGTATCGCCACCTTTTCTTTCTAGCTCCCTTGCTCATCATCAACCCCCTCTGGCCGCACACCAAGCCTCTCCATAAACTCTTCCATCTCGCTCGTCTGTTTCTGCGTCTGTTCTCGTGCGCGTTGCAACATCCGTTCCTCTCTCGGCTTTGAAGTCCAAGTCATCAATTCCTCGTGCGACTGATGCGACCAATGAGTCACAAATCGCAGTGGACTTATTCGGAGCGCTGCAATCGCCCTGGCATACATCACCTCCGTTATATCAGCCAACTCATCCCCTCGACGCTTCTCCAGTGCGCGTACCCACTGTATATGTGGAGCGATCCCGAGGCCGTTATCCTCGTCGGGGATTGTAAGCTGGGGGTCGCATCGAGGGCGTGGTGCGAGAATCGTCAGCCTCTCCAGGTTTGGGAGTTTGAGCAAGGCGGCGAAGGTAGGTCCTGGATCATATGTATCCCGGGATTTTGTACCCTGGGTTTTGGGGGGTTTCAAGAGAGAAATCAATCTTGCCCCCTCTTGTGGTTGAGGCTGAAGGTGAAGAGTGAAAGTCCGCAGTGAGAGACATTTATCGACGACAACCGCAAGGTACTCTTTCATAGTGATGTTGATTCGGTTGTGGTTATTGCTAAGCTCGCAGTGCATGCTGATGTGCCGCATATCGGGTAGGTGGACCAAGCAATCTGCGCGGAGGGGATGCGAAGGGTTTGGGCGGAGCTTGAACAGTCCGTATTCTAATATCTCATAGCGAAACTTATTGTTTCTATAGAAACGCTCGGAAGCTTCGTCGTGTATTAGTCGGTTGGTAAGTAAGAGAGAAACATCGACGAGGTTTTCCTTGGGAGCAGAAGACTCGTGGGCTCTTCCGGGCTCGTTTACTGGGCGGAGGGGCTTCGGCTTGGTGAGCACGTGGTCCCAGATCTTGACTCGAAGCTCTGCTGGAAGCGCCAGGAGGCGAGAGGGTTGATCTTTCGGTGTCATGGTAGTTGCTACTCGGTGCGTTGTACTGGGAAGAGGTTCTCCAGGAAAGACGTAAGCAAACGCGTAGTATTTATATGGACTTGATAACGATTCGTAATAGACAACGACTCCTCCAGCTCTGAAACAAAGGCTGTTTTCAAGATTGTTTTTTTGAACAAAGTAATGGTCTCACCTAGAAAATAAGATTTCGACTGTCAACCAAATTAGATAGTAAAGACTTGAGATACTTGAAATTACTTTTAATCTTTCCCACGCGATTTTGGCGCTTCAGGACCCAGGCTAAAAGGACGTAAGTATCAGTCGGCCCCTTTTTGTCAATATTTGCTCGTTGGTGTGTTTCTGAAATAGACCATGGCTGTACAGTACTGATCACATAGATCAAATGCCACTTAACTCTTGCACCAGCTCGTATAAGTATCGGATAGCAAAGATTGTGGGGCTAGCGTCATAAGCTCTTTGTACGTATGAGTTGGTTAAAAAAAAAAGGATGAATGATGGATTTCAAACCCTTTTGAATCCGAACATTGATAAATTACTTCCCCAACCACCCTTGATCGTGCACTGACTGCTGTTCCTCTTGCAGGACCTGCTGCCCTTATTATGCAGCCATCTGCAGTGATTGTTCCTCCCGCGGCCTATACGTCCAAATGTGTAATAACTCCCAAAGCCATGGTACGTGCCTGAACAGTAAGATCAGCAAACTCATCGCCCCTACCTTCATGCTCGGTAATCCATTGAATATGCGGCTGGACAGGGTTCTTCATTATTTCAGAACTGGGAGAGCCCGGAGCGATAGTAGCGAGTCCTTCCAGGTCCAGCAATTGAAGAAGGGCATCAAAAATCTTGCTGTCTGGGACTCGCGCACAAAGCTTCTTGTGTTCATGGGTCTTTAAGAACTCGAATATATGTGCTGGAAAGCGATTAACGCATGAGTGGTCTTTTTGAGGTGTGAGAGTGAATGTTCGCAGCGAAGGACAATTTTCCAACACCTGCCGAAGGTAGTCGGCAATCGCCAATTTATTCCGGTATGAATGATTTGGGAGGGTTAAGTTCATAGTGATTCTTGTCATATGGATCTTGTTCACAAGACAGTTGGCACGGAGAGGGTGCGTAGGATTAGGCCGGACTTGATGATGGTGTAATTGAAAAGATTCTTTCGGTAAAAGGTTTGGTTAGCTTCTCCATGAACCTGACGATCGATGCGGAGCAAAGTGGTATCAAACATGTTCTGAGCAGGGGCTAAGGCGTCTTGAGCTCTTCCGGGCTCATGAGGACGAAGCGAATGAGAAGTGGCCAGAAGGATTTCGTAGATCGTCATTCGCAATTCAAGGGGGAGAAGGAGAAAACCACGTAGATATTTGTTAGCTACCATCTTTGGCTGTTCGAAACAGGAAGGGGTTTGAGATTCAAGCATACCGGAAAGCAAGCAAACGGATTTAGAAGGACATATATGCTGTCATTGGAACAAAGCTAGTGAGTTATGCACTCCTTGAAACATCAATAAGAAATGTTGAGTCTGCGACAGCAGAATATTTAGATTGATTCACTACCAGCAAGAATGCGTTCTACTTCCGAAAAATAAAAGGATCGGGGCGTTCTTTGTTCATGTTTTACATATTGAAAAACGTCCTAGGAACACGAAAGTAGCAGGTATGATACCAGCCACGGATTGGAAAAGGGCCCAGACATTACACGTACCAACCAGTAGGCCATTCAAGCCCTCGACTTGATCTTACGATAGACTGATAGCCTTAATATTTCTTCTAAACGCAAGTTTCCCAAACTTCCTAGCACAGCTCAAGTGCTAACTAGAGAAATACTGCCCAGTGGCTGATAACAACAGAGCGATGTAATGGAAAAGAGACACGAAAAGCTCAGTCAGCACGGACTCTGTTCCTTGCTTTGCTCTGGGTTTTCACGAGGAAAATTAACGAGATTACCCTTGAAGGCGAAGTTACTGTCTAGGAAAGTGCTCTCCGCTAGATCTCACTTGATAGTGCGAAGCCGACCACGATCTACGAAAATATCAGCTCTCATGGCCTTCACAAAAGCATCAACTATCGAGACGATGGACTAACCTATCCACGGATCTCAGCCTACTCGGACGAAGCGTCATTATGTGATCCTCTTCGTGACGTCGCTCTTAGGGGCGAAATGTCCAGGCGCGAAACTCTTCATCCCGTGGGATAGCCCTGTTATAATCACGTGGACTAAGGTCTTCCCATTCGTCGTCCAGGCCTTGTCCTTTAGCCAGCCATTGCACCAAAGGAGCATTGTCGATTCTCAGTAGGGTGAATCGTTCTGGCGTGTCACGGGCGATGATTGTAAGTCGCTTCTTAATTCTAGGAAGGAGCGCAGCCATGGCCCCTCCGAATATTCCGTCATAGTATTCTTGTCCTTTAACCACGGCAGAAGTAGCCGTAAGGCCTTGATGACCATTCACTGGTTTGAGCTGCATTGTCAAGGTTTCTAGGAGCGGGCAATAATGGGTAATCTCTCCCAGAGCCATCGCAAGTGTGAAGTCGAACAAGTTGATGATCCGATCAAATCTCAGAAAACACAAGCTGACATGTCGCACATTTGCCATTTTGTGCATGTTGTGAAGTGTGCGAGATGTAGCTGCTAAAATTGAGAAGTGGAAAACGTTCCTAGTGTAGAAACTACGAAGAAATTCGTCCTCGTAGTCATCATGGACCTGCCGATTTACTCGTAGAACAGCCCAGACGTCTGAATCTCCGGTTCTCGGAATGTATCGCCAGCCGAGCTGTTGTTGGGGTATAACACGAGCCCGGATGATAGCCGCTTCTCTGGCAATTTGGTGCTTTATCTCTTTGGGAAGGTTGAGTAGGTTGGGTGGCGGATGGGATCGCACTGGTTGAACAACGATTTGCGGATGGCCATCTGGCTTTGGTTGATAGGGTTCTTGAGGTTTGTTAACTTTCTGCGGACGGTTCATTGCTTGGCGATGATAGTAGACAGCTCGGCGAGAAATTGCTGCTCTGGCCCGTAGTATTGCCTTCCTACGATTGATAATCCTCCATAATGCGAAATGGCCAGTGGATGACTGAGGATAAGTCATTCTGTGGCTTTGCTCTGAGATTGCTGGGAGTGAGGACTAGAATGCAAAGTTGCAAGATATTATCCCAAAGTATAAGTAGATGAGATTGTGGAAGTTGGCTGGCCAATGTTCACATATTCAGTACGTTGTGATCTTGTATGTGCGCCATATCACGTGGGTGCGGGAAAGGCTGAATTGAATGAACGTGATTTAGATGTTTCTAGTGCACGGTAATCAAGGCCAGGTCTAAGGAAGAATCATTTCCCGGCCGTAGTTTTGACCAATATCGGTCCTTTCTTAACATGGTGCAGTGCACACCTCGACTCTCCGCTCAACCAGTAAACGTGGGGTATCTAAGGAGACATCGAAGCTTGAAGTTCTTTAAACCCACCTAGAGATCAACTCTCCACCCCAGGGGGCCTGGACTCTTTTATACGTGGATTCTTAGTCGTGCTATATCAGTGGGCGTTGCAGCTAGCGGCTACTTGCACGGTAGGCTTCCCTCAGTGTGTCGCGAAGCTGGCACAGAGTCAAATCGCCCCCTGCCAATAGGGCCAACCACCTTCGACTTGAGTATATATAAAAGCAGAAAGTGCGTTTTCGTTGCCGGATAGGGAGCAGCTCAAGAAGATCAAGGCACGAGTACGAAAACTCGCTAATGAAGGATCGACAACTCATTCCCAAGGTTGACGACCGCTCAGCCAGGGCGCGAGGCTACAGGAAGCCCTTAGTCGATTTTGAATCGAGGCCTTGCAAAGAAGAAGATTGTTTTAGAAGCCCCTTCGGGAACCACCATAACGTCCTACCTAGAGACAGTCTGCGGGTGATTTTGTAGGCTTGCCGAGCCTACAGTACCGTCCTGAGAGAAAGGACGTTCTCACTACCGGCCTCCGGTACCTGCGTCCAAAAGAATGAGCGCAACTACCCATGGTATGCCAATCGAAACAAGCTGTTTTGCCGCTAATGACTCGTGAGTCTCTTCTAGCAGAAAACACCCCAGGAAATGGGCCTCGAAAATTCTTCCGGGGGTCCACAAATTTCTGGCAAGAGTCGAAGAGAGCTTTGCAAGAGCGTCCCATGGCAGGTTCAGAACGAAACCGGGGAGCTTCCAATAGTCCACTTTATTCTTTCCGAGATCCATAGGGTCATACCTAATTACTTCCGTATAATGCAGTAACCGCAAGGAATACCCTTTGGGTCTCACCAACCGTCACTGTAACGGCTTGAGATACTTATTCCTGCATTTTGCAGCCCCTTATTCGACCTGCGATTTATTTGTTCTTTTCAGTCCGATTCATGCAAGACACGGACCGATTCGAGTTGTGAAAATGAAATCTAGTCTTTTAGGTGAGAACACCTGTGTCCGTTCTTCAGAAGTTTAAGCAAGAACAAATCCGATGGAAACGAGATTGCTGGTATAAGAAAAACGACGAACTCTTGTGGCCAAGTGTAGTCGGCGACCCTTAGCGGTAAGAAGTGTGCCTCATCCGAAGGAATCATCACCCGGCTGCGATATATTGTTATCTCTTTCGTATGGCCACGGACATCAAAACCTCGCACGGTCCGGTTAAGAGATGTCAACGATCCGGAAGACGTAGAGTGGCCAGAACATGGCAGATAATATCCCCAAAAGCCAAACATTGAACCAGCTGAAGGCCGTCCGGCTCGGCCGTCATTGTGAGCAACGACCGTCGAGAAGCAGTCATAAGAAGAGAAACGCAGAAGACTCCAATCGCCTAGAGCGACTACCGCAGGAGACAGTCATCTTCAGAGCGCTAGAGTACGTGCGGAGGCAATACTCAGCAAAATCATCAGTTGTCTTGGACCGCAGAGCCAAACGCCGGATTAAACCCACTACAGCAGTCGTCAACCACGCAATGACAGCGTAAAGATCGCAAATCTCTATTCAGATCTTCAAAGCCCAAAACCACAGGCCCACCTCCACCATTATTACAGTGCAAAGCAGCATTACCTCCGAATCCTGGAGATTAGAAATCTCAACTTCGCCTTCGGCATTCCATACTCTAAGCGAGATCCTTAGCCGCGCGGTAAAAATATATGATTCGCGCTCGGCCTTTGATTACGGAACCACCTAGGGCCTAGCACCAGTGGGTGCGAAAAGTCATCGCAGCATAACCGAGTGAGGTTTGATGGGGATGCCTCGATTGTGCTGCAACGACTTCTCGCTCTTACTGGTGCACTAGATCACTAAACGCTCCATCACAACCCCACGAATCACCATCCCCCATCTCCACCTACATCCTCGCAATATATACCCAACCCCTAATAACCTATCTATAGCCCATAACCAGATCAAAACAAACCCACTCAAACCCTACATGCAATCATCCCTCTCATAAACCTACAATCAAACAAAGTCTCAAATCCAGCCCGCTAGCAAACATTCGACTTATATTGTTCGGAATGTTTATGCCTAGGCGGATCGGCCATGGGCCTTGCAGGCATCTGCCATAATGCGAAGAATGTGGAGTCTAACCCGGCTAGAGGGCGTTTGCATTATAGAAGCCCCAAAACCGGTAGGGACTTTGCCTAGATATCTGAGCGGTTGAGGATGGGGACCCGGTGGTTTAGTGGAAAGGTTTCTGGTGGATGTCAAAGGATGGAGGGGAAGAGCAGCAGCAGGGGACGGGTCTGGGGGGGGGGATATATATAAGCCGCGTGATACCATTGGGATTATGGGTCGGATAGGTGAGTGCCCCTCCTGTTCGTGCCGCTGAGCCCATACAAGTCAAGCTGGGCGTTGGGTATGGTAGTGCGGAGATAGATTACATAGTTGTTTTCTGTGGTTGGTGATGGATGTTTGCGCTATTACAGATTGCATTGTTATAGAAAGAATGGGGATGCAGCGCTGCATGAATCTAATTGGAAAGGATTCTTCGATACTGGGAACACATTCCCGCCATTATTCTTTTCGGTAATACGTTTCCCTAGCGGATGTTTGTAATCTCTTTACAGGGGTTCGCTCTCAAGCCTCCCACGGGTGCCCATCAGGTCCGAGCTTCCCGTTGAGGAAAGCCAGCTTCAGAAGCTGCTTCTCCTTAATCTCATCCTTGTGCATTTCCAGCTCATTGACGTCCCCTAGCACGCGATAAGTATGTCGGCAAACCATCAAATCAGTAACAAAGCCTTACAGTTGACCGAGATGAATCCACCTTTGAGAAAGTCTGCCCTCGGTGTGGTGAGATAGGTGGTAAGTGCTCCCGTGAGTATGGTCGGATCTTTAGCGAATGGCGTGAATGCCGGCGCAACCATGCCTCTGCCCTCGTTGGCAGCGACGATGCCTGGATGAACGGAAAAGACTCGGATCTCGGGATACTCTGCGTCGACGTACTCTCCGAGCTTGATCACGGCGAGCTTGCTGGTGGAGTACGAGCTAATACCTGGCATAACAAAGGAAGCGCCGAGGCTGATAATGTTGATGATGGTGCCTTGAGCGCCGAAGGTCTTGATGAAGTAGTGAATCATGAGGTAAGTTCCCTTGATGTTGATTTCCTGTACGGTATAAAGTCAAGGGTCATATTCAAGAAGATTTATTCATATGTCTCTTCCAAGGATATGGACTTACGAAATCTTGCCACCACGCCGAGGGCTCACCTTCACCAACCAGTCCACCGCCCATGGTACCAGCGCTATTGACTAAGGCATCAGCCTTGCCGAATTTGGCTTTCACCTTTTCGTAGAGGGTCTTGACGTCTGTCTCGGAAGAAACATCGGCTTTCTGAACCAGCACTGGAAGGCCGTGAGATATGGACTCAACGTTCTTAGCCGCAGCATTGAGGGTATCCAAGTTGCGGCCAACTAAGACGATGCCGGCTGCACCAGCTTGGGCCCAGGCTGTAGCAGTATCCTGTTATACTTCTCAGCAACGCGGGTCAAGGGCAACGATACATCCTCAGACTATTTTGAACAACAAGCTTAGGCAGCGACGTCATTCAGAGGCTGACTCACGTATCCGAGACCGCCCCCGGCGCCTGTAATAATGATCACTTTGCCGGTGGCTTGATTGTCCGGATTATTAGGATCGATTGCCGGGTAAACGTTGCGGGTCATGCTCTTAGTAAGCTGGAAGGGCTTGGTGTATGCGTTGGCGTCACCCATTGTGGCTTTTGTTCGCTGGTGGTTAGGACTATGACGAAATCAATAAGAAGGTGGTAGGAGTTGGGCAATTAAAGATCGTGGACCTTGTAGATTATCTTTAGGGTGCGTTTTGTTTGGTGTGAAGGATGAATGATCTCTCCTAAGGTTGCCGAGAAGATGCGGGAAATTGCTGATCGCTTTGAGTAGAGCGTCCGAGGGGGCATCCTCACATTTATATCCATGATCGACAGAGTGCCGTCTTCCACCCCACTTCGGAATGTGGTGACAAATGGCTTTGGTCTATTCGGTGATTTCGCTGTTTCGAGCGGTAAACTCGTTAACCAATAAGCGACATAGCCAACAGCCGAGCTGAAAGGGGTGTGTCTTGCATGCACGCTAGTTATCAGAGGGCCAAAGACGCAATACTCCGTAAACCGATACCCACTCCAGTAAGATTGTCAAAACCATGACAATAAACAAATTCATTTATCAAGCGTAACAAAATAAATGCAGCAACTACCTTAGGAGAAATGTTTGTGAAAATGAAAGCGCCAGAAAGCTGATCATGACACATAAAAAGCGAAATTTGCTTTTCTAATGAAATAAAGTACGACCAAAACGCTCCAAAGAGGCACAGGTTCGACTTCGACTCATGATAGTAGTGAACCATGAACGTCATATTAAGATTAGATTCTTTGAACACCTTAGGTGGTGTACGCGATTCATTGTGTTTTCAAGCCGAACTTGAAGCGATTGTTGCAAGACTTCTGGTACCTGCATCACGACAAAAAAGCACGAGGATATTCTTGATGAATTATGCTAGATCGAGGCTTTTTGGAGTTCTGTTGTTGAATGTTCAGTCCTGAATTGATCCCTTGATTCCCTACACTTCTTGGAGGGCAGAACTCCAGTCATTCTATTGGGTGGTAGAAACCGCAAGTTTACCGTCAATAGTTAAAATGAACAAGCAGACAGTGCGAATTGAGATTGTCCTCAGACGGCATCAACATCGTATCTGATATCAATCATGAGATCCATGAATCCGCCGTCTGCTTTTGATCCAAGTCGACAAACAAGAGGGGAAGTGGGGGAATTTCTTGGACGTAGAGGCGAGAAAAGGTAAGATTTGAGATACGCCCGAATCTTTACAGACTGAGACCGGGAGTCACTACATATCAGATCGAAAGCGGAGAAAGAACACCAAACTATCCAGGAACCTCGTTCAAGAAACGAGAATACAGCTCCAGATAACCCATGTTTGGCGGAGGAATAGGTAAAGATGATGCACACACTCGTGGAGTTGGTACATCCAGTGTGACCGCTAGAGATGTGGACTTTGGGGTAAGGTCAAACATACTGTCGATGGTTGCCCATCCGTGGATCGACTAATCAAGTCCTTTGTTGCAAAATCTCATGGTGAATGCCGTCTACACATCCCAGAAGTGTTCACATTTGCCTTATATGACCATTTGACTTATGGGTCCAGGTATTGCTTGATGGCATGCATTAAGACAGTTGTCTAACTTATTATATCATGCAAATCCGGAACACTCTTCGCAATCCCGACAGGCTTCTTGATTTGGAATCGTTGAGAGATTGATTGATGGATACGGAGGTAAAGATTCTCCGTATTGTTAACTGGCGGTCTGCTGCTCTAGCAGGTAGCGAAGATTCGCGGAAATCTTGGAATCACACCTTTCCAAACCTTTCCGACACGAAGGCGTGGCCGTTGGAAGAATGTTGATGGTTCTACTCGCGTACCCTCGATTCACACCGTTAACAAACGACACACATATTGATAAGAAGCTGCTGGGCTCTTTCCCAAGCAGTGGGTGATAGAAGAGGCCGACATGGCGAACGGCCGGAATCCCAAAACACCGACTCGGTTGTGGAAGTTTCCGGTGGCTGTGCGGCTGTGGCCGTCATGCTTTACTAAGCACGACACGCTTGCAGCTGTGAGCGAATCAGATGTGCTCGCAAACGTGGATCTGCTCTATTTTCGACCCAACAGAGTAAGCGCTACGGAATACAAAACCTGACGTTTCGATTACAGTAATAAGCTAAGCTCGCAATCATTATTCACTAAGAGATGGCGGCTTATGATAATAACCTCTCCTCCTCCTCCTTCAGCTTGCTACCTTCTGCCTTTCTTCACTGACTACACCAACTTCTACTCTCTATTTCTCGCTGTCTTGTGAAGCCCACCAATTCAGCACTTTCCCATTTCCTTGCCCATCATGTTCAAAAGAACCACCTTCACCACCATGACCGCCTTGCCCGAGGGCATCACCCGCGCAACAGTCCTCGAAACCCTCCACTGCCACACCGAAATGATCGACCTTAACCCTTTGGTCGAAGAGCGCCACCCCTGCAAACCACCCCCAAACGCAGACCCCGAAGAAGCGGTCCACTGCCAATGGTACTCCATGACCGATAAAATCAACTACCTCCCGGGCGGCCTGGTCTCTGGGCACATCACCTTTTTCTGCTGCTTCAATGATCTCACTACCGGCGTGCAAACGCACTGCTACGCACCCTTGGGACTAGATATCAGAGGGAAATGGACGCTCGGTGGATCGCTGCCCGGGGAACCTAAAGAACCCGTGGAGCTAGGGCTGGGCGTGCCGAAAAACGGGCTATGGCTAAGAGAAGACGTCGACATGCGCTGCAACGTCTTCGCCACAAAATTCGTGAAGAAAAGCCTTAAAAGCGCCCACGCGACCCTCGTCGACCGCCTGATCGAAAAGGCCCACTTGGCCGAGCGCAACGCCTACAACCACCGCCTCTCTATTGCCAAATCGGTTCTCCCCACCCCCTCAACCTCCACCTCCGACTACCACGGTGCAGCCCCTTCCTACGCCGACTCGCGCAGCTCTAAAAGCATGTCCCCCTTCCACAGCCCGGGCCTCCCTGGCCAACAGCACATGGACCACCAGCATATGGAAACCGCCGCGCCGCCATACCCGTACCACGGCGTGGATCCAGCCTACAAAGAAGCGAATGGTTTTGAGCGCGCAAACTCTTATGATCGCAGTTCGGGGCAGTCGTGGCACCCGATGGAACTTCCCACTACCCAGTCACCGGTAAACCCCACGCAATCGTTCCAGGCGGTCGAACTGCCTGTACATGAGGTTGCGCCACTGAGGATACAGAAGACGTCGCCAAAAACGTCACCACAGCTACCGAGTCGACAAAACCCGCCTCCACCACCCATACCGAACCGGCTACCTGGAGGGGCTCGACCTTCTCAAGCGCTGCGATAGCTGGCGGCTTATGGTTTCTAGTTCGATTTTTTGATTTGCTCGGACGCCAGTTGGTGGTGCGTACATATTGGAACATTTGTAGGATGTATATTTCATGATACCCTAGTCTTTACGAAGCTGCCATGTTCCGTTATTGGATGATCTAGATAATTTGTTCAGTATAGCCCATTTACAAAATTTACAAAATCATGCCTCATTACATACATCCTCATCACCCAAAACCTCCCTCCACCTTTTCCACATCATCGTATCACCACACACACATCCAGTATTCGCACCCCACCATCCTACCCATCTCCAAACCCCCCAAAATCCCCATCACGAACCACTCCCTTTCCCACCTTCCCTTCCCTTCCCCCTCCCCCATCTCCACACCATTAAACCCTCCCCTTCCACTCCCCGCTCACCCGCCCAACCAGCCCCCTCTATAACTCCATCCCATTCTCCACTCCACTCCACTCCACTCCACTCCACTCCACCCCCCCACCTCTCTCCCTCCCCTCCCACCGCAAGAGTACCAAACCCCCTCCTATCCTATCCCTTCAACCACTGTCTCGATACTTTATACACACCCCAGTGTTCCTTCACCACAACACCATGTTTGTTTATATTATCCGAGGTTGTGGCTACGAAGGGGTTCGAAATAGCAGAGGTTTTATATGTGTTTTATTGAATGAATGAACGAACGAGATGGTATGGGTATGGGGTAGGGTATGGGGTAGGTTGTATACAGTAGTTGATGGCAGAGATTTTTCATATGGATGGACGGATGGGTCGAATAGATTTAATATGGATAGGGGTCATTGGCTGTGTTTGGGAATGTGGGTCTCGATGGGGGATTGGGAAGCTAGCGCGAGAAGGAGAATTGAGCAGATCGATGTACGGAAACCAATTGATCTTGACTTTTTATGCTCGAGTTGTTTAATTGGTCTGATAGCTGACCTAGCTCGCGGTGGTTGATAACCGATTTTTCGCGCCCTTGATTGTGCCGAGGCGGAGTTGCGGGTGGGAGAAAAAATGGGGGCGTGGTGTGCTGCGGTGGGTGATTGGTATGGCTCAAGGGAGTGGAGGGTCTGAGAGGACAGGAAGATTCGGCGTTTTCGGATGAAAGACCTCGCATGAAGAGGTAGAGATAAGAAGCAAGAATACCCCGGATTGAAAGGATTACAAACACTAGCTAGAGAAATCTACATCAAACTCAAGAAATCTACATGGAGGACTCCTTTGAATCCTGATAGGTCATGAAGGAAGTAACCTGCCAACAAGAATCTAGGGGTTTTGCTTGACGAATTCGACACCTGGGGAATATCAGCTTATACCCAATAGGAGAATATCTATGTGGGGAAGTCTTACCCTTGGCAATATTCTTCTTCAGATCAGCCAAACAAGCGTCAAGCAACTTCTGCTCATGTTCCGAGATCTTGCCGACCTCATGGATCTTCTCAATACCGTTGGGCCCGAGTTCGACCTTTGATGCAAAGAAATCGATACCTTGGCCCTTGTACAACGGGCTGTCCACAAATGTAGGCTCAACGACACCCTTCTGGCCCTGGGCTGCCTTGAGCAGACTCTCGGCAAAGCGAGCACCAGCCATTGCCATTGACAATGTCGCAGACCCGCTTCCATTCTTGGCCTTTACAACCTCGTCACCTCCAAATTGTACGCGGTAAACGTAGTCGTCGAGGTTTTTGCCCGTGAGCGAGTAGCCGGACTGGGAAAGTAGAGGAACAATGGTAGCGCCAGAGTGCCCACCAACGACTGTAATGTTCTCATCGGCCGGGTCGGTGCCCTTGTTTTGTGAGATGAAGCGGGAAGCTCGGACGACGTCGAGAGTAGTGACACCGAAAAGACGCTTGGGGTTGTAAACGCCTTTCGCCTTGAAGATCTCGGCGCATATTGGAACGGTAGAGTTGACCTAATAGGTTGTCAGCAACGTCGATTGAAAAGACCTAGGTACAATTTCATACAGGGTTGGCTATAACAAGAATATTTGCTTCGGGCGCCGAGTCCGCACAAGCCTTGGCTAGGTCCCGAACGATTGACGCATTGGTATTGAATAGATCTGGACAAGCCTTAGTACGATTCTATAGCATTGTCTCCGCGTCTCATACCGTCACGAGTCATTCCTGGCTTTCTGGGCACGCCAGCGGGTATCAGAACAATTTCGGCTCCGGTCAGAGCTTTCTTCAATCCGTCGGCTTCTGGCTCGTAGCCGGTGACATTGCTCTTGGTGTTGATGTGACCGATGTCGGCGGCAACGCCTGCTTGCGTATCAGCAATGGATGTACCAATACGAGATAGCTTCACAAACCTGGGGCGCCCTTGATGTCATAGAGTGCAAGCTCGGTAACTCGTGGGTTCAACTTCATCAACAGGGACAGAGGTTGTCCAATTCCTCCAGCTCCTCCCAAGACGGTTACTTTCGATGCCTATGGCTCATAGTCAGTTCTGTTTGTCGTTCTCGAGGTTAGAGCTCCGCTGATTGGGGCGGATAAAGTTGCTGAAGCTTCGTACCTGTCTGGCCGAGACAGAGAAGGCTCTCCGCTGGCAAGCACCGAATATCTGGCGTGATGCAAACATAATGTAGAGCTAGATATCTCAATTAACAAGAAAGTGCGCAGTCTATGAAAGAGAATGTCAAGTTGCGGGCAAAAGGATAGCGTGAAAGTCGAGAGAAAAGAAAAGTAGCGGAAACAACTGGGGTACGTTTAAGGTTTAGTAAGCTAGCTGTATGTACAGTAGCATCCCCGGCATCGCCTGTTGCTTTTCTACGCCTCGGACGTTTAGTGAGATACATAGTAGTACTGTAACTTCAGTTTGACGTTGCTCTTTTTGCCCTTTCTGTGCAATTTGCTTGTTGGATAATTTACAGAAGTATCGTTCTCCTTTGGGACAGACTAAAAAAGATCGTAGAACATGTTTCAGCCTCAGTGGATTCAATCATATTCCGTCATACCATCTTCCGAAGATGTCATATCGAGGCGGCAAAGTATCATGAAAAGTTCAGTACTATTGAGGTCTTCAGGATGGTGTGAAGCTCGTCTCATTCCTGGGCTGTTAACCTTGAGCACTTCCTTTATTTCAAAGCTTTCTAAACGAGATTATGAGCCGCTTGTTGAAGAAGATAATGGACAGCATCATATCGGTGGACGATGTGAATATCAGCTAGCTATATTTGTTACCAAAGCAGCTTGTCCCTCATATCATCACTGGTAAGTCACCATCTTCAGACTTCTTCGCCCTTTACCCCCCCTTCGATCCCGACAAGTCCTCCCCAAACTCCTTCCCGTCCACAACCACCTTCTCGCAAGACTGAATCACAAACGCCATCCGCGCAACCTCCGTTTTACTCAAATTCTTCCACGCATGCATCGTCGCTCTCTGAATAACGCAATCCCCTGCCTTACATACGCGCTTCTCCCCACTATCAAGCAACAGCTCCACCTCTCCAGAAAGCACAATCGCATAGTCCAGCGTCTGCGTGCGGTGCATCATGCCGGGCTTGTCGTCGGGGTTGGGTTGGTGGTCTACGATGATGAAGACGCTACCGCCATGGGCTGGGAACAGGGTTTTTGGAAACAGGGGAAGGGGGGAGATGTTGCTGGCGGAGATGTGAGCGGGTAGGTCTTGGTTGTTGAAGAGGCTGACGGGGTTTTCGGCGGAGTAGATATAAGCGAGGCTGCTCTCAGGGGTTACAACGTTGCTGTTTGTGGAACGCGTGGGGTGGAAGGATGCTTTGCCGCTTGAAGAATTGGTGGTGATATGGCAAGTGACAGGTAAGAAAGGTACCGACATGACTAAACGAGGAGGAATGGATGATGGATTGGGGCCTCGTCCGATCGAGGTGTGACTATCTGACGGAAGTATAATGGGTATCACTGTGCGAAGAAGGAGGATACAGCTTTATAATCAATAATAGTGCCCTACTAATTCAGGTTGAATTGGGTTTACTAATCGCGGAATTTAGGAGATGGTAACCCCGTCCTAATTCGGGTAATACCAAAACTTCGCTGAAACCTAAGTAGCGAGATGCCTGTCTTTGATGTATCTTCAGTGCACTCAGATTTTCATTTGTATTGAATGTTTTTGCAATCATGTTGTTATTACTCGGTTATATGTGTCATTGCTAAAAAAATCCAATTCAATCGTTTTCACATTCAATCACTTATCTTGAAACACTTCTCTAATCATGATATCCGTTCTCTAATACAACTCTAAACATCGTTCAGCAAAATCAAGAACTTTCTCAGCTCCTCACGGCTCAGAAAAGAGGTCTCACATCCCCTGCATGACTCGCATCCCATTTCCTCAATCACACTATTTACTCTTCGTAACTCCCTTTTTCCAACGCAACGAAACCCATCGAATACAACCACGCATCTAGCTAGCCTCCACCTCCACCCACTCAGAAAACATGCTTCAACCCCCCTCTTCCAGTCCCCATTTCCCCTACAAAACCCCCTCTCACGAACCAACCCCACCTCCACCATATTTCCAAGCTCCCATCGCCACTCCAACACCATCCCAACCCCCCCAAACCATTCCCGCCCCCAAAACCCTTCCACTGCCCGCTCAAAAACAACGGGCTGGTCCCCACTACCGCAACTGCGCCTCAGAACGAACGCCTCGTCAACCGAAACCAACGCCCGCGATGCAAGCATTGGCAGCTGCAGCGCGTGCGGGCTCTGGATGCCGAGCCGGCGGCTTGAGGCGCCAGTAGTGTATCGCTGCTTGGCGGGCAGCGGTGTGGGAGGTGCGTAGATCGTTTTTGGCTCGTTCTTTTTGGGGGGGCTTGGGGGTTACGATAAGGGGGGTAACTGTATATACACTGGCAGATGCAGATGGTGGGGTAAAGGGTTGGAAGGGGAGCTAGAGGGGTTTCGATAGTTTTTGGATGGGTGGTAAAGGGGGAGTGATGGGGGTTGTTCAGTGCGGTTATGGTAAGGGGGTTGGGTTATAGCAAATATAGGGAAGGGAGGTTTGAGTACATTGGTTCCCCCTTGTCGTCGCCACTTTCGATACGCGCTGAGAACCAACGAGAAAGTAGAATAGCGACGATAACGCCGATAACGATGGGGCATGACGAGGGCTGATATCAAGATTTAATGATGAGTGGCTGGTGGTGGTGGTGGTGGTGGTGGTGGCAGATACTGCTGAGCCCTGACTGCAAAAATCCGGACCGCATGCTGCTGTTCGAGGGAATTGTTGGATTTGGAAAGGTGTAAGGGCAGGTTGAGGGACGGCAGGGAGAGGAACAAAATAAGCTTGGGGATATCGATCGACTATTGGGATTGGGAAGGGATAGAAAAAAAAAGGTGGCTTGGATAGCCTTGTGTGGGAATAAAAAAGGAGGGTGAATTTAACACAGCTTTGTGGACATGATCAGATTCTCTAGTCCCGACGAAACTTTAAAAAGAAAAGGGGGGGGGTCCGTCACGCGTCATAGCTGTGCATAATTCAAAGTAAGGTGTTCTGCCTCTCTAAACGTATATACTATGCTGTGCGAGTAGGTATTCATTGCAGCACAACCGACATGCTCAACAAAATTTACTGGTGGTAGACTCTGCAGGTTCTAGTGCATTATTTGGTGACTATTGTTGGAGGCAGCTGAAGGACAGAAAGGATATATACATCCAAAAAAAAAAAACCGCACACGTTTCTCTACTTATCCTCTCTTGGCCCTGGACACGCTACGGCCGGCAAGTCTGCACCCACTGCCTTCCCCTGCATCTTAAAAAAGTGCTGCCGGATAGTACTGATCTGGCTGTTTACCTGCGCGGTGTTGGCCGGGTTGCCGTACTGAAGCGTGAAGCCGTCGGTGTGGTTCACGAACTGGTTGCAGTTCGGGACGTTGTGCTCGAAGAGACTTTTATTGGTCAGTAAAGGGTAATTTACCTCTAGCATGGTGAACCTGGAAGGAGGGGTATTGGGGTATTTTGGGAGGTGGGAGGTGGGAGAGACTACCTCCAAAACAAATCTCCGGCCACAACGGGTTTGGGTTTCGTCTGCTGGTTCTCAATGACAGAATAAAAGGCGCTTAGCGAATCCCCGCCCTTGAGGCCCGTCCAGTCGTACTCGCCGGCTAGGTAAACGCGGTTTGCGGATTCGACGAGGGAAATATCAGCTTGGAGTTTTGAGACCAGCGGCGGGTAGAAGTGGTCAGAGAAGATATCGATTGCAGACACGGCGAAATGGGTCTTGTTAACGCCGTAGGTGCCATCGACGACGAGTTTGTGCGGGGCGAGGGATTTGATAAAGGAGGCGATTTCTTGGGTCCATGAGTTCGGAACGTCCATGTCGCCAAAAGTGGTGCCGCCAAGTTCGTTGCCGGTTTCGTACATGGCGATGGTGGGGTCTTGGGCGTAGGTGAGGCCGGTGTAGCGGTTTCTGTGCGTGAGGAGATGTTTAATGTAGTTTTTGAAGTCTTGGATTATGGTTGGGTTTGTGTAGAATTGCATTACAAGGGGATCGCTGGGGGTTTGTTAGTTTTAGGAGGTTTGGGGGAAAAGGAGAGTCAGGAGAGGTACACGGTGGAAAAGCTTTTGCTGGGGATGTCAATTCCTCTGAAGCGTAGAAAGTTGTATTTGCCCTATATGTCTAATTAGCAAATTACAGAACACGAGTGGAATACTTAGAAGATATTGACTTACCCCATGATAATAGTCATAGTTATCAGTCAAAGGCGCCATAATCCTCAAACCATGTTCTCCGGCCTGGTAAACTGCCCAGTCAATGGTATCGAAGGCTAAAATCTCAGCAACATCTCAATTTGGTCAAAGACTTCGAATGCTAACCTTCGTCATTATATTTACCAAGCGCTGGCATCAGACTTAATGGATTGCCTACGCTAACACCCATCGTCTGGCTTCGGATCAAATGAGCGCCCATGGTCTTCAAAACATTCATTACTTCCGTGATCCTCCCCTTGGTTGGATACGAAGCGTTAAATGGCGCATAAAAAGGTTTGCCTGCAGGAGGGATGACATTTTCATCCTTTCAAATACATGAGCAAATGTTCGATGACGTCAATGGGAAGATGGTAGAACTGACAAGCCCAAGCCAATAAACATTTGCTCCTGATGCTGTCCATGGCTTGCCGTTGAGCTTCAGCTGTGTGCCATCACGAGTAATTGGAAGGGTTTGTTCGTGCTCTTCATCGTTTTTCTCGTTCCTGGAGTCAATGGGCCAGGCTTGCACGCTCAGAAGGACTGAAAGCACTGTGATAAGAGTTAGGGACCTCATGATAGCAGATTGGTCCAACGTTCCAGACTATGAGGAGTTCGAGTCAACGACTTCTGTCGGAGACTTACCTTCTTATGTTTTCCCGCTTCAACACTCCGCTTCCAATTTACCTAAAATTCTCATCAGAGGTTGTTGCCGGGCAATGCCGTCGTGAAGATCATCGCTGCAGCTCCGGTCCAGAATAGGCAGTCCGTCAATCTCGAAAACCGGTCCCGCTTCCATTCACTCATTCATTGTCAGAGCATGTCGATCCCTGCACCTGTACCCCACGAATCTCTTGACGCAGAATCTGGTGTGATGCATTAACGCAGCAGGGCGATATGTGCGCTAGCCTTGTTTGTTCCGGCATTTGACCCTCCGCTTGAAGCTCGGTTGGGGAAGTTTTGGGGACAATATTCTACTGTAGGTAAGGTAGGTAGCCATGCTGCCATATGATTTTATACACTAGTGCTGATCCTGTTCGTGGTGGTCGTGGTTGTTCAATCTAGATGATCAGATATAGTGATGCCGTTCTATAGCAATTAGTGACATATCTAAATCCCCTTAAACTTGACAGAGACTTCTACTATGTACTTCCAAGGTATCTCCATGACAGTGGCTGATCGCCTGGCCGGAAATGCTTGACGCTGACGATCTGTTCGTCACCTGGCGCCACATCCAGACCGCTGTCGCTGAGCAGCACGCCTTCTCGCTCCTCGAACACCAGACCCTTGACCGGTTTGTTCGCTTTCACTCGGATCGAAGACTGTCCGTCGAATGAGACTTCCAAACCTCGATCTTCAAACGAGAGATATTTCAGCGGTTGCGGCCAATCCATATCCCGAGCAACGACCTTGCCATCTACCAAGAGTCGCGCAGCAAGGACATGCTGCTCCTCTTTGACATTATCAATAATCCCATCCATTATGTTAGTCGTGCCGTTGGGAACGATCTTGACATCTTTCATGATTACGGGATCCATGATCTCCTTGCCACTCTTGATAGATAAATAATGCAGTTCAACGGATGCTGTCACTACCTCCATCTTACTGCTTACAACCCACAGCTCATATTTGTCAGCTTTGCTCGGTCTGGCATGCACCACAGACCAATCGTGATGTGCTATGTGCAGTCAGAATCTCACTTTTGTCCTGGACGCTCTCCCGGGACTCACCTCGTTGAACGCCAATTGCCAGGGGTGCTAAAACTCGAGCCAAGGCATAATAAGATGGCTTCTTACGTAGGTAATAGTCGCAGATTGCCCAAGAAGTCGTAGGCCAACAGTCGTTCAGCTGCCAGACAAGAGCACCTCCACACTTCCTTGCATCACCCCATTGCCGCCGCCAACCACGATAGCCGAACATTAGAGCCTCAGATTGTCCAAGTTGGGTGAGATGAATAAAGGCTTCAAGCTCTGTTCGAGTTCGAAAGTTCTGGGACACGTAAGCCAAGGCTCGCACATCCTCACAAACCGGTGTCTCATGTCTTCTTACCTCAACCATGTAGGTGGCAATTCGTCGTTCGTGACCATCAGCTGTCACAATTCAGTGATTAATTCGGGACCATGCTAGACTGCGACAGAGCTGACTTACCTTTGTTGTGAAAGTCTAGGGTATGAGATTGTGGATATAGCTCGCTTTCGTCTGTCACGAATTCTTTGATCGTTTGGATATGGGGAAACGCTTCCATGCCGAATTCCGAATTGAATCGTCCACCTAGCGTATCGAAGATCTGATACTTTTCTTGGGTACCGTGCCAGACTAAATCTCGAGTTAGCTCTAATAGTCTAACATTGAAAAGCCCTATGTACTTACCATTCCATTGATGCAGGTCACCAACTGTTGGATCACTCGTGGGCTTCCCATCGCCCCAAGGGGAGCCTGGGTGATATTGCACTGCTGGAGAAAACTTCTCGACAGCTTCGGGAAGCAGCTTCTCGTAGATGTATCTTGCAGGAAAGTCCGTCTTCAGCCAGTTTTCTGGATTTTTGTCTTCGTAATTATATGTTAAGCCATTTTGCTCCTGACATTGATAGTCCTCGTTGTTGCCAGCATATATAACAATCGAAGGGTGATGTCGAAGTCGCTTGAGCTGGGCTTCGCATTCGGCTTCAATTGATTGGAGTATTTCTGGATATGCTGGATAATTACCGCAGCCTGCAGATGGTCAGATACCGCATCATAGCGGTCAGAGCTGGACCAAAGTAATAGAAACATATAAATACCAAACATGAAGTCTTGCCACACCATGATTCCAAGCTCATCGCAAGTGGAGTAAAAAATATCTGCCTCCCAGATCCCTCCACCCCAGACACGGATCATGCATTGATTACCGTCGACCATCAGTTCTAACCAGCGCCGATATTTGTCGTCGGAGATTCTAGGTGTAAAGCTATCTGCGGGGATCCAGTCGGAACCGCCACAAAATACGTCTACATTGTTTATCCTAAAGTAGAACGATTTGCCATGCTTGTCTGCTTGTTGGATCAACTCTGCCCGACGGACGCCGAAATTTTTGCTCACTCTGTGGAGGCTGGCGTCTCCAGCCAGGAGCGAGGCAGAGACCTCATATAGTGGTTGGGCACCATAACCATGAGGATACCACAACACAGGGGTATTAAGATTGAATTCGGTCTTGACAAAAAGATCCTTACCAACCTCTACAACAGACTCGGAGAGACATTTACCATCCAAACTAAGGGTAAATGAGACTTTCCCTCCATGACTTCCTTCAATTTGAGCATTTGCTGTAATACTGGCTGTTCTTAAGTTCTCGTCAACATTGACTTCAATCCAAACGTCGGCGAGACGTCCAATGTAGGTTTCAACCCTTATCGGCTTCCACGGACCGCAAGTCATTAACAACTTGAGACTTGTATCAGCCGCGTAGGTACATCTCACGTCATAGTTTGGCACGTACCGGACCCCAGTCCCAGCCCCAGTGATATTGCGCTTTCCGAACGGCAAGCCTTCCAGGCTCCCCGTTCATGCAATGCCAAGCATGTTCAGGGTGTTGCTTTAAGATTTCTCTGTAGGCCAGATATAATTAGGATCTGATCTCCAGCGGAGACGAATGCTTGCAACCAAATACCTTGCTTTTAATAGAGCGGGTTCAAAGTCGATCTCAAGAACGTTGTCCCCATCCCTTTTCAAATGTCCAGTGATGTCAACTCGGTGGGGAATGAACATGTTGTCGCTCTTGAGTATTTCCTTGCCATTGAATTTGGCTGTAGCAAAGGTATCAAGGCCATCCAAAGCCAGTACGGTAACAGCATCATGGTGAGCGGTATGCGGTTTCGGAAGGATCGTTCTGTACGTCCATGATTTCTTCCCAACCCATTCTGCGTCGAGTTCGTTGAAAGCAATAAAAGGATCAGGGATCCTTTATCATTCTATTAGTACGTGATCCCCTATTATCAGCGGAGAGCAACGTACTTTTGATTGGCAATGAGGTCGAGATGCACACTATCCGAACATGGAATCAGTGGATGCCGTAGTGGAAATCGATGTCGAAAACGTTTTCCAAGAGTCGGAGCTATCGGACTTACTTAGTGGGCACGCTAGCTACATCAAGCCATTCGCTCTCTGCGTCAGCGGCATCGGTTGCTTTCACCTTCCATCCATTCTTCAACTCGTGTACGTGATTTTGCATTGGAGACGACGACATCGTTGAAGAATTGTATCTGATGGTCATGGCGAAATAATGGTTTGAGGAGGCGTCACTTCAAGGCCCCGAAGAAAACACGTCTGTGTACTGTATGTTTGTTCTAGCGGGGGATTGTCCCTTTGCATCTGCCCCGCCATGACTTACTTGTGCCTATAATAGACCGCGGCCCCACTGACTCCGCTCTCCATTCCGGTTCATCCACCTCACGGTCTTGAAGGTTCCTGAAAGACCGTTAGCAACGGAGTCCCAAAAGACTATTGTGCTTACAGTACTTTCGCTTCTACTGTATCCTATCTTCATGATGTATTAGGGTCTTAAGTTTTCCTGGGCGAATGAACCCACCCGGGTGCTCGTATTCCGTTGGCCTTCTGACGGCCGAGGCTGGCTATAGCCGATTATGTTCAGCACGATTCAATTCACTCCAGATACTGTTAATGATGCGGCACAGCTCAGATCGCCGAAGCCAGCGCGTGTCGTGAAACCGACGCGGTCAGCGCCTGTACTGGCCTGCACAGAATGCCGCCGTCGCAAGGCCCGATGTGATGGAAACCAACCTTGCCAGAGATGTAAAGACAATGGCAAAGAAGGCCCCTGCGTATACTTGACTCCTAAAGCGAGAGTCATTCCGAGCCAAAAGTAAGCTACGAATGGGTTCAAATCCCACATCTACACGTGCGGTATTGCCGGGTATTTCTTTGGCAATTTTCTAGCAGTATCCAATTACCCGCAAGTACATCATTTAGTGGTGGTCTATGAAAGTTGGTTAGCTAAACTGTCTTCAAAGTCTGAATAGGGTGCGAGATGAATCAATCTATAACCATAGACGCTGACTGCACCGCTACAGGACCGTTGACCACCTGTCAAACTCACTTGAACAATGTCGGTCAATAATAAAGCTTCTTTTCCCCTCGAGCGATATACCAAGTCTACAGTCATGTTCTCGTAAAGAACTGATAGATCTAATCTTGAGTGCGTCATCCCAACCGCCTGGGGGCCAGATTGAATCGCCGACCTTGATGCGGCCTGATGGCAGCTCCGCGCTTGAACAGCTTCAGGACCCGCCGAGCGAATTTGACGAGGACAGCCCTGATTTCGTCACAGACGACGTGAATGCTCTGGATCTGTCCGCTTTGCGACATTCGTCATATGTTGGCTCTTCGTCAATTTCTGCAGCCCTAAAAGTCATGTCAATTTTATGCCCAGCCATCAAGAAGCATTCAAATCTTCCCCAGATTGATTCGCCGTACGAAAGATCTGACAGAGATGCGTCGGACTTATCTTCTCTCTCGATAACTCGAGAAACTGAGCTGGGATCAGTCGAAGCCTACTTTTCTCATGTCCACGTCTTGGTTCCCATGATTGACGAAAAGCAATTTCGGATGAACTTTGCTTCTGGCGCTAGGGTGGATGCTCCATGGTTGTCGCTTCTCAACATGGTCTTTGCTCTTGGAAGTATTGCTGCAATGACTTGCTTAGACACAGTTCACACGGTGTTCTACCTAAGAGCAAGACGCTACCTCGGGCTGGACTCGTTTGGTAGTGGGAGGTTGGAAACAATCCAAGCGCTTGCACTTATGGGGGGTTTCTATCTTCACTACTGCAATAGGTGGGGTTCCTTATCCTTGCGTCTCTGAATGTTACAAATATCCTCGATCTTCCTGGGTATTATATTAACACGTGGACCACAAGGCCAAACATGGCTGTTGCCATCACCGGGGCGGCATTGCGCATGGCGTGTGCATTAGGAATCCACCGGGAGACCCCGCTGCATGCATCTCCAGAGCATGCACAGATGCTAGATTTTCAGAATGACCGAGAAGTGAAGAGACGAACGTGGTGGTCACTGGTATGTTTGGACATATGGGGATCAACTACGCTGGGAAGGCCGGCAGCCTGCGATTATTTTGGTCCAGCGGTAACGTACGTGCTTTATCTCTCTACCAGTGCAAGCCTCCAATAAAGTTGCTGATTTGCCTCAGCGTACACCCGCCGTCTTATGAAAGCCCAGGAAATGTAAGATCGAAAGATGCTTTTACGATCCGCTTTCAATCCTAATCTTGAACTAGCGTGCATTTGAGGATCGAGGACCATACTTAACAGCCAGCGTGGGTTATTGCAGACTCGCTGCGGAAATCCAGAACCGGCTTGCAATCTCATCCTACCTCACGCCCAGCGATATAGCTATCTTTGACAAAAATCTAATATCTTGGTTCGAGACATTGCCTGCACCACTTCGATCGCCACATCAGTGCGCCAGGACTCTCCTAGTTCCGCGTGCCGTTCTGAGATGGCGTTACCAAAATATTCGCCTGCTATTATACCGGCCAGTACTTCTTCACGCTGGACTGTCTCGAAGACCATTTGCTGAGTTGTCGCCTGTCGATAAGGATGCCATTGAGTCATGTCGCTCTATAGCTGGCAACTCGATAATAGATATTACCACTGATTGGCAACCTGACCATATATGTGGCTGGAATGCTGTCTGGTAAGCATGCAGCTTCTCTCGACGCTTTAAGCAAGAGGCTTACTCTACGAATAGGTTCTTGTTCCAGGCTTCAATGGTGCCTCTCCTGTCGCTGTTTTACGAGAGCGATAACATCATAGAAGCTGGAAAGTGGCGTGGCCAAGTGGAGATAGCTCTACGAGTCCTGCAGTCAATGGAGCTCTGGAGCGCCGTAGCAAAAAGAAGCCGAGAAGTCATTGCTGAAGTCTACGAGGCTTCAAACGAAATGTCACACGCAATCATGGATGGGGCTATGAATGGTTGGGACCAGCAATCACCCTTTGTGCCTGATGACCTTTGGAATTCCGTTATGTGGGATCAAGTATCGCAATTCCCAGAATTCCCTTTTGGACCTACCGAGTTCGGTCGTTTTTGAAATCGCATTGGATTTAGTACAATACAGAGCAATGCAGTGAGCCTGTCAGGACCCTTCATCAAGGACGTTCGCTCGCGATGGCGTTCATACCTATATCCTAAGCTTGGGTCTCTTCAAGCCAGTTTGAATATTCGAAGCTGTATGAACTGGAAGTACTAAGTCGCTTTGGGTCTTACTGCTCATCTGTCCGATGTAAAGCGAATAATATACCAGTAAGGTAACTTACCGTACTAACCTTACCGTACCGTACCTCAAGTTTCGACGTGATCACGTGCTTTCCATCGAGAAGCCGAGGTGGGGCGGACTTCTAGAACACGGACTGGAACGTCAGGAATTGTACCATGCCAAATGGGACCGCGTATGTGTATTATTAAGGTAAGGTACTTTAATATTTCTGGAGGCCGGAATACATCCCTGCGACATAAGAGAAGTCGGAGCTCCTCACTCCGCACCCTGTCTTGCGCTTGCAGGAGCAACAATCTCTGGGGAGGCTTCCCGTCTCTCCACAGTACTCTAGTCTGTGGGGCCCCGCAATTTCCGGAGTCTCCCACTCCGCTTCCCGATTGAGAAAGCAGCTCGCAGCACCTGCACCTGCATGACTGCTTTAGTGCGTTGAGACTTCTATATTCCGTATGATATATTAGTATGCAGCCCCCCGCAATCTCAGATTCCAAACAGTCCATTGTTCAAATAATCGCCATGGAAAAGGCTACCGGCTTTGAGCAGGTTGAGCCAGAGCATATGGGGTCCAGCCTGGAGCAGGAGTCTGAGCCTGTGAAGACGATCGCTGAAAAGGAAATCGCGGTGCAGAATGTCGAGTACGCTGATGCTGTCAAGGGTTTATCTCCATGGGTCGGTATTGGAAGAACTGCATCCGAAATTCTTGTTCTGACTCGAAAATCAGTCGGCGGGATACCTCAAAGTGTACCTCTGTTTAGCCCTGATTGCTCTAGCAAGTACCATGAACGGCTACGACGGTTCGCTCATGGGCAGTATCAATGCTCTGCCCTCTTATACCAAGTACTACGGCCTTGGTGATGGCGGTAGTGCCTCCACTGGAATTGTTTTTGCAATCTATAATGTACGCCAATCTTCCACTTGAATGGATCACCCCAGCGATGTTGACATGATTCAAGGTTGGTCAAATGGTCGGAGCACTTTTCGTCTGGATCTCGGATTGGCGAGGCCGCAAGCTGGCCATCTTTGTCGGCTGCCTTGGCGTCTGTGTTGGTGCTGTTGTGACCGCCACAGCTCCGACTTTGGCTGGCTTTATTGGAGGTCGATTTCTTTTGGCTTTCTTCTCTTCAATTGCGGTTACTGCTTCTCCGCTCCTTCTTATTGAAATTGCTCCGCCTCAGTACCGAGCGACGGTGTCTGGTATTTACAACACACTATACTACCTTGTAAGAGCAGCAGCCCTTCCTCACTATCTGACACCCGGTTAAGAAAGTCTAGGGTTCCATTCTTGCCAGCTGCAGTGTGTACGGAACTTTCAACTCCAAGGCTCTGCAAGGGCAGCTTCTCGAATGGCGCCTACCCCTATGGATCCAAATGATCTGCCCGGGACTCGTCTGCTTCGGCGTCTTCTTCTGCCCCGAAAGCCCCAGATGGTCTGTCTCTCCTACCCCGCTCTCAATTAACCCCCTTAGACAAACCCCAGACTAACCCCACCCAGGCTCATCGCCAAAGGCCGCGTTGAAGAAGCCCGCACCTTCATCGCCAACTACCACGCCAACGGCGACTACAACCATCCCCTCGTCCGCCTCGAAATGCACGAAATGCAAGAAGCCATCCGCACCGAAGGCATGACCTCCTGGAGCACCATCTTCGACCTGCGCGACATGGTCAAGACCCGCAACCGACGCTACCGCCTCATGCTCAACGTCGCCTTCTCCTGGTTCGGCCAATTCTCCGGCAACAATGTCATCAGCTACTACCTGCCCACTCTGGTCAAATACGTCGGCATCACCGACACTTCCACCAAGCTGCTGCTCAACATCGTCTACGCCATCACCGGCTGGATCTTTGCGGTCATGGGCGCCTTCTTGCATGATCGCGTCGGCAGGCGCAAGATGTTCCTCTCCGCGACCGCAGGCATGATCGTCTGCCTCGCCATCACGGCCGGCACCGCAGCGGGCTATGTCCGAACGGGAAGCAAAGAGTCCTCAAGCGCCAGCATCGCCTTCATCTACATCTTCGGCTGCGTCTTCGCCGTCGGCTACACGGCCATGCAACCCATCTACCCCGGCGAAGTCATGACCAACGACATGCGCGCCAAGGGCATGGCCATCTTCCAGCTCACAGCCGGCACCGCGGGGTTCGTAAACACGTTCGCTGCACCGATCGCGCTCCAAAACATTGGATACTGGTTCTATGTGTTTTTCGTCTTCTGGGACGTTTTTGAATTTGTGTTTATATATTTCTTTTTCGTGGAGACAAAGGGGCGGACGTTGGAGGAGCTGGATGAGGTGTTTGAGGCGAGGGATCCGAGGAAGGCGAGTACGGCCAAGGTGGTTGTGAGGAAGAGGGTGGTGGTTGATCGGACGGGGGGGCGGAGGGCGGAGATCGAGGTTGTTTGATTCTTGCTAGTTTCTAGGGGTACACTCCGGCGTTGGTGGGTTTCAGGACGAGGAATATACCCGATATGCGATTTTCATGGGGCGGCCCCGTTCAAAATTTTGGTTCTTGTTAGCTATTACACATCCCTCCCTTCCTTCGACCCCTTTCACAACCAAGCTGCCGCCTACAGCATCGACATACTGTACCTATCCCACATCACCACACTCAGCCACAAACCAACGGCCACGTTCCCTAGACCATTCATCCCTCCCATCATTCCCTTCCCCCCCCCCCCCCACCCACATTCCTCACGAACCCGCACTACACGTACTCCCAAACCTCCCAAAACATCAAGCTAGCCGAGATAAATGGTGTGGAGACCAGTGGGGCATGGCTATAGAGCAAATAGGAGGGGTGGGAACGGGGGAAGTGGGGGATGGGGGGGGTGGAGATGGAGATAGAAGTGTGAGGGTAGTTGGTGAGCTCGATAAAAAAAAAGTGGCGGAAGGCGACTGACCAAGGTAGTGAGGGATGAACCCAAAAAGGCCGAAGAACGTTGAAAA
>JAABUH010000549.1_pt1 | contig 53423 bp, 69 predicted proteins | sample 5559121 | NCBI WGS metagenome assembly JAABUH01 (sample SAMN10711871, study PRJNA513364) | rock metagenome | isolation source: Antarctica rocks | place: Antarctica: Victoria Land, Battleship Promontory nord | collected 2015-12-28 | reverse complement strand
GCTTGACATTTTGTCATTGAGAAGCTGTTCCCATCTCAATAAAGATCTCATATTAATCTGAGCAGTGTTAATCTACCTGGCGGGAACACGAAGAACCAGCTAGAAACACTCTCAGGCGTGACGCTGAGGACTTCTCACTTGATCGGTTATCACTTCACATCTCGATTAGATGACGGCTTTCCACTTTACATACTCGCTGCACGACAAGAGAAGAGCACTCGCTAAGTAATTCATCAAGTTTATCAAGTTTACATTGCTATGCGGCTTCAATCCGTCAAGCTAAAACATTGTATCGACCCCACCGTACAGACCTCCATTCTATCTCGTTTTTGATCCAAGTTTGATCGTGTTGGTTGTGTGTTTGGGGATGCGAAAGCGTATGTGTTGGCTGATGTTACCTACTCATATCGAAATGCGGTATAGCTTTCTTGATTACTCTTCAGATTGTCATGACGAAACGCGAAACGGTCATAGAGATGTCGCTTACTATCATACCGTGTTCGAACCTCAACAAGCAAAGCGCACACTCCATACTTGATCAATATCAATACTCCAACCAGCCAAACGCTCACAATTCTCGGACGCTTCCCCATCGGCCTATAGCCAAATTGCGGAGCAGGTGTCTAATCGACTCCCATTCGCGGTCGAAAGCAAGCTCGGCTACTTTGGCTCAGCGCTCGACAACCACCAGCATGGCCAACGGCTCAGACACCGGGATCGCCCTATGGTGTCGGATGGCTGACGGAGCTGATGCGGATGAGGTCAAGCCTGGCCCACATTCACTGGAGACTCTGGTGCAAATACAAAGGTGAAGTCTCTCCAGAGACAACCGCTGACCAACATCACGGAGTACAACGGTCCTGGAGAGCTGGCGATTAACGGACCTCTTCATGACAATGGTGAGCCGTCCTCGAGTACCCGGCTGATGAGTAGATCAAGAGGACGTCAGAGATATTCAAATCCCACCTACCGCAAGGGAGCTCATGTGCCGCCGGAGAGTATCTTACCTTCCAGCAAATATACCCGACGCGATACACCACCTCCCGGCAGACGGTATCGACAAGATGTGAGCTTCCTGAGAAACGAGATGGCTGACGATATTAGCCTTGGTATACAGTTTCGCCTACTCAGGGCTGATGCCAGGACCGCTTTTTCCGATGGAGTCAAGCTCGTCCATAAGGACCTCGATTCCGACTCTTATGCGAGCACAAAAGGTGAGTCCCCTGTAACCGTCGATTCTGACGATACAGTTGCGGAACTCGTACGAAAGGGTGGAGATCGCTTCATGGGATCCATCCCTGGCAAGAGTTCAATGTATGTCCGCTTCTGTGATCGGAGCTGAAGCTAGAACCCTACCTCTCGTCTCCAATATCGAGTTCTGCGGCCTGTCCTTTGATCAAAACTACGGCCTTGTCATACGATTCTGTGGTGGTGCCCCTCCTGGTCCCGCTCGTAGCGACACTTCCGATACTCGCAAGCGCTTCTGGGAGCAGGTTGACCGACTCCAGTACGGTGGACTCGTTGCGCCTGTCACCAAGCAGCCACGCAGACCTGCAGGAGTCGACCTTGCACTGCTTACAAGCTGTGAGTAGGTGTTGGCATGCTCTGCTGACGGATCAGTCCCGACTGCAATCAAGCATATACATCGTGGGGATCGACGCGGTCTCGTATTTGGCTTATCCTTCATCGGCTCGTCAGCTGTGTCTAGATATCGATCTCCTTCGGCGGCAGGACAGTCATAATAGGGATATCAGAGTACTCCTCGAATGTCCGGTCATGTACGAGAGTGTCCGACCTTTCTTTGGAGAACCTCCAATCCTTTGAGCCATCTCGACTTCCTCTTGCAAGGTATATCAAGCACGGCAATCTCGCTCAGCGCAAAATCGGGCTTCCCCAGTATTCGACTGTCCCTGGGTTCAAATGGGATCTTACAGTTCTCCTTCGTCCAGACAATGCGACCAATGGGTACTCGATGAGACCATCCAATCCGCTGTCGGCAGCTGGGGCGCGTGATACTCGTCGACATCACGGAAAGCCGGATCATAGGTAGGCTACGGAGTCAAGGCGGAGACGCTTAAAATCCCAGTCAGAGCGATGCTGTCATTGAAGCGCTCACTCGTGAGATCGCTCTCGTACAAGGTCCACCGGGAACGGGCAGAGTCAGTGTCCTACTCTTCTGCATGGATTGGCTGATGAGTTCAGACTTTCACGGGTGTGGAGCTTGGACGGGTTCTCATCGCCAACAAAGTCGGGTGCGTATTTCGCGACGACTCTGGCTGATACCTGTAGACCCATCTTGGTTTGAGCACTCGTCATCCATGCGCTGGATCATATGCTTCGATCCTTTCTCGACAAAAACGTCACGAGTGATCTTGTCCGGCTTGGAGCACGTAGTGAGGACCCGATCGTCCCCAAGCGATCTCTTTGCTCGCTGGAGATTTTTGAGATGTATATAGAGTTTTCATATTCCGTCACTCTCTGATGTGAAGGCGGTCTAAGAATTTCTCCGATCCAAGGGGTTGAAAGTCCTGAGAAGGAATATCCTCCATGTCGACCAGGCATGTTCTCGATCCTCGCACAGGCGCCGAATCTGGCGATGATACGAGACCAACCTCGGTCAGGTGACCTTCCGCTAAAGCTCCGGGCTCCGTATCGAGGTCTCCTTCGATCGCCCGTTTCACATCTTCGGGCATTTGAGTTGATCTTGTGAGCCGGTTGAATGGCAATAGACCCGGTATCCCGTCGTCGCCTATCTTGGCGATAAGTCCATCGAAGACTACGTTTATGAGCGAGAGCTCACCTTCAACCACCCTTAATACGTTCTTGTGCTCAATCATGAACCAGGTCGGCCCCGTGACAACGACAATGAGGAACTTTCGACCCTGACCCTGATAGCCATGATGAGCCACTCCTGTCACGAGAGCATAGGTCGATATAGGCTCACGCTGTAAGGCTCTTCGTGGGACTAGACATTTCCTTCAAAAAACTCATACTCGAAGAAATAGCCTGCTTCCCCACGGAACCACTCAGTCAAGTCGTCCGGGTTTTTCCAAATCTCGGAAGGCGCTACTGGGGAGAAGATGCTCGGCGGAGTCAAGATACGGCCAGTTAACTGCAACGAGCATCGGGTAGTGCTCCCACCATCGCGAAGGCCTTCACTCACCGTGGTCCCCATCCAGTGTTGACAATGGTGCAGTATCGTGACCACGACGTGAAGGAGGAGGGCCGAAAATGTATACTTCGCCACGATAGCAGCTCGTATTGACGGTGTCGCTCTCGAGCGCTGACGACGAGCCTCTATGAGCGGGAGGATCAACTTCTAAGAGACGTCAGTTGTGTGTTCACATCCCTGTCGAAGAGTTGATGCGCAAGCCGAATGAAAAGGGACGGATCATCTCCTGGGCCTCGAGGACGCAAACGACATGCCAGGTCAGCTCTGCAATCCTGAACGAGCCGAGCTAGTATTTAAGCAGGCTTCATAAACTGGTCGATTGGATTGCTCTAGACAAGGCCGACCGAGGAACTGCAAGTGCAATCACGAGGGACGATACTCACGGGGATATTTAATCTGATTCGCCTTGGCATAGCGGGACGGACCGATCCCCCGATCCCCAGATGTTCGAGAAAGTAGGACTGTCGTTCAGAACATACTCCCTCTGCGCCTCGGTTCTCCATCACTTCTCGATCTCGTCAGGAACACCTCGGGCGATCTCTGCCGGTTCGAGCGTGAGTCTAGTCGGACGTAGATCTGAAGCTGGTACGTCGTCCGTTTGAGCTCGAGTCCAAGATATTAGCGCTGCGGATACCTCTACGCTGCGAGGGCTAGAACCGATTCGCGTCCCTAGGTAAATCGCCTCGCTCATGACCATCTTGACCTCGTCGGTCGCATCTTCTTGATTTAACGAATCAAAGCCCATAGTCGCTTCGGAGTAGGTACATATCGGCGGACTAGGCTGATTCCGAAAGGGCAACCATGTCTTCGAGCCGGAAACGGTATTGTGCGTGTTCTTCTCGTGCGACATGATGGATTTCAAAGGCGTCAAACAGAGAAATCAGAAACAACAGAAATGCGGCGGCGAAGATGTGTCGAACGCAGGTGATATTCCGGACGCGAGACCTGAGCAGGGGGTTTCGCCTCTCATGCGCCTATCCGAAAACAATCGCCCTGAAACCCCACGATAACCCGTGCCTAAGCTTGCACCCGATCAAAGACCCCATCCTCCCTGTCCCCAACTATTCTTTACTCCGGTCGCACCGGAAATATGACACCGCCTTCCCCCTCTGATGACACGACAGAGTCAGCTTCCCCCTCGGCGATGCGTCGAAAACCGACGTTGAAGAGATTGTGGGATTACCTACAGACCGACATCGATTCGAAGGCTTGTAATTACATTTCGGTGTTTGCTTGTTTCCTCACCGGTATGACGGGTTGCATAAGCTTCTCAGCTTGTTATGTCTGGTACGTAGCCAACAAGTGTTCTCCAGTTCTTCGCTGAGTTGAGATGTAGGTGTGGTTTCCAAACGTCCGTTCTAAGCTCAGCCTTCGATGCATCCAAGCTAACAACAAAGCCAGAGGCAACGTAGCTCAACTAGGTCTAGCCTTAGCCAGAACATTCAACCCCAACCCAGTCCAAACCCACGGCTTCCAAAAACCAGATCAACAAGCTCTCACTTCCCTACTCTCCTTTTTGGTCGGTACGAGCTTGGGTAGGATAGGTGATCGAATAGGAGCGAAACATCGGGCTTGGTTGGTCCTGGCGACTTTTATGCAGGGTTTGATGACCATGGCCGGGGCTTTGGCGAGTCATTATTCGGGTGAGACGGGGATTACGACGTGAGTGCTGTAGTCCCGGCGGAGTTCGAGATTATTGGCAAAAGGGGCAAATCCTCGCGGCCCCTCCTTGAATTCTTCGACTAAGATACGGTTGTTTCCATGACGGTCCCATTCGTGGAGAAGCAGAATGGTGTGAAGAGGCGGCTCGCTTCGAAAACAAGCTCGAGCGAGTGCTGATGATGTCTTTGCCTCTTATAGCAATCGAACCGATCCATCATGGCGGACCCCTCTCGGTATGGCAGCATTAGGCTTCATCTCCGCCAGTCTAGGTTTACAGGTGTGTTTCTACCATTTTCAACCGGAATCGATGGTCTAAACGCTTATCGCTTCAGGGTATCATTGGCAAGGTATGCTGGAATATCCGAAGTCTTGCTGGAAAGCTGACTGGGATGGTTCGTAGCGGGTCGGAACAAATCTCAACACCACCATCGTGTCCGTAAACTTGATCTAAGGAGATTGTATCGTGTGAGCTGATGGACTGGTGAACAGTTTGACCACGACAGTGAGTTTCTACCTCGGGTTCACGATCTCTCGCATGGATCCGTTTCAACCCTTTGCATCTTCCAAACCCTCTGCCGCATTACGTGTCTGGCTTGAGAATGTCGGATGAGAGTGGCCTTGCCAAGCTTGGGATGGTCGTATATGTAGCAGCTAGGGGAGATCTTCTGCTGGGACCCTCACTTCCCAAGTCGACACCGTCTCGAGGAACCCCTTCACTGACGCCGCCATGTTGACATCCCCCTCATAGTGGGTCGAAATTTTCAACGATCCCCTCCTCTTCTCCCTGAAACCGGTAGCATCGCGGGACGTCCGGATCGGAGGGGTATTAGCCGTCTTTATAGGCGCTCTGGTCGCTCGTGCCCTGCTTGGAACACGATGCGGGTCGGCCGGGACGATAGGTGTACTCGCTGGGTTCCGGTTAGTACAGATGGTTTGGTGGGGTTTGATTCGATCTCCACCGAAACCGGCAAAGGCTACATAGAGATAAAGAGATATTGTATGGAGGTGATCTGGGCACCCACCTATGACTGTTGTGAGAGTAGCGCTTCCCCTGGTCACTCCCAGATCGGAGAGCAGGACTGGTCCCTTAGCAAGAATCTGTTACCACTTCCAGCCTAATTTATTTTCCACGTTCAACGTCGCTCATTACGAGGAGCGTTGTCGAGTGGATGTATGCATGAGCTTGGAGTTTGGTTTGGGATGTGGTTTGGAGGGCAGTGATGAGGAAGTGACTGCGAGACCTGTATTGTTTGTGACTCAAGGCATTGCGTTTTTCGGCGCTGGGTTCGATGGCTGTCGTAGTGGACGAAGGGAAGATCAGTGAGGTCTTCGGCTCTGTGCTGTCAGTCAGGACATAATAGATGACCGAAGGCAGAGTCGCGCAAAAGAGCCAAGACGTGTCATAGTGGTATGCGTTATCCGTGGTCGCATCAGGTCCGAGCAAGAGCGAGGAAGGCATAGGTGAGCGCTCGAGAAGATACGCATGAAACTGCCAACCTGTTCCATTCATCGACCTTCTCCATTGACATCGTACGTGTGCGCATTGACGGCTGAATGTCAACGTTGATTTCCCAAGAAGAGAGGCACAACGCAATTGCCGACAGGTTATTAGGTCACTTTGTTTCCTGGGGTAAAAATCCCTAAAATCCCCCGAAATGAACCCGGCTGCTTTCCCAACCGCCAGTCCATTTTGAGTTCTACCATACACTCTCCAGCTCAAAGCCGCCTCTTCAGCTCGGACATCATGCCCGTTCCATGGGAGGTGAGCATCTCATCATTTTGAAGGGGTAGATGTTAACAGCTTCTTCAGGCCCTCATCCCATTCGGTCAGTCCCCTTTGTCCAGCTCGTACTCAACATCAATCAGGCTGATGCCCAATATTCAGGCCTTCTTACCGTTTGTTTCGGCGCTACCGGTACACTCTTCTCCATAGCCAAACGAGCGACAAACGAAGGCAAGGCACGTCTTTCATCCCTCTCGTACAGCTGCTCCTGTGCTGATCCCCCCTGGATTTACAGCCTCCGAGGTATAGGGTCGATTCGTGGGAGAATATGATGATGGAGCGGGATAGGAGATTGACCGGACATCTACGAGGTCAACGGGTGAGTCTATTTGCAGCTCCAATATGAGGCGTTGCGACAATAGAGCTGAGTTCTGACTACAGACCGATCCGATAGCAGGAAAGAATTTCTCGACGAATAGTATATGGGAGACGGAGAGGGTTCAATGACGGGCATGGACGGGACGTATCTGCCGACTTGTGTCGTCATTTGCATGTGCAACTGCCTTTCAGTCGCAGGCTTAGTCGATTATCCTCACCATTGAAACCCCAGATAGCGCCGATCAAATGCTCCTCCTATCGGACCCTGACGCACAGGCCCTCGATAGAAGACGGAGATTGATCCCCGTTGATCCGGTCGTTAGGCAGCACCTCTGACGCGTTTGAGGGTGGTCAGTCCAAGCGTTGAATGATGTGACATTTCTCACCCTATTCATTCTTGTTCTTCACATCTCTCGTTTCTTTCCAGATATTCCTGGAATTCTCGCAGGATGACACAGCTCAAGAGACCTTGCGAAGGCTACACTAGGACAGGACACTGCAGATTCGGCGATGACTGTAGTTACCTCCACCCTCACAGGACGCCCCGATCAATCCCACCTTAGCACGCAAGCCCATCACCAAGAGCAACAACACCGGTCCCGTCAATAAAAGATGCAACAACCACTGGGAGACTGGTGAATGTCGTCATGGGTTCAAAACGCCGTCACAAAAGCATATCGACAATCCCGCTCATCAATCCAAGAAGACCGCCGTCACCGAGCTTGATGGTTGGACTACGATCAACAAGCCGGGCGGGTCGGCAGTCCAAGCTGTCGACTCGACTTTTCCCTCGTTCGCCACGGTGAAGGGTCGGGCATCGGATGAGCGTCTCTTCCCGGCCAAGTTACTTGCACCTGGCAGTGCGCAGGGCATCATTCAGGAGGGGAAGCAAGAGGGGAAGAAGGTGAACTCGATGGCGATCGCCGAGAAGCTCATCCAAGGTCTGAACGCTTCCAATCGTCTCAATGAGCTTTGGGTACGTTAATATCGGTGGCATCGCTGACAGATAGACTTTTCAGGATAAGCATAATCTACTCTCGACCGTTGGACGGGTGAGCTCTGCGATCTGAATATGGCTGACGACAGGTTCTGGGTGAAGTCCTCCTCCGCCTCGGTGAGGTCATCCGCCGGTCCCCTGTGACTATCGGTGGCAACGACAAAGCACGCATGTCGTTCGAGAGCTGCTATATAGGTCTGATTGCGGTGAGTCGATGAGACAGAGATAGGGCTGACGTGACAGTATCTTACGTCTGAGGCGGTCATCAAGAGCGTGTCCCATGCCCACGTTAGGTAAGGCAGTCACAGATAGTCACTGATGAGAAGCGCTCTCTACGGTCTCATCGCCAATCACGTCACCACGGTCTTCAAAGTATTCGACGACAACATTCCCGCTTGTCTCGAAGCGAAGACCTTCAAGGATCTCTCGACTCTCTCTAACCTTCGCCGCAAGGATAATCAATCTCATCAACGGTCTTCAGGTCTTCAAGCCTATTGCTGTACTGTTCGCTGAGTGAGTTTGCTCCCATCATACAGAGGTTTTGGCTTAGTCGCATCAGATACCTCGATCGTAATCGTTCAGCAACTACCTCACACCCCGGGATCCCGCCCTTCGTGCTCAGGTTCGATGAGTACTTCGAGACATGGGCGGGTATTCTGCTTCGAAGTCAAATGGACGATGCTCTCAAATCACGAAGCCGGAACGATAAGCAGTACTTCATCGCTCATACAAGGATGGAGATCGCTAGTCTTCGCGCAGCGGTCGGTCAATTTGGACCGATCATCAATGCAGACGGTGCAAATGAGGTGAAGCCATTGCACCATCCTTCGGTATACTGGCGCAGCTCGAAATGTGAGTCGCCTGGAAACGGATGGGTCTGAGTGGCATCAGGAGTACGATGGTCCAGGAGAGTTGGCAAACGAAGGTCCTCTTCATGACAATGGTAAGTCGTTCTAGGGGTTCATTGTTGACACTAGACCACCAGGACATTCGAGACATCCAGATACCACCTACCACCAAGGAACTGCTAAATCAGGCTGAACCATACCTTCCGCCGAATCTGCCGGGAACGAAGCGCCATCTACCCGCAGACAGCATCGAGAAAATGTGAGACTCCTCCTAGAGACACGGGCTGACGCTAGTATCGACATCCAATATCGCTTGCTCAGGGCGGATGCGATCACCTCGCTTCGTGCGGAGATCAACCTCGTTCTCAAGGATCTTGATTCCGATGACTTCGCCAATACGAAAGGTACGATACATTAGATCCATGGAACTGACAATAGTCGACGACCTTGTGCGAAAAGGTGGAGTCGGTTCACGGGACCAACTGCTGGAGCCGATTCGTTGTACGTGCATAACCAGTATTCACCGCTGATTTGAAGCATGATGCCACTCGTCTCCAACATCGAATTCTCGGCTATTACCCTCGACCACAAGCACGGCCTTGTTGTTCATGTTCGAGCCGACGCTCCTCCTAGTAACGCTCGAAGTGCTCTACCTGCTACACCGAAACGCTTCTGGAAGCAGGGTAAACGCCTCCCGCTCGGGGGACTAGTCGCTCTGGTCACGAAGGAACCGCTTGTGCCTGCGACAGTCAGATCGCGATCTTGACTACATGTGAGTAAATCGTGGGATATTCGGCTCACCCCTACCAAGTCGCTCCGGAATCGAAGTTGGCCTCGCCTTCGTCGATTCAGCAGATGGAGTCCGGGCCGCCGACTTCCTGCGTCATCGGGATGAGTCTCGAGGCGCCATCAAGATTCTCCTTGAGGTCCGGTCCTACACGAAGCTGCCCTTCCTTCAAGCCCTTCAAAATCTAGATCCTTTTCTACTTCCGCTTGCTCGATATGTCAAGCACGGACACCTTACTCAGCGCAAGATTGGCTTACCCGAATATTCGACCGTTCCCGGCTATACTTGGAACCTCAGGGTGCTTCTTAACCCAGTGATTTGGTTGATGAGTGCATCATGGACCCATCGGATCGTATGTCCATCGAATCGGCTCGCGAGGTCCTGCATGCTCACGGAAAGCTGGATCCTAGGTGAGAGACGGAGGACATTACCGAGCTCACGATAACAGTCAAACCGACGCAGTCCTGCATTCTCTCACTCGCGAGATTGCTCTCATCCAAGGCCCACCGGGCACCGGCAAAGTGGGGAAGAACCGTGACAAGTTTCGCTGGCGATCATCAAACTTACACAAGAGTAGAGCTTCTTCGCCTTCTCTTTGCGAACGATGCAGGGAAAGAGTACTGAGGCGTACAGGCTGACCAGTAGCCCCATCATCCTACTAGCATTCACCATTCATGCTCTGGATCATATCCCTCGAGCTGTTCATGACAGCAATGTCACCAAGGACATGCTTGATCTCGGATCACGCAGTAAAGACGAGATTGTCTCACAGTACTCGCTGGAAGTACTGGAGCACGTTCAGATGAAAAGCTCGCTCCATGCTGAAAGTACGACTCATCATCACGATATGAAGGTTCTTGAACAAGTCAGTTTTCGTATCGGGTTTCTATGATTCGATCGCGCTAACGGGCAAATTCAGGGAATGAAACGGGTCTCTAACGCGATCAGGTCTCGTGTTGCTTCCGATAGCAAATGATGGACTACCTCGAGGCTCACTATCCTGAGCTGTGGGTCAGCATCAACGACCCTACGGATATTCCTTCGTCGCTTTATGAGAATGCATCGGAAACGGCTGTATGGTCTACCATCGGCAAATCCGCGGCTGCGACCTCTCTCTGGGCCTTCTGGCGGGCGGCCTTTCACCTCATCTTCACAGCCTCGAACATCAGCGCGTCCAACCAAATTCCGACCCGGTGCAGCTAGCCTGAATCAATTTTATCTTCTGACGGTCCACGATGAGGTCCGAACACCATCTCCTCAGTTGCCGGACGATGAAGACCGCGATATGTGGTCTTTCATGTTCGCAGAACCCGTCACCGAGTTTTGGGAAGACGACGACGACACTTCTGAGGGCAACTCTAGCGTTCTTAGCCTTGACAAGGGACCGATAACACCTGCTTTGGTGATGCCAACCCGCTCGACAGCCGAAGTCATACAGGACAAAGTCGCCTTCCTCGAATATTTCAATCTTCCGACATGCCTGAGATACCCCGAAGCAATCCTCCGCTTGACGCTCTCGTCGTGACTAAGGGCGACGCTTGGTCCTTCTCCGCTTAGGAGAGAGAGCGCGGGTAGCCGAACATGTATCAGCTTCAGCGAAGAGCGACCATTCAGCATGTCATCGCGATCGGAGATCCTCGGCAGCTCCGACCCAATGTCAATTGTTATGGTGCGTTGCCAGTACTGGATATCGCTGAGTGTTGTGGAGCTATCCAAGGATAGCAAATCCGGCGAGAGTCTGTATCGCTTTGGCGTCAGCTTGATGGAACACTTGTCGTCTGGAGGGTTGGTAATGAGTCAGCTGTAGGTCCAACGGCGGATGAGGGCTCAGATCTCGTCACTCATCCGGTATATCCCTCATTGCCTTTCGAAAAGATTTAGCTGATCAACCACAAGGAACACGCTCTACCCGAAGCTAATAGTCACGAGCTGGTCTCCGAGTACCCGAATGTGCGTGGTATGGGAAGTAACGTCTTCTTCCTGTAAGTCTGAGCTTCCAGATGCGTTCTTTGCCCATACTTCCCGGGATCATCGTTTCCAAGAGAGCCGCGACGGGGATGATGGCGCTAGCAAGTCTAGTGAATACGAGGTGAGCTCGAGACCTCCAGGTGAGCAGACTAAATGTATCGGTTGCGATGGCATGTGATCTAGCTTTGTATCTGCTAAAGCAAGGATATTACTCGAAGGAGGGGGACATCGTGATCCTGGTGAGTCCCCTCAACAATGAGAGATTACTGCAATGACAGGCTACTCCAGTGCGCATATCTAGGGTAAGCGCGTCGCGCATCTCTATCGCTTCTTGCTGACAGGCTTCAGGCAATTGATGCGCGTTCGCGAAGCACTTCGAGGCAAGGTCATGGTCCTTCTTGACGAGCGCGATCAACGGAGATCGACAAGATAGGCGACGACAGCGAAGAAGAGTCTTCTAAAGCTAAGAGCGTGGAAGTCGGCCGTCATGCACGTTAGATCGAGCCAAGCCAGCTGACAGCTCCCACATCTTTTAGGAACTCCTGCGGACCGTCGGAAACTTCCAGGGCGAAGAAGCCAAGATGTAAGGGATCCCTTCTTTGATGGAGGCTGATGTCATCAGCGTTATCCTTTCGCTCGTTCGGAATGCTGGTGAGGTTGAAAGCGATGCGACCGGTGCTCATCAACCCATCGGCTTCTTGGCTGAGTCAGTGAGAAGGTCAAGCTGACAAGATAGTCAAATAACCGAACAAATGTCGCCTTGTCTCGCGCTAAACACGGCATGTACATCACGGGAACGCGCCTCAGCTTGCAGCACGCAGCCCGATGTGGGAGACAATTATAGACCATCTCTCGCAAAGCGACTGCATAGGCAAGGGCTGGCCAATCGCATGCGCTTGTCATCCCGGGACGGTTCGCGACAAAGCCTGGAGAGATCCAGCAGCTTTCTCCTGACGGTGAGTGCACAGAGGTAAGAAAGGGGCAAGTTTGGTGCGAAATAGATGGCTGTCACCTGTAATGGTAAGACGAGCTGCTATACATTCGTGCTCACGATTGTAGCGATTTGCAGATGCCTTATGGGCATATTTGCGGTCAAAAGGTGGGTATTGTCGAGATCGAGAGGAAATACTGAGACTGACATCCGATCAGTGCCATCCGGACGATCCCGATCATTTTCTCGTCATAAGTCGCCGTCCTTGTCCACGCCTATTTCAGCCTTGCAGACACGCATGCACGTTGCTCCTTCGGAAGAGTGCGGACCATGTGAGGTGCTTTGCAAGGATATCATGCTTTCATGCGGACATACAGTGGACCTGCCTTGGTGCGTAGGATTTCAGAGGGAAAGGCTGGCCTGACGATCTTCAGTCATGAGATACGTTCTTTTGAATACGTGCGTTGCCAGCAGATGGTCATGAGGTCTTTTGGCACTTGTGAGTTTGGCCACTCAGCTTCATCAAGTGATACTGACTGGCGACAGGTGAGCACAGCGTGATGATCCGATGCGTAAGTTGAACATCTCGCCGTCGTGACGATATCCGCTTGTGCAGTTATAGTCCGAGGATATCAACCTCCAATCCTGTCAACAGCAGTGCAGCTGCCCTCGAGACTGCTGTGGTCGGACCTGCACGGCCATGTGCTCAGGGTGTCAGAGTCTCTATAGCTCGAAAATCGTTCCGATCGCCCCGCGAGGACCCCTCGTAACCCCTGAAGGTGATCTCGCGCCGAAGCCTGATGCGACAATCGCGAAAGTTGATCGAGTGAAGCATAAGCCTCACGGCTGCGACAAACTCCTTCCCATATGCAGGCATCAGTGCTCCGGCAAGTGTGGAGCCGACCACGTTCATCCTCCTTGTGCTGCACCATGTCTTCAGCAGTGTGGCCATAAAACCTGCACGAAGACTTGCCGCAGAAGCATGCAGCCCATGTGAATACTCACTCGACCTTCAGCTTGTCTAACACTGCTTAGTCAGGAGCCTTGTAAGTGGCGTTGCGTCCACCAAAAGTGCTCCCTTCAGTGCTCGATGTTGAGGCTAGAAGAAAGACTGTATGCTGATTCTTAGCCTCGTGATCGGCTGCCTTGCTATGAGCCGTGCCCCAACAAATTCCGTTCCGGTCTTGTTTGCCCATCTGGTAGGTGTTATCGAGAGATGAAGCTGACATGAAGTATGCAGCGAGCCGTGCAATTCCCAGGTTTGCCCCACTCCCGATCAACTCGACATCATCTTTGACTACACTATTATTATGATCCTGCGCCAGGTACTCGAAGAGGATTCCAATCCGAGACAGCTACTCGGTTCATCACACTGAGATGTGGTCAAGTCGTGATTGTCGACAGTCTTGATGGCCTTTGTTGGTCTCAGCGACTTCTACGCGCAGTCTCTTACCAGTCAATGGGTCAGCTTAAAAAGTCCTGATCCTGGCTTCAAGTCTCATCCGACATGTCCGACCTATCGGGGACCTATCACCCCTCCTCGATACAACCGAGCTACGAAACGTGCTCTCATCGATATTCAAGAGCAGCACGCGATCACCAACCTGGCCCTTGATACCTCCAAGTATCGTGATGCGCTTGTTTCCTTCGACTTACAGGCCGCCAGTCAATCCATCCAGGCAGCTCTGCAAAATATCGTACCTACAAAGTCCGTTCGCATGGCAGATCAGATGAAAATGAATGCTGCTCTGGTCCTCTTTCCGGCCGACACCACATGCATCCCGTATGACATGTTTGCAGAGAAGATCGGGACGTCTTCGAGATCCACGGGCCTCTCGTTTTCGCTTTGGTAAAGTGTAGCGGGAAGGCCACTTTGAACTTACAAGCAACTTGCTAGGATCGTCAATGCGTCGCGGCTCCCACATGTCGTGGCGTACGAAGCCGCCATTGCCTCCGCTTTCCGTGGAGAGATGGCCCTTGCTGGCGGCCAATCGTCGAACAGCCGTGATCCTACCGACAGGGCCATGCTTTTGGCGAAGGCGGGTCGGAGCACCATTCCCCCGTGGTGAAGCGCGATTCAAGATCGAGGCACTGCTCGAGACGGTCAAGCTACGACTCCGGCTTGCGCCTTTAGCTGAGGCTTTCGCAACCATTCCTCGGAGGCGTCCGGGCTCTACCGGGTGCGACGGATTAGAAAACACGAATCGATTCGGAGCAGAAGGAAGTCTCAGGCCGCCGTTTCGGTACTCTGGCTTGGTCAATACTGCGAAGCGCCCGACGTGATGCGGGTCTAGCGGCTAATCTCTGCATGCCTGCGGAGGCATGGCGACTTGCATTGGCAACCGAGGTCGTCGTATTGCAACCTCATTTTGCCTTCACTGCCTTTGGCCGGAAGTCTCGAGTCAACACTTTCCTCGAGTCTCACCCTGGAGTTCGCCAAGAGTCGGCTGACATGGCGCTACTGAAGCGAGGTCATGCCGCTAGCAGATTCGCCAGAGCGTTTGCCCAAATTATCGGCAGCACTACTGACAACAAACAGATCGCCGAATGGGCAGAGACGAGTATTCCATCTGCGGCTGATGCCGTCCTAGTTCGTGACCGGTCTGCGCAGCGGTACATTATACTCGACGGTGACCGCGGAGGAGAAAGCCGCTATTGCTGCGATAGTTGCATTTGCGGATTTCGGTCAGTCTTGATCAAACATCGGAGACGAAGATACTGATGCACTCATTAGGTACGGCTGGAAGGTTCTACCAGGTTTGTATTGAATAGGCTTGAAAGCTGAGTGCTGATCTGTTCTCAGTGCCCACAGGGTCATATATTTAGCATCGGAGAGGTATGCACGTCATCTTCTCTCACACTCAACTGAATAACCCGCTCTTCCTTTAGTGTGGTCAAGCGATGGCAACTTTCTTCCATCACCCTCCTGTCCGTAGCTGACGGGTGCTCTAGGCGGAATCGAACCGTCCCGATTGCGGCGCGAGGATCGGCGGTTCTCACCACAATCTTATGGAACGAACACGCGCGACATCGAAATGGACCGACTCGCGAAGGCTGCCGGAGCGGGAGCGAACCCGCACGGAAGGGACTGAAAGATGTGTGAATAGGACTTGGCTGGTGGTGACAGCTTTGCGCTTCGGTTTGTGCTCGGGAAGGTTTCTTGTTCAATACATATCTATCTCTACCTTGAAGGAAGATCTCGCTTACATATCTGATACCAGATCCCGTACTATCTCATGCAGGAAATCTGTTTATACCTTGGTTTATCGATATTACGGAATAGGCAACACCGAAAGGTCTATAAAGATACACACCACGAGCTCGTATCCTTGCAGCTAAAAACTAGCCGCTGCTGAGTGAGTCTTGCTCAATTCGGCCAGGCGAGGCGACGGCAGAGCTATGGAGAAGGTGAACGGGGATCTACCACGGCGATGGCAGTCGATCATCGGAACAGGGTGGTCTTGGGTGAAAACCATCGACGAAAAGATCGAGATGTTAGAGTGCCATATGCGGAGCTGAGAAAGGGACCGTAGTAGGTTCCTCCACAAGGTCGAGGCTAAAGATGACGAAGTGGGACATTCGGAAGAGACAGATCCATCCTGCTATCTTTAGGAGGATCCCGGCCCGGACCAAGCCCGAAACGCGGAACGTCATCGCCGTCCGTTCCGTTCAGCTACAAACAAATAAATGCGATTCTAGCAATCACCACACAGCCAGCGATCCACTTGCTTCCCCTCTCCGGGCCTCAAAGACACCCACAACACCTCCTCTTCTCCGCTCACCTTTGTTTCATGTTTCTCGACAATAAGCCGAAGATATGCCATTCTTACCGACCTCTGAAGCGCCCTTTGGATTCTTGAATCCTTTACACGCTTATGTCCTGAACAACGCTGGACCGATCACGAGCACAAATTGGCCGAGAGTGTTGATACTCCCTCTTGTCCCGGTGACTGTACAATGTTACCTCCTTCAATTTCCGGATACTCAGTTGTATCGGATTGGAATTGGGGCGGTGGGAGTGACGGGTTTGTTACAGACCTGGACACATTATCGGTTTTATGGTATGTGGCTTTCCATCGGTCGTGTAAGCAGCGCGAGCAGAATGGTTTGTCTGATTGGTTGTATAGCACCGGAATATAACGCCTTCAACGCGGGCTTAGGACTCACTTTCCTCCACGTCGCAGGGAAGTATGTTCAGTTCGCCGCAATGGAAGAACCCATGGTCGACCCTTACACAGAGAAAGGACGATCGAGGGTTATGTCCGCGGTGGATTTGGCGATGAATTCGAGAATGCTCGATCTTGGTTCGGTCGGGATCGCTTCAGTCGGTCTACATGGTCAGGCTAGTGTCCCGAACGGTGCGAATGGGCATGTACCGGTAGCTGGGGAGAAGCTGAAACCGGTTCGACGAGTTCGTAATCGGTCAGAAGCGACAGCGAGACATTTCCTACATTTCCTCGTACATTGGACGACGCTCGATACTCTTCTCTGGCTGATGAGTAATCTCGGTCCCACGACAATCGGTAATCCCCGTGGATGTCCTAATGCAATCTACAAATTCGTTAATCTAAACACTTTCGTCGCCTTCCCCAGTCTTTACCCGATCGTGGTCCCGCCTATACTCGTGGAAGGTGTCGTGACACTGGGACTGGCAGTGGGGACCTGGCAAGGGTTCTCGATGGCTTATCATTTCTTTGCGACTTTGGCGGTTGGGAGCGGGTTCTGGGAGACGGAGAGTTGGGAGAGGGACTTGTTTGATCGGCCCTGGAAGGCGGAGAGTATGCTTGATCTATGGGGTCGACGATGGCATCAACTTTTCCGGGTTGGTCTTTCTCTCCCTAACTCCTGACTCGAACTTTCATCGTACAAACTAATGACATGACTTCGCAGCACCATTTCCTCCTAGTCTCTCAATTCCTTCGAATCCCACCACGTTCACCCCTAAACCTCCCTCTGATCTTCTTCCTCTCCGGTGCACTCCACGCTTTGGGAGAATTGCCAATGTCCCCAGTCCCACCTCTTTTCCCACTCGGTTCACTGTTCCTCCTCTCAGGAGTCGGAGCAGCGCTCGAGATAACTTTCCGGAAATTCACTGGACGTAGGGTCAGAGGTTGGGCAGGGAGGGTTTGGATGTATGGTTGGATGTTGATGACTTCGAGGTCGGCTTTGGCTGCTTGGTTGGATGCGGGTGTTGGGGGGTGTTGGTTGACTCCTAGACAGGGGTTGGAGGGTTTGAGACCTGGAGAGTGGGTTGGGAAGGGGATTGTTAGGTGGTTGTTTGGAGTGAGGGGTGGGTGAGGTCGGGTGAAGTTGTGTATCTGTATGCATCTTCTGGGGGTCGGTAAACGGATCTCCACTCGCAAGACATCTTGACCTAGTCTCAACAGAATCTGCCAACAAATTCGTTGCGCAAGGCAAATCTTTTGTCTGTTCGTCGACAAAACCGGAGCCCCCGACTCGACGAAGAAGTTCGTCCAAAAAATCCAACCGACAAGAGGGAAGTATCCTCTTTCACCGTTTGACCTAATTCCTTTCGAAAGCAGACGGACAATAGTCTTCTCCTGGGGGTAATCATGCCACCCAAAAAAACCCCTACCATCAAAACCGACCTCAAACCCATCAAACCCGACAACATCGACGAACCACCCCTCCAAGCGGTCATCCTAGCAGATTCCTATAACCGTCGCTTCGAAGTTCTATGTTCCGATACCCCTCGAGTCTTAATTCCCTTATGTTCCACTCCTTTACTCGCTTGGACGCTGGAGAGTCTTAGTTTGAGTAGGGTTAAGCAGGTTTTCGTGTTTTGTGGGGTGAATGGGGAGAAGGTTAGGGAGTTTGTCGAGTGAGTTGATGGTCTTGCTTTGGGGTTCGAAGGGAGTGTGAGCTGCGGTATCGATGCTCCTTACGGGAAGAAGGGTTGCAGATAAATCCAAGAGGACGAGGTCTGAAAGGCGTAAAACTCAGAAGGACCCCTCCCTTCAGGAATCGCCGTGCTCGGCTAAAGAATGTAGGGGAACGTCTGGTACAGCCTTGGTTTCGGAGGGGAGAATTAAAAAGAATGCTTACGGCTGGAAGCTTTGAGACGGAATGAAAGTTCGAGCTGATACTGGTTCGAAACTTCAGATCCTCACCATATCGACACACCATTGACATACAATGCCTCTCATCCCAGACCGCTCGATCAGCAGGCGACGCTCTCCGCGAGATAGACGCCATGCAAGTACGGCAGAATTACCTGGTATGGCTTCTATACTGACCAAACAGGTGCTCAATCCCGAGAACCCCTTCATTCTCGTACACTCACCTCTGATCTCCAACTTCGACCTTTCAAAGATCGTGGATGCGCATAAGAAGCGAAGAGAGTTCGACAAGAACCTCATCATGACCATGGGTGTCGGTCGAGGCGGACGGTAGGTCGTCGCATTTTGAAGTGATCGCAGTCATACTAATAGGTGTACCTGATTAGGCGACATCCCGAATCCGCTCTCTTCCTCGTCCATCCACCTTCCTCCCGCCTTCTCCACTACTCCTCCCAACCCCTCTCACCCGCTCAACATCGTCTATCTCTTCCTGCTTCCCTCTTCCTTGACCCATACCCAGCCGACATCGACACCTACGAAATGTGGTCCGGAACACCTTCATCCTCCTCATCGACTTGTGGCGGATATCGAGATCTTGGCGTTGATATTTGCGAAGCGGACGTAACGGCTCTCTGTACCGAGAATTTCGATTATCACGATTTGAGACGGCATTTCGTTAACGGGGTCTTGACGAGCGAGTTGTTGGGGAAGAAGATCGCTGTGCATGTCGTCGGATCAGAAGGAGATGAAGGGGAAAGCAATCGAGATAGCCGGTCAGGGGAAGGAGGGAGGTATGTTGAGAGTGTGAGAGATACCAGGACTTTCGGGGAGACTACGTGAGTGAAGCACTCATGGTCGGCGCTGACGTCAGGCGGGATGTGTTAAGAAGATGGGCATTTCCGCTCGTACCGGATTTGAACGAGCCTGGAGGTATCCAATATGAGCTGCGGAGAGGCAACATCTACATCGCTCGGGACAACGTCGTTCTCTCAAGGTATGCCGTATGGTCTAGATCCTGCTGATCTGCAGGACGACGACGCTGATCGGCCCTCTTCTCATCGGTCCACGCTCCGCCCTCGCCCACAACACCTCCGTCCACCAATCTACCCTGGGAGCCGATTGCGCCATCGGTCCCAATACAAACATCTCGCGGTCATACGTCTTCGACGACGTGCGGATAGGAGCGAATTGCGTACTTGAATCCTGCATGATCGGTCAAAGAGTCGAGATTCGAGATGGAGTCAAGATTGGCAGGGGTGCTTTGATCGGGAACGGGGTGAGGCTGGGTAAAGGAGCGGTCGTACCGGAGTTTGCGAGGGTAGGACGAGAGAGGTATCGACCGGATGACCTGGATGAGGATGAGGTTGAGGAGGAAAATGAGGCGGAAACCGGTAAGAAGATTTTGCCATCTGCTGCGCGGCTGACGATCCTATAGCTCGACGGCTAGAAACCTTAGGTGCGGACTCGACGGGATACCTATGGCCGACCGAGGAGGAAGAGCCAGCTTCGGACTCGGACGATGAGGGGGAAGATCCGTTCGAGCACCCACGAAATAAGAAGCTCCTTCAGCTCGGCCGATCGCTTTCAAATCTCTCATCTTCCTCGACATCGCTCTCCACGCTCTCTGCAGCATCTACATCTCCCTCATCTACCCCGCAATCAGTTGCATCTTCTGCTTCCCTCCCTGACATGCCAACTCTGTCGCTCGAAACTGGCCCACCTCCCGCTTTCCACATTGAAGCTTCGGCATCTCTTGCACGAGCGTTCGACGAGAATCATGCTGTCGAGAATGCTTTGCTGGAGCTCCGGACGTTAGTCATGGGTTACAATGCGGGTATCGATCGAGCCAGAGAGGAGGTCACGCATTTCCTCATGTCCAGGATCGAGACGGAACGTCCGGCTGCGAAGGTGTTGGCCTCAGCGACGAAAGTCTGGTCACGCTGGGGAGCCTTAGCAGCGGGACTATCACCAGATCTGACCAATATTGCTTTGGACGTCCAGGTGTGGCCCCTTGATCTGGCTCATGGATGATTGCTCACGGATATAAGGGCTATTGTGTCGAGCACTCGTCCCATGCACCCTTCTTCGGTGTCCTTCTCCGCGGGCTTTACGAATCTGACACAGTCACGGAGGAGGAGTTAGTAGAGTGGAGATCGCTAAGTACGGCGAGAGGTGAGGGGACTAAGGATGAGGAGTTGAAGATGAGATGGTTGGAGGTATATGGGAAGGGGAAGGTTTACGTTGATGTCCTGGAGGAGATGAAGAGTGATGAGGAAGACGAAGAGGGAGATGAAGAAGATGAGGATGAGTAACGAGATGCATCTGCATGGCCGCCTTTACTTTGCGAACAAGCCGTAATAAACGATCCATGCACCATTCGGACGGGATGTGTCCGAGAGGATGGCGCAAGCGACGAAGCGTGTCCAGTACTCTTGAATGGGGGATTTCGCTCTTTCCCACCATCCCTGTCTTCCTTCAAAACATCTACACGAGCTAATCGTATGTCGCAAGGCTACTATCAAGAGACTGGCTATGGTTGTCCTCAGAAGGACAAGGCCAGCAGCTAACGAAACCAGGCGTGATTAAGAATCATTCTGCGCGCCATATAAATGGACCGACGCTCGGGTGATAAGAAGTTCGGTCTATGCTACGGAGAGCGGTCAGTGTCGATCGACAATGGGCAGAACGGAGTATTTGGTAAGGAGTACAGGTATTTCTCGGAGAGATCACTCCAATGATGAGACACGAGGTTCTCTTTAGTGTATTATGGAAGACTCTTTTTCGGGCAGGTGCCATTATCCTGATACGGGTGAAGGAGACCATGCAAAGTCGTCAAGGGAATGAAGGTAGAGAACTCACAGGAAGGTGCGCATGATACAACGTCTCTCCAAAAACTTTGGCTAAAAGCTTGGTGTCGTTGATCCCTTAGGTGTCATTTCCACGCAAGCGGTGCGCGTATCAATTATGAAAATATTCCTCTGGACCCCTCAGGGGATTTTGCGTTAGCGTAGATTTTCGCAGCAAAGACTATAATTCACCAAAGGGCAAATGGACGGACCTCAGCAGTGCAGAAAAATAGGTGACTGCGCTTCTTCACCTCTGAATATATGCTTTCAACCGCAATCGCAACCGCGACATCTCTCTGCGCAACTGATCGGCCAAAAAAACAAACCGGCGCGTGCATTCCCGCTTCCGGCGGGAAGATCCGCCGTACCTGACATCACGGCTGGAAGGCGGTGTCCTGTCGGTTGGTTTGCTGTGCGTGCATGGTGGTACATTAAGAGACCACCACTTATAGACAGAGGGTGGCGTGGAATCAAACTAGCAACTCGTTCTCTCTCATACGCGTTTAATCTTCCTTTGATTAGTTGAGCGGAGCTGCAAATTGGGAGATCCCGCCTCGTGAGTTGCCGAGGTAGTTAGGTGTGGAGTTCGGACTGAATCTTGCCAATCAGTCATCCGTTCGGGGTATCCCAGCCAATCATCACAACCTAATCATTCTCTGTTCCACCTCTCTGTTCCACCCACCAACCACCGCCTAGAAACTTTCTTCACGATGGCTCTTGGCCCGATTCATTGCGGATCCTTCCTCCTTCTCGCCGCGACAGTCCTCCTCGTCATAGCAACCGGTACGTCCTCCCTTCCTCCTTCCGTCAGCGAAACTGACCATAGTGTAGTCTCCGCACCTGTCGTCCACTCTATCTCATTCTTGAACATCCACAACGGCGGTCAAACGACCTCTTTCGGAGTCTTCGGTTACTGTCGCAATATCGGTGTATGTATCCTCGACTCCTTGATCAAGATGATGCTGATGAAAATGTCAGAGCGGGAGTGGAGGCTGCTCCAGCCGGATGCTCGGTTACAATGTCGCCAGTATCTCTGGGGATATCTCTTCGTACAACTACGTCAATACGTCGTTGGAGACGCTGTCGAAAGCCCTCATCCTCCACCCCATCGCGGCGGGTAAGTCACCTGATGATTTGAGGCTTGGGCCAGCTGATCGTTGGATTTTCAGGTATCGCTTTCTTCTCCTTCCTTATCGCCCTCTGCTCGGACCGATTGGGATTCATCTTCGCCGCTCTCATTGCCTCCGTAGCATTGATCGTCTCCCTAGCCGCAATGGTTAGTCCCCTCTTCTTTTCCCTATGCCCCCCTCAATAACCCTCGTTCCAGGTGATCGACTTCGTCCTCTTCGGAATCATCAAACATGAGATTGATAAAAACACGACCTCCAAAGCAACCTACCAAAACGCAATCTGGATGACCCTAGCAGCGACAATCGTCCTCTTCTTCGCGATGTTCATCGTGTTCTTCGAGTGTTGCTGTGGAGCTAGGCGGAGGGAGAGGAGGGACGAGAAGGGGATGTATGCTCAGCATGGGTATGTTGGGAATCAGCCGATGGACGGTGGGGCGGGTTATTCGAGGGGTCGTTGGTGGAGGAGGAATAGGGGGAAGAATGAGTACTAGGGGTAGAGGGGTGGACTTTGTGAAGGGTGGGGAAGGAGGGATACACGTCGTTGGACACGGGCTTGCGTTGATAATTTTGATGTATTCCGTACATGGGTTGGCCGATTTCATGAAGGGAGCCATACCGATCTGCTGATGCGCAGCCATGCAGACGATCACCACTGTCTCCCTTATTGTGGCCTCAGCTCCTCGCCGTCCTCAACTCACCTGGCCGTCATTGTGTGCCTCCAGCCATGGCGCAGATCAGCATCACCGGTTTCGCCAATAGTCTTTTGGTGAAGGAACGATCGGGACGAAAAGCCACACGGCTCAAGCTGTCCATAACAGATCCCTTCATCCAGTGTGTGAATCTCAACCGCCAAAAGCTTCTTCTTTTTTGTCCTCAGCTGCTACGAATGTATCGGACTGACATTCTATCGAACGAAAAGCAAAAGATCGAGAATTTCGAAGCGATTCAGGGTCAACACCACGTGAAACGTGTCTCGACCGAAATCCGAAACGCCTCGGGTGAAAGTTCGAGGAAAAGGGGTTCGGGTCCACGGTTCCGTTGGGGGGGACTGATTTTCTCAGCTCAGCACAGCTTGGTGTGAGCCTGTTCTACGTAGCCTCCATCAAACGACACGGTAACACTGTTCAAAACTTTCCCTGTACACGTGGGAGAGACATAGAGCATCGTGACAGATCGGGAAGGCAGGCCCGACTTTTGGGTTTCTCAGCTTCGAACGGGGCTGGTGATCGACGTGTCCTTTGGTTGGTGAAAGGAGTATTCGGCATTGTGTCCTTTGGGATAAGCGGAGAAATAGAGATGGGTGAGTGTACCGATACTCGTCGATCAAGGTGGTCATGAGTGGCTGATGGATTGAGCAGTCATTGCAGAGAAGCAGCTGGTTGACGCTTGAGCTATCTCGCGTCTAACCCCTGCCTTCAGAATCCAATCCTCTATCCTCAGCCCTGAAGCTGTCCGTTGGTGACGGATTGTTGGGCATGTCCGCTACAACCTTCACATCGGCAGAAGCGACTCGACTTCACCATCTCACATCGCTAATCACCTCCCTCTCATCGACCTCTCCAATCCCAAACTCACCCGGTCCAAGTCGGAAAGTCTACCCAAACGAGGAAACCTTCACCTCCCTCCTACATGCTCGATTCCGCCTCGAGCAGCCTTACACCCGTATAAGCCCGAATGGGACCCCTTTTGTCATCGTCAACCCTCTTCGGTCGCTGGGATGTATAGGCGAGGAGAGTAGGAAGGGGTATCAAGCGGATATTGAGGGGACGGAGAGGGTCGCGGAGAGACAACCGAGCGTCTATGAGCTTGCTGGGAGGGTATGGCTGTTGATGAGCAGGAGGAGGGAGTCGCAGAGTGTAGTATACCAGTGAGCTGAACGACTCCCTTGGTAGATGAGCTAGCGCAGCGCTCGTCTTTCGGTGTGAACAGGAGCTGATACGGTCATTCGTAGCGGCCTCACTGGCTCCGGCAAGTCCACTGCATCACGCCACCTGACGACCCAGATACTTCACCTTGCCTCGCATACCAAAGCTCAACGCCGTCTCTCCGACCAGATCACATACCTCCTCACACTCCTCGAATCGTTCGGTAACTCCAAAACACCCATCAACCCCTCAGCATCCCAGCACGGACGGTATCTTGAGCTACATTTTTCCTCAGACGGCCGGATAGCGGGGGCGAAGGTTCTGCCTTTCGGGTTGCACAAGTCTCGGCTGGGACGCCTGAAGCACGACGAACGATCCTTCCACGTCTTCTACCAATTGCTAGCTGGAGCGAGTCCGGAAGAGAGGGATGCTCTCAACCTCGAGGAACCGTCAAGCTATGCAATTCTCTCCTCTAGTAACTGCTACCGCCTACCTGGTGGTCCATTCTCCGATGATTCGAGCCAACTTGGCGAATTACGTGCTGCGTTCGCTTCACTAGGGTTCAAGGCGAAACATGTCCGCTCCATCTTCACGCTCCTTACGGCCATCCTCCTTCTTTCAAACCTCACCTTCACCGACAACCAGGGCTCTGGATCGCTAGGGATGACGTCGATGGACGAGCGAGCACGGGTAGCCGATCGACAAGTTCTGGTGGAGGTTTCTGCCCATTTAGGTGTCGCTCCCGATGATCTTGAGGCGGTATTGGTGAACCGGACGAAATGGGTGAGAAGAGATCTGTGCTCGATGTTCCTCGACGCGCAAGGAGCGAGTGATCAGCGAGATTCGCTTATGCGGGATCTATACGCCATCCTTTTCACCTTTGTCGTCGAGATGGCCAATAAGCGACTCGCACCGCCCAACGACGCTGCTCCCGAACTACAGATCATTCAGCTCGACCTTCCGGGATATCAAAGTCGGACGATGACCTCCGAAGTCGGCTCTCGACCTGGAATTGTCATGCCGCTTGCTCCACTGATCAACGCGAGTGGGCAAAACGGTTTTGACGAGTTCTCGGCCAACTTTACGAACGAGATGGTGCATTCATACCTCTTTCGACGAGCCTTTGAGGATGAGATTGGGCATGACGCGGCGATGATAGAAGACGGGTTGAGGCTGCAGGCTGTAGCGACCATGGGCAATGCTGGTTGTATCGACCTTTTCCGAGGAGGACTACTGGGAACATCACGGCTAAATGGGACGCCTGGAGGGATGGTCGGACTACTTGCTCGGGCTAGCGAAGAACTCAAGGGAGAAGAGCGGGACGAGGAGAAAGCGGAGAAACTGCTTGACCAGCTCACCAACTCCTTCGGTCGACATACCTCCTTCATCGTCAACCCTGGCGTAGGTCTTGGTCCGCTCCCAGCCGAACGACATATGTTTGCGATCAATCATTATTCCGGTCAATGCGCATACGATTCAACGGACTTTGTCGATCGGAACGCGGATGTCCTCGATAAACAGCTTGTCGGCCTGCTTCGAACGTCTTCTGATGGGTTCATTGCGAAGCTAGTGTCCGGTCCGGGTCTTGCAACAGAGGGTCACCCGCTTGATGAGAATATCACGGTCGAGGCTCAGGTGTCGACATCACCTCTTCGTACGCCAACCTCGATCACCAATCCCTTGGTCCGCATACAGTCGTCTACTGAGGAGAGTCCTGACTGGCCCATTGACAACACGGTCCCGCAACCGGTAGCTACTCAACTCAACGCATGTCTGTCCACCATGCTTATGAAACTCGATCAAACCCGTCTATGGATGGTTACATGCGTCCGCCCAAATGATTCAGGACATCCCAACTCCTTTGATAAGCGACGGGTGAGAGCACAAGTCCGCTCGCTACTTCTGCCGGATCTGGTCAATCGGAAACAAGTCGACTACATCGCCGACTATGGCCTGGAAGAATTCTGTATCCGTCAGGGATTGAGGACGGAAGAGTCTGCTGAGGCGGTACGAGCTTTCGCCGAATCCAAAGGATGGGTGAGAGGACCGGACTATATGATCGGGCAACAGCGAGTGTGGATGGGTTGGGACGCTTGGAAGGAGCAGGAGGATCTGCTTCGATCTTCCGAGGCAAGGCAGGGGAGTGAGGAGACATTAGCTGGATCGGACGAGATGGACCTAAAACCGTCGCAATCGGATCGATATAGCGGGTTGGTAGTTAGTCGGCCCGAAATTGGTGAAAGCAGCGAGGATCTCCTTCGAGACAAAGCGAACGACGGCGAGTTGTATCCGCCAACTGCTCCTGGAGATGGGTATCTGGGCTACCGCGACAGTCCGGACATCACTGCCAGCTCAATATGGTCCGGTTACGCCAAGAATGAAAAATTCGCACCGACCTACGGTGATGGTGGTCTTACCAAAGAAATGGATGATGGCGGGATGATCGTCAAAGAGAAGAAACACCATGCAACCGAGGTGATCGCCACTACATCGGCTCGAAGATGGTGGTTACGCCTTACTTGGGGTTTGACCTGGTGGATGCCTAGCTTCTGCTTGCGGCGGGTTGGTAAGATGAATCGAGCGGACATCAGGATGGCTTGGCGGGAGAAGTTGGCGATCTTCATCATGATCTCCTTGATGTGTGCTCTGGTGCTGTTTTACATCATCGTGTTCGGCAAGCTTCTTTGTCCGGATAGTGCGAAGGCTTGGAACCCGACGGAGTTGGCGGAACATGCTGGGACGAATGACTACTTTGCGGCCATAGCGGGAAAAGTGTACGATGTAAGCGAGTCTCTGCGTCCATTGCCAATGAGACCTAATGATGAGCAGTTCACAAACTTCTACAAAGGCCAACATAGCGATATCGCAGCATATCCGACGACGTCAGACGTGATGCTCGCATTCGCTGGACAAGATCTTACCGACTACTTCCCTCTGCCTTTGACTGTCTCTTGTCCTGGATTGGTCACGTCCGCCCAGCTATCCCTTATGCGAGCGAACTTCACTCCGATCGTCGACTACGCTATCCATACGTCCGGTCCGCTCCAGACAACAAATGGGACCAAGCTTGACGATATCAACTGGTACGACAATACCCTTCTTCCAGGTATAGTGCAGTACTACAAGGGGAGCTACGTGTATTCCAAGTCGGAAGTCACAGCCCAGGCAGATTCTGACTCGAGGTGAGTGCTTCCTGTGCGGGTGTCACTGATGAGTAGGCAGTGGGCGGTATACAAGTCCAAGGTATACGACCTAAGTGACTACATCTACACCGTCAAGTTCTTCTCCACATCGAGTGGAACCGACTTGCCAAACTATTCCTTCCTCGACTCGGATCTCTCCGCGCTCTTCAGTACACAATCAGGTCAAGATATAACGAAAGCCATGAACAAGGTCTTTGCGGGCATGTCGAGCGAGAACGTAACGAGCCAATTGAATTGCCTGAACAATGCTTTCTTCGTTGGAGAGTTGGACTTCCGGGACTCGGCAAGGTGTTTGGTGCAGAATTACCTGTTACTTGCTTTCTCGATCATCCTCATCACGACTATCGCTTCGAAGTGTATGTTCCGCTCATCTGCTATGGACTGGTTCCAAGTAATAACCTTTCATAGTTCTGGCTGCACTCCAGCTCGGATCAAAACGGCAACCGGAACTTCTCGACAAATTCGTCATCTGCCAAGTACCCTGCTATACCGAGGGCGAAGAATCCTTGAAGAAGACGATCGATTCCCTAGCCGTACTCAAGTATGACGACAAACGGAAACTCATCTTCATCATCTGTGATGGGAACCATCGGTTCGGGAAACAATCGATCCACGCCCAGGATCGTGCTTGATATCGTTGGGGTGGATCCGAAACTGGACCCGGAGCCGTTGTTGTTCAAGAGTATTGGAGAGGGGAGCAAGCAGGTGAATTATGCGAAGGTCTATTCGGGGTTGTATGAGTTTGAGGGTCATGTCGTGCCGTGAGTCGCCATTCCCGCTGATTTTTTCGCCAAGTCCCTGCGGATACTGGTTCTTGGATATGATCTGACAGTGAGTAGTTATGTTGTCGTGGTCAAGGTCGGGAAGCCTACCGAGACCTCCAAGCCGGGCAACAGAGGCAAGCGAGACTCGCAGGTCTTACTGCTGCAGTACCTTAACCGGGTACACTTCGATGCACCGATGTCACCGCTCGAGCTGGAGATCTACCATCAGATGCGGAATGTCATCGGAATCGATCCGACTTTTTACGAATATATTTTCCAGGTGGACGCGGATACGGTCGGTCGAGCTTGGGAGGTTAAGCATACTAATCGAACTTCAGACTGTGACGCCCGACTCGCTCAATCGCCTCATCGCTTGTACCGCCGATGATCAGCGGATCATCGGGATCTGTGGAGAGACGAAGCTGGCCAATGAGAACGAGTCTCTGACAACGATGATCCAGGTGAGCTACGTAAGAAGCGATCTGGAACCTGAATTGATAAGGGTACCAGGTTTACGAGTACTACATCTCCCACCACCTTACGAAAGCCTTCGAGTCCCTCTTCGGGTCCGTCACCTGTCTTCCCGGATGTTTCTCCGTCTATCGAATCCGTACCGCCGACAAAGGTCGACCCGTTATCATCTCGTCACTCGTCATCGACGAATACGCCGAACCCAACGTCGATACTCTGCACAAGAAGAACCTCTTCTCCCTGGGCGAAGATCGATACCTTACCACGCTGATGATGAAGCATTTCCCGACATTCAAGATGAAGTTCACACCCGATGCTATCGCTCATACCGTCGCGCCTAGTCGGTGGAATGTTCTGCTCAGTCAGAGGAGGAGATGGATTAACTCGACAGTGCATAATCTTGTGGAACTGTTGTTCTTGCCGGAGATGTGCGGGTTTTGTTTCTTCTCGATGAGGTTTATCGTTTTCGTGGATTTACTCGGAACTATCGTAAGTCAGCATCTCTGTGCCGAGCAGGACTAACACAGTCGGATTCCAGATCCTGCCAGCGACCTGTGTCTACGTGCGTCTAGCGTCGACAGAATAAATTTCGTGCTGACGCGCAATTCTCAGCTCGTTTACCTCGTTGTTGTAGTCTCCACTGGGAAGGCCGCTGTTCCAGTCATCTCCCTCGCCATGATTGGAGCTGTATACGGTCTTCAGGTGTGTAGAATAACCACCGTCAGAGCGAAATTGGCTTATCTGCACCAGGCCTTGATCTTCATCCTTAAGCGGGAGTTCATGCTAGTCGGCTGGATGGTCGTATACATCCTAGCGTGAGCTTAAGCTGCTGGTATGTGACCTGGCTCACCCGATCTAGCTTCCCGGTGTACTCGATCTTTCTGCCAATATACTCGTTCTGGTCGATGGACGACTTCAGCTGGGGTAATACGCGGTAGGTTTAATCGCCGATGAGAGAGGTAGATGAGTACTTATGGGCATGCAGCAAAGTCGTCGGTGAAGGAAATCAAAAGACCGTAGTATACGAGGACGATGAGCCTTTCATTGACTCGATGATACCGTACAAGAGCTTCAAGGGTGAGGCTGCACCCCCAGAGACTGCTACGACACTAATGAACGACTTTAGAGTACGAAGCCAACGCATGGGAGACAACATCGCTCCATTCCGAAAAATCCAGAATTACTTTTCAGACCTCAAACACCCGCACTGCCCGAGAGCTAGGCCAACCGCGATATCCTGGCAGCCGCGCAACAAGTGTACACTCCTCCGTCGACCTTCCGCCTGGTGCAGATTACTGGCGGGACTCTTCACCTTTGGGCATGAACCACTCATCTCGCAACCTTCGAGCAATGGGCTCAAACCCGTCATTACGGCCTTCGAACTCAAACCTGTATCTTAATGGTCTTGGAGCGCCACATAGCAGAGTCCAGTCCATGGCGGGGATGAGCATGTGGGGTACGGGCAGCAATTACGATCCAGGCCAAGCCTTCATCCCGCCAAAGATGCCAAGTCCTGGTAATCCTTTCGACTCGCCCATGTCGGAGCACGCGTCACTAAGACCACCCACTTTCTGTTCGCCTTACCCACAGCCGGGCCTGCTGGGTATGGGTGCACCAAGAAATACGGTCATGTCGGCCCTTGGAGGATATGGGAATGTGGGCGTCCAGAATCGGATGTCGACATATTCGCTCGCGACTACGGCAAACCCGCTCGGAAACGCGGCGCCCCCTGCACCAAGCGAGAACTCAAATCCGAGCGACGAGGAAGTCACTGGCATTCTTCGGCGATACTTGACCTCGCAAGATCTGATGAGCGTGTGAGTGATCCACCTTTCAATATGCTGTCATCGCTTCGCTGATGACCCTGACTCGGGCAGAACAAAACGACAAACGCGCGAAGCTATCTTCAGCCTCTTTCCCCATGCCAATCTCCAGTCGAGATCAGCATGGATCAACGAGAATATAGATAGAATACTTTCCGAACCTTGATCATTCCCTTCCATAGCTGTCACTGCATTGATCCCAAATTCATCTGCATCTTTCCTTCTGAGCATCACGCATTATGGACTCTGACGCACACTCGATACGAAAGTCATTCTTACGCTCTTACGTTCATGATGCATATGATATCTAGCATAGTAACACTGTCTCGCTGTCTGTATCGGATCCCCAAACCGAGATACTTCACCGTAGACGAAGCATATAAGATGAGCATAGATGCTAGAATAATGTATATCCGTCGCTGATGCTCTGTTACTGTATATACATGGTCGATTTCTCTTTCCCTTAAGATAACATGGTATTCAGTGCTGGGTCATAGGTGCTAAGTCGCTACATATCGATATCTCCGAGTGCTCCGAGTGCTCCATCCTCCTGCAACAGGAGCAGGAACTGCAGCAGATCAGCGATGATCGCTCGCAAAAGACTCACAGCTGCTTGCTGTTGTCCAAAATCCTCCGTTGTCGCTACTCCCCGAACGCAAGGCATACGATCGAGGTCCAGAATGACTGACGCTTTGTTCCTGCGAACCGCTGGCTTGTCGCCTATAGTTGACTTCTTTCCGAAGATATGCTTGATGCATTTGCTGGTCTTCAGCTCAGGGACGCTTGCCAGACTCACTCCTCAGCAAGACCGTAAAGGTCGAGAAGGTGGTTCTTCGTCAGAAGCGCTAGGCCGACGACAATACTCGCATGTATGACGAGATCTGCTTTCATCCCGTCGCCATCCTGTGGCTTCAGCTTCAATACGATTCTGTCACTCACCTCGCCGATATTGATGAGAACGTTGCTAATGGGATCTGTAGGTTGACCTTCGAGCTTCGCTATCTCGAGGATACTGGCGAGTTGTGAGCAGGTCGAGACGATTGAGCTCAGTTGCTGGATAACCGTCATGGCTTCCTCATGCAGCTTGTATTCGAGTGTCGCCAGGTTATCGGCAATGTAAAGCACAAGACCGACGTCAGGCTACGGTGCTCAGTGGCTGGAAGCATTTGTCTATGGTACCCACTATGACGGTACCAGACAGATCATAATCGAACACTCGACCGAAAGCGCGCAAGAAGTCATGTCGCCAAGCTCTCTTCTCGCTGATCATGGCATACCATCCTGCAAGAAGAGCTGCACCATCACGGTGGCCTGCCGTCAGCGGTGTTTGACGACAATAGATATACCTGACACCTCGGAAGTAATGGTCCGTTGATACTCGTACGAGTCTCTTGCGAAATCGAGAAACCGGACATTTATGAGCGTCGAATGCTTCTCATGCAGGAGGTGATGCAGCTGAAGAGCTCGATCCACTATCGATGGGTCCTCACACGTCTCAAGAGCGATGATGACCGGCAGACACTGATATCAGCATTGGAAACGGGGTTGAAGGCTTACCTGAAGGGGATGAGTTAGACCCTGGTTAACCATAAAAGACAAAATGTCTAGAGCGGCATTCTGTGTGGCAGTGTGCTGCGATTTGGCTCCACTAAGGATGTGATCGACGTTACGCTGGACGACAGCGGTGGAAACGCTGATGCATCAGCAACGACAGCTACAATTTGCGCTCACCCAGATTCGGACAGATCCGCTGTGCTACCGATGAGAGCTTGCATGTCTCGCTTGCGTAGGGCTACAATCAGCATTTTTGGCGTTTAGAACTCACTGCCAGATGCCTTCCTCTCCACCTCTGATACCATGAAATCGTGGATCACCCCCAATACTCGAGAGCGGCTCTCCATGTCATGAGACTCGAAGACTCGCTTGAGCCATGCTGACGTCTCATCCCGCAGAATGAGTGCAGGGTACGAGCGAAACAGACAGCCTAAGATCAGCGCGCTTTCGAAGGTAGAAACATACCGAGACAGAGCGTAGGAGCCATCTGGGACATTAAGGAGGTTGTGAAACCCAGAAATACGTCGAAAAGGTAGTCCGAGATCGGTTGCTGCGAGTCAGCAGATACCTATATTGCGGACGTACGCTAGAGATCTTGCTCAACTCCTGTTTGACGCCTTCAACGAGATCAGCTTTCATCGATCTCGCCGTATACCTCGCATTTCGGTACGAGGCGACGAATCTTGGGACCTTGATCCAACTGTGAAGACATCACTCACTTGCGTCCTCCTCAGCGACCACATCAAGGTCGCAGTGCTCGACAATCAGCGCGGTGATATACATAGTCATTCCCGCTTGTATCTCATTCATACTCGCACGCTTTGTACGTAGATTCGCTGATCATCAGCTTGATAGGAGTCGGATGACTCACCATCACACGCTTGGAGCAGCGTGAGGACGGGCGCATAATCTTTTGTGAGATGATTTATGACCGCACAATAGCAAGCGACCAGCTCCGGAACATTCTTGTAGCCACCGCTCACTCTGCTTATCATTGGCCTGATCTTGACTTGCAGATCGTTTGCGAAAGTCGAAGCTGCTCGAGGCATCTTGGGAATGGCGAGTCGGAGCATTCGTAGTAGAAGTTCGTTCGATGCATATTGATCGGCCTGATGATCAGCAAGGCATGTAAGTGAGGACTCACGGTAGTGGCCGGATGCAGGTAGGAGAGTAGGAGAGCAGCTTTGTTTGTGTCAATGAGACCCGGCTGTTTGGCGCAAAGGAGGGAGATCGTCCGGATATGGCTGAGAGAGTCCTACATATCAGTTTTGTGATTCGACCTCAGACTAACGAAATCGGCCAGCTCAGTCCCATCAGTCAGCCGGCCCATCAAAGCTTCGACTGTCTCGGCAGACCTATCAGGCCGGTCGGTAGCGGTACATTGGGCGTCAACCTGTCTGTTAGCGATGAGAACTCAGGCATGCTCTCACCCCTTGTAAAGCATATTCGAGGGCAGCATTGCTTCCTTTGTATTCCCCAATCAAATCCACGAGTAAGGCAGCGGGGTTTGACGCTAAGCGCTGAGTCGCATCGAGCGGATAAAGCATATCTGTCAGGGATTTAATCGCTAGTTCCTGCTCAGTCCATCAGTCAGAGCTTTGCAACATAGGTAGGTTTGACCAAGAACTTGCCTTGACATTGTCATCCTGGTCGCCAACAAGTATGATCATCTTGCAGCAGATATCGACCCTCATCTGGTCCGTGGCAGTGGTTGCAAAAACTCCGCGAAGGAGCTTGATCACTCGCTTTCGTACCCCCAAGCCCGAGTCCTACAAATCAGCTAGGCTTCATAGACGGGACTCACATTCACACGCAAGGCGATTTGCGGGTAGTAATCCGCGGCCAGACTTGGTTCCTGTCCGACGTACTTCCCCACTAGCTCGACAGCCGCATCCCGAACGGCGGGCGAGCTATCGGAAAGTCGGTCCTCAATACCTTGGCGAACTGTAGGCTGGAGGTCAGCATGGACCACATTTGACGGCTTACCAGACCAAGTAGTTCTGGATCAACTGTAACGATACTTCCTAACCCACGAAGGGCTTTCGAGCGAAGTGCGACGTTAGGCGTATCCATTACTGAGATGAGGGCGTGAAGGATAGGATCGAAGGCCGCCTGAAGAGTCCGCCCTCGAGAGACCGCGATGGAAGCCTGAGCAGCGGCCGCACCTTGTTTGGGATCGCTTGACCGATCGGCGTTATTCGTTCTCCTATGACATATCACGTACCTGATCTCGAATAGGCCATCATCACCCATCCATAATCTCTGCAACGCCGAGCGGATTTGCTGAGACACAGTCTGCAAGTTTTGTCGGTTGTTTTGGGCGTCTTCGTCCTTCTCGACAGCTAATTTTTCGATTACGGAAGTAACCTTCTTGATCGCGCCTTGCAATTCTTGCGCCCAGATGACCGAGTCCATATCCATAGCGCACTATCAGTCAGCGAGCAGTTACGGACAAAGACGTACGGCGAACATTCCGTCATCTCTCGCAGCAGCAGAAAGGGACGTTTTGACTGTGGAATGGCTTTTGATGAGTTCGCTCGCTCCGGCTACGTCTGCTGCCGAGATGACCTCCTCATTAGCTTAATCACTATAAGCAGTTCTTACCTCATCGATAGAGGGAACCGCCCCTTTCTTGTGCATCTCCAGGTGGAACGACCGCAATTGAGCAGCAATGTCGCCAAGGTAATCAAGAGCCGTGCTTCGTGCAGCTGTTGCTTCGGCACTAGTCTTCAAATCTTCTAGAGGCGATATCTCACTTCTCAGCTGCATCAAGCGATCCAAACATACCATCAACCTGGACAGTACATTTACGTAGAGCGAAGCAGCAGGCCATTCCGGTCGGTATAGCACCGCCAGCAGATCGGTAACGAAAGTATCGAGGATGGACTTGTAATCGGCATCGTGAGATGTCTTGTTCGCTTTCGTCGTTCCGGATCTGAAGAGGTCAGATAGCTTCCAAATGAAGCTCACTTTTGGACTAGATAGCCCGCCACGACTCTTGCGGACTTGATGGCCGACTCAGCGATCTCCGCACAGATGCGAGCCTCCTCCTCCATCGTATCCAGTCGCTTCGACTCTGGTGTGGACAGCTCCATTACTATGATAGACGACCGAAGCTTACGGACCCTTGCAGTAACGCCGTATGCAGATGCTTGTATGAGCTGTAAAAGGAGAGCGCTGACAGTGTGAATCGAGCTGCCATTGGCGAGGCTGCAAACGACTTTCAGCAGGATATCAATCTGAATATGTCGGCGCACTGGAAACGGGTCTGGACATTGTTTTGATCGGACACCTTGACGAGCGAACTAAGGATTTCCTCGATGATCCACTCCCGTTGGTTTTCGTATCTGGCGAAGATCTATACTGACTATCAGCTCCCGTCATCGAGATGATGAAGGGCTCACGCCGCGTAAACATCCCAAAGACTCCATCCTCAGGCTCTTCAGCACGGCTAGCCCTGCCTCTCTCCCTGACGCATTATCCTTCCCTTTGACCTTCTTTCGCAATGGCTCGTTTACGAAGAGCGGAGCAATAACGAGATAGACCGATTGGATGACCAAGGTATCCGAAAAAGCGATTTCAGGCTTGCTGATGAGCGATGCCAGTCTCGGCAAAGCGGAGCAGGATGTCTGGGCGATCGCAGAAAGAGTAGGGTGGTTGAATGATGCGGAGAGCCCCTTGCCCGTCTTGCTTTTCCGGGAGGAAGCATTCTCGCCGTCGAGAATATGAGCCAGGAAGCTGGGTCCATTCTCTGCGCAAAGACGTCAGTCACGACCCAAGACACCCGGGCGTCCCGTGCGCATTGCTAAGCGGGACAAGTAAAACTGACTTTCGCCTGCTAGACCTTCGATGACAGGAAATATCACTTTGCTCATCTGATCTTTGACCATTGTGACGCAAGTAGACAACAAGTCCTCGGATAAGAGCTATCCCAGTCGTTGACATACGAGGCAATGATGGACACGAGGCTTACCTGCTTCGTGAGTCCCTCACTGTCCAGCAGAACGAGACAGCCTTCCGCTGCCTGTCCACCGTGATACACATTCGACAAATTTCCCTCGCAAATCTGCAAAGCGACTTCGTCGAGAGTGGTATCGCCTAAGTCAGGCGTGCCCTCCTCGTCCTTTGACCCTTGCGGATCGGGCGGAGAGTTTGACTTTTTCCCACCCTTCTTCCTCCCTTTGCCAATGGCAGGCTTCTTCTCCACCTTTCCAGCCACCGACGCCTGCCGGTCCTCGGGGAATACCACAACTCCTTGTGCATGCTTCATACTCCTCTCCAACAGCCTGAGAACCCGTCCCACGGTGTCGGCATCCCATTCCGCGCCATCGGCAGTGCTTGAGCGCCTCTTGCTACTCTGCACTCGTGAGACGTAGCGAGTGATCTTGTCGATCGCTGTGGACGATAGGAGAGGGTGATCGTCATGTGTTGACATCCCGGAGAAGTACTTGCTGGCTCGAACAGCCTCAGGTGTCGGATTTGCAGGAAACGAATCAGACTCCTCGAAGATGTCTTCGAGATAGCTTTGCAGCTTCTGATAGTGGGCTACGAGAAGATCAGAAAGCGATCGAACGTGGAAGAGGCTGCTCACTTCGAACATCCCGTTCACCTGTTCTCCCACTGCCTTTCGGAATCATCGTCTTCCCATTAGCACCCGGACTCGGACTTCGGTAAGATCTTGGCTCCATCTGCCAATCACCATCTCCGTCTGGCACTTCACCGTCTCCCCAGTCCAGGTCGTCCTCCTCGGATTCATCGTCAGGCGGCGACCTGGAAGGTCCAGCACCTTTTGCTCTGATGGGTATCTCGACCTCGACAAGTAGGCGTTCAGTTGGGGATGTGGGATGTAACTTTAAGCCGAGAGATGTATGGCTGGAACTAGGGAAACCATTTCGCTTCGGTTTTGGGATCTTACTGCTTGACGCTTGGAGAGCTGGAGAGACTTGGCCCTTTGCGCTTGGTCTGTGCCTTTTAGTGGGAGATGGACCAGGAAGTGCAAGCGGGTCTGGTGATTCGCCCGGGATGAGGACCGTCTTCGTCATCTTCCGGTTGATAGTCGGGGTTGTTGAGGATTGCCGCAGCTCCTGCTGATTGACATCGTTAGGAGTGGCTGATCGTGCCCTTGAAGCAAGGGTACTTTCGACGAAGTCGGAGAAGTAGTCGTTGGCGCTGACCGAAGCCGTCGGTGAAGGAGCGGTATTGATGGAGGAAGGGGTGGGCGGATCTCGGAAGGTTGATGGGGAAGGCATGTAGGACGGGAGGAAAGTATAGGGCAGGGGCGGAGGGGCATAAGAACGTTGAAAATGGGTGAAGGTGGAGCTGTCGGTATACTGAGTGGTTGAGCACCTTTTGGGCGGAAGATTATGTCAGCCCGTAAAGCAATGGGGACCAGGAAGTTTGACGAAGCTCACGAGTTCGCATACCCAGGTCCAGCATTGCGCAGTAACTCTCTCACTTGTGCCTCGCTGGCATGTCTTGCTATCCAGTCTTCAGGGCTACGAGGGTCGTCGATGCGGTTGAATCTCTCGGCCAGATGAGGATATAGGTCTGCAGAATCGGAGGGCGAAGGGTATGTAACGGTATGAGGAGCTATATGTTGTGCGACTACGTTGGGAAGCCACATTCACACCATAAGACATATTCCAGACCATGAAATCAGAACTCACCTCTGGCAGTAGGCGTATATATGACGGGCGGAAAGACGCTGAATAATGAAGCGGGATCATCATATGCGTTCCCCTCCGCAGATGGAACTCGGCGAGGGTCACCGTCGGACGGCTGCGACGGCTCCGAGCTCGCCGGGTGAGACATGACGCTGCACTACAGGATTCTCACGAGGAGGAGCTAGGGAGGGGAGGAGTAGAGGGTCGCGCATGAATTTCCCGAAGGATGAACATAAATCATTGACTTTCAGGACCGATCACGTGATCTTAACGGTAAGGTCCGGTCAACTAGAATATCCGAGTCTTCTCCGGCCTTCAAAACCTTTCTCATACCCCATAATCCACTGGGATTCGGTAACGATGCCTCTGTACAAGATGACGGAGAAGCGACTCACAAAGAAGGCGAAAGAGGATGAAGAGGGTGTGACGGAGCTCAAAGCTACTATAGGGCTGGCAAGTGGGAGTAGTAGTGGGAGTGGTTCTGGGAGTGATAGTGAGGGGTCGAGCAGTTCGGATGGGGATAAGGACGAGGACGATGAAGAAGGTCAGATGGATAGCGAGGATGGTAAGTATTCACTCTGACCCATGCTCAAAGCTGATCAGGCGGGAAAGATTCTTCTTCCGATAAGGAGGATGAGCCAGAAGAGACCGCGAAAGGTAAATCATGACCTTCCAGCCCAGCTATCGAAAACGGACTGATGAAGGTGGTTGCAGTCGGGGATAAGCGGAAACGTTCAGCGACCGCCGAGGATGTCGCAGAGGACGAGCTGCGTAAGTCTTCCTATTAAGATTCTCCTTGACATTCGCTCATACATTCTTCAGCATCCCACATTACCAACGAAACAGCCCTTGAAACCCCCATCTACCCTCTTCCACCTACACCAGGCGGATATCTCCACAAGGCCTGCGTCCTATGTCCAGGTAAGAAGATAAAGACGGACGTGATGGTTGAGAAGCATCTCGCCAGCGGGGTGAGCTTGTTCACCTCCGCGTGACTATGGATAGGAGCTGATAGAGACAGTCTCATCTCCGAGCGAGTAAGCGGTGGGTAGCGAGGATGAAGGTTGCGCGGAAGAAGCCTTTACCGTCAGAAGATCCGAGGGAGGTCGTCAAAGAGATCTTACAGCAGGTCGAGGACCAGCGAAACGCTCAACTCCGTGTCCGTGCTCGAGCCGTATGTCATCTTTCCCTTGTTCGACTTCGACTCGCTGATCCCGCTCCAGAGGAAAGCCAAGAGACTCCCAGCCGACCATCCAGGCTACGCACCCATCGACCCTCAAGTCGTCGCCGCTAAAACCCGTCGTCGCGGAGAGAAGTTCGCTCGACGAGCGAAGAAGAAAGGTGAGAAAGCAGCCAAGAAAGCCCGACTACTCGCAGCTCTTCCTCCAGGCTACTTTGAGGAGAAACGAGCAGCGAGAGAGGAGAAGAGACGGCAGAGGCACGAGAAGACTGCTGATATGAGGGCGAAGGGGATTGAGCGGGAAGGGAAAGGGAGGAGTCCGAGGAATGTGAGGAAGGAGAAGAAGGCGATGAAGCTTCTTAAGGAGGCGGGGAAATTCGGAACGGGGGCTAATACGGCTGAGGTTGGGATGAATAGGATGGCGAAGAGGATGATGGGTGGGCAGGGGATGGGCGACGGCTATCAAGGGAGAGGGCGGACGCAAAGAGCTTGAGCCATGTAGGTGTTTGACGACATTTTGCAACGCGCATTTCTTCCTCACCAGCTCATTGAGTCAGCAAACTCGAAGAGGTGAAGGACCGCTCTTGGATAGCTTGGTGGCCAGGTCGGGGAATTCAACATCGTTGCATCCTCTTCTCGTGATTGGGCACTACTCCTACCCAGCGCATGCAGCTTACATCCCTTCGCCTTCTCTGTCGATGCTGGGCTCAGGCTCCTAGTAGTTCACACTCTTCAAGTAGTCCGCGAGCTTCGTGACGACGATGTTCGCATCTCCAGCTTGAGTCGGCGCATTGTACTACATCATGGTTCATGTCAGCAGTATTTGGACAAAGACGCACCACACAACGGTGGTGGTCTCGGGAATACATGCTGACCTCTGCAACGAGAATCGCCTGCACAGTAGGGATGATGAAGACTCCTCGCTCCTATATCCCATGATCGTCAGCTCATTCCAGCTCCCTCGTTCCAACTCAAGACGAGTCGGACGTATGCACCTAAAAGAAGAGCAGACTGACCCCTTTTCGACCAATAGCCTCATCGGGATCCGCCTTGATCGTCATGAACTTGAATCCAGAAAGTGTGATCCCCTTCCCTACATCACCCAACCTCGTCAGGCCGATGGTCCTCATTAATCAACAAGAGGGGATGAAGGGACGTACCCCTAGCTGAATCGGGATCCTTGAAAACAGTCTTCACCACGAAATCTTGTTCTGCCTGGCTCAGCTATACCTAATTTAGCTCGACTCTGGAGTCCGGGAAGCAAATAGAGATCCGGTGCAGCGAGTGAGAGAAAGTTTCGCTCACGTTGTAGCCCTTGCTAGCGGCCCAAACACCTCCTTGCTTGCCTAGGATGGCAGCTTTGGAGACCTTGCCGGTACTGACGAGTTGGTCGTCGACGTAGGCTGTGGACTCGAAGTGAGGAAACAGCGCGACAAGAGGGCGAGGACGGACGTAGTTTGTTGGAAAGGACAGGCAATGAGTGGATGATGTGGGTCCCGCGTGAAAAAAGAGGAGGCAAAGCAGGTTATGGTGAACTCGTTAGCTCGTGGAATGGATGGGGATATTTCGGATGAGATGGCTTCATCGGACACCAGTGAGAAGCGTATGATGAGGCGGAGGGATGCAGCTGCATCGGGGTTCTAGTAAAGTGCACTCACCTTGCCATGACATCTTGGGTGATGGGACTCTCAGCGTTATAATCAGAACGCAGGACTCCAGTAGTGCACCTCATTCAACTGCACGCGCCCAAAAGTCAGGTGGAGGTCATCCCTCCACGCCTTATCCACCACCCCAATCAGTTCTGTTCAATCGCGATTAACCCTTCTACAGGAAGATCATGCATGCCTATACACGTATATGGGGCCTTCACTTGCTCGCATACCTGCAAAAGAAGCTTCAGACGATAGACGTTATTCGTCCAAGTTCAGATCCTTCTCCATGCTGGTCCAGACTGTCACAATCACTCGTATACGGCTTTCAGGACGAAATTCGTTACGATTGCCGCTGCGTCCTCATCAGCTCTATCCTCCTTGATATCATGAGCACACTGGCCAAGCAGACAGACACAAAGTACCGTCTGCGTTCTTATCAGTCCTGATTAAATACCGTTGACAAAGACGACTCACTGGTCCTAATCTATCATCATAAGGAGCTCCCGTCCGCAATCGAATCGAACGAGCTCGCATTTGGTAAACGACCAACGCATAAAGCATCACCGCCGTAGCTGCGTCCAGTCTGCATCAGTCCCACTGAACTAGAAAGTACAAGGACAAGCGAACCGATGATTGTATACATCGCTGCTGATATCTTGCCGACCTGTCCGAAAAATGAATGTCAACGTCCGCCGTGCCTCGCATTGAGACAAAACGGATAGAGGGCCAAGCGCGCTTCCGTATGGCGATGCTGACTCACTTTGTCACCGAAGTTCAAAAGACCGACAGCTAGACCGCCAAGGACGACAGCGAAGTGAAGCCATGATAGGAAGGTACGTCTACACGAGGGCGAGCGGAAGGATCAAAAAGTTGCATGGGACGAGGAGAGATGGTAATGATCAGCGGAGTAATAGTATGGTGAGGGACGTACTCGTTTGCAAAGAAGACTTTTGGCTCGACTCTGACGGGGAGGGCGATCCTCTGTCGTATCGAAGTAGTTTAAGAGATGTGCGGAAGGGTCACAGGGGGATGATATATGGTTGAGCGTGCAGAGAGAGAGTCCTCAGATCAGCACTCGCAACCTCGACGTACTTCGAGACTCGCCTTCTTCGCTGTTCGTTGAAGTAAGGGTTGAGTGGACATTTCGGATTGGATGAGCTGTGCAACCGAGAAGATTTCACCAGGGTGCGCTGCCGATCTGATGGCCGAGTTCGAGCTATGGGCAGGCCGGAGGAGGACACCACCAAGCTACAGATCAGTCGAAGCCCGAGAGGTCGTCAGAGTATAGCGAGCAAATATGGTCTCAAACTGAATCTGCTGTCTATCAAAGCACACCCCTTGTCACAGACTTTCAAGGCCGCACGTGCGCAAGTCACCTTTACCGCTTTTGGTCCGGACGCATTTTACCCGGCCCTTAACTTATTACATCGTACTTCCCGGGTGGCGTTAGTAGCGTACCGACCGGAATTTCCGCCGCTATTCACCTCTACCATAACGAGTCTTTGGCGGCGAGGACGGATCGGGTGGTTCTGTGACCTTTGTGGAATAAACCACCTTCTTTTGTTCCGACGGACGTTCAAAAGCTAGTCAATCGGTTTACCTAGCGCGACGATATCCATCACATCGACTATACACATCATATACGCTTGATACGCTCCGCCCCGGGCGTTGGCGATGGCAACATAGCCCCTTACGACATTTTCTAGCTCATCGATAGTTCCACCTTCCTTTGCGACATAGAAATCGACACACACGGTATCGCAACTCGATAAAACATCTAAACGGTCTTCTTCGATCCATACGAAGCCCAACGTCAGATTAGAGGAACTGGAACGTGGGTTGGCCGGAGGCGAGAGGCTGTGTGGGGGAGCTCAGAGGGAGTCGGTCAGTTCTCCTCGCTGCATCCGGTCATCTCCTGAGGGGATGTCATCCTCCACTTGCCCATACGTTGCGGAAAATGCTGCCGCGTTGGCGAAGCTGGAGATATAGCTCCTTACATCCCCAGCATCGCCCTGGCCTACCCCCATGGGCGCTAATTCCCTTTTGTGCCTACCATCTCCGTCACCCTCGTCGACGCCCATCCCACTTCCACAGTTCTTCGAAACCTGGAGTGTGCCCAGTATCACTCCTTTGGATCCACGAAATCGTCATTACACGCTGACCCCGTTTCATCTTTCAGGATCGAGGGGCCTATCCTATATTTCCCCATCACATCTCAAAGACCATACTTCTCCATGCTCTAACAATAACACATACTTTCACAAGTTATCGGACGGTTCAATTACTACCCTATGCCTACGGCGATGTCGCAATCCCGTCCAACCCCTAGAACTGGTTACTCCACCTTCCCATCGTCCTCGCCGCTCTTGACTGCCTCGACATTTACCTTCCTTGCGTCGTGGCGAGGCCAGCTGCTGGTTTGCACCGTCGTCCTAGTCCTCGGAGCGGTATACTTCATCCTCAGGGAACCGATATCCTCGTACCGTCGACATCGCAGAGAAGCGCTTTCTCGTGCTGTAAGAGAGGAATTGCTATCGATGGATATTGATGAGAAGGATGAGGCCAAATTCACCAAGGAGAAGGAGAGAGGTCGAGAGAAGAGGAGAGACGGGAAAAGGAGGAGGGTTTCACTGTTGAGAGTTGCAGCGGGCAGCGGCGAATCAAGCGCGACTGGACCAAGCTCGATGGAAGCTCCGCCGCCCTTACCGCCCGCTCCTGTACAGGAGACGAGTTTCTCGTCATTCGAGTCAGCCCCGCCCATATCGGCCAATATCCCCCCTCCAAGTCCTGGCGTCCCTCTTACTCGACCTGCCGAGCCGATATCGACGTTTACCGAAACGTCTGCCTTTACACACCATTCCACATCACACTCACCATCGCCACATCCTTGCACCATCCCACTACCCGAGTCTCCCATTCCCGGTCCTTCCCGACTCAAAAATATTGAGACAGACGACATGTCTGTCATTGGCGACGATCTTTCCGATTCTGCAGCCAGTAGCAAGCCTGCAGCCAAAGCGAACGGGCGAAGCAACGGGTTCTCCATCATCCCAGAAGAAGGATACCTGCCTTCACCGTTAGTACCTCCGAGCAGCAAGAAGAAGCGGCGAAAAGGGAAGGGCGGAAATTCACCGCTTCCGAGTTTACCATCATCCGAGCCCGTCAGTGCAGTGGACAACGAAACGGCCAAGACGCCACCATCACCCAGTTCACGTTCTCCCGTCACCGAATCCCCTCGGATACCCTCATCACGGCATGCACGGAAAGCTAGTCTCACTCGCCCAGCCAATGCAGATCTAGAGCGTCTCCTGGACGAGCGGGATAGAATGATTGACTCGCTTCGAGCAGAGATCGGGGAAGCTAAAGCGGAAGAGGGTAAGGCTAAGGAGGAAGCGAGGAGATCGAGGACCGACGACGAGAGGTCGAGACGGGATACAGAGCGGATAAAGCGGACATATCGCAAAGCTGAGGCGGAGCATCGAAGGCGCGAGGATGAAGTGAGCAGTCCATCTCACTCTCTCTCGCTATGCTAAGGGAAGTCCAATAGCTACTAGCAAGGTTTAACCACTTGAGCCAGTCTCATAACGCTGCATTACACCGCCACAACGCCCTCGAATCCCTCGTCCGCGAATCAGGCTCGTCTCTTCCTCCCTCTTCACCCATTCCACCACAACACCTGTCTTACGCCTCATCACCGCTTCCACCACCCAGTCCACTCGGTATGCAATACACCTCATCACCCAGCCGGTCATACATGCCTTGTCCAAGTCCTGGAATGTATCCTTCGCCGATGCTCCATCCGAATCAATTCCCACATCACTCAAACTCGCCTTATCTCCTTCGGCGACCCTCGGGAACCGACATGTATGGTAGCGATTTGGCTGGCGCGCTCACTACCGGTCATCTGAGTGCGCCGGTACACCAGAATGGGCTCTATCCGGACATTGGTCTCGGTACGATGCCATTAGGCTCGCCCTCACTACGCGCTCCCAGTCCGAGCCCAAGCCAGATAAGAGGTAAGCTGTCCGAGGCGGATCTCCGACGGATGAGCATAGAAAGCTCGGTATTGAAGAAGAAGGTCATGGCAAAGACGGAATCCGAGAGCGGGGACTCAAGCTCCAATCGTGCAGGTAGCGAACCTCTCATTGAAGCAGAAGGAACCCTAGAAGGTCTTGGCTTTGGGGTGGAGAACGGCGACACGATGCGGATGTCGAATACCACAGCCCCGACGAACGATCACTCCAACTCCGCAGAAGGGTCAACGTCATCGTCCAGCCATCCTACGAGTCCGTCACCTCAACCTCGTCGCCACATTCCCCTCGCGCCTGCGACTGGGGACCTTTTCAGTCGCAATGGAACACATACGCCCGACTCACCCGCTCCGGTTGATCTGAACGCGATCAAAATAGTCATCGATAATGAGCGAGGAAACGTTTACTTCCGAGACGATGCTCATACCTCCCTAGATCCACCGGAGGAAGAAGAAGAGGTGAAAGGGATTGAAGCTGAGCAGACGGAATTTGCAGAGCCGGTCTTTGCGAGTCTAGCACATACTCCAGAACAGCTCAAGGAGATTGCCAAGATGAGGGAGGAGGTGGTAAGAGCTCAAAGGGGGAGGAAGAGGTTGGGTGAGGGTGCCGTCCCGCCTTTGATCCCGAGTCCAAGTAACAGTCCACTGCCGCTCGAGCGAGAGTGAGCGTGATTAAGCGAGATCGAGGAAGGAGATGGAGCGTGGATTGAGCGGAAGAGGAGAGGGAGAGTTCCCGATGGAATCATCATGGACAATGAGCGGATGCACGGTTAGGAACGGACATGGACATTTTTCATCGAGTTATTCCCGCATATACGAAGAGACATCATTTTTTGTTGGCATGTCATGTCTTGCTATGATGACTCACTGACCCTTACTTGATCAATGATCTTCAAAGCAACCGATGAGAAGTTTCGTTTCTGATACAAACTTGAGGCGGATGACGGTTTCTCATCGAGACTCATATGATCGCTCACAGTTCTCAAATGGATTGCAAGATGGCCTATGACCATATACGAGTGAGAATAAAACAGGTACCCGTAGGATGTATGCATGATCGATCGACAAATCTCTGACATCGCGTGCGCTTCAAGCAGGACCGTACAACTCCATCCTCAATACCCTGTCCTCCTCCGATACGGTCTCTTCGACTGGGCCGTGGATGGGCTCCTGTGCAAGAGACTACCTCACCTTCTGCCCGATCGCAGGCTGTGTCCTTTCACCGGTCTAGGTGCGTTTACGGTGGCGAACAAGTTTCCTTCCCTCGCCGGTGCGCTCGAAGGCGGTACGTGCGTTTAGAGGCACCACTCGGAGTTTTCGTTGAAAGCGATGACTTGCCGCTCTTCGCTGAAGGATCTTTGATACTTGGGGCCCTCACTCTCGGCCAGACAAAGGCACCAGGTCGCCGACCTTTTCCGGTCTGGTTCTTCATGAGGCAGCTGGACTCAGGCTGAGTTGCGCCAGTCTGAATCGTATTCAGGCTTGGTCTACCTTCCGAACGAGATCCAATCCTGGCAACGGAAGGCGAACGCGTTCGACTGGTTGAATCACCACTCCGATTGTTCCTTGTGATCGGAACGGTGACTTTGCGTCGAGTTCTGCTGCCTGACCATCGATTATATAATCGAATGGTTTCAAGTTTGACCTGAATACTCAGGGTCTCCGGTCTCCCCATCGGAGTCGGCCAAATAGTCGAGTGGGTTCACTTTCGTGGACCTGGAATCCTTGTCCGTACGCCTTGTCACTCTACTCCGTTCTGTCTGGCTCTCACTCGTTGTGACTGCCAGCGGCTTTCGCTGGAGAGATCCCTTGTACGGCTTTTGAAGTGAGTCCCGTCTCGAGGGCCGACCCTTCCATTTCTCAATCGAGGTCTTGAGCTTGTCCGCGGTAGGATTGGAACATCGGGGATGAGATCGCTGAAGGGAGATGACTCGCGCATTGCTGTACTTTGGCGAGGAGGGGCGAGGACGAAGAGACGAGATACCGCCGTTCAACGTTATTACCGGCTCGAGTGTGCCCCAGGTATCACGAGAAGGATCAGCATTTGTAGATTTTCCCGCTCTACGCTTCGCTCTCTCGGCTTCCTCGGCAATGGACACAACCCTACTCTTGGCGATCCGTAGAGTAAACCTCTGTTCGGTCTCACCAGTGTCGGACTCACCGGTGTCGGATGAAAATCGCCCTGACTCGTCAACTTCAGTCAGGAGTGGGTCCTCTTCCAAACGGCCACGATTGGGACTTCGTCCTCCTCTTCTACGTCCTCGATGAAAGGGTTGAGATTGCTTCTGCGAGGCTTCTTGACGGTGGAATTCATGGATTTTTCAGGGTGATTGGGGTGGCGAGAGGTAGAATTGATGGTGGATGACTGGCGCATCGTGCTCGCGTGAGTGCGGCAAGAAGCTGTACTTACTGTGCAGACGATAAGTCAGGAGATGGCGTAACGGGTTTGTGCCGGTAAATTTGTGTTATGTCAGTGATATGCGGTAGATGACGATACGTGTTAACGATTTGTAATGATCGAGGGGAAGTGAAGGTTATAAGTAGAGCATAAATGTAAAGCTCGTCGATTGTCTTGTATCCCAAACCCTCGCTATTTCGCCATCCATACGCGTTCCGACCGGACATCCTCCTTTGTCTTCGTATTCGGTTCCTTTGTCGTACGTCTGTATCTACTTCGGCCAACATATCCGGTGACGATGCTGGTAGATCGTGGCGGCTCTACCCGAATACTTTCAAGCATGGATTGGATTTATTTTTCGTCTAGCTAAGGCTGGCTCTGACATCAGCGTCTTCGAAGAATGCGCACACGGGCGAACCTGATGAGTACAGCTGGCTTGGCGAAATCTTCCTCCCGCAGGAACATATCTAGTCTTCACATAATCAGTGCAATCGGCTTGTTGATTCCGTCAGTATCAAAAGGGCTAGCTAATCAACAGCCTTTGAAGTTAGTCAGTAATCCGATTCCAGCCGATGTCACGACATCAGCTAGATAATCAAACGGAACAAGCGTCCATGTCATCTAAACTCACTCCCGCTCACTTACCCACAACCCTCCTCAACCACCCAACAACCTCCTCGCAAAGTATCACCCTCGCTTCATCCTCTTCAACAGCATGACTCGCTCCTTTGATAATCCTCGTCTCCAACTTCCCACCCGCAGCTGCTTCCCACCGCTTCAAGGTCGCAGCGATATCAGGTAACTTGCTGAACTCGTCTTTCTCGCTGAAAAGTGCTAGTGCCGGCGCGGTGAGCTTGCCAAATGATGCTGAGAGGGGATGGGCGTGGATGTCGTCGGGTTTGGTAGGAATGTATGAGGAGAAGTAGTCGTCATCTCCACTAGGGAAATATCAGCTTCGTTCTTAACGCATCTTCGAGGTAGGAGGAATGTACTTCACAGCAATCAAACTACATAATCGATACGCGTTGATCCGACATCCGATCTTCGTGCAGAACTCCTTTCCAAGGACCTCATCGCCCCTCCCGGCTTTGACCAGCTGCTCAGCATGAGGCAATTCATCAAGCCAGAGTTTGTGTTCTGGCGAAGTCGGGTCGATGAGGTATTCTCGATCGGATGCAGGGGCTTGCATGATCCCTCCATCGACCTTCGGTAGGGCGAGGTCTGCTGTGAAAGGAGCGAGAGGGGAAGGGGAGGCGGAAAGGTAGTGGATCACATCTTGTGATCCGGTTGAGTGACCCATCAGGATGATTGTCTCTACGCCTTCAGGACCACCCGGATCAGAACGATTCTAAAGCAGAAAAGGGAGTGGAAGGCATACCACTCTCCCTGAGGTGTTTTACTAAGCAACCCATCTCCATCCTATCCCTATCCAGACTGCCCGTACCAAACCCATCATAAGCCCCGCTCCAATGCATTTGAACCCTATAGACTTGTTGCATCAGCGATATGCTTTCAAACCACTCCCACGAGCCCAATCTAATTCATTTACACTCACAGCTTCCATCCGGCCTTCTCCAGAGCAGACGACAGATCCAGGAGGTAAGCAGGAGTCATCAGCCCATTGAAGAGTCCGCCGATGAAGACGACCGCTTTCGAGGAAGTCAGGTCGCCGGAGGTGAAGTAGGGGTATTTCGTATTCGGCGTTGGATACAGAGAGAGGGAACCTGAGAGGGACATTATGGGGATCTGCTTTACGCCTTGACGAGTCACAGCAAGGAGAGATTGTAAAGTATTTGATCATTGAACATGGTCATTCTGGAACAAAAGATTGAGCGGGTTGATTCCGCGGGAAGCCGGATCGCCGTACAATGATTGGGTCACGTGAATTCCTATTTCCGTCTAAGTCCGGCGCAATAGTAGTAGTCTGGGCAGGACAATCTGCAATGAACCCTGTAGCATGTCTCACCCTTGGGGTTGGTCGGTCCAGCACTATTACCGATGACGTCTCTTTGTATCGCTAATTGCGAGCTCTCAAACACTGAAGCTTTTTGTCTCACTCCGCGGAACCAAATCCAACGCAATCAACCTTAATCTTCAAACCTACTGGCATCCCGGAGAAATCCCCGGAAAGAACCCAAGCCAGATTAGCCCGTGTTATACCAAATCTCGTCTTTATTCGACCCCCCTTTTGGCTGTATCGAGCGAACTCCATCTCCAACTTTCCTACCAAGATCTGTCCGATCCAAAGGAGATATGACGAATCAATACCTATATCTTTACCTTTTGTTTGTGCTTCGCCCACACCGCTTGTCAACCGATCTCACAAGATCTCGACGACTACACTATGAATCACGATCAACAGCTTCATAACCTCGAGCCCTTGGCCGCAGCAGTCATCGGACCGGAACGTGCAGATCATTTCGCTCCCTACATCCTTGGGTACGTCTCCATACCATATCCCAATGAGCGTGGTGCAATTCACGATAGTCGCAAAGAGCGAAGTTCAACCCGGTTCCCAACATCTTCATCTATGCCAAGGAGGTAAGTAGTGACCTATATTGTTTACTGGGCTGGTGCTGATGACAGCGGTATTTCAGATCGAAGGCAAGTTGGTCAAAGCCTTGGTCCGTTCACGTTTCTTTTCTTGTCCATCGTTAGTATCGGCAACTGACATTTCCCCCGCAGCTCGCAGTTGAGGCTGGGTTGGATATCCTCCTCACGGCCTGTATCACCTTTTATCTTTGGCGAGCTCGGACGGGATGGTCCAAGACCGATCGAATCCTTACCAAATTGGTCGTGTACGTTTGAAGGGGACCCCATACTTGGCCCTGGCTAACAGAGCGTAGACTGAGTCTAGAAGCCGGTCTTGCTCCTGCGGTGTTGTAAGTTGGATCTCCTCTCAAACACTAACAGTGCTAAGTCTTTTCAAGGCACTCGCGTATATGTCCCTGCCAATATGTCGAGTTCACCGATCTCTGACCGTAAAATTGTTTGGAAGCTTGATGTGAGTTGTCGGCTGGGACGATGCTAACGAACCAGATCGTTATCATACCTCTCACTGCAGCCTTGTACCTTGCAGCGTACCTCGATCGGGCAACGCTCGAAACGCAAAACTGCAAGGTCTCCTCACCATCTTTGGTACCGACACGGACATCAAGTACTCGATCGTCTTGGCATCCTTCTACATCACATACATTGTGAGTGACTAAGATGCACAGCCACTGACCTGAGTATAGGTGTGTAACGTTCCCGGGAACATTCTGGGCACTATCATCAGGCTGGAGAAACGCTGGCTCTGGGAGCTGTGACCTGGGGTGTTGCTAGTACCGCTCAAGCCGGGTGCACCAACTTTGCTGGCGTCGTTGTCTGCCGTCTTTTCATTGGGATAGGCGAAGCCTGTTTCGGAGCCGCGGTGCCACTCTACTTTTCCTTGTGGTACAAGCGAGATGAGATTGCTGTGAGAAACTCTTGGTACATTGGCGCTGGATCACTCTCCGGAGCGTGAGTCCGATCGCATCGCGATTGAAAGAGGCCCGCTAAATCCTCCAAGATTCGGTGGTCTGATTGCCTATGGAGTTTCATTTATCCATGGTTCATTGGACACTTGGCGGATTCTTTTCCTAATCGAAGGCCTGCCTACTATCATCGTCGCACTCATTATCTACTTGTGCCTTCCCTCCATTCCGTCCAAGTCGAGATGTCAGTCATCACTAGTGTCTCCAAGCAGCAGCTGACGCGATATGACAGATCTCACCGAGGAAGAGCGCGATGTCGTACTTGCTCGAATGGACCGTTCCGCTCTGTCACGATGTGTTCTCAATCCTACCACGTAAGCGAACGGCGTCATCTACCTCGGGATCAACCTCACCTTGGCTAGTATCTCCGGTTTCCTACCGACAATCATCGCGTCTTTTGGCTACACCAACGCTCAGGCTCAGCTCTTCACTGTACCGCCTTACGCCGTGGCCTTCGTGTTAACACTCCTGATCTCCTACTTTTCCCGATCGGTCGCAGTCTCGCGGAACCTTCGTCATCGTCTGCATGCTACTCTCCGCTACAGGATTCGCGATCTTTCTCGGAGTGACTCAGAACAACCAGGTCAGGTATTTCGCTACATTCCTTGTGGTGACAGGGGCTTTTGCCTGCATCCCTCTCATGCTCTCCTGGGCAGCCAATACGGCAGGGAGTCACTCGGCTGCCGCTGTCAGACTCGGAATGATGAACTCGTTAGGACAGTGCTTCTCTAGTAAGTACCGCTCCATCCTGAGCTCAAAGATTATTCTGATCATTTCTTAGTCTTGGCTGCTTTCATATTCCCTGCGTCGGCAGGCCCTCAGTATCATCTTGGCTTTGGGCTCAACATCGCTTTCAATCTTGTAAGTCTACGCGTCCACTGGGGGACGCTAGATCTGGTGAAAGGTTGAAGATTGCGGCTTGTGCAGCGTTGGGATTGACGATCTACTACCGTCGCGAGAAGGCGCGACCTGAGAGACAGCCAAGTCGCCAAGAACCATCGCGGTCCTCGAGACAACGCTGAAGTAGAAAAAGGTGAAGATCTGCAGGTCGGCCAAATCGAGAATGGGCCGGTGGATCTCCACGACAAAGCCCCAAACTTCCGATACTACGTATAACGCCAAGGAGAGAACACACCATGCGGCCTGGGGTCTCATCTCTGGGCGCAAGCTGAAATTGAGGGTTCATTTTGTGTACTAGTAGGAGAAGGGTTCGTGTCTGTACTCGTGCATGCAGTTGTCCCGCGAAGATTTCCATCCTAGGTTGTAGATGTACGTTTCTGACTGCCCCAAATATTCCACTGCTTGACTACAGGCCAATGAGCGAGAAACTGGTCAATGGCATTTTCAAAAATGGTTCGCGTACACTTTACTTCGCTCCCCAACCAGCATCCATTCTCATCTCTGTACCCGTACAGAAAGAAGCCTCATCAGAGTTCAGGAAGAAGATGGCGTTGGCTATTTCTCCGGGGTGTGCAAACCTCTTCCTGAGAAAATTACGATATACTGCGTCAGGAAAGTTCTCATGACGACCATATGTGAGGCGGCCCACTCACATCGCTTGTCCCTGCAGAAACGAATCTTTGACTTTGGCGAATAGCACAGGGTCACCGGATATGATTGGAGTCAATACGACTCCTGGGCAGACAGTATTGACCTGTAAGTCCATTTTTTCATAGAAAGCGAGTAGTGTCAGGGGTCATATATCATCCTGTACTAGTTCACTCACTCTGATACCTTCGGTAGCCAACTCGTATGCAAATGTCTTGCTTATGCCGTTGACTCCATGCTTTGCCGCCACTAGAATGACCGTCAGATTGGTCCGTATCAAAGGAACAGAAATATCAAACTTACCATGAGAAACCATATTCTTGGAAGCATATAGACCGTTGAAAGAAGCAACATTGACAAGTGCGCCTCGTTGTGTTACAGGTGGTAAGCCCAACTCGGCGTCATCCCTGAGTATCCTCCGTTCTTGCGTTAACCAGTAATTAACGACGGCCTTGGTGAACATGAGGCAGCCTGTCAGGTCGATGCTCATTTTCTGATTCCATCCTTCCAGTGAAGTCTCGTTGGCAGGGCCGAACGGTCCGGTAATCCCAGCGGCGTTGACGGCGCAGTCGAGCCCACCAAAGGTCTTGACGGCAAAGTCTACACAGTTCTGAACCGATGCTTCTTTGGCAACATCCAGAGCAACGAACACAGCTTCTTCTCCGTTTCCCCGTAGACTAGCGACGACTGCCTCCCCTAATGCCACAGAGCGATCGGCTACCACAACCTTGTAGTGGTTTTGAGAGAACAGCTCGGCTGTTGCTTGACCAATACCACTAGCACCCCCAGTCTAGAGTATAACCAAGTCTCATCAGCAACTCCTGTGAGCAAAGCAGGAAGCAGGAGACTCACGATGAGTACAACTTGTCCAGGTTTTGAAGGAAGAGCAACCATAATGGGTGAGTATGAGTGATAAGTGGAGCGGCGGTTGTTGTCAAACGGATGGTTTGAGTCGCAATATGACGTGAGAATAGAGCAACAACATTGGCAGACATCCGGATGTGAGATCCGGGTGAGTACTGCCCCGGTGCCAAGTAATCCCCGTAGGCATTTCTCCGGTGTTGAGGGCTGGGTATGCGTGAGTCTGCTATCAATTGTCCGCCTGCTTTTTCAGGTGAAAGACCTATTCTATACCAACACAAGCTCTTATGAACTGATCCACGAAGCAAGCAAACGTGGCCCTTCTGGCTGCGCTCTGTGCCGCGTTGATTATTTGGAATGTCGCCTTTGGTTCG
>JAABUH010000548.1_pt1 | contig 53425 bp, 75 predicted proteins | sample 5559121 | NCBI WGS metagenome assembly JAABUH01 (sample SAMN10711871, study PRJNA513364) | rock metagenome | isolation source: Antarctica rocks | place: Antarctica: Victoria Land, Battleship Promontory nord | collected 2015-12-28 | reverse complement strand
GCCTGCATTGTATATGTAGAAGTATGAGAAAAATTCAAATCAAGCTCAATATAGTAAAAGAAGTAACTGTCCGAACTTCTGGTGATGTCCGAACATCACGTGGGTACGAGTACCGTTCCCAACGTATGGACTTCTCGGTCACGTGATGGCCCCGCAATGACTGTGTTTCAAGCGCGTCTCGCATTATTTCTTGTCTCTCCCATACCCCTTAAGGCGCTTTTTATTGAATCATCGTACTCTCGAGATGTTTGCATAGTACTGAGAAAAGTCAACATCCAGCTTACCGGTCAGGACGAGGGTTCTTGCTCCATCTTCAACCTGACTCCCGGCGCCATGGACCTCAACCATCCCCTCCTGGCTCTGGCCGCCGATGAACCTCCTCTGTTTCCCGCCTCTTACCCCCAGCTTCGACGCATGGACCGGTCAGTCATCTGTCAGATATGTAAGGAGTACTTCCAAGGTCCCGTCACCGTCGAATGCGGTCATTCTTTCTGCTCTCAGGTCAGTTCTTCCAAGCTTCAAAGATGCGACAAAGTCGGCTCACAGCTTCGTACAGTGCATCCGGGCATCGCTGGACGTCATGAAAGCCAAGAAGTGTCCGACTTGCGATGTCGTGATCTCAGAGGGGTCAATAAGGCGGAACAGAGCGCTGGAAGAGATCACGGATGCATGGGAGGAAGCGAGGTTAGACTCCTCTGCTTCGAGCCTCTCGATCGTGTCGATCGAGTGCGCTTGCACGGAGCTAACGTACTCGTAGACCGACGCTCATCAATCTCGCTCAACCCTCTCATGCCTGTCCTTCTCGCAAGCGACCGCCACCGGAACCGAACTCGAAGACTTCGTCGAGCAGCTCAAATACCCTGAAACGCCCAAGACGGACTAGCGGGAGTCGGAGCCAGAGTCCGATCAAACCTGGACGATTGCTGGAGACAGCGGTGGAGGTGTTCGGCTCGGATGAGGCGGAGCCAACCGGAATGGAAGAGGATGAAGACGCGAGCGGTGAGCTGGGCGAGAATGGTGTGTACAATACTGATAGAACTTGCTGATACTGTCTCAGACGAAGGTGCATGTCCCCTATGTTCAGCTAGAATGCCAATCGTATCCATACCGATGCATATCGAACGAGGCTGTCCGCCACCAAGATCGAAGAAAATCAACGGAGCGGGCAATCAGAAGGCGGATTGGAAGAAGGTGTTTGCTGGAGCGGGATTGGGGAAGGAGAAGGAGTAAGCGCCTTTCGCGATGGCTAGCATAAGCTGATCCGGCTTAGTGTTGAGATGAAGCGGATATTGAAGCCAAACTACGCTATGGCGACACCTGCGGAATTGCGAGTCGTCCTGACTGTACGTCTAGCTCGGGTACCCTAGGAGGAGTAGCTGATCGTCTCAGCAATACGGCCTCCCCACCTCGGGCGACAAACCCTCCCTTGAATCTCGCGTACAAGAATGGATAATCCTGTTCAACGCCAACCTCGATACATCACACCCTCGCTCACTTTCAGCATTACGAGCTAAACTCAGTGAAGCGGAAGCATCTCGAAAACGAGATAAGGATAAAGGAAAGGACGAGATGATCTCGCAAATGGGAACGAGAGATGGGATGGCGAAGTATGTCAAGGATAAGAAGGGGGAGTTTGAGCGGTTGAGGAGAGAGATTGTTGAGCGGGACAAGCAGAGATTGGGCAACGGACGGGATAGTCCTATCGAGGTGGACTAGGCAAATAGGTTCCTCGGGGGTCGTCAAGCATTTTCATCATCGCATATGTTTGTAACAAAATCAAGCATCACAAGCATTCACTCCTATGATAATGCCGGCCGCCTAGCCTTGACAGCTATGAATCTCCATCCACCCTTCTCCGCAGCTGTGATCCCCCTCCCGACCCATTCCCATAATCCACCTCTTTCCTTCAGCTTCGTTGCGAATCCCTCCCAAACCCCATCACTCCAGTCCTCGACCACTATCCGTTCGTACCCGATCTTCTCCAGGTTCTCTTTGTAGCCGTCAAGGTCCTTCGGTCTCTGCATGAGGTTGCGAGCTGGCACACCCAATATAGTAGGTAGGATGAGATGCCCCAAAGCGGCATTCAAATTCGGTGGAGGCAGGATATCAGTGTAAGCTAGGACACCTGTACCCGGTCGTAGCGCGGGAAGTGCCGTGGCGAGGAAGTACGGCACGGAGGGGGGAAAGTGGTAGATCGCATCGAGGATATAGATGAGGTCGTACCCCCGGGCTGATTGGCCTGATATACCGTTACCTTCCACTTCGGAGTCGTACTCCGCATTCTCTTCCGAGTCCGAGGACTCCTGCGATGCATCCCGTTTGCCGAGATAATCTCGCATTAGGTTGAGCGGATGATCAAAGTCCGTCCCAGATCGAAATGTTGCAGAGGCGGTATACCATTCCAGGTGAGTTGAGGAGTTCGCGAAGCGCTCGGTAATCAGAGACTTAGCTGCTAGCGTTTCCGAGGGGAGAGAGGTGAGGGCGGTAAGCTGAATCGGAGGAGGTACAGCTGAAAGGTGCAGCGCTGGTTCGGTCAGCGGAATGACCCAGGATCAAGTCCAACAGCTGACCTAGCGACTCTCCGGCACCATGAGCAATATCTGCTCGCTATGAGTTGGTCCCCATGTGAATAGCAAATCAAAGCGGACCGAGTACGGTTCCTCCAGGCTCAGTTTCTGCAAAGTTCAATAACTTCTCCGCTAAAGCCTCCGCAGCTTCCGGGTACACATCAGTATCCTGCTTCCTCAGCTCTTCGAGGTCTCGAAGCAGATGACAGAGCCCACCTTCCACCAACCCATGTTCCGCCATCGCGTCCTCGGTCCAGCCTCACCTGGCCGGATATTCAGACTCGCCGCAGACCAGAAAGCGTAAGGCTCCAACCATCGATCAGGCAGAAACAGAGGTGCAAGACGGAAGATGAGTGGAAGGGAAGCGAGGACCATCAGTGCTGGGTGAATCATTATCACCCCGCTATGGGAGGGAGAGTTTCTGAAACACAGCCCGTTTCATATCTGAGCCGGAGTATTCTCGGAGATATTTGGTGTTGAAAGACCGTCGCGCTTGACGCGACTTGAGCTTCTTTGAGCTTTGGCCGCTTCATCAACGTTGAACCATACATTGTCTTGAGCTGTTCCTTCCTTCGGTTCTCGCTGCAGCCGTCTATCACGAGGAACAATGTCTACCTTGTTCAATTTGTGAGCTGAAGCCCCGTGAGAAGAGCGGGGCGGCCACTGATAACCTCGTTCAACAGGAAAAGCAACCAATCTCGAAGTGAGTGATTTTGTCCCGAATGAACTGCTGCCAGACGGTCGCAAAACCAGGAGGGAAGCTCAGTCAATACTATAGGTCAGTCCCTTCCTGACGCAAACATCTGGTGTGACGATGTACTATCGCTTTGTGAAGGCTGACAACACCCAGCTTTCAAGCCGAAGAAGGCACCTGAGGGGACGAAACAATGGCAGCTCAAGCAGTATGCTCAGCAAACATTGGTCAGCCACATACCTTACCCGAAGCGTCTTGTCGAGATCCACCGAGAAAGACAGAGCTGACTTGTTCGCAGGGTTCCGGGAATCTCCGTACAGCTGTCCAATTACCTGAAGGAGAGGATCTGCAGGAGTGGATCGCTGTTCATGGTGAGTGGTCAAAGCTTTTGTTTGCAACCTGATTGAGCCGGAACTTCGTGGCTCTTGGCTCACGTATCGTCACAGTTGTCGACTTCTTCAATCATGTCAACATGCTGTATGGGACGATCTCCGAATTCTGCACTCCTACCGAGGTTAGTTCCGCTCGTCATTGATTCCAGAAGAGCCACAGGCGCTTACAAGGGTTGGTAGTGTCCCATGATGAATGCCGGTCCGAAGTGAGTTGGCTTTTCGATTGATGCACGGGCCTTTACCCAGACTTGTGACTTGACCAGCTGAATCGGGTTTTCAGATACGAGTACTTCTGGGAGGACGGAGAGAACTAGTACGTTCCCGGCGCCATGGCTCATGTACCTACTCACGCTTCTTGCAGCAAGAAACCGACTCATCTCTCAGCACCAGCATACGTCGAAGCTCTCATGACATGGACCCAATCCATCTTGGATGACGAGATGCATTTCCCGCAAAAGATCGGTACGTTCCGGTCGTAACCTTCGCCTAGACAACGCTGATATCGCTGTAGGTGTCCGCTTCCCACCCACCTTTATGAACACTGCAAAGACGATCTTGAGACGGCTGTTCCGGGTGTACGCCCATATCTATCATTCGCATTTCGATCAGATATGCGCATTGGGCATCGAAGGTGAGCTCCGTACCAGACGGCGGAAAGTAGAAGCTGAGCATCCTTCGCTTAGCACATCTGAACACGAATTACCGACACTTCCTGCTCTTCGTTGACGAGGTAAGCTTCTTCTACTCCACTCCGTTCCTCGTCATCGCGACGGGAGAGGAAGAGGGATCAGCTGACATGAGCTGTCCACTAGTTTTCGCTGTTATCGGAAAAGGATCTCATACCCCTTGAGGACTTCAACAAAACTATACTGGAAGAGACGACCGGCAAGTAGGCGGGAATGAAGCGGATTGCAGCCTAGCTTGTACTTATAGTCAACTTGATACCCATGGCATACGCCTTTTCAATGACGGATACCCTCGAGCGATATTCCTGCCAATGCCGACGTTTTTCCGGCATCCTTTGCATAGTGAACTATACTGGAAGCTCAACACGCCATATAACCTCAGACCGCCATGCTAGCTCGCCTTATAGCCGCTTTGTCGATCTTTGCGCCGAATTTATTAGGTGGCTTGCCCCGCTCGATGCCTGTTTGTCCATTATCGAGTGGCAGATCCGTCAACGCGTCTCTGTCGGGTCCGTTCGTAGCTGATGTCGGCCTAGCTACAAATTGGGGATTCGCGCCGTTTGGTAGCATGCGACCCCAGCCGATATTTGGAATGGGTTTCTTAGCAGGGGGCGGATGTAGCGTATTTCCGCCCTTTCGAGGGGATACTCGCCTCGCGACGGGCTTCGACTCCTTCATAGCGCTGGCTTTATTACTATGCCCATTCGAGCTTATCGTCGTCGGACCGTTTTTCGGAGCGGGTGTAGGTGTTCTCGCTGCACACACAGGCTTGAGATATTCCGGCTCTTCGTCCTCGTATGCAGTGGGTGTGACCAATATCGGAACATCCGCATCCGCGAGCAGTTCTGCCGAGTTGTCCACCTCATCCTCGTCTTCGTCCTCATCATCATCGATGACCGCGTTCGATCGACCAATATGTTTCGGAAGAGCGCTCTTTCGCCGCATACTGGGGAAGCTGGATTGCAACGGAACATCGCCAGGGGAAAGCAAGCCGGAGAACGACGGACGACAACGCAATGCTTCTTCGGCGGAAAGCCCATCAGGTTTTCGCATCTTCCTTAGAGTAGTATCAGCACAGTTTCGATGCCACGCGGATCGACGGACTTAGTGAGTGACGGCTCCTTATAGTTGACGCTCTTCCGAACCCGACGACCGCGAAGACCGTCATCATCTGCGTCTTCGACCGAGGATGGTGCAGGTGATTGGACGGAGATGGACTTGGCTCTTGAAGATGTGGATGGACCGGTCGAGGTGCCTGAACTGTCAACATCCGCTCATTTGCAAAACCAGCTCACTATTCAGGTCATCCTCCTCGCCCACCGGGCTCAGCCCTCCAGGCGACCTAAATTCCGCCCCGGGATCAAGTCTATTGTTCTGCCGCTTTGTCTGCCCTGAGTCGCCATCAATTGATCTCAGCTGAGCCGCGATGTCCTTCATCTTGATACTGCCTATGGCCTGTTTCTTGCTCTTTCGCTTCCCTGTGATCTCGCCGCGCACAAGCGTATCCGTATCTTCTGTTGAAGGCCGTTCCGGAGTTTCACTCCCTTCCCGCTTCTCCCCTTGATCAGGTGCCTCAGGCGTCGCGCTCCTCAGTTGTGGCAGCAATAATCCGCTTTCTCTGCGGCGTTTGTGCTTCATGCCGGTGTTTGGAGACCGGGGGATGGTTGATCGCTTCTGTGGACTTGGTGATGCCGAGGATTGAGGGGATGTGGTTTCTGGGATAGAGTGCTGAAGGAAAGTTTGACGCGGTATCGAGTCGCGCGCTTTGAGGGGAAGTGGTGATCGTGATGCGGCTACTGAACCCACTCCACTTCGACGACTGCTGTGGCATCATCCAGAGAACCAATACTGCCGAACCAGACATACCCTCTGGACCGTCTCCTTGGCCTCCTGTCATCTCCATCCTCACTTCCGTATTCCGTTGCCTCGCTAACTGTCCCTAGTCCTACCACATCTGCCCAAGCAGCCGCTGGTCTGGTAGCAACGGGATTGACTGAGTTCTTTGTGACCCACGACTTCCTCATCGATTTAGCTGGAGGGCCGCTCGAGGTGAACCCGGTACCAAGGGTATCTCGGAGCTGTTGCAGTGCAGGGATAGCGGCGAAGATCTGGTCGAGTGCTTCCCTTGTTGCCTAGCTTCACATTAGCTTGCTAGTCTGTATTGAGCTCCAGGCCTCCTACCTGTCCACCGAAACGAGCCTTGTCACCATGCATCCGCTTGATTTTCGCCTGAAGGCGCACGTTGGCATGTCGGACTTCGAGCAGCTCGACGTGGACGGAAGCGACCTCGTCTTGGAGGGACTTGATGATGGCTTTCCGGTTGACATTCTCCCTATCGTGGTGATGAGCGTATCTTTTAGACTCTAGTTTGCGAAGCTTACAAGATGATCTCTTTGTTTTGTCTCGAATGTCGTCGCTTGACTGTAAACTCTAGATTAGCTGGCTACCATATTGTGAGGGGTTTATGAGTACAATCCCTGAATTCCTCTTCGTTCATCGATCCATCCACCTTGTTGAGAGTGGGTCCGGAGGTAGTTGGAGGGCCGAGCGACGTCCTCGGTCGTCTCTGCGCCATCATGAATGATTTCTACGGCTACCAGGAGAATGTCGAGGGGGTCGACAGGACTCGGACCATAAGAATTGGATGATTACGTCGGGAAATCAAATCCGACGAAAACAAGTCATCCGCGAGAGCGGGAATATGCGGCGATCTAGTTAGTGGCCTTTCTTTTAGTAAACTGTAAGCTTGACGACTGCAAGCAATCACCAAATCGGTACATGCATGGGTAATGAGACGGGTATCACTGGGGTTGAGGAGAGTATGCAGCTCGTTTGTGTCATGGTCGTAACAATCTTAGGCGCCCCCGCCCATCCCGTTCACCCCGACGACATCCCTGATCTTTGCAGCCTCCCCAGCGCTCAACCTTCCCTTCATCGCAACGAGGAAGTTCTCCCATACCGAGTCCGCGTCATCCTGATACGTGAACTCGCCGACGCAAAGCGCATGTATCTTCTGCCAAAATCGAGGGTCGGAGATGGAATTGTGGAATGCGGCGGAGGAGACCTGTGGTTGAGGACCGAGGGGAGGGGCGTCGATCTCGGCGCTGGACAGGGGCATCGAGGTACCGGGCGTGGAGTCGTCGTTATGGGTTGTTATGGTGAGGCTGGGTGGGCCGGATGGGGTGGATTTATGGGCGGGTTTGGCAAATGACGCAGGTGCTTTGTTGGCCATGGATGTGGATTGAGCGGGGGGTGCGGGCGCCTTATCGGTAGAAGTCGGTTTGAGCATGAGATGGATGACTGCGTTCGACTCGATGTCGTATTGTTTCAGGAGTTTCGTGTCGGTCAGCGCTTTCCCTTTGAAAAGGAGACGCTGGCTATCGGCTGAAGGCGCGGAAGAGGAGGATTTGGCGACGAGTGATTTCAGGTCGTTGACGGTATCGGTGAGCTGTGCGGTCACCGTGATGGTGAGGGAAGGTTTGAGCGATTTGACTGTGAGAGTGATGTACGAGTCTGGCTTTCGATCAGCTACTGGATGGGTACCTCTTGTTCGTGTGGTATGAGGAAGAAGCATTACCTTGAGCTGGTCCGGAGTCTACGTCCATAACATCTGGTGGCTCGGCAATAGGTACCTTTCTCGATCAGCTGGTGCTGAACGACATTCAGACGTGACTTACCCCAACCACCGATACTTTCCGTGGCCTGTCTTTCAAGGGTGTAGAGAAGTCTGCTGGATATTCCACCTTGTGTCCTGATAATCCCTCGGTATATCGCTTGGCAAAGGCTCGCTCCTCGTTGATCCTATCTCCTGTTATGGGCGTATCCATGGCGTGGCAAGAGTGAGACACCTGAAATGTTTCAGGATAAAGGGACACAGGGCAGAAGAAAATCGACATGAATTGGCATAGTGGAGGTCGTCCACTTCTGGCATCCTTCTTAACTTCCTCTAGGTACATTGAAACCGAGTTATCATTTGCGATGGGCTCCTCGACTTCCAAAGCCGTTCGTAAGCTCCCTACATCCAACATATCTCAAGCCCGACCGGCACCTCCTTTGGCTCGACCTCATCCCGATCCGATCGTAGAGACCGCGCCTCGATCTAGCAATCCTGCACCTCCAGAAATGCAGGCTAGTTCGTCGACGAGCTACACCGATATGGGCGGACAAGAAGCAGGTGGACAGCCGATCGGAAAGTCCAAGCCAGGGTTTAGCGGGCGTAAGGACGAAAGTAAGCGGTCTTTTGGATAGCAGAGCGGAGCTGATCAGCCCAGCTGTACGACGAGACGGTCTGGACCCTGGCTTCTCTGCGAATCTATCCGCACTTGGGCCTGTTGCGATACACGATGCGGGTAAATTCATGCGAACTCCTTCCCAAGCTCAAAAGACGTTGAGCGCGCGGAAGAGTGAGTACACAAGCTCGACACAAGCCCCACCTACTGGCTATCTAGCTGCGCCCATACTCGAGGAGCTCTTCGATCGGATGAAGTCGACATCATCGGCAGCAGATCGGAAAAAGGGGTACGAGGAGTACGGAGTGGACCCTAGAGGGATGGAGGAGATACGGAGGTGGGTCAACAGTCCGAGCGTTGGCGGGGAAGTACAAGTAAAGATGGTGAATGGTGAAGAGGTGAGGGAGATTCAAGTGAGTCTGAGGGGTCCTTACTTGGATGCGTTGTGTCGGAGCCCGCATACCCAAAGGGTTGTAGGAGCGGCTCAGTCTCCCCGCACCGCCTGTACTCCGCTCGTAATCATCGGCTTGGGCTGAGCGCACCTTGCGCTGTTTCCAAAAGCTTGCTGTGATTGCAGGATTCTTCTGCAGGGGAGCAAATAAGAGCGGTCAGCTGATCATGATGACACAGGCAATATGGGTGGATTTGTCGAATGCCGCTCGTCATGGAGACTCAGCTCCGCCACGGTAGTGGGAGAATTGGTTCATGCACCTATGCAAGCATTCCTCCACAGCTTCTTCCACATAGACCTCCTTCGGGTGGAAGTGTCGACGACGTGAAGGCTAATACACCCTGTGATCCCTGAATGCCGTGAGCTGGTCAGGACCAAGGAGGACGTGCCATCGGGCGATTTCGGCAGGGATGTGGCGCTCGAAGGTATGTAAAAGAATGCCTGGCGATATTTAGTCTGTCTCCCTTTAATGCTCAAGGAAATCGCTAACCTATGCAATTCTGAGGGCTGACGCTACTGTGAAACCCCTGATGATTGGAACATCACAAGTGCAGGGATACGGACCGAGCGCAGGCACCCTGATGACGATCGAAGGAGCCCTTTGACTTTTCTGTCTCATATCTTTCCCTGATCTTCCGCTTCTCCTCTACCATTCACAACTCCTCTTCTCTTTCACCTCTTTCATCCCGTTCTTCGAGATGTGTTTGAATTGAAATAATCATCTGCCTTGGCCAAAAGAATAGAATGACGATTATACCCACCTCGAAAAAGGCCCTTCGGCGCCGGGAACCGCTTCACCTCGACTCGACCTCCTCCACGAGATTAGCGAATACCCTCTTCTCCCGGCGATACTTCGTTATGCCGGCCACTCACGGAGTTTGCTCAAGACGTTTCACCGGTGTATGTCCAGAGGGCATATAAGCCGCTCCCAGGCTATCTTTCATTTCTCTTTCCTACATGTCTCTCCAACGCAACGCGAAAACCCTCTTTCTACGCTTGCTTTCCTGCAAAAGACCTTCGCAACTTCGCGCAATCACATCAGCAATATCACATCCACCTCACTACACAAAAAGAAACCACTCCACACCTGTTACCAACCCACACCGCGACCTCGCTACCAATCGAGTCGTCGTCGCCATGTCTAATTACATCCCCGAATCCGCCTCCTTCCCCCAGCAATTCGTCACCATGCCCGACGAATTCATAATCCAGCCCAATTACGAGCCCTACACCCCGAGGCCAAACACTCCCCTCGCTCTCGCCGTTCAGAGCGCTCAGCACGCCGCCACAGCCGCCAACGACACCGCCTGGGAGCGCATGTGTCTCGACTCGTGGGAGAATGACTGGGCAGACGAGTCGATGGAGGACAACGAGTATCGTGGGCCTCTCACCAGTGAATCATTGTGAGTACATCATTTCCGACGCGTTTGATGCGTCTGACGCATCTCTAGCAACGTCGAGGTCGATATCGACTATCCCGACGTCGACGTCCGCGAACGCGTCTCCATATTCAATGATGAAGACTTATGAGTACTCTTTCCCTCTCACTGCCAATCCTGACGCGTCTTCAGTGACTTTGACAATATCTTCCCGTCACTGTAGCCACAGAGGATGAGGCAGAATGGTAAGTCGCGCGATACTCCAACAATCAGAGTTTGACGCGTCTCAGCGTGGTCGAAGTCGACATCGACTCTGCCGCCACTGACATCCCCGAACGCGTCTACAATTACAACGACGAAGACTTGTAAGTCCTACTACGCATTGTGACCGCTTTTGACGCGTCTTCGGCGACTATGACGATGTCCTTCTGGTCACCACCGCCATAGAGGAGGATGAGGACTGGTAAGTCCCGCCTCACCTCCATGAAATGCCTGACTCGTCCCAGTGAGGTCGACGGCGAGTACGGGGGTGAAGATTACTTCGACAACCCGCATCCAAAGTCTTGTGAGTCGACCCCTGCCCATCGGCGTCACTAATCGCCCCAGCTCCAACGCTACCGACCGCACCATGCTTTTCCCCCCATTCCTCAGCCAGTATTGGCCATCCGCCCACGCCTTCGAGTCCCTCCCCTACGCTATCATTGACGGTGTCATCTGTTACCCGTGAGTCGATACTTGTGACAATGCTGACATCCAGCTTCGCACCGACCAACTACTGCCCAATCCTCCTCATGACCCCGGAGCAGCGCGTCACCCGCACCGGTCTCGTCGTCCCCGATATCATCCTCACGGATGAGTACCCCTACCCCGAACCCCACTGCCGTCAGATGCAGACTCATGCTATCCCCTGGGCCCCCTCGCCAGTGCCTTTCCTCGCGCTGTACTACCACAAACCCACCGAATGGGTTTGGCAGGGCATTCCCTTCGACATACGCTTCGAATCGGAAGAGATTATAGCGGAACTTGAAGCTAGGCTTATTCCCGTCCCCGAGGCAACTCCTCACCAACCAGAGGAGGTCTATTCAGTCCCACAGCTCAGTGAGACTCCCGTCCCGAGAGACTCGTCTTCAACTTCTTCGCCCGCGATGATGACGACGAGGAGCTGCCTCTCCCCCCTCCGCACCAGCATCACCACCCCACAGTCCGTGCTCCTTACTCCACTTGCCAACTCCACTTGCCAACACCTTCGACGTCGCAACCGTCGACGACACCTTTGCAGTACTTTCCGCTGCCCTCGAAAGCAGTGCCACCGTCGAGGATGCGACCAAAGTCAGCGCTCTCAGCCTCTTCACCGAGACCAACGTCAAGGTCAACCCCACTGCCGCCATCACCGCGATCTCCGAGCTTCTCACCGTCCGATCCGTCAGTGCTCCGGTCCGCACCCTCATCTGCAGCCAGCCCGCTACCATTATCCCGGGCAAACCATTGTTCGTCATGCCTGAAGACTCCCGGAACTACTGTCACCCCAAGCGCCAAGCCGACACCACAGCCCAGCCTAAGGCCAAGGTCAGCTGGATACGCAAAGCCGTCAAGAGCGTCCTCCGACGGTTCTTCTAATCACCTCACCAGCAATCGTCTCGCAAGTCCTCTCGTCATTTACATTTTCTGTGCTGATCGATTTTCCAGGCGGATACCCATCATACCCATCCTCAATGCCCATCACGCATCGCATCGTCACTTGTCAAGGTCGGAAAAGCTGTTCTCATTCCTGCATCACGCCATTCCTGCCTCTCGTCATTCCTGCATCGCTATATTTCTTGTATCCCGTAATTTGGGGCCCGGACTCGGTTTTGCTTCTATTGTCATTCAAGGATAATATGCTTGCATGCATCGCGTCCCCTTGACTAAACCTAGGTATTCATGAAGAGGCCGATGGTGTTGTTTGAAGAGGGCTTGTTCATGGTGGCGTAACCTCAGCAAAAGCTCCTGACTGATCAGACGCGCTGAATCCTGCATACTACGCAGCTACACTGCTAGGAATCATTTAACCCGGATCGCATGGCCTCGTTAGTCGGCGATCAATACATGGACTCCTGCACGGCTTGTCCATACTTCGTCCCCAAACCGTACTGAAAGAAGTTACATTTCTACGTATGTCCAGGTCTGACGACTCTGCACGAGAACCGGCTGATATGATGCATGCTTGGTATAGTTTTACCCCGCCTCAACCCGCTATCTCCTTCTCATCAGCTCCTAAAAGCCATCCCACACCTTTCAGCACCGCCCGCCTAGCTTGAATTCTAACCCTATCCCTTTCAGCAGTCGCAGCATCAAACATTGCCGCAATCGGCCGATCACTTTCCCCTGAACGTCTCTTCTCGCTTCCCTCCTCATCGCGCTCATCCTCCGAACCGAGCAATGGCGATGTTGCAATCTGCCGGAGACTGAACCTATCGCCCAGACCCATCGCTAGTCTCGCTGCTCGAGCTGCTGTACGCGATCCAAGAACCCGTTCCTCCGCTTCAGGCATCCGAGGAGATGAGGGTATTGATCCACTTGTCCGGTTTGAAGTCGAAGGCTGGTTGATCCCGGCAAGACGTCGTCGCTTCGCCGCTTCTCCCAGACGGATCTGACCATCCTCGACTTTCCGCCAGACCGCGAGAATGTCCGGTATCCGCTCTGATGGGCACAGCTCGATCGCCCATCCCAGTAATGTCATCTTGTTCCCGACCTCCGCGTACTCGCTTTGATGTCCCAGCTCGAGACACGTTTTCCAGCAGACCTCTTCTACCCTATCCTCATCGCTCTTTGTTCTCGCACGACTCTTGGCCAGTGCCACCATCGCCTGACAATGCTCGAACGCCCGCTCAAACTCCATCGCCTGTACCGCTGCATCTGCGAGCATAGCCAATACTTTCACTCGCGCAGTTGTGTCCCCACGATATCCGAGCTTATCGGTGAGGTCAAGGACGATCTCTGCATGCCGATACGCATCGTCACTCGAGGAGAGTACGCGACGAATGAGCTGAAGGCGATCTCTGGAATGTCGGATCTCGATTGGTGAAATAGAGAAGTTATAACTGCATAACCTGGAGGTCGCCTCAATGAATTCCCGTTCTCGTCGTATATTGACCGAACTTGGCGCGACACTCAGGCTGAACAATGTCAGCAAGATTCCGAGACTATAGAAAGGGGAAACACCAATCGTAAGCCAGCTTCATGTCGCCAGTATTGACATTTCCTGTCTCGGCGTTGTCGTAAAACTCGCGAGCGGTGACGAGGATGACTTTCTCGAGGAGAGCGCTGGACAAGGCATGCTCTGTCTCGAGACGGCGGATCATCCTCTTGGCAGTATCAATCTCTGCTCAGATCAGCTTCATGAAGCTCGTTCGGGTATGTATTTGCTCACTGCCTGAGCTCAGTACACCGCCGACATAGGTCCTCATCATCTGCTCGATGCTCAACATCCCAAACGCCCCGCGGAGCAAGGCATCATCACCCCCATTCAACTTCCGCATATCATTCCAAAGGCTCGTCCACCGCGTATCAGTATGCGGTCCACGACTAGCCTGCCGCCGTACCATTCTCTCCGCAAGCTCCACCTGATCGCCAGTATTCCGAGCGGATTGCAGCAGGAATCGAAGCTGTACAGCGGTCTCCCATCGTGCAAGAATCTCGCCAGACTCGAGGTGGACGTCGAGAATATCAAGAGCACGGGAGAGTGAAGCGAACGGGAGCGGCGAGAAGAAAACGAAAAGGTCATGTGCGGTCGGCGGCCTCGCTCCTGCTCTGGTCGGCCGGACAAAGGTAGCAATCGATTCCAGCGTGGTCGAAGTCGCCTCTTTGTCCGCCTCGATATCGCCGCCAGAAACATCCCAAACAGGAAGGCATTCGAATATGGCGCTCATCGTCGCCCAGACCTCCCGTTGTTCCGAGCCGTAGAGGCAGGCCAGAGCGAGGCGAGCAACGTTCATATCTTTCCTTATTAATCGACTGCCTACCGGTAGAGTCGCTTTCGAAGCTTCGAAGACTGGTAATGCAAGGTGCAAACGTAGGTGCAGTACGGCATCGTGCAGCAATCGCTCGACAAGTTGCGGATCCGGCATTCCGGCCCGTTCGGCTCTCGATTCAAGCACGTACAGATACGGCAAGACCAACCGCTTGATGTCGTTTACGATGCTTCCTGCGGTGGAGCCGGACAGATACGCCTTGACTATCTCACCTTGGCTCGCAGCACGCCATGAGGATAAATTCCATCGCTCTTGCTGAGTTGGCGATAGATTGGCATCGTAGATGAGCCGCGAGAGAAGTGACAGATTCTCTCCCAGAGCGTCAAGACCTGGTACGCCGGATGAAGCGCCAAATTGCACCCACCCGAGCTGTACATCAAGGAGGCCGACAGAGTCGAGGCTGAGTATTCGCTGGGCGTACCACTCGGAGAGCTCCTTGGAGCTGAAAAGTTGTGACCGCGGCGAGCGAAGCGACGAATGATTAGGTGCGCGGTACTCGGTAGATAGCACATCGAGGAAACTTCCCGCCGCCATTCGCTGTGCCGACGGCCAAGCCTTCTCTCGCCCGTCATCTCCGAGCTGTGGCAAGAGACCTGCCGATTCCAACTCGCCGGGCGGGACCCATCCTGGCATTGCGTCGAGAAGGGCGAAACGGTACGGGTAGATCTCGCTAGGATACCGATCCCGGATGATTTGGAGAGCAGGTATAAGTGCTGACGCGGCGACGGAGAGCGATGATTCCAGCAGGGTTTGGGCAAGAAAGGTGGATAAGGGTATGGGAGGCTCCAAAGGATCAGGGAGATCGGTCGTATCAGTTGGAGGAGGTTGACCGTCGACCTTGATCGACTTGACCGAGCCGGATACGTCGGAGCCCGCTGCTTCCCATGGATCGTCCAGTGCTGGTACGTCCTGCTTCTCGGCTCCGCTATCACTGGTACCGTCATCCCATGGATCGTCAAGATCCATTGGCGTCCCTGTATGCTGCTCGTTCACAGACTCCTTTAAAGATCCAAGCGGAGGTCGTTCGTTGTGTTTTGCCGCAGGGGGATATATAACGTCGTAAATGTCGAGCCGGTGTTTTATGTCATGAAGGGTGACACAACATCTCAATACAGGCTCGAGTCCCTCTTGACCGATCAAAACCTTCTCCATGGCCAGGCGGATCTGCTCGCCTGACCACTGGTCCCATTTCCCTTGTGCGCCTCCCAGCGCATCTCGAACGTCCGCCTCGATGCGGCTCAAAATCTTGTCTGCCCGAATGAAACCAAGATCGATGAGTGCCTTTGCTAGCCTGGGATCTTCGATCCTGCGGGAAGTGAGCAGGGCTGAGCATATTGTTATCGCTTCCTCGTCGGAGAGATGGAGAAGAGCAGGATGGATGGCTTCAGGGGATAATGCTGACGGCGATAGTGAGGAAAGCTCCGAAGGGGTCAGTGGACCAGACGAAGGGGAGGCAACTGGTTTTGCGGTTTGAACACCGTCCATGTCTGCCTTGTACGGCAGACAGAGCCTGTTGTAACCTAGCGAAGGATGCCTCGTATGATGAGCTCTGCTCAAAACGTAATAGACTCGTGCATTTGGAGTTAGGTCACGTGATCACGGGACAGGCGACTTGATCAGACGTATAGCCGAAGCCTTCCCTCACGGCGAAGTGAAGTATGCTCAGCCGCATCCAGGTGTCCGCGACAGCGATACTTATATTGGGTTCATTAGCGCTCGTCTTATCATTTTACTCTAACCGAGCGGCCCGAGATGCGAGAAGACCAGATGGACAAGGCTCTCCGAAGCCTTCCTTCCGACAGCGACTCGTCGCGGTTGGGGACTTGCATGGCGGTCAGCTTGAATCAAAGGCCTCTCGGCTTCGCTGATGTAAATATAGACATTGACAATGCTCGAAAGGTCCTTGGAATGGCCAAGATCATCGATAGATCTCCAAGTGGATAGCCGGGACGGATATCCTCGTCCAGACCGGCGACATCGTCGACCGAGGCACCCATGCGCTGGACATATACCGTATGATGCAAGACCTGCGCGGTCAAGCTTCGGCAGCAGGAGGAGAAGTGGTGTCAATCTTGGGCAATCACGAGGTGATGAATGCGATCGGTGATTGGAGGTGAGCTCGACATCGCCGGATCTGGACTGACTGAGCAGATATGTGACAAAGGAGGATATCGATCATTTTGGGTCGACGGAGAAGCGGCAGTATGCCATTTCCGCGGATGGATGGCTCGGACAAGAGTGGTTGGCCAAGTGCGTGCGCCGCTCGACAACCCATACCTTCCCAGTGGCCAAGCTGACACATGAGCGATGACAGCTACTCTACTACCGCTTTAGTCGCACTTGGTCCTCATGCCTCCTCCCCCCGACTATCCTTCACTCACGGCTCCCTCCGTCCTTCCCATCCAAACCTGACACCTTACCCATCAGCCATCAACGAGCTAGGCCATTCCCTCCTGCTCAAAGCACTCACACCGCCTCTCGCAAAGCCGTATCCTCCGAACCCCTATCCCGGATTGCCCAAGGGAACAACCCAGGATGAGGCAGAGCTGTATGCCGAAGGGGGGCCGTATTGGTGGCGGGGATTAGCGGAAATGCAGGATGAGAAGGTTGTGTGTGGCTGGGCAAGGGCATTGAAGGAGAAGCTTGGAGTGAGGAGAATCATCGGGGTGAGCGATACTCATTGTATACTGGCCTTGCTGAAGGGATCCTAGGGACATACACCCAACTTTCAGCGAATTGTGGATCGATGCAAAGCTTCAATCATCATCATTGACACCGGTGAGCTCCTAGTATCATGTGAGTGTTGTCGCAGATGCCGTTCCTTAGGCATGTCATACGCGTATGGAGGCGTTCTGTCCGCACTCGAGATCGCCTATACTCTTACACCCGTTCCTTCTGCCATCCCCGATCACCGCCAAGATCTCTTCATCGCAGCTTCAGCGGATATCAAACCCGGTCATAAGTACATCGAGCGGGAAGAGGTGCACGCGATATATGAGAAAAAGAGAAAACTCATCGCGATCGAGGAACGAGATGTCATTCTATGATGCTGTGCATGTCATGAACCCCATGCTTCTTCAAAGACGCCTGCTTCGTCGAGCTCAGAAATCCATCGCCAAAACGTGGAGGATGGGAATCCGACGCAGTTGTCGAAACTACCCTCTATTCTGTCTATCAATTGGCCTCCCAGACCCTGAGCAGTGTCAGCAAGACACATCGGTGTCACAGCACAGACCCGCCTGTATAGCAAAGCCGCCTGCCCGATCTATTCCCTCATTCGTCTCGACATAGGCTTTGACCACTTCTCTCTATCGTCGGCATGAGCTCTTGGCTTAACGTAAAAAGCCCAACCGACGCACGGAATTGTCAAAGAAGTGAACTATCGTCGAGCATGAGATAGACCTGCCGACTCAGCTTCCGGTACTAGTATAGGTGACATGCTCACTCGAGCTTATAGCCAGGCGCCTCGATCGAGGGGTAGACTAAGCTTACCCCGTCAGGGCCAATGCGGACATGCAGGTACGACTTACCTATTGTCACTCCCGTAACCACTTCACAGCTCCGTCCTGCCATCAACAACAATGCCCTCATCTGTTCATCCTTCGATGTAGGCTTTTCGAGTAACTCGGAAACTTCTCCTTGCGAGACTCCACCTTCCGTCGTCTCCTTTTCGGGGGGAAAGATCACTACTGTGTCCGCTACAGGCGTGTTAATTTAGTCTTCTCACTCAAGGAAAAACATACCAGAGATGACTAGATCTGCTGGATCTCGGTCATCGAGCTTGATCAGCCGTTCATAAACCTCTAATGCCTAGTCTGGTCGGTATCGCTCAAGCCTGGGGAGAAAGACGGCTAACCTTCTCGCCTGCAGTGGCGATAGGGTATTCCGCTAGTCGACCTTCGAAGCTGGCTTTGGGCAGGTCTTCGGCGAATGTCGAAGAAATGATCTCTGGTCGGATCCCCTGGGTATTTCTTTTCATTACAAGAGGTGGAGCAGGTAAGAGTAGCTCACGGCTGTCACGAAGATGTCTCTCCGTCTTGGACTCGCTGAAGCGAGTACTACCCGCCGAGAGGAGAGTCTCCTGACGATGGGTAGTGACAGCGCTGTCGGTAGGACGGGTGAGGGTCGTGACGCCGCCATGAAGGCGTTATTGAACGGGTAATTGAAGCAATCCTGTAATTACCTGAGGTAGATGCCACATGGTTCGGCCCCGCTAGCAGGAGTCTCGGACTCGTGACGAACATCTCCGGTCAGCTCGTTTTTTCTGTTTAAAGCGCAATCATCAAGGTCGTACTGCTTCGGCAGTAGACCTGTTATCGTCGTAGATCGCCATGTCTCGCCATCAGCCAAACTCGGCCATGTCGAAATACAAGATATCATCACCTCAACCCTACAAGCCCCAATCTTCGCCCTTCATCCATGAAGATAACACTGCTTCCTCCCCATTTCAGCCAAACTACTCTCCAACTCAGCCTTACAGCCAGGCTAGTCCCGCCATCGGACAAAACGGCGCTACACCGGGAGGTTCATCAGGCGGTAGTCCTGCTCGACCAGCAAGATCCCGTATGCGAGATCAGCAACCACCTCCGCCAGCACAACCTTCCCGTCGTAACCTCGGTGCACTTCAGACCCAAAACATCCGGAGACCATCCAACACTTCACCTGCAGGAGGATACGACATACCGGTGTCACCTATATCACCGGTCTCTGCGACCGGACCGACACCAGGAAACGCTTTTTTCACCGACCCCTTCGCAACGGACAGATCACAACGTACGGAGCTACGTTCGCAAACTTCAGAGGCAGCCCAGCGCGAAGCTCAACCCTTCCACGACGGTACAGGCGGACCGGCAAGTGACAAGCTAAGGAATGTGATTGGGGCCTTCATGACCGCCAGCAAGAGCAGGGAGGAGCCTATCCGACGACCGGGGAAGAGTCGAGCGAGACAGGCGAAGGAGGAAGTCTGGGAGGTCGCTGATGGGGGAAGGTTTGGGCAGATCGACGGGGTATTGCAGAAGATACGGAAAGACTGGCCATTCGTCCTCGAGAGTGACTTCTCGTCCGCAACTCTCGCTCTGTCCCTCCTGTCCCAATCCCCGTCATCCTCACTCCCAGCTCATCCCTCCCTCTCATCCTTCCTCAGACTTCACGATGCCCTATCCTCGTCTCTGCAATCGGCAGTACAAGCACACTTCCAGTCCTTCGCGGCATCCCTCCCAGCCCATGCCAGCTTTCTCTCCACTCTCGGTCGAGCGCAGCAACAGGTCAGGACGTCTAAGGATGCGCTCAAGGAAGCTCGGGAAGGCTTCGCAGGTAAAGGCAGATCAGAGCTGGCCGGTTTTCGGGCGAGGGAGAGGGTCGTCAGGGACGTGCTCAAGATCCTGGACGTCATGTGGGTCGACAGTGAGGCATAGAGCTTGACTAACACCTTGCAGAGATCAGCTTAAACACGTTCCCGAGCAGCTTGAGACCCTCATTAGTGACAAGAAGTTCCTTCAAGCGGCTCTGATTCTCGTACGAAGCTTGAGGATCATCAACAAACCGGAGATCGCGGATATTGGAGCAATGTCGGAACTGAGGGCGTACTTAGTCTCGCAGGGATCGGTTAGTCCACCGCTTCGGACGCAACTGACGAGATTGTAGACCTTGACGGACATACTAGTGGAGGAGCTGCACAGTCACATTTACCTCAAAACGTACTACAGCGACTCGAGGTGGCGAGCATATTCGCCGGGACAGTTGTCTTGTATGTGTATCACCCATTTCAAGCATCCCTGATGGCTCGTAGTACCTATAGTTGCTCTAGGCACGGAAGACCTGCCCCCTCTCCCTCCTTCCACCGAAGCACCTTCTACTTCTCCACTTGTCAACGGAGACGGCAATGCCGTAGCCGGTCCGGGTCCATCATCTCGCTTGTCACGCTATCTCTCCTCTCTCTTGGTCAAGACCAGCCAAGACCCAATGCTCGACTTCCCGGACGCGAATCTCGGCTCCATGCCAGACTCGCTGTTCACCTCTTATCGTCGATCTGGATCAGCACGCACGGGTCAGGCTGCGTCGAGCGCGTCTCTCGCTTCCGTGGTGCAAGTAAACGGGGTCAGCGCGGAGCATGCAAATCCCGAGGCGGACTCGTACATGTACATGGAGACATTGCTCGAAGCCCTGGCCACTCTAGGAAGACTGGGCTCAGCACTCGAAACCGTTGCGCAGCGTGTCCCGAGTGAAATACATGCGCTTGTGGAGACGACCTTAGATGAGGTGGACGAACGGTGAGTCTCGGTGAGTCCTCATCTACTGACCTGTCTTTAGGTCCGAACAAAGAAGAGAAGATCAAGGTGCGACGACGAGACCATACAGCATGCTCATGGGCAACGGAGACGAGACCCCTTCTACTGGCGATTTCGCTATCCGCCGAAAGTCGCTATTCGCTCCAGGTGACACTTTGAGGATAGCAATATCGCTCGATACAGTCGGACCGCCAAAACACGCCGCGGTACTGCGGGATCTCTTCTGGACGCTCTACTCGAAACTCGCGGCCGTACTCGAAGGGCACCGGGTGATCTACGAGGTCGCTCGATGGATCTCGTCTCGGCGGGACTTCAAGGATGGCACTGCCAAGTCCAGTGCAGCGCTAAATATCCCGGTACTCGAGGTGTGGAAGCCTGTACAGCAGGAGGTCCGAACGCTGTTGAATAACTACCTTACGGACGAAGTCCAGGGGTCTGCGCTGGATCGACATCCTCTCATGTCAATCAACGAGATCCTGCGGGACGGCAAGATCGCAAGGGACAAGCAGAAACCTATTTTCAAGTTCGCAGAAACGGACAATCGCGCAGTGTCAAACGAAATCAAGTCGGTCGATGATTCGGTTCAGCAAGTGTTGAGAGCATCAGTCCCCGGGCTCGTCAACATGCAGTCCGCCAACGAAGGCCCAGGGGTCCTCACCGGTAGCATGGCCAATTCGGACGACCGATACTCAACCGCCAGTCGACATAGAACCCTCATCCCGCCAAACGCCTTCAATGTGACGACATTGTTCCAGCCGACCCTGGCCTTTATCGAGCGGGCTTCCACCATTGCGCCAGTCGGATTCGAGGAGGAGCCGAAATCGTTTAGCGGCGTCTTGGAGGACTTCGTAGTGAAGGTGTTCTTACCACAGCTGGATGAGAAGGTCACAGCGTCTTTCCAGCAGGCGGTGTCTGGTGAGGGTTCAGGCTTCGGTATTTAGCGATGCTGAGTACATCTAGGCTATGATGCGTATCAAACAGATCGCGCTCAAGTCGGTGAGATGGAAAAGCCGCCACTCAAGGTAAATCAATTACATCATCGCAATCATTCTGACAATTTCGTTCAGTCAAGCGTCCGCGTCATGGCACTGATTCACAGCCTCTGCGTCATGCTCCGAACGACGCCGTTCCATCGAGAGAATTACAGTCGTCTGATTGTCGGCGTCATCGTTCAATACTATCAACAGTGCAGTTCGCGCTTCAAGGGTGTGTATCAATCGATCGGGCGCATCTACAGCTGATTTTCTCCCTAGAGCTCGCCTCGTTGCCGTCGACGAGTGTCAATCTTGCCGAGCCCGCACTCACCCTTCCCGCTGTCTGGGCTCAGCGAGAGGATGTGATCAAGTGCTTGACGGATTTGCGAGCGGTCATTGTACGTTTGATCACTCATTTGGAGCGGATGCCAATGCCTTCACACAGCCTGCAGACCGGAACGAGTTGTGCCTAATCGGACAGAAGGAGATCAGACTCGAGACGGAGCTCCAAAGTATTAAGCCAGTACTCGAAACCCAGCTCATCAACTCGCAACGCAAACTCGAGGCGCTTGGTCACTTGTCTCAAAGCTTGGTAAGGGAATCCATGATGGCTGACCTAGCTCATGCAGAGCAGAGGTGGTTTATCGACTCTTTGCTTGACTTGCAACGCGACGCAAGTGATCCGCTTTCGCCTGGGGGTGCTACGGCGGACAGTCATGTGAGAACCTGCACTATCGACACTCGGAACAGCTGACAAGTTTAGCTGATCATTGGCTCGCCTACTCCTGGAGATATGCCCCGGCTACCGCTCACGACAGCTATGGCTCAGTGAGTTCATTCGGAAATGTTCATTCCACCATTCTAATAGCTTCTCCAGACGTTATGAGGCCATTGTGCAGACGTACGAACAGCTCGCAGAGATGGTCCTCAATACCATACGACTCGAGATAAGGTGTAGAGTCATGTGCAATTTGGGAGCATCAATGCGGAAGGTAAACATGCCTAGCATGTGGGTTTGGCGGGCTCATGGCCGTAGGGCGACTTCGAACTCGAGAGCGAAGCGCTGGAACCCGATCCCGATATCATCGATCTAAACGATGATCTCACCGAGAGTGACGAGCTGGCAACGAGTACCCTATGTGAGGATGATCAAAGGTGCGTCGGATGAGCTTGTTTGGCGTCAAGCTAAATGCCACCAGATTTGTGTTCCGGACTCTGAGCCAGCTGGTCGATCACCTCTTCATCCAAGCTGCGAGATCGATGAAAGTAGTCAACTCTGCCGGTGTCAAGAAAATCAAGCGCAACATCTTGTCTTTGCAGCAGTCCTTACGAAGCATAAACCGTGGATCGGAGGAGGGGGTTTTGAGCAGGTCCGTAGCATATTGGGATCTGTACGATCGGGGACCAAAGGTTTGCAGCTGTTTGCCATGTTCAGATGGACGCTGATCGTCCACAGGAAATGATGGAGAGCATCCGAACGTCAAAGCCGATGTTCTCCTTCGAGGACTACAATACAATGTTGAATCTGCAGTGCAAGATGGATCAATCGGATGCGCCGTCGTCGGAGCTCAATACATACCTGATCGATCTGCATGCTCTGTCGATGTCGGTGGAGGGATGGGAAGCAGGGGAGAATTGATCTGGATGGTAACTTGTGCATTATTATTATTGGATTCGCAAATAAAGTTTTAATTGCGATTGTTCATCCAAAGACCTCTATTTGAGGCCGCATAGACCTCAAATAGATGGATCAGCATAGCGTCAACATCACCTCACACCTCATACCTGCATTGGACTGTAACTGTGTGATTACCTCATCATGCGCCGTGTCACTCCCGCTTCACTCCGTCGCCGCCGACTACTACCGATTCCTTTCACAATCCCCTCTCGGTCATCCCCTGTGATACATCGCGTTCGAACTTTGACCACCTCTTCCACGGCCTTCTTTCCTCGCTCCGGTCCTCGAGGATGGTCACCTGCTGCATCCGAACCGCCTGACGATCCCGCGACACAGATTCAAGAAGAAGAGGACGATTTCCCCAATGACCTATCCGAAGCTGGACTTCCACCTGGAGCCGACCCACCTCCTTTACCCGACTCCTTCCCTTCCATCGTCACCTCCATCATCTCGCCGAAAGAGACGGACTCGCCCCTACCAGAGAATCTTCGACCCCTCCTAGCCCATGTTTTGATGACCTTTCTACCCGCAAATCAACCATGTACACCTACACCTATCAAAGCACCTTCTAGCATGTCCGGCGTGAGTGGACCATTCACCTTTCACAATGGAGTACCAACGCAGATGATCGAGGAGGATGGAGGTGATCAGGAGGATGCGAGGACAGCAGAGGCTGTACTAGCGCTCGTAACGCCTTATGAGGGAGGGAAGCATTATGTGTTGGATGCGGTCGAACGGGTGGCTTCAGAGGTAAACGCCGAGGTGTTGCGGTTTGACCTGGCACTGGGACTGGGCTTGGATGGCTCTGCAGCTCCTCTTGCATCCACAGGTGAGTCACCAACACTGATGGGACACTGATCGCGTCAGGTGACACAGCTCCCGAACTTCCCCAATCGGTCAACCCGCTCTTACACCCCTCACCTCGTCCTTTCACTCCACAAGATATGACGCCTCATGGCACGCCCCATGGTCCACAGATGATGGAAGATGAAGGCGCTGAAGAGGGGGAGGACGAGCCGGAAGGAAGAGGATCGAGCGCGATGGTGGTCATGCCTTGGCCCGGAAGACTTTCGGGTCCTTCGGGCCTTCCCAACATGTCTTCAGGTAAACCTGTAGGAGGGTTCAAGGACGAATGGGTCGGTTTCTTCGACAAGGTACTCAATCGAGATTCGCCAGAGTTTGACGATCCTTCCTCATCGATGCCGAGGAAGCGTATCATCTTTCTCGAATCTCCTGAGGCGATGTCGGGCACATTCGATGTCTGGTGGCCGTCGTTGGTGGAAGCCGTTCGGCGAAGACGTCGGGGCGCACATCTTGCAGACGTCACGCCGCCAAAGAAGGGCGCGAAGAAGCCGCCTTCATTTCATACTTTGACCCATCCTACAACCATTGTCCTCGGCAGCGCCCCGTCCCTGTTGCTGCCCCACACCTGTTCCGTTGCTCCTCTCCCCAGCACCCAGTCCCAAGAGAACGGTCAGCATCCTATACATCCAATCCTTCAGGAGATCGCGGAGAGGTTCGGTGGTGTAGTGGAGACCAAGGAACTCGGATCGGATTCACCGCCATTATGGTGGGGTAGCGAGGAGTTTGACCAGATTGGTCGGATGCGGAGAGAACAGAAGCGGTTATCTACTTTAGTCGAGGATGATAGGGGGTGAGTACTGAAGCTGGCATGGCTGAGAATAGTGCATCTGCTCTCTTGCCAGTCTTTGGACCCCGCCTCAGCCGGGCACCTCGACGTCAGCCAGTGGTCCGCCATTCCCTCTTCGAAATGATCGCCGCGCAGGCTGGTCGACCCTCCGGCGGGGAAGCCAAGTCGAGTGGCTCAGTCAACCCGATCATATGGAAGACTCTACCCATTTTGCCGCAGCAGCGAATACCAATCAAAGAGCTTCTCGAACGCTTCCATACGCGATCACTCACCAGTGCGGCACTGTTGGCTCGCGCGATCGATCAGCTTGGAGGAACTCTGGTCGACCCATTGTCAATCTTCTCGCTCGTCCGTATCAAGGGCGAAAGCGCAAGCATTCTCGATTCGGCTCAAAAGGACGTGAGTGAGGCGCAAGGGGAGGAGTCTGGGAAGAAGCTCGAGGCGATCACAGAGAAACTCCGCAAAGATCTCAACGCGGCTCGACGTCACCTGAGAAAATCAGGCTCCTCACCGGACCAAAGCGTCGAGCGGCTCTTGTATGGTGTCCGCAAAGCTGCGGACAAGGGTTGGCACAATGCGGTCAAATCGTGGGCGTACGCGCAGCATCTCGGTAGCTCAGCCCTGGGGCGGGTCCTAACTGCCAAACATCGAGAAGGCGTGGCCACCGATTCACCGGTAACGGTCAAATGGGACGACGTAATGACGGCTTGGCAAGCGGAGCAGGATGAGGATGCCAAGATGAAGCGGCATATCAAGCGACATCTTCCACGAAAGCCGCCTACGACTCAGACTGAAGAGACTCCTGGTCAACGTCTGCGCAACGGCAGCCACACCGATAACGTCGTCGAGCGGATCAAGAAGGCGAAAGATCTATCCAGCCACGAGCGACGGCTACTGTCTTGCATTGTGGACACCTCCAAGCTTTCGGCGACGACATTTGAGGACATCCATCTTCCATATAAAACGATCGACGCTATTCGGACCCTCATCTCGCTGCCACTGCTCTTCCCGGAAGCATTTCAAGGAGGCGTACTTAAGGATCACTCTACCACCGGTGCACTTCTTTTCGGACCGCCTGGTACGGGGAAGACCTTACTTGCGCGAGCTGTCGCCAGCGAAAGTGGAGCCAGGATGCTGGCTGTCCAGGTGGGTCGAGTGGTATGTCGTTTTGTTTCTGTTGATGTGACCAGCCGAGCGATGTGAATGATAAATACTTCGGCGAGGGCGAGAAGCTGTGCGTCCTTCGTTTCTCTGTCTTGTGCTTCACTGAGAAGGACCAGTGTCAAGGCGGTGTTTGGTCTCGCTCGGCGACTCTCACCCTGCGTTGTGTTTCTCGATGAGGTAGACGCCCTGTTCGGCGCAAGATCAGCTCGTGGTGGCGGATTCGGCAACAAGGCGCACGATCAGCTCCTGACCGAGTTCATGCAAGAGATGGACGGGCTCAGTTCAGCCGGCGCCAACCGGGATAAGCGAGTCGTCGTCATCGGCGCTACCAACCGGCCATTCGACCTGGATGATGCAGTGCTGAGGCGTCTGCCAAGGAGATTGTTGGTGGATCTGCCTGGCCCTGAGGATCGGATAGGTAGGACACTCGCGGCCCTCCCAGCTGGGCTGATCCTCTTAGCAATCCTCAAAATCCTTCTTCGCGGCGAGGAGTTGGGATCCAACGTCGATCTCGATCGACTGGCAAATGACACCGATGGCTTCTCTGGATCCGATCTGAAGCGTGAGTGAGTCTTATAGATCTCCGCTTATCTGAACAGATCTTTGCGTCAGTGCGGCTCTGTCCGCGGTTAAGGACATGGTCGAAGTCCCTTGGCGGAAAGCTCGCGCAGATGCCGACGCTGTCACCTCCGCGCGTTCTGCTTCACCATCAGGACGGGACGTCGGTGCAAGGGAAGATCTCATCGCCCGGCCAGACGTCAATGAGTTGCCACAGCAGGAGGAAGCCGTTCCGCAACCTGTGACATCCGCGGTAGCGTCTGATGGAGAGTCTGACGAAGTGGGCGACGAAGTGGGCAGCGAATACGCCAGCGATCGTCAGCAGGTTGTCGCCTCGGAGAAGAACCCGGAAGCATCATACAGCCCGGACAACCGAGCGCCGTCCACACAGCCAGACCACACCGACCTATCATCAGAGACCGTAGCATCGGTAGGAGACGAATCATCGAGTGTAGAATCAACGCCAGATGGAGAAGGGAAGCCGCAACAAACGCGGGTACTGTTGTGGAAGCACTTCGAGGTGGCCCTAGGAGAGATCCGGCCATCTTCATCCGAGGAGGGCAGTCTGCCCGAGCTTCGCAAGGTCAGTCTGACGTCCAAGGCTGAGCGATCTGATACCTTTTAGTGGGCTGAGCAGTTCGGCGAAGGCGGCAGACAGCGAGGGCGGAAGAAAGGCTTTGGGAAAGATTTCGGCTTCGGAGAAGCAGGAGACCGGCATAGCGGGTATGGCAAAGTTGCGCAGGATGAATGATGCCATGCACGAGGTCGGAAAAGATATCACTGTGCGGGGTACAGCCTTCGTCTCAGCTCGTCAATTCGTTCCTGCAGCTCGTCCAGCCGCTTGTCTCGTTTCTCAACGAGCTGCTCTAGTCCATCTGCCGCTGCCAAAGGCTTGGCGAGCACCTGGGTGTCGATGCTGGTCGAAAAGCGGGTCTGCCCATGTCAGTGGGTTCTGAGAAGTTACTCACCTGCAAATCACCCTTAAGCATGTGGGTGAGTCGGGTCCAGTCCCGCCAGAACCGTTTTTGAGCACGAAGCCATAATCGTTGTCCTAGAGCGACGGAGCCGATTGCGCTGAGTAGTGCAAAGCCGACCGCCGTACTGCCACTCAGTGAAGCGAGAGGAGGAACATAAGCAGCCCAACTAGCCGACATGCCCAAAAAGGCCATTGCATACGTCGATAGAAGCGCTCTTTGGGCTGAAAGTTGAAGGCGCTGCACGGGGAAGTGCTGCAGCTGATCGCGACGGGTCTCTATTGGGTCGAGGAGGGTGGTCGGCTCGAAAGGCGGGATGGAGAGGGAAAGAGTCTGGAGGTGATTGAGCAGCAAGTGCGAGGAGAAGGGGTGTGGCGCTGCGGGACCGGTACGACGAGTCGAGAACGATAGTTGGCGAATGGTATGATCTGCTTCGACGGACAGGTTGTGCTGCAAATAGGAAAGTTCACCGGTCTCGAAGACGAGCTGATCACAATCAGGCTTGTTCTCGTGTGTCAGACACTCACCTGACGCTCGAGATTTCGCCCTAACTGCCTGTGCAAGTACGCCGATACCTCTGAACCCACGTCATCCACCCTCAACCTTCCAATCAGAGACACCCAAGCCCATTGCCGCCTAAACCCATCCTCCAAATCGCGCCTAGCCTGATTCATCTCATACTGAACATCGCCATCGACTGTACCGCCAGCAATGCCCCTGTTAACGATGCTCGCATGTCGTGCCTTTACTCCGCCCTGTTCGGCAGCGTGACGAAGATCTGTGACAGTCCTCGCAGCGGTCCGCGTTGCCGTCCGGTCAGCAGAGATTGTCGAGGCGATGTAGGCTAAAGCCAGATCGGCGGTGGATATGGCTGTGGAAAGCTGAGGTGTAGCGATAGATCTGGCAGCTGAGATCAGGGACGCTTGAAGAGGACCAACATGAGATCGCTGAAATTGCCGCTGGAAGGTGTCGAATGCTTCGGTGCGAGACCTCGAGATGACTCCGTCCGCCTCGAGGCCAACCGCCAAAGCATCTAGTGCCCGTAGAGCTTTCTCAGCCCGGACAAAGGAGATGGACGGGGTCGACATGTTTCGCTCGGAGCTTTTCGAATGCGAGGGGAGCTCGTCCAACTGGCGAAGGAGAGTGACCGTGATCTGCTGCTCAGTCGTATTGGGAGGCAGATGTCCATTGACAACGAGGTGTAGAGGTCCCCGGGAAAGCAAATCTGGGAGGATTTCGACGATCCGAGGAGTTGACAACAACCGGAATGGATCGAGAACCAGACAGACGATGACGGCAGGGAAAAGGTGGGTAAGGGCGGACTCAGGGTCAGTGCCTACGAAGCGTCAGGAATCGAGCAGAAAAGTAAAGGGAAGCACACACTGTTCACCTCGAGAATGTCATACTCGGAAGCTCTCAACCAAGACGAAGGGATATTCAGCGAGTCTGCTGTTTTGACAAGCTCTGGCCCGTAGCTGAAGGGCTCGATCAGGTTCGACTTCAAGTCAATTCGTTGAGAACCTACTTGAGGTGAAGAACGTCGTGGTCGTTACCGTCGTGTCGCGTAAGCAGAGCTCTTCGAGACGCTTCGGTATCGACCAAGGGGTCTTGCAAGAGAGCTGAAACGACATCTTGAGGGGATGCCAGCGAATCTCCAAATACTACCTGTTCAACAACCTGCCGGACGCGGGAACATACCTCCTATGCGTCCTCGCCTTCGTAGATCGAGATCTAAGATGGCAGTACTGACACGCCGTGACCAGTGTTCGGATCCGCCAATCTCGTCATCAAGCAGTCTTCGTACTTCCTTTAAGACGGGAGCGATACTCGAAGTTCCCTCGACAGGTAAAGGCAGCGGAACTGATGGAGGGGGAGATAAAGAAATGTCCAGGGAGTCAGGTGGGGTTATGGATGCGGTTGCTAAGGTCGCATAACGGCGGGAGGATTGGTCATGTGGTGGTCGGAAGGATGCGAGAGAATGTGTTCTAATCGCGACCCGGCATGCGGGACATGAAATGGCCCCTGATAAACCTTTGGAATAGGAGCACTGAGCTGCCTTTGACGATGAAGCTGTCTGTGTGACGCAGCGCCGGACAAGCTTCATGGCTATCACCGCTTGTAATTAAATTGAAGCTACGAATAACGTATCCAACCATTGCTGTTCAGGAACGAGTTTCGGGCTATCTGCAAGCTGTATTTAATCTGGAATTCTCGTAATTAATCCGGGCAGAATTTCAGTCACCCTTTGATTGATCTGAGCCTTTTGGTCAGTGGTATCCCATCCCAAACATCTCTAAAAGGCAAACTTGCACACTCAAGGAGTTTCCACTACCTGTTAAAGAGCCTCTCCACATGCTCCATAAGCTATTTGAAGCCTTGTTGAAGCCTTGGAGGCTGTGCTCACCAATCAATTTGACTTCATTGATGTATTTCACACTGTGGAAGGTTTGATCAACCCATCAAACCACTAATGCCCCAAGTCCCCCATGGGATTGATTCATATGGAGTATCAAGCGTCAACTCATCTAGACCGCATTCGTCCCATTCGTCCTTTGTCATGTCGGCCGCCGCCACCAACCGTCACCACGTGACCTTATCGATCCGAAACCGCAAATCCACGTCACGGCCCTCGTCGTGACTTCTTATCGAGTAGTCGGTTGAGGGATATTCTACGAACGATTTGTTGAGTAATAATCTACGGAGAATCCGGATTCATATACATAGGTTCCCGTCTTGTAGGAGGTTTCCTAGTGTTCTGTCATGAATCGAGACGATCCGACAGACCACGTGATCACTCCTGGCGAGACGTCCCTTTTCCCTTTTGTGTTCCAGACACCCAGGACGCTGTTTCCCCGTGATTGATATATATAGCGAACCAGTTATGTTTGTACGACCTTCGGGTCACTATCAATGTATGTTGTAGGCTAGTCAATACCGACTAGGGCCAGCTTCATTGTGATCTCCACCCATTGACCGACCCCACGTGATCGTCAACGACACCAAACGATCGTTTATCCACAACCACTACTGCCCATTTTTTCCATAATCACTCTGCTCGCTCTTTCACCCGACCTGCGGTGATCAGCAAGAAGCTCTGGCAGGACCGTAACATGTTCCTCGATTGAGTCCCACTGTTTACCACGTTCAAGACGATCAGCGGCTACGTTCAGTCCTCGCTAGATTCACGTCCTCGGCTACCTCGTCGAATTCTGTCGACTCAAGTTTTCAACCTCGTCGAGCATCTCGTCCAAGGTTGTGTGATCGGGCAATTGATCGGAGACAGAGCGGAGCTTCGCGACAGTAGAGGAACACTAACTAACTTTCATACAACTCCAGGCCACGTCCCAAGTTCAAGTCCACGTCCTCGTCTATACCACATTCATTTCATCTATCAGTCAACCCTCGTCTATTCTCGACTATTCTCATCATGGTCCCAACCACTCGATCCGGGGAAATGCCAATCGCGCGTATGCTTCCTTGAGAACGGGGAACAGAACTATCACGTGATATGGGGGATGAGTTGCACGCGGACTTCGCCGAATTCCGATAGAACCTCTATTAAGGATCGCGTGAAAGGTGGTAGGTCTTATTGGCATTCCAGCGATTTTTTGGGGACATGAAGGATCTACAGCTTTGATCGAGAATCGCCATGTCGAACCTCCCAGGAGACCTATCTGCGGATCCTTCCGGCGAAACACTGCCAGCGGGAGTATCGATAAGGAGCACGGCTATACCGGAGGCAAGTGAGAAGGATGCAGTCAACCCGGCGTGTTTGATCGATGAAAGGAAGACGGGTCATGCGGTTCAGGATACCAAAGAACGGCCTTCCTCCGTCTCTTCCTCGGCCGATACCGCAATCCCAGGCGAGAAGAGCCTGGGGAGATTGGACAAAGAGGGGGACGAGGATGAGGATGAGGAGGACGATAATCATGTGGGGGGTATTAAGCTTCGAGACCTCTCTGGGTCCGAAGTGCAACAATTCCCAGGAATCAAGAGGGAGAAGTGGTGGTCAGTATGCTACCATGCTTACGTCGTTCATCGTTGACGATGCTCGAAAAGGCAAATCTGGCGACCGGGACATTCCCCTCCTCCGCCCAGGGCTTCGCTCGATGAAGCAGAAATCATTCCGCTTGCTTATGTGTCCGTGATCAGCAAACTCACCTTCCATGTAAGTATCCTTCATCGTATCAAACGCTCATTGACTGTAGTGGGTAACGCCAATCATGGTCATGGGCTATCAAAGACCTCTTCAAGCGACTGACCTGTGGAAGGTGGGTGCGATTTCCCCTTGCTGTCTTCTCTTCCTTGACGCTCTATCAGATGGATCCGAGCAGAGAAGGTACGCGAATGGGAAGGTGCGGTTATTAATGACACAGCACATCACCTGTCGACCCTATTCATCGAAAAGCTGGATGCACGACAGCGTGCGGCAGCGGAGTGGAATGCTAGCCTGAAATCGAGATCACCGAAATGGAGGCAAAAGCTGTCATGGAGAATTCATGCGGCACTTCACCGATCACTACCCCAGGATTTTGAGCGCTACGGTGGAAGTGGCAGTTTTGACGAGAGGAGGCGAACAATGGAAGAGGAATGGAGGAGAAGGAGCGGGATGAGGAGAGGAAGCGTGACATGGGCGTTGAACGATGTCATGACGGGATTTTGGGCGGGAGGTATGTGTCATACTAAGCTCAAGGTTGACAATACCTAGGTTTATTCAAGGTATTCGGCGACACAGCGCAGCTCATGTCACCCCTTGTCATCAAGGCTTTGATCAACTTCAGTAAAGAAGGTTCGTCGTTTAGCCATTATCGTGATGCCAGTCGTAAGCTTATGAGTTCAGTCTATGCCGCCAATCATTATGGATCGCCACAGCCAAACATCAGTCGAGGCGTCGGAATGGCTCTCGGTCTTTGGGGTTTGACGATTATGCAATCTATCTGCCAACATCAGGTAACAATTTGTCTTACTGGAAAGAACGACGCTAACGCGACGAGTAGTTCTTCTTCCGATCCATGGCGATGGGCGTTCTCACCAGAGCAGCGCTTATCTCCGCAGTATACAAGCGATCTCTTTCGCTTTCTATCGGCGCGAGAGCTCAGCATCCCAATGGCAAGCTTGTCAACCACATATCCAGCGATGTGAGCATTACGTTCGGAGACATGTCTGGACTGACACAGATAGATCTCTCGTATTGACTATTGCGCACAATGTATGCATAAACCCCTTCCTGTTTCCCACACTATGCTCAATGCCGCATCTCGTAGGGTTTCATGCAGTACGTTCTCCTCTCAACCCCTTGCGGCTTTTCGCTGATAACCCTGAACTCAAAGATTTGGACTTCGCCTATTCAGCTCATCATCACCTTAAGTGAGTAATGGGATTGCCTCGTATGTTGCAGCGGCTGATGTAATGTTCAGTCTTGCTACTCATCCAGGTAAGATCGGAAGCCCCTTGGTATGAAAGTCTAAATCAGTAAAGATCGGCCCTTCGGCTTTGGTCGGCTTCTCCTTGTTCGTCCTCCTAGGTCCACTGCAAACTTGGTTCATGAAGATGAGCTTCCTCGTGCGGAAGAAATCAATAGTGAGCTGCACATATGGCGGGTTGTTTGCTGATATCGCTCAGAAATGGACCGACGGGAGGTCGAAATTGCTGCGGGAGCTGCTTTCTTCGATGCAGATAATCAAGGTCTTCACCTACGAAATTCCCTTTCTTAAGCGTACGCCGATTGCGATTAGGTACGATAGGTTAGCGATTAACGCTGTTTCAGGGTTACGCTATATTCGTCGAAAGGAAATGGTAGGGATTCGCAAAATCTTGATCATACGAGCGGCAAATCAGGCCATGGCGTTCAGTATACCCGTGAGTGCAAAGTGCAGCGTGTGTGACAGGGTTGAACGAGCATCTTAGACTCTCGCATCCGTACTTGCCTTCGTCACTTACGCTTCGGTTCATCCAAGCTTGGATCCGGTGCGCAGTGAAGGCTGCATCGCCGCTTCGCTAAACTCGCTGTACAGGCCCTAATATTCACGTCCTTGGCATTCTTTAACCTATTGCGGCAGCCTCTAATGTTCCTGCCGCGGGCCTTGTCGACCTTGACGGACGCTCAGAACGCTATTGAGCGACTCACAGAGGTAAGTGATGAGCTGTCCTGTATGGGCTGCCGTATGACCTCTTCGGCAGGTTTTCGAGGCGGAGATCATCGAGAAGACCAATCCGATCGTACCATCGCTAGACGTGGCAATCCGAGTCCAGAGCGCTACGTTCCGATGGGCATCGGTAGAGCCTCATTCCGAGAAAGCACCTCTACCCAAGTCAAAAACGAAGGAACGCACCAAAGCCGATTCTGCAAAGACGGTCAAGCCAAAGACATCTCAAGTCGATCTTGCGGAGCCGTTTATCGTATCAAAACTCAACATGGAGATTCCTCGCGGTCAGCTGGCAGCCATAGTCGGGCCTGTCGGAAGTGGCAAGAGCAGCATCTTGCAAGGAGTAAGACCATACTGTTCAGGCTCAATCGCTGCTTATACCGAGCTAGCTCATCGGTGAAATGAACATTGCGTCAGGACAAGTGCACTTCGGCAGTCGACTGGCATACTGTCAGCAGAACGGTGAGTCGATTACAAACTGCTGCGATGCGTCTTTGAACTAACGTTGTGGCAGCTTGGATTCAAAATGGCACTCTGCGCGAGAACGTGCTCTTTGGTCAGCCGTGGGATGAGCATAGATACTGGCAATCAATCAAAGACGCGAGTTTGGTGACGGATCTTGAGATCCTACCAGATGGCGATTTAACAGAAGTGCGCTTCACCTCAGAGCATTCCTCAAAGATAGTCACTGATCGTACCAATGTCAACCAGATTGGCGAGAAAGGTGTGTATTCAGTTTAGATTTGGATCTGCTTCTATTGATATCTAATGATCAAAGGCGTTAACTTATCAGGAGGTAAGGCTACATCGAAAGCGAAGCACGCGCTCATCAAATTCAGGTCAGAAGCAAAGGGTCAACATTGCGAGGGCGCTGTACTACGACGCCGACATCATCGTAAGCCTCAGTCTGGGATCCGCTGAATTCCAAAGCTTTTCGATGATCCGCTGAGCGCCGTTGATGCTCACGTCGGCAAGGCGTTATTCGAAAACGCCATCTTGGGTTTGCGCAATGCCGGTAAAACCGTCCTGCTCGTGACGCATGCGCTCCACTTCCTCCCGATGGTCGATTATGTATAGTGAGTGTCCAGGACGCGCAGTCAAGTGGCTGACAAAGGACAAGCACTATACAAAATGGGCAGATCGTCGAAGCAGGCTCCTATCATCTACTCATGAGCAATAACGGTCTCTTCAGCAGGCTTTTGTCCGAGTTTGGAGGGGTGGGAGAAGAGGAGAAGGAAAAGAATGATGCCAAAGAGGAGGCTGCGATCGACTCTGAGCCAAAGACGGTCATCACCAAGCGAGATATCGTCCGCTTACACAAGAAGAACATGGGCAAGGCTGCCGGTACAGGCAAGCTTGAAGTGCGTGATGGCTCCGGCTCAGGCGTCTGTTGACAGGTGCAGGGTCGCCTTATGGTTTCCGAAAAGCGGAAGACGGGTAGTGTAGGGAGGAAAGGTAAGGAATTCGAGGAGGCACGAATGACATCGCACAGTATACGCTGGTTATCTACGTGCCGGTCGGGCTCGTTATACATTTCCTCTCACGCTGTTCTTCGCCATTGTCATGTGAGCTTTATGCTTCAGCTTGGGATTGCTAAGCTAACACGTATCTTCAGGCAAGGCTCCCAAGTGATGTCAACGTGAGCAGCCCCTCTGATAGCAGCCCCTGACATCTCGTAGGGTCTGGTTGACCTATTGGGAAGAAGAGAAGTTTGGGGCAAGCTACAGCCTTTACGAGGGGATATACGCCATGCTCGGACTGAGTCAGGCCATCTTCACCTTCGCTTTGGGTACAACGATGGGCGTTCTATCTTACCTCGCATCCAATAACCTGCACAGCGAAGCTCTTCAAAACGTATTCTACAGCCCGATGTCGGTTTTCGACACGCAGCCGTTGGGTCGGATACTCGGCGTACTTGGCAAGGATATCGATATCATCGACAATCAGCTGGCTGATTCGCTGCGTATGATGGCCATGACGCTTGTCAACGTGAGTCATCGAAGAGGACTGACAAGCTGACTTCTTAGCTCCTCGGCGCGATCATCATCATCACGGTATACTTTCATTACTTTATTGCGGTGTACGCGATCTTTTCTTTGGTTCGGAATGGGCTGATAGGGTACACAGCATTTTCGCAGTCGGGATAGGGTACTGGTAAGTACGGAGTCAGTGTCTGCTCCGTATGCTGATGAGGCGACCGTAGGTATTTGTGAGATTGTTTAAAGCCGTGATGGAAGTCTTCCTGACCTGATTAGTCAATTATATTACCGTACATCGGCTCGCGAGCTCAAGCGACTGGATTCTCTGCTTCGAGGACTGCTGTACTCGCACTTCTCCGAATCGTACGTTTAACAGTTTTTGATTAGCTCACACCGTCAGATTGTCGGGTCTCGCAACCATCCGAGCTTACGGGGAAAGCGACCGATTCATCCGGGAAAATGCCTACTATATGGATCTCGAGGATAGGGCGTATCTGCTCACCACGACAAACCAGCGGTGGCTTTCCGTCCGACTCGACTTCTTGGGCGGTTGTATGGTGTTTGCAATAGCTATTATGACCGCCAAAGGCGGTGGCGGCTTGACCCCTGCGCAAATCGCCCTATGCTTGACCTACATGACGCAAATCGTACAGGTCTTTGGCATGGTACGTTGCGCCCATCCATTTATGGGTCTCATGTTTGTCCGTAGGTCACCCGCCAGACAGCAGAATGCGAGAACAACAGTACGTGTTGCAACGCGTTGGTGAACCTATGAATGACTTGTGCAGTGAATGCCGTCGAGAAAGTTCTTTGGTACGCGGATAAGGAAAGCTTACCCCAGGAATCCCCGCATGAGATCGCATCGACGGCACCTCCGCCATCATGGCCAACGCACGGGGCGATCTCGATGAGTAAAATCGTCATGTCCTATCGGCAAGGTCTTCCAGCTGTGCTCAAGGGAATGTATGTTCATGTTTTCGTATTCTGCTGACAATGAAAAGATCAATGGATATCCGAAGCGGGGAGAAAGTTGGGATCATTGGCAGAACGGGCGCAGGCAAGACATCGATAACTGTGGCACTGTATCGCCTCGCTGAGTGAGGTCGTCCTCTGCATGAAGAGCATGTCGACTAATCCTGACCAGGTTGACGTCCGGCAACATCACTATTGATGGCATTGACATCGCGAAGATCGGTCTGAATACTCTTCGCTCGCACATCGCCATCATACCGCAAGACCCCGTTCTCTTTGGCGGTACCTTGCGCTCCAACCTTGATCCCTTCGATCTGTACGATGATGCCAAGCTCTACGACGCTATGAAAAGGGCTTGCATCATGGACGACGCGTCGCCGCTGGAGAAAGCAGATGGGAACGTGGCACCTGTCAAGCGGCTAAATTTGGACACGGTCATCGAGGATGAGGGTCTCAATCTGAGTGGGTCGTCAGCCCAAACAGCTTCCGACGGTGACTAACAGTGTCAGGTGTCGGCGAGCGATCGCTCGTCAGTCTCGCTCGAGCTCTAGTGAAGGATGTAAATGACTTTAGTGAGCGACGAACATCAACTGACGAACTTGACAGTCTAAGATCGTGGTTCTAGGTGCGCAGTCTACACCGGATGGCGATCAAGCTGATGTCGATCTCGTAGATGAGGCCACGGCTGCCGTTGGTGAGTATTAAGCTGCATTCAAGGTGAAGCTCACGAGGATGAGATTTGGAAACCGATAATCGCATTCAAGAGACCATACATCGCGAATTTGAGGGCAAGACACTCCTCTGCATCGCTCATCGATTGCGCACAATCATCTCATGGGATCGCATTCTGGTTATGAACGCTGGAGAGATAGAGGAGAGTCGCTTGAAATATCGAGGCACGCCACATGTTAACATTCTTTCAGGAATTTGAAACTCCTTTATCGCTATTTGATAGTGGGGGACTCTTCCGAAGCATGTGTGACCGTTCCAGCATAAGCCGAGACGATATTTTGAAAGCGCGTCGAGAAGAACGGTGGATAGAATGAAAGGGTAGTTGGTCGATTGTGGCTCAATAGTCATACGCCCTTGGCATCTCATATTTGGCATCATGCAGGCATCGACGGGATAGTACATCGCTATGATCTCTACTTTCTTCGCAGCAGTACCAAACCTACATCCAACTCAAGCGCGTCCAGGCTTCCGAGCTCGCACTTCTCGACAAGTATCTTGAACTGGGGCAAATCAGTGCTGTGTCATCATCCGTGAACGTACCAGCTCCTGCACGGTAGTCTCCGAATGGCTAACATCCATACACCCTCGTTCCCGCAGGACTTGCTTGATGTGCGATTCATAAACTGGTCGCGCATCAGTATAAATCGATCTTCGGGGTACCCAAGCCAACCTGAACGACAATACGTAGCTACTCGCCGGGCATACGATGCCCTATCAAGGCCGCCATCACAATATGCCGTCCAAGCGGGGTGTGTCAGCCTGTGGATACGGACGCCAACATCGGACCATTCACGACACCCTTCGGGAGAATATGCACTTCGCTCGTCATCGGCATCCTCGTCATCCTCTCGTATCACCTCCCAGTCTTGCTGACGACTCAGCGTGGACCTAACATTCTCGAGCGTTCTGGGCCAGAAGGGTACATCGACGAGCAAGGGCGCGACATGCGAACGGATTTCACCAAGACTGACGAGTCGTTGTATCGAAGGAGCAAGGGCATGGTACATGGCGCGCCAAATATCGGGCCGGAATCTGCGTACCTGTCCATCTGTCATCGGCGGACTGGGCAGCGGTGGTGCCGAAACAGTACCGTGAAACGCGGGGAGCGATATGGTCGAGGCGTCATGATAGGTCCTTGGTGAAGTCGCAAGTTTGATCGGAGGACCGACAGGTGACGCTTCGGGAGGTTGAGGGAATGAGCAGGTCCGAATTGCAAACATGCAGGCAAGTAAGCCGCCAGACTTGACTTCGGTTGCTCGTGCATTGAGCCATGACGTAAACTCCTTGTCGGCAAGTTGTTCTCGTACGTGCGCTTGCGAGCTAGTAGGATATCCAGATCGGAAAGGTTGAGGCAGTTGCAGTCTGCTCAGTTCGCGAGCGCCGATTGCGATATCGATCGAGCTAGGTGGGAAGACTGTGTCGGCAAACTTGGAAAAGGTAAAGTTCGACAGTACTGTTGGGTGCGGGATTTGCCTATACGATGACTGCTCGAGGGAGAGCTGGAGTGAGCGGATGTCGTGTCCGCGCGGACATTGATGGGCGACGGTGATGACTTCGGCTTTTTTGGCAAGAGCGTTGACCACATCGGTCAAGACGGCACTGGGCGTATCCTTCGAACAACCATACCTGTCAGATGAGCATTGAGCCGAGCGTATGGACAAAGACTCACTCCGCAATACGACATACACCGGAAGGAGGAAGTCTGGAAAGTGCAGTCGCCAAAGCTAGCTTGAATGCTCGGGCTAAAGGTATGTCGAAGGACCAGTCCACCTCTGAGAGCACATCCTCCGTCCTCGTCGGTCTGTCCCCGTCTCGTTGCAATAGCCTTTCTTTCTTTGTCGCCGCTAACTCCGGCCCGATGTATCCGGCAAGGTCGAAGGCATCGCCGGCTACCCGTCCAAAAGGGCCAACCCGGTCTCCATTCTCGACTCCTCTTCCATGCATAGTCGCATGACGTCCGAGCTCGAATCTGTTGCCATTTCGGACAGGTCCATCCAGGTGGCCTTCGCAAATAAGGCGCCGTGATGTAGGCTGGATAGGTAACTTATTCAAGTTTGTCACCATCTCGAGGGGTTCACAGCTGGATGTTTCGGATGCGGTACTGAATGAACGGTCCCGAGAGAACAAGAGCGCGACGGCCGGGGTAGAGGATGAGCGAGGTAAGGTCAACTCAAATTCCCTGCTCTTCTCGTCGAGGATCGCGCTTGCCATGAAATGAGACGTGTCGTCACAGCCGGGTAAGCAACCTCCAGAAGCTGAGGGATTCTTGGAACACTCAACGGCGGGAAGAGGAGGTGTCGACTCCCATAATTTGCGATCGAAAACGAGGAGACCGGGTTCATGTGATAGCGGAGCGGACGGTGCGGTACGCTGCCGGCCCCGGCGAGACTGAAGATTCAGAGGAACAGCTGGTAGAGGTGATGCATTTGCGGACATCGCTGCGGCCTTGTGGGCGTCGTTTGCACTGGCCTTTCCGATCGCGGTGTTCAGCATCTGATACGGGGCTACAGCCGCCGTGCAGTCTGGTGAACATCGCTGGTGAAAGGCATGTTGGGCACCTGAGAAGGCTCTGGTGCGAGTGGGAAGAAAAGGTGGAGTGGTCAGACTACGGTAATCTAGGAGGGAGAATGGAGGTGAAGGCGGAGAGGCCAAGGCATCGATGCTCGATGTCGGAGAAGACGAGAAGTCATGGGAGAGCACGGCTTCCATTGAGGGGTAATGATCGTTGCGGACGGAGGTGGCGGGATGCTCGGGTGATGAACCATGATCCTTGTCGAGTGGGAGTAAAGGTTTGAGATGTGTAGTCGGACCCCAAGCGACGTGCGCAGAATCAGAACGTGACCTCAAGTGAGATGGAGAGCGTGGGGGAGACGATGAAGCATAACGAGGTGTCGTACGTGGGTCGGGTACACGAGGGATATATTGGGCATGCGAGGAGGACAGAGCTGTCATTGTCGGCTGTCCTGTTGTACCGTGGTCAATTCCTGTGCTCACTCAGTAGGATTGAATCCAGCCTTCAAAACCCGCTAACGCGTTGTACTTGGAGCGACCAGCAAGGATCCTACTCCGGTGAATCACGGACCAAGTCGTCCCCTTGTCTTCAGTTGACCTTCACCTCGAAGTGTTTCATCCAGGACAGGAGATCAAAGGAGCGAAGGATGAGTTTTGTGGAATACGCTCTCTCCCCGGTGACGCCAAGATGCTAGACCAAGATCAAAGGAGCAAGTCAGCCAAAGGTGAGGAGATCATAGCTTACAGTATTACGAAGCGAACATTCAACCTGAGGCACGTTGGGATGTTTGGTCTGAGACTGAGTGTGTCAGTGAAAGATCTGGGGGCTTCCAGATCTGCTGAAAGCTTCGATCATTGATCAAATAAGATATGGTCAAGGCACCCGCCAGACCGCTCGTGAAAGAGAAGAAGATCCCATCATTGTTGATTGTACCGCTATTCCGGGAACGAGGGCCAGATCCAGCCGTCGCAGTGAGGGTTATTAATGTCTTGGAAGTGGACGACTGCATTGAATCAAGCCAAGTGAAACAAGGAGATGAATCCCCTGAATGCCAAGGCCTTACCAGGGTACTTGAGATTGCAGGATTGTCGACATACTGTATAATCACTGTGCTTTAAGTGGTGGTTCCAAGGTGTAAATCAGGGTAATAGAGCTATGTATTTGAACACTTCAGAAGAACAGCGTATAGGAGGCGTCATACCGCCGACGATACCATCGATCGTTCCACCTCACCCCTCGCCTATCACCCAGTCTGAGCTATGACGCGTCCTCGATAGCAACTCACCTCTTCCACCAGCACCCGCAACCTCGAAATCCTCTCTGCCGAGCGCTTCTCTGCATCTTCCAATACCTGCTTCATCGCTGTCGCTTGGTATTCGAGTGTTCTTTGGAGAGTTACGGCACCCGGATCGAGGAGTGGCGGCACGGATGAGCCGATAGGTAACGAAGCAAGCAGTCGAATCAGTTTCGCAACCTCATGCGGACCAAGAGACTCCGCGGGAGACAGGACAGTCGTCGACGATTTCGATTGAATGGTCTTGTCGCTCGCGATCGAGAATGAGGTCGATTGATTCGCCTCCACTTGCTTTGTCGCTGGGAGAGTTGCAGTAGTTCCTACCAGTACCATCTCATCCTTCCCGATACCTTTCGCCTCCCACCTCCGTAGTGCACCCGTAAGCGTATCTTCCGCAATGGGGACATCTCTCATCTCCTCGATCTCGCTCAAGGCTCCCCAGTGCAACACCGTGCTCCGGTGCAAAGGCGCCCTAGACGAGTGCCTGTTTGAGAAGGTGAGAGATGCGGAATGACGATGGTTACTCGAGTTGGGTTTGGGAAGAGGTGTTGTAGCGGGAAACGTGGCCGAGGATTGGGCGAGGGGGTGAATTCCGTGATTTTGCTGTGTAATCTTATCAGTTCACCCTCCCACTAAAGTACCACCTGCTTACTCGCCAAATAGGACCAAGGTTTTCCTCGAGTAATTTTTCGAGGTTCTAAGCCGAACATTCAATCACATACATGAATACACCCGGCCGTACCTTTATATAGAGCTTCTGGCATTGTATGGTATCCTGCTTCTGCTCGTTATCCCTAGAACGTAGTCAGTGATAACGCTGGCTGTGTCGCTCACTTTTGTGACGATATCAGCAGTTCCTCCGATGTCTGCCACTCCTTCTCCAAATGCTCGATCTCCCGACGGAGACTGGCGTACTAGGTACGTCAACACATCATTAGCTCAGTGAGTAATGTATGTACTTCATCTGATTCTTGATCGTGACCATGAGGGAATCTCGAGATGCTGGTGAAGCCCGACCATCCGGTTGGCTGATTGAAGGAGCTTCGTTTTGTAGCCGTTGATGATGGGACCTGTGGCGCTCGGGTAGACGCAGCTCCATTTCGATGGATCGACATGATAGAGTGTGGACGAAACGCTTGTCTGGTGATCTGCTCAGAGAGAGAAGGCGCTGTAAAGGTTAGGATAACATGACGAAATGTGCGTCAACCAACCTGAAGCACAAGGATGACCACCACTTTTTCAGGCACGGCGTGTTTCAGGTTTTCCGCACGTGTCATTGTTGCCGTTGTACACAGACGCGCTTTGGGCGCCGTGGACCTACTCCGTCACTTTCTGCTTCAATCGTATCTAGCTTGACATATCGGGCTTCATCACTCAATCTCCCAGTATTTGAGACTTAATTCCTCGAATATTTCGGCCATTCGTCTGCGGCTATTCCATATCCTCCTCTGCGAGGTCAATCCAGCTTCGACCCGTTGGGGGACCAAATACCTGCATCTAGCTGGATCCGTAACGGAAACCATGACCGATCAAGGGTATGCCTCGTCTGGCTCAGGAAGCGGTAGAGCATCTGGCACAGAAGGTAGTGATCGGAATCCGTAAGTATCGTCTGTTGGCTTGACCTATTTCCGATACCATGCCTTAGTGTCATCATCAAGGTCGGCATGGTAGGAGACGGACAGATTGGGAAGACATCGTTGATGGTGAAGTACGTAGAGGGTAGCTTTGAGTAAGTGGGACATATATCTGTCAGTCATTACTGACCTAATATCGTAGTGAAGACTACATACAAACGCTCGGTGTCAACTTTATGGAAAAAGCGATCAATATCCGGAATACGGAGATCACTTTCTCAGTCAGTCACACCCTGCGGTTTCCCCAGCTGACAAGGTAGATATGGGATCTAGGCGGACAACGGGAGTTCGTATCCATGCTCCCGCTCGTTGCCAACGACGCGGTTGCCATCCTTTTCATGTTCGACTTGACACGTAAACCTACTCTGAACAGCGTCAAGGAATGGTACAGACAAGCTCGAGGGTTCAACAAGGTGAGTCCTTAGGTAGGGTATCACTGAGATCCAGACAGCGATACCTGTTCTCATCGGCACGAAATACGACATCTTCGCCTCTTTCCCTCGGGACGAGCAGGAGGAGATCACCAAGCAGGCGAAGCGGTTCTCAAAGGTCATGCACGCACCCCTCGTGAGGCTTGTCCTAAGGTGTGAGCTGATGCCAGATCTTTTGCTCCACATCCCACTCCATCAACGTCCAAAAGATATTCAAGATTGTGCTGGCGAAGGCATTCGATTTGACGGTGAGTGACATGCAGTACAGTGCAGCAGAGCTAATCGCGACAATAGTGTGTGATACCTGAGATCGACGAGGTTGGGTTACCGATATTGCTATATCTTGACGTCTGAAGCAGGACAGGTTGCGAGCACATTGACATATACCAAGCATATTGTGATGACACTCATTTCTTTGATGCTACCCGGTTTAACTATGCCTGAATTATATCTCTCATATTAGGACATCCGCCACCTTCTGCAGCCCTCCGCTCGCTCCTGTCGACCGTCTCCCGTCAATGAAAAGGTCGACTTCCGCTCGTACCTGCTCCATGTTTTCGTCTGGATCTTCCGTGTCTCGGCGGACGTAGATTGTCCGCATGCCTCTGAGGCAGCGGATGAGCTTCGGCTGGAGCTAGCATGTCGCTATCAGACTCACACCTTCTTGGCAGCGCGAAGATCATATGCGTGTGCAGCGACCATGGCGACCTCATCCGGTCGTCGGTCGATGAGCTCGAGACAGCGCTCGTACATCTTTGACTCAGGCTTTCAGTGATCATCAGCTTATAAGCTCCTAGGGCGGCGTGTTCTGTTACCTTTGTATGGCCCAGTAGCTGCGACGAGAACAATGCATGAAAGGGAAGACCGGAAGAGGAAGCGATGTCGAGCTGTAATCGGGTTGTCCCGTTCGCTAGTACAACCCTGCATGGAAAGTCATTAGGCGTGGACGACGAAAGTCTAGCTTACACGTCGAACTTCCGCTTCAAGCGTTGAATACCCTCAATGGCATCCGGCCAAGCTATTGCGGAAAGATCAGCTCTGTTGAGTAGGAGAAAACAGGCACGAGCTGACGGAGTTGATGATGCCAAGCGCTCACCAGCTTCTCTCGCACCAACACATCCCATATATCCATCCCTACACCTCGTTCCAAAAGTAGGCGATCCAACACTTCTCGGTGAACAATATCGATATCCGGACTCTGTTCACCCCTCTGGAAAGATGCGAAGATTGCCGCGAAAAATCCTGCCCTCCAGTCAAAAGCGAGTTGAGAGTAGTCGAATGTTGACTGAGCACTGGGATGAGACATGGGATTGAGAGCGGAGACTATGGATGTATGCCAATCTGCGCACGTGCCCATGAGATCGAAGGTGAGGGAGCGGATGCTCCGAAGAGATGGAGGTAGCTCGACTAAAGCCACCATATCTGAGTAGACCCCGAGCGGATGATGCTTCCGCTCTTTGTCGAGATCGTTGTAGGACCATGCGTCTCAGCTGAATTCAAAAGGGATGCTCAACGGTGATTATGGAGGCAAGCACTTCATCAAACGGGGATTGACCGAAAGCATTTGATCGTCAGGAACAATAATCAACGTTCTGATTACGTGGTATGACATATGTACATTTCATGGCAATTGTCATGACGGCTCGTCGCCTCTTCCCTGCTTGATTTCTCAAGGCGCAAGTGGATATTTTGAGGAGAGTGGAGCAAGGTTGAGTAGCATGTCGCCTTGAAAATGCCGATGCAAGATCCCACACCGCCAGTAATCCGAATCACCCCCTCAGCACCGACGTCACCGCCTTTGTTCCGATCCGTGACACCTGTAGCTGCTGGGGTGCCGTCGTCATCTGATCATTCGAAAGATGAGGGATCCCAAAGTGCGAAACGGAAGGGGGAGAAGGTAGCCTTTGTGAAGGCGAAGACAGGGCGTCGGCGTCCCAAGTTGTCTGTCCCGATTCGGAGGATCATGCAGCACAGATGGTTCGCCTGGATCCCGCCCAAGCTCACATGGGGACACATGAAGCCAGTCGTCCGGTGTGCTGTAGCGGTGAGTCGGTCGCTTGGTGCAGTCTGACGATAGGCATGGCTCGGATTGCTCGTCCAGCTTATCGTCCCAAGTGAGCAAGCAGTGGGCCACGCAGCATGTAAGTCGAGGCGCTACTCCGCTCACCATAGTTTTCATCCTCATCGTCGCCTTCATGGTCCCTCCATCCCAGCCCGCCATTCAAAGCTTGGAAGTCTTCGCCAACTTGTACTTCTTTTGCGCCCTGGCTTGGGCATGGGTAGGTTCTTTAGCGGGTTACGGGGCTCAAGTTTACAGTCCAATCTCGGGGTATTCATCGCTGGCAGGGTCAGGTCGCCGATCAATCCAGCCAAAGTCGCAGCCGCCCAAGCGAAATGGTACGTGTGAAGACTTGATATTGCGCTGAGTGTAGGTCGTACCTCGCAAATGATCCTTCGACATACAATCTAAGGATTGTGAGTTTTACCTTGAAGCTATGACTGATCGCAGATATACGACGCAACTTATCTCGAGGCAAAGTCAGCTGTCGTTTGCTCCGTCTTTCTGTCCGTCGGGACAGGGGCTTTTGTGAGTCACCACGAGTCTCCTCGACTGACGAACAGCTATGGTATAAACTTCGGACGCAACCAAGTCCGGCGACTTTCCCAATTGTTCTGTCCTGCATTCTCATGGACTTCGTACGTGTATGTCAAGCGCGGTGCTGATTGCAGGGTCTTACTACCGCGGCGCTTTACCCCTACCCTCTGTACACTTCCGGCCTACTCTTTTTCGAACCAATGGCGATTCAGGGCGGAATCGCCACCCTCGCCGCTGTTCTTATTTTTCCCGAATCAGTCGGTCATGCTTTTCAAGGTAAACTGATCGGTATCCTTGATCCCCTCGTTAAGGCCATACGATCCGTTGAGCAGCTGCTCGAGGATGCGGCGGACTCACTGCAATCAGATCCCGTGGACACATTGACGACAAAGGCTTCGGCCATCAGGACCCTACTCTTGAAAAGTTTAGCTGGTCTGCCCCCTCTTCGAGCCCAGCAAAGTTATCTCACCGTCGATTTCAGCTATAGCCGACTTTCTAGTCATGATCTTCGAGAGCTATTCGATCGATTGGCAGTCGTACAAGCGAGATCCGGAGGTGTCGCGTTCTTTTTCGATGTCATCGTAACCAGTGCTCGCCACTCACATCTCGACTCCTCCGCCTTCTCAGTGCAACAAGCTAGTGCCAGTCGCCCTGGGTCACGCCCACCTTCGCTTCATGAGATGGTCGATGTACATCGACAAAGCGACGATGGCAGCGACGAGGATGCACCTCACCGAAAAAGTCACTTCCCATTCCTGCATCGTCGCAGCGGGTCTCCCCTCGGCCTAGGTCGAGTTCATCGAGGTAGTCACCCGTCCCTACTGGATCATTTGCGCAAGGTGCAGCAGCCTGTGGGCGTTTACGAGAGTCAGAGGTACATGGACGTCGAGAGAGCGTATAACAAGTGAGTGGGCTCCACGATGACCGCTGACATCCAGCGATACCGGGGGATTGGAGGAACAGCTCAAGTCTCTCGCTACGTCCACTCTTCCGCTGGTCTCAGCTTGTGGTCAGGCTTTAGCTACCACTTCGCACTGGATCTTGGAAACGAACCGAGACCGCGATTTCGTATCATGGCGTCGTCCAGTGCTTAGCGGCGTATCTGTCAAGAAAGTCATGGCCAAGCTGGAAGAAGCTGTTGCCGGTTTTCACCGAACAAGGCTAGACGTGATCAAGCCGTACCGACATCTGTTTGATCCTGCTCTTCCACCTTCAGAAGAGGCCGAATACAGGAAGGTACGCTAATTCGATAGGCATGACTGATAGCTAGCTTCACTATCGTGGTCTATTTCACAACTTCGTCGCGCAATATCACATAGTGAGCGGCGCCCGAAAACTTTAGCTGAAACTAGATCGAATTCGCCGAGGCTCTTCTGCAGCTGCTCCGATACATCGAAGAAGTCGACAAGACGAGGCGTACGCGCAGGCTCTGGTATCCAAATCTGACTACACTGTTATCGCATCTGCAAACATCACACCAAGAGAAGCATCTCACCGACGGTGATGACGGCAACGAGAACGATGGTGAGATGCGTAAGTCTTTGTCTACTGACGTTTCAGCCGCATTTGCGCACGACGAGCAGGACGATGAGCTCGGTGAGGCCAGGAGGCGCGATCCCGAGCACACGCCATTCGACAGTCCATCCCTAAATATGCTGTCTCGGTTGGCTATCGTCGCCGATGCAATTCACAGTCGAAGCTTTCTCTATGCTATCAAGGCAGGTGTGCTCGGTGCGCTCACTACTCTGCCCAACTTCATTGCGTGAGTAAAAACACAGGAGCTCGTCTTGATGTCGATAGATCCTCTGCTTCATTCTACTATTTCAACCGAGGCATTTGGGCAACTATTATGTGAATACATGATCGCAATTCTCCCGCTGATATGTCCTCAGGGCACAACTCAGTTAGTCCGCCTGTTTCCTGCTTCACGACTGATGATGAGAAGCTCTTGCTGTATATTCTGTGAGTGCAAATTTCTTGACAAGCTAATTGTCTCAGGGGGATACCACCTCTGCCTGGCTTGCCAGGGTGTTTGCTTCGTTCTGGGGAGCCTTGTTGGGCATGGTTGCGTGGTGAGCCGGCCCACCAAGTCAATGAATTCAAACTGACCTAGTAGGTATATTGGTTCTGGCTCCGGAAGTGGCAATGCCGTAAGTCGATCCCCGGAGGATGTCTAACCCGTCAGTATGGTATTGGCGCAGTCTGCGCCGTGACGTTCCCCCTAGCAATGTTCTTCCGCATTCACTTCTACGGTCCGGTCCTGACAGCGGTCATGGCGCCTGTGACCTACGTTCTTGTCATCGGTGAGCACGCAGTAAGGCTCCGCTGACATCGCAGGATACGTAAGCTACAATAAAAAATTCGTTCTGACCGACCTATAGTCTTACCTCAACGGGTCCGAAGTTCAGCTTACGTATGCCAGTTGGGGCTTCTCGGTTGCATGGCGCCGTTTCGTATGCGTTCTTATTGGGATCACGTCGGCGTGGATCTTCTCATATCGTACGTGCTCCGTACTTCTGCCCTGACTCTTCGCAGTGCCCCCTGTTTACTCGGGAAAACTCGCCATCAGGCAGTCGTATGCGCAGACGATATCGGTGGCTGGGACGGTATTTTGCGAGATCCTCAGCCGCGCTAACAGCAACCAATACCACCTGGACGAGAACATCGAAGCGAGACAGAAACTACTGAGCTGGCGCAGCAAGCTCAATAAGGTGAGCTACATCGAGCAATAGGTTGGCTGACCGCAGCTGGGCGCACGGCATGCCAATGCCACGTACGAGTACTCGCTTCGAGGACGATGGCCTGAAGAACGCTACAAGGTGAGCCAGTTGTCTAGCTCGCTAACATCAGGCGCTACTTGAAACACTTCAAGACCTGCTGTCCCTCCTAACTCAGCTCAACCATGTGATCTGCCAGCTCGACCGGCCTTGGCGAAAGGCTCTGCTAGTCAGAGCTCGTTTCGCAGATCCGGTTTTCATCGGCGACATACTTGCCGTCCTGAGCATGTGCTCTACAGCGCTTAGAGCTGGGACACCCCTGCCGCAGATCACGCCTAGCCCGCTGGTAGCGCGATTTGTGAGTGCTCGGGTGCGACTGAGCTAAAGCTCGTAGAGGAAGGGGAAGACTCAGGGCTTGGATTTACCTCCTGACACCTCCGATCCGGCGGGCGAGCTGCCGAGTCTGGTGACCGCGGACGGTGAGTAAATGCATTTGAGGTAGCTCAGAGTTTAGTCCTGGAATCCGAGCCGTACATGCGATACGCGGTTGGCATCACGACGACTTACTCTATCATGGCACGGCTAGACAGGATAGTTGTCATTTGCAAGACGTAAGCGCTTTTCGTCGAAGCTTTTCAAGGGCTGATCGTTTGGTGCCGTTCAGTCTCCTGGGCGAGAGTTATCATATCTCCGGATTACATTTCGATCAGGAAGAAATCTAGAAGCACGTTATATTACCGCAAGTAATGCAGATGGTTTCAAACGGCACCTTAATCGTTCACTATCATCACTGTATTGAAGTCATGGACCCATATCTGTGATTTAGCGAAGAGTTGCGAGGACCTATTCTGATTCTATGCAAACTACAAGAAGGATATTGGGTATTCAAATTGCATGGTACTAAATGGTGCGGGGTATCTCACTTCGCTATCTCTCCATCCTCTGGCCACTCCACGTCTGGCAACGGTGTCTCCCAGTCAACGGCAGAGACCTTCTCCTCGGGAAGCCATTGAAAGGCCAGAGATAGAAAAGCTCTTGCGAAACCAGGCAGATTCGTCTCCGGCAATATCGACAAAGGAAGATAAGACATGTGCGGTACTGAGGGGATGAGGGCGGCTCAGGTGTATCGAGTAAGACTGACCTAGACGCTGCAGCACTCCATCTTTCGGTTGCCGTTCCTCGATTTGACCCTTGCCTTTCCGCTTCTTCTTGGGCTTCGTGAACTCTTCCGTCGGTTCCTCTTCCCTTTTACTGTCAGGAGGACGTATGAAGCCCGGTAAATAGTCGGCCAAGTCGTTCCCGAGCAGGACCCGGCCGGGAAGTCCGGCAAGCGAGGGCGAGTAATTGGTTGCTAAAAGAGACTGGTAGAGCGGTTTCGAGCAGTGAGGCAGATATAGTAGATATGGGCGTGTCGCTAGCAGAGAGTGCTTTCCCAACTGTCGCTGTCATCAGCTTGTTGACGAAGCCGTCAATTGCTAACTAGATTTTCCTTCAATACTGTTACATCTAGTGCGAACAGAACCTTCTTGTCTCCCTCATCCCATATAGGATCAAAAGCCTCGATCCTATTGTGAGGAATCTAGAGTTAATGAGCGGCATCACTTAGGAAGGAATATATACTGACACGAAGACAGTGTGCGATCTCGAGTATGAAAGACAGCTGTATCTGCGCAGTGCGGTCGGTCAATGGCTTGCCGAGGCCCAGACACAGGATCGAAGCTGTTTCCGAGGATGTGGATAGAACAGTTTGGAGCGCAGGCGAAAGGTCTACGCATATCAGGGTGGATCGGTCGTGCTTCGCTGACCTGACCAATGGTCTGCCCACTTTTCCTGCATCTTCTCCCTCTTCTCGCGTACACTCCCTACGGCCTTAGCGATCTTCTCGAGAGGAAACTCATCCTCAGGAGGCACGTTGCCCTTGCCACCTTTCTTCACTTGCTTCCGTTCCGGCGGATGAAATTTGCCGAGCTTGCCGTTTTGTTGCGCTAAGGAAAGACTTCGGCCTGGATCTTCGCCCTTGTCGAGCTTATCGTCCTGTTGCGCTAACGAGTCTCCCGATGTCAATTTCTTCTTTGCGGACTTTCGCGCCTCTTTCGCAACATTCTGTTTGGCTTCCTCCTCGGCCTTCTTTCGTGCCTCTTTCGCTCGACGCTCAGCCCGCTTGGAAGGCTCCACCGGCTGGCCATTCTCAGGGTTTTCGTCGTCAGACTCCCTCATCGAGGTATCGGGCTGGTCGACATCCGCCTTTATGGAGTCAATCCGCGGAGTATTCGATCCGCTGATCTGATTACCCCGTCGTGTCTTCTTACTCCTAAGCAAGATAAGCACGTTTGAAAATGGCGGTACACATACTTCTTGGTGCCAGGTGTCTCTTCTGAATCATCCAAACGGAGACCGTTCACAACACTATCCAGCCCGTCTTCGTCTTCGACCTGGACGGTGGCCGATACTCCATCGTTGGTGACATCTGGACCATAATCCTCCGAAACAGGTTGAGAGAGGTCGAGATGGTCTTCGTCTTCTCGCATCTGCTTTTTTAGCCTATATAATCATGAGCTCGATCCTTTTCACCGGATATCCGCCACGAACCGCCAGACAGCTTGCTTGTGTTTCTTGCTGCGCTCATGATTGACCCAACTCGCCTCACTCCGGAAGATCTTCCCGCAGGCGACGCATTCGAACGCCTCGCCATCCTCATCGTCGCCGACCCTCTGATCCATTCCATCGCCTTGTTCCTCTTCGTCTCCTTCATCACTACTCCCGTCCTCCCTTATTCGTTGCCAGTGCTGCTCCTCGTACTCGGCAGCGGCTCGCATCCGTGCCTCTTCACGCTCCTTGGCTTCCTCCGCGTTGACTGATGAGTGACGCGTCGGAGCAGCAGGACCCGGTCGCGTTTTGCTCGCAGCTCTGCTTTGAGCGATTCTTGCCTGGTAAGCTTTATATCGAGGATCCCGATTGCGAACGAAGAGTACGAGTTGCTGATGTCAGCTCAACCCCTAAGAGTCCGCTTACCCGAACAGTATCAATGTACTCCTTCCTGTATTCCTCCCTGACCCTCTTGTTCTCTTTCTCCATGATCCGCCTCATTCCCCGATCATCCCCTCTTTCGACATCCCACTTGCCCACCCATTCGAAGCGTTTCTCTGTCGCGAACTCGCTCCAAACGACATAGAAATCCCTCGTCCAGGTCCGTGCATCCTTCTGCGCTTTGCTCATACCTGTTGGCGGTGTGTAGGGGCTTTCGCTGTAGCCGAAGCTAGGATAAGTTAGTGGGACGTGGGGTTCAGATGTGTGGAGGGCTTCGTCGGAAGCGAGTAGGGCGAACAGCGACCGGTAGACCGAGAAGAAGCCCTGGACGTCAGCAAGCATCAACGCTACTCATCCACCTCATTCGAGTCATTCATCTTCCTCGCCAGCTTTGGATCGAAGAACCGCATGAGCTGCTCGAGACGTACACCTGGATCTCCTGGTCTCCTCTTGTTAAGGTTGGATTTGGGATCATCGCCAGAGTAGACATGGGTGTACAGATCGTTGTCGGTGGTAGCGATCGGTGCATTGCGATGTGAGTCGTAGAACGCTCGCTCATTTGGGTCACTGAGGATCTACCAGGCGGTCTGAGCTGAGATTGCAGTGGACCAAAGGTGAAGCATACCTCATAAGCGTGCTGAAGATCCGCAAAAAGTCGGGTGGCTTCTTCGATTCGGTCGGGATTCTTGTCGGGGTGATTGACCAGCTAAAGGGTTTTCGATGAGTCCCTTGAGCAATCAATATGAAAGATACCCTCACCGCCAGCTTGCGATAGGATCGCTGCGATGCCATCAGCTGATCCTGGGAGGAGAACGGGTCGAAGAGACTCACTCTGATCTCATCGTCAGCCGCATCCTCGCTTATCTGCAACAGCTCATAATAGTCTGGAGGTCGCTCCTCAGCCGACTGAGCGGTGGTGGAGGAACGAGATTGGTCATTACCCATCTACGCTTTGACGCCTTGAATGGGCGACGCAGCTGAGACCACCCAAAAAAAAGCTTAGTCGGATTCCAGGATTCTGGTGCTAAAAAATCGCCCGGTTCCCTTAGCGGAGTTTTCGAGGAACTCCGAACCGGTACAGGGGGTGCGCCTATGTCAGAGACCAATACCTGTGAGCTGTGCGATTTCCGAAGATACGTACTACGGTACTGTCATACTACTAAATAGTAACCGGCCAATTTAGGTAATCCTTAGGTCTTGTAGCCCGCCTAACCCTTCAAGCAAAAGGTAGCAATGACGACGAGCTTGACTAATGCTCCCCAAGCCAGGTTATAGGTTATATAGGCGCCCCAATGTGAGTTACCGGACTACTGTCACGATCGTGAATCGAAGCTCGGACAGCATCGCCGAATAACGCCGACAACGAGCAACTAGTGCTTAAACCCGGCCTTGTACTCCAAAACGAGGTTCGACCATGTTCTTTGTTCGCCGAAACAAAGGCCACGTCTCGCTCCATTGTACTCAACAAGGTTCGACCATGTTCTTTGTTCGCCAAAACGAGGCTACGTCTCGCTCCATTGTACTCAACACGCTTGCCCTTGCCTACATCGAAACACCATTGATCTCGAAACAAGACAAGCCGAAGATAGGCCAGCAGAAAAAGGTATAAGAGAGATGAGTCGAGAGACGGAGAGAACCAGCGATTCGAGATTGAAAGTCAACAATAGTCATATAGTTACCTAGCTTTGCCG
>JAABUH010000546.1_pt1 | contig 53498 bp, 54 predicted proteins | sample 5559121 | NCBI WGS metagenome assembly JAABUH01 (sample SAMN10711871, study PRJNA513364) | rock metagenome | isolation source: Antarctica rocks | place: Antarctica: Victoria Land, Battleship Promontory nord | collected 2015-12-28 | reverse complement strand
TGGTTCCCGAGCCCTGGCCTGTGCCCCCGTATGTCCTCAGCATCACCATTCATCCTGGAGTTCCGTAATGTCAAACACCGTACCACCCCTTGTTTACCCCCAGCCCCTCTCCCGCCCGCGGGCGAGGGGAGTTCTTGAGTCACGAGCGTCGCTTCCGTAGCTCCCCCCTCGCCTGCGGGAGAAGGGAATTCTTTCGCCACCAGCCTCGCCAAGGAACTCCCCCTCTCCTGCTTTGCGGGAGAGGGGGCCGGGGGGTGAGGGTGCGTCGAGGTGCAGACTGTCCGCCCATAAACCTGAAACGGCATGGGGTTGGGCGTTCTATTCGCTGGAGTGCTCGGCAGGCTCAACGTGGGTCGCCAGGTGAAGGCGCCGATCCACCCCGTAGAGATGGATCTTGCGCCGGCCGGTGGCGTCGATGCCCACCAGGTGCGGTTCAACCTCCATTTCCGCCCATGATGGGTCGAGGTTCTGGGGTGTAATCGGGTGCATGGTCTCGGCCAGCGTATAGTCACCGTGATGCGTTGCCATATACTCCTGTAGTTTCATGGTCTTCTCCTTGCAGCGGGGCGAGCTGGGTGGCTGAACTACGTATACTCCGCCTCCCGCGCAACGACGGCCTGTGCCAGGTAGGACTGCTCATCGCGGTGGTTATGGCCGGCTGCCTCCTTGCTGCCCAGGGTGCAGTACAGATGCGTGGCGGAGCAGCCGGCGCACTCGACTTGAATGGTGGCATGATCGATCTGGTACTCCTGTTGCAGCATGCTCCCCAGCCGCCCAAGCAGTGGGTCGCACTGGCTCAGCGGCCGATCCTCGACCTGCACATGCGCGGAGAGCGCCAGCATGCCACCGGCAATCGACCAGACATGGAGATCGTGTACGTCCCGCACTTCAGGTTCACGCACCATGTCACGCACCAGCTGCGCCACATTCAAGCCCTTGGGCGTGGCCTCCATCAGGATATCCACCGTTTCGCGCAGGATCTGCCATGCTCCCCAAGCGATGAGCGCCGCGATGAAGAGTGAGATCAGCGGGTCAGCCGGATACCATCCGGTCAGTACGATGATCACACCGCCGGCGATGACGCCCACCGCGGCGCCCACATCACCAAAGACGTGCAGCATGGCCGCGCGCACATTCAAGTTGCTGGCGCCTTCGCGGCGAAAACCAAAACCGATATAGAGGTTCACCACAATACCGATCGCAGCTGAGACGAACATCAGCCAGGGCGTCACCTTGGCTGGATGCTGAAATCGCAGCACAGCCTCGTAGCCAATGACCAACACGATCACGATGAGTGTGACGGCATTGGCCAGTGCGGCCAGAATCCCGGTGCGATGGTAGCCATAGGTTTTGTTGGAGTTGGCCGGCCGGTCGGCCTGTACCGTGGCAAACCAGGCCAGCCCCAGAGCAATGATGTCGGTCAGTACATGTCCCGCGTCGGACAGCAACGCCAGAGAGTGGGAGAGAATGCCGCCCGCTAGCTCGACCAGCAGAATAAGCACGGTGAGGGCAAACGCCGTCCGCAGCGTCTTGCCGGCGAGATCCTGGTGGTGAGTGTGGTCGTGGCTCCCACTCACGATGTGGCCTCCGGCGGAATGGTTCTCACTCCCACACAATCACGGAACGCAGGGTTTCGCCGGTGTGCATGGCGTGGAACGCTTCGTCTGTGTCCTCCAGGCGGATGCGACGCGTGACCAGGCCATCTAGATCCAGCGCACCCTTGATGTACCAATCCGAGAGCATGGGGAAGTCGCGCGACGGGAGGCAATCACCGTACCAGCTAACCCGCAGGGATCCGCCCCGGCCAAAGAAGGTGGGCAGGTCGAGCTGGAGCGTATTACCGGGCATGGGCACACCGATGAGCACGCAGGTTCCCGCCAGATCGCGGCACCATAGCGCCTGCTCCAGCGTGTCCGACCGTCCCGCGGCTTCGAAGGAGAAATCGACACCATTGCCGCCGGTCAGTTCCTTTATACGCTCCACCGGATCGGTTTCGCGGCCGTTGATCACATCGGTGGCGCCGAACTCTTCGGCCCACTCCAGCTTATTGGCCGCGATATCGACACCGATAATCTGGCGAGCGTGGGCCAGACGTGCGCCCTGGATCACGCTGATGCCCACGCCCCCGCAGCCAAAGACCGCAACCGTGCTGCCTCGCCGCACGCCGGCCGTGTAGAGCGCCGCGCCCACGCCGGTCATCACGCCGCAGCCGATCAACGAGGCTTGAGCTGGGGGCACATCGCGCGGCACCGGAACGGCCTGCGAAGCGGCGACGACGGTGTGGGTGCAGAAGGTGCCGATGCCGAGGGCGGGCGTCAAGGTGAGTCCGTCGGTGGTGTGCATGCGTGGCTCGGCGTTGAGGCTGGCCGAGCAGAGGTGGAGCAGGCCAATCTGGCAGAAGCGGCAGAGACCACAGGGGGCACGCCAGGCCAGAACCACGTAATCGCCCACCCGTGGGCGTTCCACTCCCGGCCCAACCGCCTCGACCACACCGGCGCCTTCGTGGCCCAGCAGGTACGGGAACTTGTCGTCGACGTCGCCATCCTTATACATCAGGTCGGTATGGCACACCCCGCTGGCCTGGATGCGCACCAACACCTCACCGGGACCGGGATCGTCCACGATGAACTCCTCGACCGTGGTAGGCCCGCCCGCGGTTCGGGCGATGACACCCTGTGCTCGTACTGCCATGGAATCCCTCTCTTTCATCAGCGCCCGCGTTACTGTATGAGTCACGCACGGCATCCTATCCCATGATAGGCCCGAAGCCGGCACTTTTTCCGATCATCGGGATGGGAATCTGTACCGCAGCCGGCGGAACACGCCGTTCGGTGGTACAATCTTGCTGCACGCAGACCATCTTTATGTAGACTGCAGTTCAAATTGAAGGGGAGGTTGCTCAATGACAGTCCACGCTGTGCGTACTCGCAGGTCGCTTCGCTTGCTTCGTCTGACCGTGCCGGTGGCACTCGTCATCTCCGCCCTGGCCGCGGTCGTATCGGCCGGGTCGCCTCATGCGGCTCAGGCCGTCTCGGCCCCGATCACCTTTGGCCGGCCAACGACCGTCAGTGTGGGGCAGGAAGGATTTGAGCCTGACCTGCGCATTGCATCCACCTCCCAGACCAATAGCTCTAACCAGGTCACCATCCCTGCGGACTCGCTGGTCAGTAGCGTACCGAACGGTTTCGCCACCAGCATCAGCTTTATGTGGCGGTCGCTGGACCACGGCCAGTCGTGGCGCCTGGCGCCGGCCAGTTCGGCGGACGGCACGGGTAAACTGCCCACCTGCGTGGGCGGTGGCGACACCGAGCAGATTTTCGACAGCATGGATCGACTGTACTTCAACGATTTGCAAGGGCTGACCAACTTCAGTACCAGTCGCTCGACCGATCTGGGCCAAACCTTCACGACCGACTGCACCAGCACCATCAACACCGGTGTGGACCGCCAGTGGTACGCGGTGGACGGCGATCCCCTGAACGGCGGGCATATCTTTTTGGCGTATGACCAGGTGGCGCAGAGCACCGGCGCCGATATTGGCTGTGGTCAGGGACAGAATGAATTGGTGGTGGCTCAGTCGCCGCCGGCCGGGGCAGAGGCCACCGCCGCTACCACGGCAGGGCTGCAGTTCGGCCCGTCCAATCGTGCCAGTTGTCAGGAAGGCATCATGGGCAACGATGAGGTGAGCCCGCATACCGATCCGGTGAACGGCAAACACTACGTCTTTGATGTGCACGACAACTCCCAGTTCAACACCGTGTTGATGCTGCGCTGTGGGCAGGTGGCGAACCCCGATCCGAATAACAGCACGAATACGACTGGCCTCTCCTGCGTGTCTCCGCTGGGCCAGGATCAAGTGGTGTACTCCAATCCGGGCGTCACAGTGGGACAGGACTTCGTAACCATGGCGATTGACCGCTCCGGCAACCTGTACGCAGTGTGGGCTCAAGCGCCCATCGCCACCCTGGGACAAGCAGCTCCCTGTGGAGGACCACAGCCTTCTCCCACGCCGGCCTCGCCCCCGCTGGGCGCTATTTGCGGCCCAACCAAGATCATGCTGGCTAGCTCGACCGACGATGGTAAGGATTGGTCGCCGCCAACTGACGTCACCGCGGGCAACAGTGGGCTGGATAACGGCACCAACGTATTCCCCTGGATCACCGCCGGAGACGATGGTCGGATCGATATCGCCTGGTACGGTACCACCACTACGCAGTTCAATCCACCACCCTCGACCTCCAAGGCGCCTCCCCCCTCCCCACAGTTTGGCGCCGATACGCTGGTGAACGCGGACTGGCAGGTATACATGGCGCAGAGCCTGAACGCCCATGCCAACGCGCCGTTCAGTTCGTCTCCCAGCCAGCCGTCGTTCACCATTAACCAGGTCACCGAGAAACCTATTCACTACGGCAGCATCCAGACGGTTGGTGGCAGCGGCGATCGTACCTCCGGTGACTTCTTGAAGATCCGAACTGGGCTAAACGGCGAAGGGAACATCACGTACGTTGATTCGGCCAACGACACCGATTTGGGCCAGGACTTCTTCTCGCGCCAGAACGGTGGACCCAGCCTGTATACCAGCGTTGGGTCGGTCCCGACCTTCCCAGCCCCGACCGGTACCGTGACCGACCAGCCCTGCAATTCGTCCAATATCACCACCAGGGATGATGCATCGTTCGACGCCGCCGGCATGATGAACAGCCAGTGCGGTACGAACCTCGACATTCAGAGTTCGCAGGCGAGCCTGGATCCGGCCGATCCCAGTAAGATTCGACTGGTCCTCAAGGTGGCCACGCTCGCTTCGCTGGCGCCACCGACGAACTCGGGAGGCACGGTAATCGATTGGCTCATCGCCTGGCATCAGCCGTGTGTCCACAACCTCAATGCGACCACCACCCCACCGGCCCCCGCCTGTACTACCGATGGGCATGTGTTCTTCGGCTACATGGAGTCGGTGAACGGCGGGCCACCGACCTTTTACGACGGCCACTCAAGCTCTGTGCCATCGGCCTTCACCACCTACCCAGGCTTGAATCAGCTCACCTCGACCGGCGTCAACGGGGTCTGCGCCTCGTCAACCGCGACGAACTGCTATGATCCCACGACCGGTACCATCGTGATCGACGTGCCGCTCGGCGACGTGGCCAGCCCGTCCGTGGGGAGCACGCTGTACAGTATCACGGCCAGCACGCTCACGCTCCAGGCTCCGGGCAACTCGAATAACACCCAATGCGCCTCTAATCCACCACCCGTTCCCAATACGGGCAGCGGCAATAACTGTGGCGTGCTGTTCAACACCATCGACTCGGCCCCGGCTTACGATGCCCTGCTGAGCACCAGTAACCCGACCTTCAGCCCGGTTCGGGCGGCAGTTGCGCACCACGCGCATGGCGGTGTAACGCTGCACTGGCGAGTGAGCCAGAGCAGCACCCTGACCGGCTTTAACGTCTACGCTGGTACGGTTTCCGCGAAGCATCGACTGAACGCCCGCCTGATCGCGGCTCGTCCCGGAAAGACCGCATACGCGTTCCGGGTGCCGCATGGCAGCGCTCGTGTCTTCTGGTTACAGACCATTGGTCGCAACGGAGCCAGCCAGCTGGTTGGACCGCTGCGCTGAGTGAGTGACTCAAGGCGGTTTCAGGGGCCGGTGCAGCGCACGCTGCACCGGCCCTTCGCACTCTGCGGCTGGCTCAGAGTGCATGCAGAATACGCCAGTCCCATTTGCGTCGTAGGCGTGGATGTTGCCATCGGGATCAATCGCCAGACTGTGATATGCTCCCCTGGCGTTCCTCAAGCCGAGTCAGAAGAGGGACGGATATTCGAGACGCTCATCCGCGATAGTGGCTATGATGGAGTGAGTGAAAGCCGCAACGACCTCGTTGTGGTACACACGGGAGGGGCGGAGGCTCGGCATGGCGGTTGCGTCCGCGGGACTTACAATCGAACGGTTCTTGGCGCTCCCGGAAGAGAAGCCCCCGCTCGAATTTGCCAACGGAGTGGTTACTCAAAAAGTGTCACGAAAGGCGCAGCACGGCGTGCTGCAGGCGGAACTCATCAAGCGGCTCGATCATGCGGGTTTGCCTGGACGGGTGGCTCGTGCCATTCCAGAGCTTCGAGCAACCTTTGGCGGGGCCTCGCGCGTGCCCGACATTTCGGTCTACCGCTTGACTCGCATTCCTCGTGATGCGCGCGGTCGGATCGTCAATGACTTCTTCGAACCCCCGGACATTGCCATCGAGATTGTCTCGCCGGGGCAGAGCCCCAATGCGCTGGTACGGCGCTGCCTCTGGTTTGTGGCGCAGGGTGTTCAGGTGGCGCTGCTGGTCGACCCTGACGATGAATCGGTGCTTGCTTTTCGCTCAGACGGTCGGGTAGACACCTGGCACGGAGCGGATCGGATTGACCTGAGCGAGGTCCTGCCGGATTTCGAGCTCACTGTGGAGCAGCTTTTCATGTCCCTGCTTTAGGTGTAGGGTAGCAAGGAAAGCTCTGCCGTCAGCGCCGCGTTCACCAGACCAGCTATAAAGGAGCGCGGAGGGATGCCATGCGAGCGGAACCGTGAGGGAGCGATCCGGCGGGCTGGGACGTTCGGCCTTTGAGCTGAAGGTTTTCCTGGAGAGCGCTCCCGAGGTGTGCGCCGTGTGCCGGTTCGTGGCCGGCGCTCTGCGGCGCCAGATCGACATTCTGTTCTACGAGAGCGTGAACGACGTGCAGACGCGGGACCGCATCCGCCGGGCGGGCGGTGTCTGCCGGTATCATGCCGAGCTGGTATCGGAGCAGGCCGATGCCCTGGGGACGGCCATCATCATGCAGGACCTGCTCAACAACGAGTGGCGTGCACTGGAGGCCGGCACGTTTGACCACCCAGGCGGTCCGTCCGGGCGGTTCGGGCGGCTGCTGGACGGTGGGCGCCAACCGGCGAAGCGCATGCCCTGTCCACTCTGCGAGGCGGAAGGCGAACTGGATCAGCGTACGGTCGACAGTCTGCTGGAGGCGCTGGGCAATGCCGAGTTCGCCGCTGCCTTTGCCGGCGCCGCGGGGTTGTGCGTGCCGCACTTCCATCTGGCCTTCGAGCGCTGCAAAGACGAGTCACAGTGGCGGCAGGTGCTGACCAGCCAGCGAGAGGCGCTGCACCAACTGGCCGAGGAGCTGGGTGAACTGGCCCGGACCTACGATTATCGTTCGCGCGTGAAGCCCACGGCGGACGAGGCGCGAGCCTGGCGTCGAGGCTTGAGCGTGTCTTCAGGCTGGCTGGAGGAGTAGCTAACGCCCCAGCAAGCGCCCGGCAGCGACGCCGAGCAGCGTCGCGCCTAGCGCCAGGAACAGACTGGCCAGGATGTTGGCCAGAGCGCGGGCCGGTTCGTTGTGTTCCATCAGCCGCACGGTTTCCAGCGAAAAGCTGGAGAAGGTGGTGAACCCACCCAGCACGCCGACCAGCAGAAAGACGCGTCCCTCCGGACCGATGCGGCCCAGCTCATTGGCCAGCGTGGCCAGTAGGCCGATCAGAAACGAGCCGGCGACGTTGACCATCAGCTTACCCCAGGGAAAGGCGGCGCCAAAACGGGTTGCTGCCCAGAGCCCGACGCCGTAGCGAGCGCCGGAACCGAGTGCCCCGCCCAGCAGAACGAGCAGCAAACGCATGAAACTACCTCTCCTGAACCGTGGTGCACGGCCGGCGCCGTGCCGCAGGAGAAGCCATCAGCCCATGAAAGGGGCGGTTTGCCGGGCTGGCCGGCGGGCGAGCCTCATCGCCGTCGCTATATAAAGGATAGCAAGCGAGCATCAAGCACCGCGGCGGGCAGCGTTGCCCGACGGTTCTGTGGCGAGTTCATGAGGTGAGCCACAATCCCGCGATGGCCGCCACCAGCATCAACGGTGTGGTCAGGATCCCGATGCGAAAGTAATCCCAAGTAGACACTTCCAATCCCTTGCGGCGCAGAAAGAAGAGCCAGATGAAGGTTGCCAGTGAGCCGAGATGAGTCAGGTTGGGACCCAGGTCGCAGCCCAGGATGGTGCCGTACACCAGATTTTGCCGGATGGCGGGGGCCACGTGCAGCGGTTGGACGGTATGGACCATAACCAGCGACATGGGGAGATTGTTAATCAGGTTGGAGCCCACCGCGGTGCCCACCGTTGCCACCGCGATGGCGGAGAGGTGCGACCCGCCCGCGGCGCCGGCCAGGGCACGGCCCAGTGCCGCCGTAACCCCGCTGTTGTCCAGCCCCTGGACCACCAGCAACATGCCGGCAATAAAACCGAAGATGGGCCAGCTGATCTCTCGCGCCAGCCGATGTGCGTCGAGTGCGCGGAGCCGGAGCAGATTAAGGCCGAGGGCAGCGGCGCCGGCCAGGGCGACCAGACCCAGCGGCGCCTGCAGGGCGGATGCGATGAGATAGGCCACGGCCACGGCGGCCAGCAGCGCAAAGGTGGAAACGAGACCGGGGCGCTGCACCGGATCGGGCAGCCGCTCGAAGCGTCCACGCAGCCCGCGCCGGAACAGGATCAGAAACACCAGCAGGTTGACGACGATGACCAGCAGGGCGGAGAGCCAGAGGTGCGCGACGTAGGCGCCAAGCCCCAGGTGGAAGCCATCCGCCACGATCACGTTGAGCGGGTTGCTGACCGGTAGAGCGATCGAGGCGGTATCGGCAATGAAGGTGGTGGCGAAGACAAAGGGCAACGGATCGAGCGACAGGCGCAGCACCAGTGCGTAGACAATGGGGGTGAGCACCAGTGCCGCCGAGTCGTTGGCAAAGAGTACCGAGATCAAGGCGCCCAGCGCGAAGACGGCGACATAGAGCCCCACCACGCGGCCGTGAGCCAGGCGCGCCACCGCCGCGGCCACCAGATCGAACACGCCGGACTGGTCGGCCAGGCCGGCAATGCCCATCATGCCCAGGAAAAAGAGGAAGATGTTCCAGGTTCCGCCCTCCAACCGAACTGCGCCGGCCGGCGATACCAGCCCCAGGAGCAGTACTATGGCGGCGCCGAAGAGCGAGGCAATCCCCTCGTTCAGCCCCCGTGGCCGGGCGATCACCAGAGAAAGCGTTCCCAGCGCCACGGCCACGGCCTCTACCGCATGTAGCGTCAAAGGTGGTACCGTGAGGTCGAAAGGCGCCTGCGGGGACCGCTCTTACTGGGCTTGCGGCCCGGCTGCCTCGATGTTTGCCGCGACGTAGCCCGAGAAGTTGGTCTTGAAGTTGTCGGCGAACATGGACGCCAGCTTTCTGGCCTGCCGTTCGTATGCATCGGTATCCTGCCAGGTGCTCTTGGGCCGAAGGATCTCGTCCGGAACGCCTGGAACGTGCTCCGGCACCTGGAGACCAAAGATCTCGTCGCGATAGGTGGGCACGCCGCGCAAATCGCCGCACAGGGCGGCACGCACCATGGCGCGCGTGTCGTCGATATCGATCCGGCTGCCGGTGCCATATGCGCCCCCGGTCCAGCCGGTGTTGATCAGCCAGACATCGCTGCCGTGCTGGTCGAGTCGCTCACCCAGCATCCGGGCGTAGACCGTGGGATGCCAGACCAGGAAGGGAGCAGCGAAGCAGGTACTGAAGTTGGGTTGCGGCTCGTTGATACCTTTCTCGGTGCCGGCCACCTTGGCCGTGTAGCCCGACAGGAAGTAGTACAGGGCCTGATCGCGCGAGAGCCTGGCGATCGGCGGCAGCACGCCGAAGGCATCGGCGGTGAGAAATATCACGTTCTTGGGATGCGCGCCTACCCCGGAGAGATCGACCCGCGGAATAAAGGAGAGCGGAAAGGCGGCACGCGTGTTTTCCGTCAGGGACGCATCGTCGAGTTCGAGCTGGCGGGAGTGCGGGTCGATGACCACGTTCTCCAGCACTGTGCCGAAGCGATGCACCGCCGAGTAGATGAGTGGTTCGGCCTGGGCCGAGATCCGAATCGTCTTGGCATAGGAGCCGCCCTCGAAGTTGAAGATGCCGTTATCGCCCCAGCCATGCTCGTCGTCCCCGATCAGCGTCCGCTCTGGATCGGTCGAAAGGGTGGTCTTGCCAGTGCCCGACAGCCCAAAGAAGAGGGCGACATCGCCGGCCTGGCCAAAGTTCGCCGAGCAGTGCATGGAGAGCACGCCCCGCTTGGGCAGCAGGTAGTTCAGCGCGGTAAAGATCGACTTCTTGATCTCACCGGCATAGCTGGTGCCGCCGACCAGCACCAGGCGCCTGGCGAAGTTCAGCAGAATAAAGACCTCGGAGCGGGTGCCCTCTTCCTCCGGCCGGGCCAGGAAGCTGGGCGCGTCGATCACGGTGAACTCCGGCTGCTGGTCGGTTTGTACCCCCGCGGGCGCTCCGATGAACATATTGCGCGTGAAGAGACTGTGGTACGCGGTCTCGGTGATGATGCGCACCGGAAGGCGGTAGTGCGGGTCGGCCACGGCGTATGGACTCTGGACGAAGAGCTCTTTGCCGTCCAGATGCTTGAGCATGCGTCGGTAGATGGCGTCGAACTGGTCGGGGTCGAACGGCTGATTCACCGTGCCCCACCAGATATCGTTTTCGCTCCCCGCTTCTCGCACCACGAACTTATCTTTGGGCGAGCGGCCGGTGTGCCGGCCGGTATGAAAGACAATCGGCCCCTGCTGGGCGATCAGACCCTCGTGGCGCCGCACGGCCTCTTCATAGAGCGCGGGCGCCGTCAGGTTCCAGTACACTCGTTCCGGAGTATCAATGCCGTCTGATTCCAACCCGTGTGGGGTTCGAAGTTGTACCATGCTGTCCCATCCACCTCGCGATACATCATCAGCACGTAGGGGCCGTACCCCGTTCGGGGCACAAGTTGGCCCTATCCGGCCCGCCCTGCCTTCCATTCTGCCACGTTCACCTGCTGACATAGTAGATTGCAGGATTCGCGCCTCTCCGTCGGTGGATATGCTGCTTCCCCGCACTGGGTACGCGCACCGAAACTATCATGTGCAGATTAGATCGGTCCGTTACAGAAATGCCCGATGCCTCGTTATTGTATGTAGGCACTTTTGTGCTCCATGTGGAAGCAACCGAGGAGGAAGAAAACGATGTCTGCACTACGCATATGCTCCAGGCCGGCAATTGCCTTGCTGTTCGTACTAGCAATGGCGCTGTCGGTGTTTCCGGTTGGCGCCGTGCCAACCGCACTGGCCGCGGCCAGTCTTCAGATATCCCAGAGTACCGCCGGCGCCGGTGATCCCATCGTCGTGGCCGGCCACGGTTTCCACCCAGGCGATGGCGTGGTGATCCGGGTCAATTTCGCAGCCGTGGGTGGATCGCACCCGATCCAGACCTCTGCCGCGGTGAACAACGCCGGGAATTTCCAGGCGGCGTTCACCATTCCGGACGGCACCGTGCCGCAGATCTACAGCGTCACGGCGCAGGATTTCCATAAAGACGTGGCATCGCAGCAGCTTAAGGTCTTGCGTGTGATCACGGTCAGTGTCGGCGGCCAGACTCAGACCTTTCCAGTCCGCGCCGGGCACAATTTTTACGTGCGCGGCACGGGGTTTCTGGCGGGAGACCAGGTCAATCTCAGCGCCATCTTTCCGCTGTATGGCGGCAACTCGTTCACCGAGAACAAAAGCGCTCAGGCGGATAGTCACGGCAGGTTCAACGATCTGCTGATGACGGTGCCGGCGACGGCGAAACCAGGAACGGTGACGCTGGTGGCCGTTGGTCAGCGGAACAAGGCCAAAGCGAGCGCGGATATCAATGTGGTGTATCGGCCCGCGATCGCTCTCGATGCAGCATCGGTTCGGCCTGGCTCCAGTATCACGGTATTGGGCAGCGGCTTTGTGCCGGGCGCTTCCGTCCAGCTTTCCGTCACCATTCCACGCAGCAATTCATCCAGCGTGACGCTGAACAAGACCGCCAGGGCCGACGGCAACGGCAACTTCAGCACACCCCTCACTCTGCCCGCCTCGGCTACTCCCGGCGCCTACACCCTGACTGCCACGGGGGCCGTCTCCGGAGCCCATACATCGACTCAGCTCAAGGTATCGGTCCAGGCGACGGTCTCCCTGAATCCGGATAGAGTGTATCCGGGTGGAAAAGTCCTGGTCTCTGGAGGCGGCTACAGCAGTGATGTCCCGATCACGATTACAGCCATGCTGCCGGTCTTCGGCGGTGGGAGCCGGACCGTAACCGTCACCACTCGAACCGGCCCCAAGGGGGACTTTGCCAAACATCTGGGGATTCCGGGGAATACCGCTGCCGGCCTGATCACTGTCACGGCGAAGGGGCCGCACGCACAGGTCAGTGCGCATTTGCAGGTACTTCATCTCGCCTCTGGGGTGACTGTTACCCCCGCCTCGGTGATCCCTGGCTCCGCGGTGAGCGTGCATGGCACGGGGTATCTGACCGGCGTTACGGTCGACATTGGGTTGCAAGTCACGCTGACCAACGGCAGCAAGAGCACACTCTCCACATCCGCGACCACCGATGCGCAGGGGCGGTTCACGGCAACGCTCCACATTCCGGCCGATGTGCGCGCCGGATCATACTCAGTGGCCGCCCGAAGCACGGCCAGCGGCCGTACCCGGTCGACCACGCTCTCCATTGTCCGAGCATCGAGCCATCTGGCGGTGGACCCAGGCGTTGCCTCGCCAGGACAGGCGGTATCAATCCTCGGTAACGGCTACAGTGCGGGCGTCACTGTAAACGTCAGCGTGGCCTTCTCGCTCTATGGTGGCGGGAACCGGACGGTGACGGTCGCGGCGCAGACCAACGGCAGTGGACAGTTCTCCACCCATCTCGCCATTCCAGCCAATGCCGCGGCCCAGCAGGCCACTGTGGTGGCACAGGGGCCGAGCACGCGAACCACTGGCGTCCTGTCTGTCCGGCATATCAACGCGACGATCCAGACATCCTCAGCATACACCTCCCCGGGAACGACCATCAGCGTTACGGGTAACGGGTATCTGGCGTCCGACCGGATCGCGGTCAGCGCGGTGGTGAAGCTGCGAGACGGCTCCTCCAAGACACTCACCGCGTCTGCCGTCACCGATAAGAACGGTCGCTTCACGGCCCAACTCCAGATTCCGGCTAACGGCACCGCCGGCACGTACAGCATCGTCGCCAAAAGCACCCTGACCGGCCGCGCGCCGACGGTGCGACTGGTGATCGCCAAACTCGCTCCGTCTATCGTCGCGGTACCCGCCACCGCGGCGCCTGGAACGGTCGTGACCGTAAACGGCTTCAGCTTCGCGCCAGGGCAGGCCATCACAGTCTCGCTCAATGGACAGAAGGCCGGCACGGTCACCACCAACAGCGCGGGCAAGTTCGCCGCCAAGATCACGGTTCCCAGTTCCGCGGCCTCGGGCACCTATGCCATCACGGCCGCATCGGCGGCCGGCCGCACCGCAAGTCTGAAGCTGGCCGTGCAGCGCCAGGTGGCGACCCACTTCTACTTTGCGGCGTTCTACACTGGACGCGGTTACCACGAATACTTGAACCTGCTGAACCCGTCGGGCACACAGGCCCAGGTGACGATTACCTACCAGCCCACCGTCGGGGCCACGCACACCAAAAGTCTCACTGTAGGCGCCTACAGCCGGCTCACCGAGGACGTCAATGCCGACCTGGGAACTCACGTCTCAGCGGGGGCTGTAGTGGCGGCGGACGTGCCGATTGCCGCCGAGCGCCTGGTGCGCCACGGCACCGATTTCACCGGCGGTCCCGGCGTCACCAGCCCCTCGACCATCTGGTACTTTGCCAACGGCAACACCGATCATCGTTACCGCGAATTTCTCGCCATCGAGAACCCCAATAGTGGTCCCATTCAGGTAGCCGTGCACTTCCTTCCCACCCATCACCGCGCCTTCACCATCTACCGGAACGTACCGGCCACCTCACGGACCACCGTGAAGGTCAACACCTATGTGCACAACGATGCGGTCGGAGCGACCGTGACGTCGAACAGCCCGGTGGTGGTGAATCGCACTATTTACATCCACCACGGCATAACCAGCAAGATCGGTGTGAAGGCTCCCCGGACTACCTGGTACTTCGCCGGTGGCCCGTCGGATCAAAGTGCCCATCACTGGATTGGCGCCATCAATCCGGCCAATCATGCGGTGGCCATTACTCTCCACACCTACGGCCCCAACGGTCAGTCGCTCGGAACCGTGCAGGGTCGGCTCAACGCGTTTGGCCGGGCCGGCTACCTTATCAACAAAATTGCGCACCAGACCAACGCAGCCGTGGTCCTCGTGTCTTCCGGTCCGATCGTCGCCGAGCAGACGACCTACGCGGGCCGCATGCACGATACCTCCACCGACACCTTCGGGGTGTATGCTCCGGCCAAAACCTGGGAGTTCGCCTCGGTGAACACGCAGGCCGGCGAAGCCGATGTGTTGACGCTGTTCAACCCCGCTCTGACTCCGATCTCAGTGGTGGTTCAGTTCATGAACGGCAAAGTGATCGAGCGAACATACATCGTGGCGCCGTTGAGCCAGCAGCGCATTGACGTAGGGAGCGTGGCCCCCAATCAGCAACTCGGGCTGGTGGTGACCTCGAACAATCCGCTGGTGGTGCTCAATCGCGCCTTCGCCAACAACCGGCTAGGATCGGAGACCAGCACGGGTATTCACCTCTAGCCCACCTCTCTCTCTCTGAGGGCCGAGGGACCGCACCGGTCTCCTCGGCCCTCTTTTTCTGTGGGACCAATGGTGATCCGGGGCAGTAGGGCCCAATCTCCCTGGAGTAGTGATAGCCAGCCCCGCAGACCGTGGGTGAACGCGAACTGAGCCGGGTCCCCCAGCTTCTCGACCAGGGGAAAGGCCCGCTCCATGCGGCTCCGCGCCTCCGTCAGGTTACCGCGCAGCATATGGATGTATGACAGGTCTCGATACGCCCGCAGCAGCGTGACCAGGTCTTCCGTTTCCTCGTCCAGCGGAAACAACTGCCCGGCTACCTGTAGCGCGTCCTCAACTCGCCCCAGTGTCTGCAGTACATTCATGCGCTGCACATCGGCTAGCACCCGCGTGTGCTCGTCACCGTTGGCGCCCGCTAGCTCCGCGGCCCGCTCGGCGGCCACCAGACAGGCGCTATACTCTCCCCGCTGCAAAGAACAGCTGACTCAGCGCAACGTGCAGCGCCAGGTGGGAGGCGGGCGGGTCATCCTCGCCCAGCGATTCGAGCAGCGAGGCCACGATTGCGATTCCCTCCCGGGCGGTCCCATGGCTGGAGTGCACCCAGCCTATGCGCGCCGTGACCCGCACCAGGCTGGCCCGATCATCCATGGCCGCGTACACCCGCGCTGCCTCCCACAGCAGCGGCAGGGCGCCGGCAAAACGACCAGTCCGGGCCAGCACGTGGCTCAGTTTCTCGCTGGCCCGCGCGGTGTCCGCGCCCGGCTCGGCTCTCTCCAGCAATTCCAGGAGATCACGATAGTGGCGCTCGGCCGCGCCGCGCGCTTGCTGCGCCCAGGCCTGGTCACCCGCCTGCTCAAGATACGGCGCCTCTCTCTCCTGCGCGTCGCTCCGACCGTAGTGATACGCTAGCAACTCCGCCGACGCAGCCCGCTCCGTTTCCAGCGCCATGGCCACTCGATGGTGCAACACCGCACGCCGTGCCGCGCCCACGTCAATCTCCACGACCTCTCGGATGACGTCGTGGGCGAAGACGTACGCTCGATCCCCGTCCTCCAGCAGCAGGCGTGCCCGGCACAGCTCTTCCAGCCCGGCGAGCATCTCGCTCTCCGGGCCGGCGACCACCGCCAGGAGCAGCCCGCGTGGCACCTGCCTCCCGGCGATTGCCGCCGCCGCCACCATCTCCCGCCCGCTCTCGGACAGCAGGGCGACCCGCTGCCGAATGCCCTGCGCCAGGTCCCAGGGGACCATCTCGCCGCTGCCCGCGGACAGCGCCTGCGCGTAGCTAATCAGAAAAAAGGAGTTCCCCCGCACGCTGCAACACATGCTCCGCCACCGCATCGTCCGTTCCAACTGAGCCAACCAGCAGGTCGTCGAGTAACGCCGTCGCTTCCCGACCGCTCAAGGGGCCGAGTGAAAGCTGCTGCACCAATCCGGCCTGGGCCAGGTCGCCCACCAGCACCGCAAGTGCATCCGACGGCATCACATCCGTGTCGCGATACCCGCCAACGATCCGTAGACGCCCGCCGGCGCCGCGCGCCAGAACCGCCAACAAATCCAAGGCATCCACCCCCGCCCACTGGAGGTCGTCCAGTACCAACAGCGTCCCGGTCGGTTCGCGACCCTCAGCGGAGTCGCGATCGGCCGGTTCGACCGGGGTTGTCTGGAGGAACTGTGGGTCCAGGCGGACCTCCTGGGGTTGCTCCAACAACTCGGCGTCCTGCCGTCTCTGGACCTGGCGCAGGCGGTCACCATGGCGCAGGTGCTCCGGGCCGGGAATTCCTGCGTCGGGGCAGTCATTGGGCCGGGCAGAGCGGGGAATGCCCAGTCCCAGCCATCATCTTCGGTTCAGGCCCCTCCAGGTACCAGCGTGTCGCCGGTGGTCCGGGGAGAGCCGCCGATGAATTGACACGTCGTTCGACCTGTATGCACATACCGAGGCCCAGATCCGCGTGCCCCTCACTCTTGCTAGACGTCCTCACCACTGAGAAAGGAATCCCGTCCATGAAAAAGCTCGTATCCTGCTGGCCCGTCGTCGTGCTCGCCCTGCTCGGCGCTTCGCTCTCGCCCGAGTCCGCCCTTGCCGCGGCCGGACCCGGTCAGGCTTGTAACGTGCAAACGAGCACCTGCTACGCCTCGATCCAGAGCGCCATCAATGCTGCCGGCTCGGGCGCCACCATCGATATTGGCGTGGGCACGTATGCCGAGCATCTCTCCATCGGCACCAACCTTACCCTGCAGGGCGCGACCAACGGCAGCTCTGTGGTCGATGGCTCGGCCAATGGCACTGTTCTGACGGTGGGAACCGGAGCCACCGTTACCATCGTCGATTTGACTCTCCGCAACGGGTCGAACTCGTTCGGCGGCGGCATCGACAACAACGGCACGCTCACGCTCAACAATGACACCATTAGCGGCAACCAGGCATCTGATGGGGGTGGCGGCATCTACAATGCGGGCGGTACCCTCACGCTGAACAATGACACTCTCAGTGGCAACTCGGCCGCCACCGGCGGCGGGATTGAGAACGACAGCGCGGGAGTGCTCAAGCTCGCCAACGTCACGATCAGTAAGAACACCGCCTCCAACGGCAGCGGCGTCTATCTGAACAACGGTAAATCGACCATCGTGAATACCATCCTGGCCGGGAATACCACGGGCAGCAGTGCCGGCTGTGGATCGGGATATTTCTTGGATTTTGGCGGTCACAATGTGCTGGACACAAATCCGAACGCTGGTAATTGTGCCAACCTCGGCAACGGTCAGAACGACCAGAAGGTAGCCAACCCGCTGGTGAACGGGCTAGCCAGCAACGGCGGCCCAACACAGACTATGTCCCTCCAGTCCGGCAGCGCCGCCATCGGCAACGGCCTGGCGTCCACCTGCGAGAACCTGCCCGGGGGCGATCTCGACCAGCGTGGTCATCCGCGCGCATCCAGCTCTCGCGGCATGTGCGACATCGGCGCCTTCGATAATGGTAGCTCACCAACCGCGGCTCGGCTCGTCGCGTTCACGGTCACCCGCTCCGGCCACACCGTCGTCTTCCAGTGGCGCATGGCGGCAACGCGCGGCATCGCCGGCTTCAATCTACTGTCCGGCGCCCAGAGGCTAAACCGGCAGCTGATTCCGGCCCACGCCGGCCGAAGTTACCGCTACCACACCCAGTTCGCGGGCCACGGTCCATTCCGCCTGGAGATCGTCCTTACCGCCGGGACCAGCGTGGTTATGCGGCCGCAGTGAGTCCTCCCTCGCCCCGCGCCGGAGGGCGGCCCGTGCCGCCCAATGGCGCGGGAATGCCACAACCAGCGGGAAACACCGTTGGGCTGGCCGGGCGGACCAGACCCAGCGGGTCCCCCCCACTACCTAGACGATGTCGGGTTAACAAAACATTCCCCATTTGAGACACTGTCCCGGTAGTGGCCGGGTTCCCACCCCGGCCAGCCCTCGGTGTCCCAGTTCCGACACCCTTGCTCCGCGCAACTTGTGCCCCGAATGGGGTACGGGCACGATCGCCCCAGCCGGGACGAATCGCATGCCGACCAGCAGCGCCACCTCCAGCAACCGAAGGCTGGCCGGGCGGAGCCACGGCCACTACGCCAGCAGTATCGGCGTAAAGCAGGCCTTCCCCATCGGAGACACTGTCCCGGTAGTGGCCGGGTTCCACCCCGGCCAGCCCTCAGTGTCCCAGCGACGACACTCTCCCTCGCGCAACTTGTGCCCCGACTGGGGTACGGCCCCTACGAACCGCCCTCATTCCATGGCTCGCACGTCAGAGCACAGCCAGGATCGCTCCCGTCACCACCAGGAGTGCCCCGGTCCAGGTCATCAGTCCGGGACGATCGCGTGCGATCACGAGAACCAGCAGAACCGAGACCTCGCGGACTGTCGCCACTGGGCCGGCATTGGCGCGCTGGAAGGCCAGCAGGACCAGCAGATAGGCGCCGATGGTACCGATGCCGATGAGAACGCCCGGTCGCCAGGCGTGACGCAGTCTGGACCACTCCCCGCGCACCGCGGCAGTCAGGAGTAGCCCCTCCAAGCCAAGGACCACCCCGAGATATCCAGCTGCTGACACCTGCCGGACGGCTCGGGCATCGACCAATGAATAGGCGGCGATGCAACAGCCGGTGAGCAGGGCATAGCCAACGGCGTTTTTCCGATCCGAATGGCGCCCGCCCGTCGCCACCAGCGTGAGGCCGAGGCCCAGGGCAGCTGCTCCGGCAAACGCCATCGGGTTCGCTGCTTGTCCGAGGACCAACCATCCACCAAGGGTGACGAGGAGCGGGGCTGTACCGCGCGCGATGGGATAGACCAGTGAGAGATCCGCACAGCGGTAGGCTGCGGTCAGGCAGAGGACGTACGCCGTCTCTGCGATGGCGGAAAGGGCGATGAGCAGGAGCACGCCAACCGGTGGAGATGTCACAATCGCCGGGAGCAGAACGAGACAGCCCACGAACCCGGCAATCGCCATGGCGGCAACCCGATCTTCGACGTCGTGCAACAGACGGTTCCAACCGGCATGGAAGCCGGCGGCGGCCAGCACCAATAGCAGGGCGGCGGGACTCATTTCAGCCTCCTGTGAACCTTCGCCCCGGAAAACCGCTAGAGAAGGGCGGGATCCCGCTCTCTCAGCATCAGCTCAATCGCCGGCAACGCCTCTCGCGTCGCCGTTATCCCCTGTTGGTAGCAAAACCGGGCGCCGAATATCGAGTTCGGATTCAGCCCGTTGAACTCCGGCCAGATGACGAGGTCCGCGTCCTGAGCTGGAATGGGTGGCTGGAAGGTCGCCGCGCAGAGGCGACAGCTGAAGCGCAGTTGATCGCCCAGCCGGCCTCGTAGCGGTAGCCGCTGCCGGCCGATGCGCTCCAATGCGGTTTGGGTCCAGGGTCGCCGGCGAAGGATGCGCGGCGCGGCGTAATTGAAGCCGAGACACACCGTGATCGATCGCTCGGCGCCCATCGCATGGGCGACCTGATGCGGCGCCGTATCCAGCAGGCCGCCATCCAGGCAGAACCGCCCCTGCAGATGCACGGGACGCGCCACAAAGGGCAACGCGATACTCGCCTGGACGGCGGGGAGCACCGGGCCGCGATCGATCACCACCGGCTCACCGGTCGCCATATCGGTCGCTACCACGGCAAATGGCAGTGTGAGGTCGCTGAACTGCCGGTCGCCGCCGGCATCCAGCAGCATCCGCGAGATTGGGTTGCGCCGATCGAGACGCAGCCGCCCGGCGTAAAAGCGAAATAGGTCGAGCGGGGTTGCCTCGCGGGCTACCCGGGTCAGATACTCGGTCGGTAATCCAGCCGCCATGGCCAGGCCGAAGATCGCCCCGACGCTGGCTCCGACCACCAGATCGATCGAAACCTCCGCCTGGCGCAACACTGCAATCACACCAGCATGGGCGCAGCCGCGGATACCGCCAGCCCCGAGGACCAGTCCGATCCGCGGCCGGTCTCGCGGATCGAGGTTCGCAGCCATGGCCTCAGGCATTCTTGAGGGTCACGGTCTCCAGAATATTCGCCACATCTTCGGTGCGATCGATGGTTTGCTCGAGCAGGTTGTACACATCCTTCCACTTGATAATGTGGATCGGATCCTGGCTATGCTGAAAGAGATTGCCGATTGCTTGCCGGGAGACCCGGTCCCCCTCGTTCTCCAACTCGTGAATGCGCACCCAATGAGCCTCTGGATCCTTCCGCGACTCCAGATGGTCGAACGCCTCCACCAGCTGCTGACCAAGCTCCAGCAGAATGGCTCCCAACTCTTGCGCCTCTGGGCTGATCTCATCGACCCGATCGAGCACAATGGTGGCCGCGGTTTCCTCCGCCAGGTCAATCACGTCGTCGACCGCGCCGGCCAGAGCGTAGATGTCCTCCCGGTCGAAGGGGGTGAGAAAGGTCTGATTCAGTTCCTGATGCACCCGGTGGGTAATCTCATCCCCCCGGTGCTCGAGATCGCGCAGCCGGGTATGGTGCTGCACGAACTGATCGGCGCTGCTGTTCAACAGCGTATTCAAGACCTTGAGGCCCTCCATGAGGTTCGTCGCGTTTTCGCGAAAGAGCACAAAAAACTGGCGCTCGGTCGGCACCAGGGAAAACGGCATGCCAGACTCCCTTACACAACAAGTAGCAACGCCCGAGTGTACCTGTCGCACGCGCGAATCGCTACCGGACGATGTGATGAGGTGAGTAGAAAGGGCCGTTCGCGCTTTACGCCTGCGACTCGTGCTGGTCCCGTGGGTCGTCCTGTTCGTGTTGCACGGTATACACCGCGAAGCCCGATTTTGCTCGCTTGGCCGCATACATAGCCACGTCGGCACAGTGCAACAGGGTTTGCGAACTGAGCCCATGCTCAGGGAAGGCGGCGACACCGACGCTGGCGCCAATCTGGACCGTCTCGTCGCCAATCGCCACCGGCTGTCGCAGCGATTCCAACAGTTTCTGCGCCACGACCGTGGCGCCGACCCGCGGAGTTCCCGGCAAGAGCACCGCGAACTCGTCGCCGTTCAACCGGGCCACCGTGTCTGAATCACGCAGTAAGCCCTGCAATCGGCCGGCGACCTGTTTCAGCAGCTGGTCGCCCTGTTCCTGGCCCAGTGTGTCGTTGACCTGCTTGAAGCGGTCGAGATCGATCAGGAAGACCGCGAGTGTCGTCCTGCTTCCGTGTGCCACCCCCAGTGCCCGTTGCAGCCGTTCCTGGAACAGGACCCGATTGGGAAGGTCGGTGAGGGCGTCATGCAGCGCCTGATATTCCATAGCTTTTTCCGCCTCTTTACGTTCAAGGAACGATCCTATCTGGGCATTGACGGCGATCATAGTCTCCATCACCTGGTGATCCACGGGCCGGCTCGCCCGGCTAAAGAATTCGAAGATGCCATGCACCGCGCCACCCGTCACCACGGGGAAGCACAGCGCCGACTGCAGCCCCTCTTTGGAGGCCATCAGCGCGCGCAGCATGGCCGCATCGCTTGTTATATCGGTGATCCAGACCGGTGAGCGCAGGTTCCAGACCCGGCCCGGCAAATCGATGCCCGGCGCAATGGTCAACTGACGGCACAGCGCCTCAAATCCATGAAAATCAAGGGAGTGCTCGTGCCAGACGGTACGGCAGCGTAGCACCTGATGCGTACTGTCCACGTTCCAGAAGACGCCGGCGTCCCAGGCGCCATCGGTACACAGGGTTTGCAGCACGTGGGGAATGGTGTCGAGCAAGGTCGGCGAGGCCTTCAGTGCCGTGGCCACGGCCTCCTCCAGGGTGCCCGAACGTTTGCGCACCGGCGCCTCGGGCGCAACCACACTGAGATGGGAGACGTCGCGGGCCACGCTCATCAGTGCCTTGGGCTGTTTATCCGGCCCCAGGATGAGGGCAGTGGTGACACTGGCTGAGAAGCTGGCCCCATCCTGCCGCAGCAAGGTATAGTGCGCATCGTTGCATACCCCCTTGCCCAGGGCCTTGCGCTTATCCTGTACGGCGCGCGGCCGGTCTTCGGTGGCGATCAATTCGAGGGTGCCCATGTGGAGCATCTCCGCGGGGGCGGCATAGCCAAACATTTCCGCCGCTCGCTTGTTGGCCATGATGATGAAGCCGTACAGATCGCTCAGCCACATGCTATCGGGCGACGCTTCCACCACACTGCGATACTGGTCTTCGCTCTGCCGCAGACTTTCCAGTTCACGCTCGCGTTCGGTCATATCGCGGAAGGCGAAGATGGTACCCACGATCTGCTCGTTGATCACTAGCGGGGAGGAGGTGTAGGTCACGGCGATCATTTCGCCGTCTTTGCGCCGTAGCCGGTCATCATCGCACCGGACCGGCGCCTGGGAACGGGTGGCGAGCAGCATGTGGCAGCGGGCCGCCGGCACCGGGATGCCTTCGTCTTTCTTGCAGCGATGCAAGGTTTTGTGGATATTTTTGCCCAGCAGCTCCGCTTCGGTCCAGATCAGCATCCGTTCGGCGGCCGCATTCATAAAGGTCACCCGGCCGCGGTTGTCCACAGCACAGATTCCATCGGCGAGGCTGCTAACAATGGCGCCGGAGAAGTCGAACTTTCCGAGGCCATAGCGCAGCAGGAGGGTGTTCATCATACGCGTTAACTCTGTTTCCACACGCGGGTTCCGCCGTGCATAGGGGGAAGACGATAGGGAGCACGGTGTGTGAACCGTGCGCAGTTGGTAGCCCCATATAACCATCCCACCGCCCGCTTCGATACAGGCCACGTGCCCTTAAAGGGCGGGACTATGGTCCCGAGGTGTTAGGCAGCGTAAGCTATCACCGCTTGACCGCTGCCAGATAGAAGAAGTGCCCCTGGATGCGCAGCGGCCCATCTGCCTGGATTCGCTCATGTATGGCATGCAGCCGGTGGCGATAGGACTCGATGCTGAACCCTGGTATCTGCCAGGGCACGGCCTTCAGGTAGTAGACCAGGGCGCCGACGTCGGTGAAGATCGTCTGGGGAAACGCTTACCGGCGGTCCTGGATCAGGAAGCCGGCCGCTTCCAGTTGCCGCGCGGCAAAGGCCAGGTCCCATCGCGGGTCGTATCCGGGTGGTGCGGCTAACAACTGGTTCAATTGCTGATTGTGCGCTCCGCCCACCTGCTGGGTGAGAAAGCTCCCTCCTGCTTCCAGGATGCGGAACACCTCGGATGGATAGCTGGATTCCCAGTCGCACAGCCGACAGTGCTGGCCTGCGGGCCAGTCCGGCCAGGACGGCCGGGCTACCGGTGCCGTGGCCGTGGCGTACGTGATGGGCCGGCACCGCACCTTGCCACGCGGACTAGTCTGGCCAGGATACCCCGCCATGGGGGGCACACGGCAGGCAGGCCGGGTTACGGGAGCCGTGGCGTATGTCGGCCCCAGAGCTGCTTACGTCAACCGTATCGCGCCATAGTCCCACTCGACGGTGCTCTCCCGCATCCTGCCGGCGATGGGTGAGAAGTCCCAGCCGGAGAAGGTCTCCCGCTGAGCCTGGTCGATGAGTCGATCAAAGGTAGGATCGGGCATAGTTCTCCCTCAGTTTGGAGCGGTGTTACACCTTATTCTCCACTGATAGTCAGGTCTTGCTCCCAGGAACGCAGGTAGAGCCGGTGGTACAGGCCGTCGCGCGCCATCAGCTGGGAGTGTGAACCCTCTTCGACCACCTGCCCGTCGTTGAGGACCACGATGCGATCCGCGTTGACGATGGTGGTGAGGCGGTGGGCGATGACCAAGGTCGTTCGGCCCTGCATCAGCCGCTCCAGCGCCTCCTGCACCAGCGACTCCGACTCGTTGTCGAGCGAGCTGGTCGCCTCGTCCAGGAGGAGAATGCACGGGTCCTTGAGCACGGCACGCGCGATGGCGACGCGCTGGCGCTGGCCCCCACTGAGTTTGACGCCGCGATCGCCGATCACCGCGTCATAGCCGCCAGGCAGGGCACGGATGAAGTCGTGCGCGTTCGCCACCCGAGCTGCGCGCTCGATCTCGTGGTCGCCGGCGTCGGCACGACCATAGGCGATATTCTGGCGGACTGTGCCGCCGAACAGCGTCGCCTCCTGCGGTACCATGGCCATGGACCGGCGTAATGATTCCATGGTCAGGCTGGTGATGGGGTGGCCGTCTATCAGTATCTCCCCGCTGGTGGCCTCATAGAAACGCGGCAGCAGGGACACCAGCGTGGTCTTGCCGGCGCCGCTGGGGCCGACGATGGCAACGGTCTCACCGGGGCGAGCGATCAAGCTGACGCCACGCAGCACCGGCGCTTCGGGCACATAGTGGAACCAGAGGTCGCGTACCTCGACCAGACCACGCGGCGACGGCAGCGTCGCGGCATGTGGAGCATCGACGATGGCAGGCGGCGTATCCAGCACCTCGAAGACGCGGGCCGCGCCCCCCGCGGCGCGTTGGAACGAGGTATAGATCCCGCTGAGGTTCTGCAGAGGCCCGGTCAGGATCGTCAGGTAGAACAGAAATGAGATCAGACCGCCCGGCGTCAGCCTCCCCGACAGCACTTCTCGGCCACCGAACCACAGCACCGCGGCAAAGGCCGAGAAGACGGCGGTCATCATGGCCGATTGGAAGATCGATTGCAGACGGTTGGCGGCCAGCTCACTCTGAAAAGACTGCTCCACCGAAGTTCGATAGCGCGCCATCTCGAAGCGCTCGCGGACGAAGGCCTTCACCACTCGCATCGCCGTGAGCGTTTCCTCCAGGACAGTTGCCGCTTCGCCCAGCTGTTCCTGGGCCTGCCGGGACAGGCGCCGGGTGCGGCGTCCCACGATCATGCCCAGGCCGGCGACCAGCGGCGCCACGGCCATGGTGAGCAGGGCCAGTCGCCAATCGAGGACCAGGATGATCACGGCTACTCCGACGACGGTGATGATGTTCTGAAAAAAGGTCAACAGATCATCGCTCAGCACACCCTGAACGACCGTCGTATCGGCGCTGAGACGCGAGAGCAGATCGCCCGAGCGCCGCTCGTCGAAAAAGATCAGCGGCTGATCGAGGAGGTGAGCATAGAGCTGCAGGCGTAGATCGGCGACAATGCGACCGCCGACGAAATGGAGCAGGTAGCCACGGCCGAAGCCGAAGACGGCGGTCGCAATCACCACCCCCAGGAGCAAGAGCGAGACGCGATTGAGCTGCGATGCGCGGTGATGCAGAAAGACGCTGTCGGTGACTAGCCGGAAGGCATACGGGATCGCCAGGAAGCCCAGGGTCGAGATTACCATGCACAGCGCCGCCACGGCAAGATGTTTTCGGTAGGGACGGGCGAGGCGTAACAGGCGTCTGGTGGCGGTTCGCTCGGCGTGAGTTGGCTCTGCCATGCTCTATGCTATGCGCTGTGCGCTGCAGGCGTCTCTCGACTGGTGACTTGGTCAGCGCTGACGCTCAATCTCTCTCGGCACGGAGTGGAATGACAAATCTGTCGTTATCTCGTGTGGAAAATCCCTTGACTTTGCAGTGGCCCCAGGAGCAGAATGAACTAGAGACACGCCGACAGCAAGTAAGGAGGCTTACTATGGCGGTGATGGGACAGACTCGGGCCGGCTGGCTTTAGCCCCTCTAAACGATTAGGGGGGCATGCCACGGGCGACGGCTGACGCTTCCGTCGCATTTATGCTCCAGACATCAACACGGAGCTGGCTCTCACAGAGCCGAAATCAGGCGCTTTACCAAGCGCGGGGCCGCACACGATGCGGCCCCTTTCTTTTTGTCCGCGCGCCGGATCATACTAGGTACACATCATCTGAAAGAGCATTGAATGCCTCTCTGGCGCGCACTCATCCTGGCTTGCTTCCTGGTCACCGCTTTCGTAGCGCCACGACACGTGGCGCCCGCCTTCGCGGGACACACGAGCGCCGGGGCGCATCGGATGTCGCTCCGCTCGCGACCTATCAAGCTCACCATCAGACAGGAGGGCGTATACCGCCTGTCTGGCGCCTACCTGGAGAGCAAGGGTATCAGCATCAACGCGGCGACGCCCGCTGCCCTTGGGCTGTCCGATGGCGGCGTGCCCGTGCCGATCTATGTGTCCTCCACGGGCAGCGGCTTCGCGCCATCGGACTTTATCGAGTTTTACGCCCATCCGGTGAACAACACCTATACCTCGACCAATGTCTACCTGCTGGCCGACAATGTACGCCGGCCGGCACGGGTCAGCGTGGCGCCTATTCAACCCGCCAAATCGCCCACGACCGTCGCCTTTGGAGACTTCCGCGATCTGAGCCGGAGCGATCGGTGGACCGCGACGCCGGTCCATGCTGCGTATACCACCAGTAATTCCTGGCCGTCCGATGGCGATCCACACTGGTATGAAGCTTCCCTGGTGGCCGGCGCCGAGAACGGCCTCTCGCCCACGGTGTCCAGGGTGATCTCCTTCCCGCTGTATGGCGTATCGAACTCCTCCGCCGGACCGTGTTCATTGGTGATACCGGTGTGGGCCACTGCCGAGCGGGGCAAGGGAGCTGTTTTCCAGCACGAACTGACGGTGGCCATCACCGGCCATCGGGGAGTGGTTCGCCCGGTGCCGGGCAGTCCCTTTCGCTGGAGCGGGCGGGGCCTGGGGCACACCAGCGGTTACACGGTACGCACGACCTTTCCCTGCACCTCGCTCACCAACAACACGACCAACGCCGTGCTCAACCATTTGACGGTGGGCACCACCGTGCAGAGCGGGACCAGTGTGGAGCAGGTCATGGTCCGCGGGGTGCAGATCGGCTATCCTCGCCGGCTCTGCGCTCAGGATACCAACCCGCGGCCGGCCATCCTGAGTACGCCCATAGCAGCGGAATTCGAGAACGTACCTTTATACAGGGGACACGCCCACCCCGCCTTGCCCAAGGCGTTCACCGTCGCCGGCTTTTCAGTGCCGCCTCAGACCGTCTGGCGTCTGACCAATGGGGTGGCGACCATGCTGGTGGGTTTCGGGGTGGATTTTAGCAATGGCCAGCCGGGACTCTGCCCCGGCGGCCACTATCAGATCTCCTTTGGCGACACCGCAACTGCCTCATCTCGCTACTTTGTCACCGCGGCGCCACTGCTGCCGGCGGCGATCGCGCCGCTCGACGTCACTGCAATCACGGCCGGCGCCGCATCCTCGGCCCGGTATCTGATCATCACGCACCCCGCGTTTGCCGCGGAACTCACGCCGTTGGTGCGCTACCGTCTCCAACAGGGATTCACGGTCAAGGTAGTGACGGTGAACACCATCTACGACCAGTTTGGCCACGGCCAGGTGAATCCGGAGGCTATCCGTTCCTATATGAACTACGCCCACGATCACCTGGGAACGCAGTATGTCTTGCTGGTGGGCGGCGACACCTACGACTATCACAACTACTACGCTTGCCCAACCAGCGGCGCCTGCGACCAATCCAATGCCAGGAACCAGAGTTTCATCCCCTCGCTGTACACCAACGATCCATATGGAGGGGTGGTCGCCGCCGATACTCTGTTCACCGTACACACGCTGGGAGCGCAAGGCATTGACTTCAAGCGACCATGGCCGGACGTGGCGATCGGCCGTCTTCCGGTCACCACCCAGGACCAACTCCGTACCGAAGTGACGAAGTCCACGCACTGGGCGGGGTGGGTCAGCCGGTACCGACACACCGCGCTCTATGCGTCTGGGCCTTCGGCCGTGGACGGAGCTGCCAGCGCGCTGATGGTCCCGCCCGGCTTCAAGCCCAACCGGTATCACGAGACGGGAGCATCGACCCACGACCTGGCCCTACACGCTCCCCTGCTGGCCGCCTTGAATCGCGGCCGGGAAATCGTGAACTATATTGGCAAGGGAAGCGCGCTGCAATGGGGCCAGCCGGCTCTGCTGACCTCCCAGGATGTGGCCGGGCTCACCAATATCAGCCGTCCCTCCCTGGTCTTCCAGTGGTCGACCGGGACCACCGATTATGCAAACCCCGCGATACCCAACATCGACCGCGCCCTGCTGGCCGCCACGGGCGCCGGAGGGCGGCCCGATGGCGCGGTCCTCACCCTCGGCGCCGCCGGTGGTAACGATCCGGTCGACCCCCGGCTGGCCGGGATTGCCCCAGGGCAGACGCCCTCTCGGCTGACAGCGCCCGACGGCATGCGGGGGTTCTACGATTATCTCGCCGCCGGCTACAGTGTCGGGGTGTCGCTGCAGCTGGCCAAACAGGATCTGCTCGCCGTGCACACCGACCTGTCCGCCGTGTACACAGCCACCGTCTACCAGATCCTGGGAGATCCAGCGCTGAGCCTGGCCGGCGCTCCGCATAGCCGCCTGCTCCACCCCATGGCCCCGCAGATCATCCGCTTCGCGGCCGCGGCATCTGGGCAGAACGTGGCGCTCTCCTGGGCGGTTGCCGCATCCCCCCCGGCCAGTACCCTTCGGCTGCTGCGAGCAAACGCGCAGGGCGTGTACCAGCCCCTGGGGCCTGGGACTCGGCACGTCGCCCAGTACCTGGATCGAACTGGACGTGCCAGCGCCCGGTATGAACTTCAACTGCTGGGCGCCAACCAGCAGGTAGTGGTTCGGGCGTTCGTGCAAGCCCATTAGTCGAGGCATTTCTTGCGATGCTACAATCCCTTCGACGGCAATGGAGTTGAAGTCAGGCCCCTGTGCCTAGCAGGGGCTTTGTTGTGCTTTAGGGGAATTGGGGGGATCAGATGGCACAAGCAAACATTGTGGGCTATCCGCGCATCGGCAAACATCGTGAGCTGAAGCGCGCAACCGAGGGCTATTGGTCCGGTAAGGTGAGCGCGGAGGAGCTGGCGGAGACCGCCGCGGCGATCAGAAAGGCCAACTGGGAGACGCAGCGTGAGGCGGGAATCGACTGTATTCCATCGAACGATTTCTCCCTGTACGATCAGGTGCTGGACACCATCGCCATGACCGGGGCGGTGCCGGAGCGGTATCACTGGCAGGGTGGCATGGTCGATCTCGACACCTACTTCGCCATGGCTCGCGGCGCCCAGCGTGCGGGACTCGATGTCACGGCGCTGGAGATGACCAAGTGGTTCGACACCAACTATCACTATCTGGTGCCCGAGTTCTCCGCGGGACAGCACTTCTCGCTGTCCTCTACCAAGATGTTTGACGAGTACGAGCAGGCCCGGGCACTGGGCATCGAGACCAGGCCGGTGCTGGTCGGGCCGCTCACCTTCCTGCTGCTGGGCAAGAGCCGTGAGGATGGCTTCAATCCGCTCGACCTGCTCGATGCGCTGCTGCCTGTCTATCAGGAGGTTATCGCCGGTCTCGCCCAGCGCGGCGCGCAGTGGATTCAGCTCGACGAGCCCTGCTTCGTGCAGGACCGCAGCGAGGAGGAGCGCGCTGCCCTGGCTCATGCCTATGAGGTGCTCGCCGTCCATCGCGGCGCCGCCAATCTGCTGGTGCAGACCTATTTCGGCGCCGTGGCCGAGAATTACGATGCCCTGACCGCACTGCCGGTACAGGGCATCGGCCTCGATTTCGTGCGCGGCGATAGTAACGTGGACTCGGTCCTCACCGCCGGCTTCCCTGAGGACAAGGTACTGGCCGCCGGCATAGTGGATGGCCGAAACATCTGGATCACCGACCTGCCGGCAGCGCTCGATGTGCTGGCCCTAGTAGCCGGCACGGTCTCCAGTGAGCGCTTGTGGGTGAACCCGTCCTGCTCTCTGCAGCACGTGCCCATCGACGTGCGCCTGGAGCAAGATCTCGATCCCGAGCTGGTTGAGTGGCTGGCCTTCGCCGAGCAGAAGCTGGACGAGGTGGTGACCCTCACCGGGGCTTTGAACGGTAAGGACGTCTCGGAGGCGCTGAACGCCAACGAAGCGGCCCTCAACCGCCGCCGTCAGTCTGGCCGGGTGCATCGCCCCGAGGTCAAGGAGCGGGCCGCCGCCGCCGGCGAACAGGAAGGGTATCGTGGCATGGATTACCCGCAGCGGCGCCGGGCACAGCGCCAGAGGCACAATCTGCCGCTCTTCCCCACGACCACCATTGGCTCCTTCCCTCAGACCCCCGAGGTGCGCAAGAACCGCAACGATCTGCAGCGGGGCCGCATCTCACAGGAGCAGCACGACGAGTTCATCGCGCGGCAGATTCGTGAGCTGATCGATCTGCAGAACGCGATGGGTATCGACGTGCTGGTACACGGCGAGTTCGAGCGCAGCGACATGGTCGAGTACTTTGGCGAGCGTATGGAGGGCTATGCCTTCACCCGTCACGGCTGGGTTCAGTCGTACGGCAGCCGCTATATCCGCCCGCCGATTATCTTCGGCGATGTCTTCCGTCCCGAACCGATGACGGTCCGCTGGTCGACCTATGCCCAGTCGCTGACCGACAAGCCGGTGAAGGGTATGCTGACCGGTCCGGTCACCATCCTCAACTGGTCGTTCGTGCGCGACGATCAGCCACGGAGTGAGACAGCCAAACAGATCGCGCTGGCGATCCGCGATGAGGTCCGGGATCTGGAGAACGCCGGCATCGGCGTGATCCAGGTCGATGAGCCGGCGCTGCGCGAGGGCTTGCCGCTGCGTCGCAGTGAGTGGCGGGAATATCTGGACTGGGCGGTGCAGGCCTTCCGCCTGGCCACGGCCGTGGCCGGCCCGGCCACCCAGATTCACACCCACATGTGTTACTGCGAGTTCAACGACGTGATCGAGAGCATCGCCGCGCTCGATGCCGACGTGATCTCGATCGAGAACTCGCGCTCCAACCTCGAGCTGCTGGATATCTTCCGGCGCTTCGACTACCAGCAGGAGATCGGCCCCGGCGTGTACGACATCCACTCGCCGCGGGTGCCGGACTCTGACGAGATGCGGAACAATCTGCGCGCCGCCAGCGACGTGCTCCGCCGCGAGCAGCTCTGGGTCAACCCCGACTGCGGCCTGAAGACCCGCCGCTGGGAGGAGGTCGACCCGGCCCTGCGCAACATGGTCCAGGCCGCCCGCGAACTGCGCGAAGCATCGGTTGCCGCCAGCCGGTAAGGGAGTTAAGAGCGAGAGGGCCGAGCATGGCCCCTCTCGCTCTTCCCAGCTCGGGCCTCCGAGTTGACACCGATCGACACAACAGGTAGGTTGGGACAGTGATACCCGAGCATGAAGACTCGGGAGACTTGCTCCCAGGCGAGCAATAGACATGTTAACCGAGGAGATTACCAACCAACGCCAATATCGCAGCGCTCGGGCAGCCGCCGACCAGTTGAAGGTGCTGCTAGCCCGCCAGGATAGGGAGACTGAGAAGCTCCCCACACAGCTGAGACAAGCCATGCATGGAGCGACGCAGAGCCGTCTGGACGAACTACGGCAGCGGATCACATGGTATGAAGCTCTCCAACTAGCTGGTCAGTACGAGCTAAGGAATCGAGCCTGACGGAGTTGAGTGGAAGCACAACAGGGCCAATACAATCTATCTATGGTGAAGCGATTTAGTGAACTGCCTGAAGGTAGGTTTCTCTTTCGGAGTATGGAGGATGCAGGCGGCAAACCAGCCTTGGGCCCGACCAACTATCAACTCGGACTCCGAACGAATGCTGGAGAACTTTCTGACATATCCATTGACAATGAGGGTACGGTGCATCCCGGCAACGAGGGCATGTCGGTCACGCCCGATGATCCGACGAGACTGAAGCGGTATCGCCGCCCGCCAGAATGGGGCGGCGATGCCAGGCGACCATACCCGGTCTGGTGCATCGCCGTGGATCAGCTTGGCAATGATTTGGCCTTCCAGGAAGATCCAGATAATCCACAGAATCACGGTTTCATCGTCCCGGCGCGAAGCATGCCATTCGAGTGTTACCAGGACGCGATACATTCGACATGCACCTTATGGGAAATCGTGATACCATGAGCCCAAGGATTACCCTATGCCAGCAGTTATTGAAGCCTATGAACGAGCTCTCCACGCAGCGCCCGCCCCTGCTGTGCAGATGGCGCAACGCCTCCTCACGGTGGTCCGGCGAGACCTCACCGCTGGGAAACTTTCGCGCCAGGATATCTACGCTGGTCTTGAGCAGTTGTACGACCACTATGCGGAACGTGGCTGCACACACGAGCGGGAAGCAATCGCGGATGTGCTGGACGCGTTCGACGGGTGGGCGCCGCTGAAAGCGCGTATCTAGACCATCGATTTCGTCAACACTTGGGTTCACCGAGTCCATTAAGATGCTCGGCTTTCAATCCGGCCAACTCCTCCCTGAACTCACCCTCCATCTGGCGCTTCCGCTCCTCGGGCAGGAAGCTGCAGCGCACACCCTCCAGCAGCACCTCGTCGATCTGGGAGACGCCCAGGCCAAACGCGGTATCCAGCAGCATCACCTCGTCGTTCAAGGTGGTGTTGAACAGCGGCGGGTCGTCCGAGTTGATGGTCAGGGGCACCCCGGCGTCGTGCAGCGCTCGAAAGGGGTGCGCCGCCAGGTCCGGATAGACTCCCAGCCGGATGTTGCTGGTCGGGCACACCTCCAGCGGGATGTGATGCTCCGCCAGATAGGCCACCAGTGCTGGGTCCTCGATAGCCCGCACGCCGTGGCCGATCCGTTCGGCGCCCAATTCTCGCAAGCAGCCCCAGATACTGTGCGGCCCCAGCGTCTCGCCGGCGTGCGGCACGCTGTGCAATCCTGCCGCGCGTGCCTTCGCGAACCAGGGCGCCAACCGTTCGAACGAGTGGCCGATCTCGGGCCCGCCCAGCCCCAGCGCCACCACGCCGTCGTGCATTCCCTCGATGGCCACATTGGTGGTGTACTCCGCCGACCGCTGATTCAGTTCCAGGTCGCGCACCACGTGCACTGTGTCGAACACCCAGCGCATTTCCACCCCAAAGTCGTCCTGGGCACGCTGTCGCCCACGCGTCAGGCCGCCGAAGTACACCTCGTGCGGGATACCAAAGCGGATGTTGTGCGTCCCTGGCGTGAAGGTGATCTCCGCATAGCGCACCTGCTGCCGCGCCATCTCCGCGCCAAACTCGTAGGCGATCAGCTCATAGTCTTCAGTTGCTTGCAGGCACTGCGAGATGGTGATATACACATCCAGAAAGTGCGCGAAATCACGGTACACAAACCACGACCGCAGTCCCGCCACATCACGTGCCGGCAACTCCACCCCATTCCGCTCCGCCAGTGTCAAAAGCGTGGCCGGCTGAATCGAACCTTCCAGATGCACGTGCAGCTCAGCTTTGGGCGCCGCTCGCAGATAGCTCTCTAGAGACACCGCAATCGTCTCCTATCTCTCTCGGAACAGGATCTCGGTTCCCACCGGCACCAACCCCCCAGCCAGTATCGCCCGCATCGACGCCACGTTGCCCGGCGCCACCTGCATGAAGATGCCCTCGCCGGGTGGCGCCAGCCGGCGGGACGCCGCCGCCAGCGCACGGCCCAATCCCCGATTCCGCTCCGGCGCCACTACCTCCATGCCTGCCTCCCAGCGTCCCGCCAGGCCGCGACCGATCGTGAGCAAGCCAGCGCCGTCCGGTGTCCGAAAAACCCGCACCTCGGACCGCACCAAGAGCACTCGCCGCACCCGTGTGTGCAGGTATGCCGCATCTTCCTCGATCAGGGTAATCTCCGTCCCTCCGGCTTCGCTGGATGCACAGAGCACCAGATCAAGCGGGCCGGCCACGTATCCCAATCGTTCTTCCAGCGTCAGTATGAAGGTGGGGCTCATCGCGGCCAGCAGATCCCACGGCGGGCAGGCATGCTCGATCCACGCCGGATCCACGTCTGCCGCCACCACGCAGTGGCCGGTGAAGGCCAGTACCGCTCCAGCCGCTCCGGAGGGAGGTGGCATCACCTCGGTTAGCCCGTCCACCGGTGGGTAGACACCGGCAATCAGGTCTGTGTAGAGCGCGTGCAGCATGTTCACCCTCCGACTGTGGCTTGAGTATGGTACCAGGCCACGGTTAGCCGGGATGCATGAGCGGACAGTTTCATACCGCACCGTTCCCGCCAAAATGCGTAGAAACAACCTTCAGGTTGTCTGGTGGAGGCGTCGCGCGCAAGCGCCGGCGCCCGACCATACCACGGCAGTACCGTACTCGCGATTCTCGGCGGACATCGATCCCCGAACGGGGCACAGGATCAGCATCCGCCTGACACGCTCCTCCCTGCACAGCTCCGGGGTCACCTGCACACGGGTCCGGTCTCCCATTACGGAGCGGAGTAGGGAAGCACACCCGTGGGTGGCTCGACCACCCCACCCCGCCAGTGCAGTCGAGGAGCAGCATGGTGGACGGCCCAGGACCGGTGCTCCCGCGCGGCACCATCCGCTCCGTCGCATCGACGTTCACGTCGTCAGGATGGTGCAGCCTCGATGCCCTCCCGTCTCCGCCACTCATGCTCTCGCGGAGACGGATATGCCGGAGTGACAACGCTGTCTTCCCGGCGCCACCCTGACGGTCTGAAGACCGATTCTACGGTGTCAATGGACGGTGGATCGTGGCCGGGCGGTAAAGCGGTGCGGGCACACTCGCACCGCATTGTCCGCTCATGAACTTGCCGGCTGGGTTATCGGCCATTCAGCCCCAGGATTGTCCTATGGCATAGCAGCGATTGGCGCCCGGACAGACGATGCCGAACAGATAGGACAATTTCAACCGCAAAAAACGCGTGTGGTGAACCCCCTCTGCTGCAACTACTGTAAGAGGGGAGGCTTCGACCATATGAATGACATCGAACTGACATCGCAGGTGATCGACCTGCTCCAGCTTGCCCACAATACAGAGCAGGCGCTGATGGACGGCGTACCCGAGGCCGAACGGGAGGTGAGCGGGACGCCGAGCCGCATGTCCGTCAAGGACCTGGTGGCGCACGTTTCCGCGGCGAAGCAGCGTGAGACTCTTCGGCTGGCCGTGGCGGCCGACGGTGGCACGCCAGAGAGCGACGATCACGATCCAGAACAGATCTTCAACGACCAGCAGCACCGCCCCTGGGCCGACATTCAGGCTGAGGCGGAGCAGGCGATCAATGCCCTGGTGGGGCAGGTCGAGCGCTTTACCCAGGAGGATCTCACCGATTCCCGGCGATACCCCTGGCTGCAGGGGCGTCCGCTGGTCGCGGAAATTCTCGGCTACGGATTATGGCACCCGGTGAGCCATCTGGCCGAGTGGTACCGGCGACACGGCCAGCTACCGACTCTGGTGAGCCTGTATCAGACGCTACTGGATTCGCTCCCACACGATCTGCAGGCTGCTCTGGGGCAGGATGCATCCTCGCTCTACAACCTGGCCGGCGTGTATGGGGTGCTGGGGCAGGTAAAGCCCGCCCTACAGCTGTTGTCGGCGGCGCTGGAGTTGAACCCCGAGCTGCGTCCGGAACTGCGGGATGACCCGGACTTCGACGCGCTGCGCGCCGAGCCGGCCTTTCTCGATCTGCAGGCGATGTAGCTCAACTGATGCCCTCCCACTCGGTGACGGAACCAGCCGTCTGTCCCAGGCCGTCGAGCACAGAACTGGCGCTGCTGTTCCTGAAGCTGGGCTGCATTGGCTTTGGTGGTCCGGCCGCACATATAGCCCTGATGCGGCAGGAGATGGTGCAGCGCCGAGGCTGGCTGGAGGAACAGGAGTATCTGGACCTGATCGGCGCCGCCGGCCTGATCCCCGGTCCCAGCTCCACCCAGGTCGCGCTGGCCGTGGGACGGCGCCTGGCTGGGTGGCGCGGCCTGCTGGCCGGCGCGGGCTTTATCCTGCCGGCCGTGTTGCTGGTGCTGGCCCTGGCCTGGGCCTATACGCGGTACGGCGCCACACCGGGGGCCACCTGGCTGCTCTACGGCATCAAGCCGGCCATGATCGCCATCATCGTCCAGGCGATTGTCGGTATGGCGCGCAGTGCGGCCAGAGGCCCGCTCCTGGTGACGCTGGGCCTTGGCGCCGCGGCACTGTATGGCCTGGGCGTCACACCCATTCTGGTGCTGCTGGCTGCTGGGGCGGTGGCATTCGCCGCTCGCTTCCGCACTCCGCGGCCATCCCTCTCGCCGGTGCTGCTGCTCCTGCCACTCCCGCACCCCAGGCCGCCGGCGCACAGCCTGGTCGTCCTCTTTCTGACCTTCCTCAAAATCGGCGCCGTGGTGTACGGCAGCGGCTATGTGCTGCTGGCCTTCGTGCGCGCCGACTTTGTGGGCCACCTCGGCTGGCTGACCGACCGGCAGCTGATCGACGCTGTCACCATCGGGCAGGTCACCCCCGGCCCGGTGTTCACCACAGCGACGTTCATTGGCTACCTTGCTGCCGGGGTGCCCGGCGGGCTGCTGGCCACGGTCGCCATCTTCCTGCCGTCCTTTCTCCTGGTGCCGATCGTGTTCCCGTTGGTGCCACGCCTGCGCCGCTCGCCGCGACTGGCCGCCGCCCTGGACGGCGTCAACGTTGCCGCCCTGAGACTGATGGCCGCGGTGGCCTGGCAACTGGCCCGCACCGCCCTGATCGACCCGATCACCGTGGCCATCGCCGCGGCTGCGGCAGTCCTGTTGATCCGCTTCCACGTCAACGCCGTGTGGCCGATTCTTGGCGCCGGTGTGATAGGGCTGCTGGCGCATGTGCTCTGATCCCTGATTCCTATTTGCTCTCCATCAGTACCCAGCCGTTCCCATCAGGATCGTCGAAAGTGGTATAGGTTCCCCAGGATTCCCGCCGGATCGCCCCTTGAAAGGACACACCTCGCTCGGACAATTCCTTATACGCCGCCTGGATATCGTCACACTCCAGAACCAACCCCTTGAGCGAGCCGGCCGGCATGGTCTCGAACCAGGTGACCAGCGTCAAGCTGGTCTGTGCCCCCGGCGGCGCCACCTGCACCCAGCGCTGACCCGGCCCCATGGGATTGTCGGCACGCAGCTCGAAGCCCAGGGTATCGACATAGAACACCCTGGCACGATCCTGATCGCTGACGGGAACTGAGACGATTTGGAGATGGGTAATGCTCATGGGGGCTGCCTCCTTCAAAAGTGCCGGATGACCGGACCATGTCAAAGCCTCACATACCGAGTATCATCGGCTGATATCTGCTGCTTGCATGGTGAGCAAGAGCAAGACCGAGAGGTGGTAAACTTCGACCGCAGCATCCCCGTCGTCTCTCGTCAAATCTACTGTGTGACGATCCTCAGCAACTTGCGTGCGAGATGCAATGTCGGGATCATAAGATGATCCCGATTATCCAGTGAAGGGTTTCTCGTGCCCCTATATGACTCTATCCGCATCACTAAGAACCCCACGATCTTCAGCGGCCGGCCCATTATCAACGGCCATCGCATTACCGTGCATGATCTTGTAGTACACCATCGAACTGGCATGTCGGTCGAGGAGCTGGCCGAGGGATACACCCTCACGCCGCAGGACGTGGGTGCAGCTCTGACCTACTACGAGGCGCACAAGGCAACCATCGATCACCAGATTGCAGCCGACGACCGGGAGTTTGCCCGTAGGGCAGCAGCGGACATCTCTCCGCCCGTCGAGCGGATGCGCGAGATCGGTAAGGCTTCCAAGCGCCGTCAGGCCCCATGAATGGCCTGAGCTTGCCTGTCGAGGTCATCCTCCACGAAGGTCGGGAACCTCAGCTGGGCGGACAGAGAGGGTCACTAGCTCCTCTGCGCTCGCCTCAGAGGGCGAGCCACGCCTCACCACCCGCAGACAGTGCGGCCCGGTAGCTTCCCGAGGGAAGCGGGTCTGCGTGCGGATCGCGCGAATGCTCGCACCTGGAGGTGTACGCCATGCTGTACGTCAGTGCTGAGGCCAGGGTGCGCCGCTCCTCGCCGACGAATTGCCGCCCCCGTGCCTCTTCATACGCAGCAACGAAGGCGCGAGCTTCCTCCAGAGAGGGAGCGATAGGGAAGGGACGGAGTGCGTGCATCGTGAAGGAATGGGCGGCGCTCCCGACGATGATCGCTTCCGTATCGTAGACCAGGCTGTCCCAGTCGTACACTGCGGTTGGCTCATTACCGTCAAAGCGCACGTGCTTGGCTTGCCAATCCGCATGCCCGACAGCATCGTTCCCAGTTGGTGCCCAGAGGAGCGGTTGCGCCTGTGCCGCTAGCGCGTCGATCCACTCAGCGCCGGCCGTGGTCGCCTCGAAATCAAAGAGACTACTGTGAGGTCTACCCCACAGCGTGCCTCCTTCATGCTTCCCCAGCCAGGTGCGTCGAAGTCCCAGCGATTCCACTTCATCACCGAGGCGAGCGATATCTGCAAGCAATCGGGCCAACGCTATACGAACTGCTGGCTGGTGTGGATTGCGGTATTCACCACGCTCGCGCCATTCCTCTGCTGTGGCATAGCCATGCGCAAACGCCGCCGGACGCAGGATCGGCCGCGGTGCGGGAAAGCCGTGATCGGCAAGATGAGCCTGCACTCGCTGAGCTGCTTCGAGACGATCGAGACGCAGATTGGGTGGCTGTCCCTTGAGTACGATGTCTCGCCCGTCGTCCAGCGTCAGACCGAACACGCATCCCATGCCGGACTCATAGAAGAGACAGTTGGTTACCGACGTGCCCAACCATGCGCCTACAAAGTCGAGAACTGCCTTAGCAATGCGTATGGAGTCCGTCGTCCCGAACACGGACCGTTCCACGGTCAAATCGTCCCACCCCGCGGTTCGCTGTTCGATGGCTACGGCGATGGTCTGTGTTATGTCCATGTGTGTCGAGTCCATTCAGGAGGATTTCACACGGTCGATCTCTCCGTCCCAGTCATCGATCACCCCGCCGTAACCCCGATCGCGCATGAGGCGTTCGACTTGATCTTCGAGACGCTGTTGGAGTGGCGGGTCAGCACTCCGGAGGATGTCGAGAAAGATGTGCTCTAATTCCCCCTGGGCCCACCCCTGCGCGCTCAAGGCATCAAGGGACACCATAAGTCTGTCGTGGAACGGCGGCCAGCGGCCCTCCAGCAGAAAGAGAGCCTGCACCAGGTAGGTCAGAGAATCAGCAGCCTCAAGGCGTGCGCCCAGTTCATTCCCGCGTCGACTCGCCTTCATGGATCGATAAAAGCCGTTCAGATAGACATCGAACATCTCCGGCACTTCACGCCGAACCCGCTCTTCAGGAATGGCAAGCAGATCATTCATGAGGCGTTCGATCTCCCCATTCCGGTCCACCAGTATCCTGGCCGTGGCGAGACCACGGATGTACCACCCTGGCATGCCGGCGCCGAGCAGGCGCTCGGGAGACGCGTATGCCAGTTCGATGTGCTTGCGGTCTCCGAGCATGGTGACCTGAGGGGCGCATTGCTCGGCGGCGACACGCCTCTGGTACTCTCTATCGGTCAGAATCCAAAGCAGATCGTAGTCCGAACGTTCGTCCTCCATATCAGCGGCGCGAGATCCGTGCAGAAGGAGCCCGAGGGTTTCGGTATCGCGCCGCGCCACCTCGATAAGCGGACCGAGGACGGAATCATCAGCATGGCGGCCTGTGTGCTGGAGGGAATACGGCTGACTGCCATGAGGTGCCGGGCGACTTTCGTCGTCTGTCATCACTGATCGACTGTCAGTCATTTGACTGGCGCCGAAGCAGCTTCACATGGTGAAGGGTTGATATGTTCGTTTCAGTAAATACAGAGAACACGGCTTCATACGAATCTGCCTCCACGACATAGACATCGGCTGGAGGATACAGAATTCGATTGATCTCTGCAACCGCTAACTCCTGCGTGGCATGGGGTATCTCCGTGCAGTAAATGGCGGGACCACCACCGGGGGCTTTTCCATTTTCGATGAAGACCCCAAAGTACGGCATGTCAACTCCATGGTTGCTCTCGAAGGGATGTTGAGATAGGGCACACCCTGAAAGCGGCGTATAGAAACAGGTTCTCCATTATCGACGTGACGCTCTGGAACGTCCCAGTGGCGTGAGGCTAATTCTTGAAAAATCCCGAACGATGAGACGAAGCCAAGCGAGGCCGTTGAGCGCCGCCTCTATTTCGGTTCGGCGGTCGTCACTGTTGCTGGCGATGCCGACCATCAACCTGTCCGTGAGGGCATTCTGGTGGGAACACCGCGGATCGTCGCTCATCAGTTTGAGTATCTGCTTCTCCAGGGGTTTCAGGTGTCGGAGTCGCTCTTCACGGCGCCGAGCAGCAGTAACTTCAGCGTCTTCTCTGTTAGCATCTCTCTGGTAAGGCATTCTCAGAACTCAGTGTGAGGTGTGTATTCGCGACCCGGCGCGGCCCAACAACTCTTCCACCATCTCAGTTTTGGCTTCAGTATAGGCTTCACGGTCGTGCTCGTAGCGCTCGGCCAGGGTCCGTTTCAGCGCGGCGTACTCCTGTGCGGCCGCTGGATGTGTGCGCAGGTAATCGCGAAGTTGTAGGTGGAGCTGGAGTTGCAGATTGTCCTCCGCGCAGAGGTAGAGGTGGTGGCGCACCGCATCCCACGGGGCGAGAAATGCCTCCCGACCGGCAACGCCCATGTCGCCCTGGTGGAGGTAGCCCAGCCGCGACAGCCGCTCGATTGCCATCGGCACCTCGGCGCGCGACGCCACCACCACGTCCATATCGATGACCGGCTTGGCCGCGAGTCCGGGTACCGCGGTGCTACCCACATGCTCGATGCGTACCGCCAGATCACCCAGCGCCAAGGCGACCTGGTCGCGCAGCCGCTGGAAGGTCTCCGGCCATGATGGGTCGTACTCGACTACGATGATAGGCTCGGGTATCTCGCACCTCCTACTACTCTCCTGGGTACGCTAGACGATTGCGCCGAGGGCCGATTACTCGACACCGATCAGTGCCGTCCGCCACTGATCGGTGTGTGCTCCCAGTTCCGCCAGCGGCGCAGCCGTCTCCGGCACGCCAAATTCCACATCAGCCTCAGCCAGCGTATTGACCGGACCAACGCACACCTCCTCACGCTCGAAGCGCCGCAGCCACTCGGCAGCGGGACGGCTCGAGAAGATCTCGGTCAGCAGCGCGGTTAGCTTCTCCTGAGCGCCGGCATCGAATTGCTGCGCCGTCAGATCTGCGCAACCAAGCAACTCGCAAAGGCGGCGGAAGAAGGGCGGCTCGAGGGCGGCTACAGTGAGCCACCGGCCATCGGCGGCGGCGTACATGCCATAGCAGGCAAATGCGCCGGTGAGCAGCCGTGATCGCTCCTCGTCGACGTGGCGATAGGACTGGAGCGCGTGGGCGCGGTGGGTCATGGAGATATCCAGCCGGCGCCCCCGGCCGGTTCGGCTCCGTTGGTAGAGCGCCAGCAAAATCTCGTTGACCGCCGTCAGCGAGCCGGCGGCCAGATCGGCGATGGGCAGCGGCGGCAGCGCGGGGGCCGTGGCGGCCAGCACGCCCGCGAACCCCAGGTAGTTCAGATCGTGCCCAACCCGGCTGGCATGTCGCCCCGTCGGGCCAAAGCCGCTGATCGAGCAGTAGATGACGCGGTCCGGCAGATCCTCCGCGCCAAGGCCCAGGCGCTTCGCCACCCCAGGGCGGAACCCTTCGATCACCACATCCGCCTTCGCACAGAGCGCCCGGCCAAACTCCGGCTCCCGCTTCAGATCGCACACCACCGATTCCTTCCCGGCGTTGAGCGCCCGATGCCAGGCCGGAACCAGCCGCCGCAGCGGATCACCCTCGGGCGCCTCCAGCCGCACCACCCGTGCCCCGCGTCGCAGCAGTTCGCGGCTGGCAAACGGCCCGGGAAGATGGCGCGAGAGGTCGACCACCAGCAGACCGTCCAGAGGCCTTGACGTGTCATCGGTCATTGAGAGATTCTCCCATATCACGCATCCGTGTTCGGCGCGATGGCCGGCATATCCAGCCGGTAGCCTCGCACCGTCACACCCTCATATACTCCATTACCACCTGTAATGACAGAGAGGGATACCACCATGGGAACCCACACTGCGGTCGGTTCGGAATTGCCGGTGCACGCATACTTCGATGGGCTGTGCGAGCCTCGCAACCCGGGTGGCTATGCCTGCGGCGGCTGGTGTATCGAGCCGCATCCCGATTGTGATGCGTTCGCCGAGCGGAAGGCCGGGGGCAGCTTCTACCTACATGGCGCCGGAGCCACCAACAACGTGGCGGAGTACCGGGCAGCGATTGAAGCACTTGGGGCCATCCACCACGCCGGATACCACGGCGACGTACGATTACACGGCGACAGCCAGCTCGTGGTGAGACAGTTCAACCGGGAGTGGCGCTGCAACAAGCCGGAACTGCAAGAGTTGCTCACGACCCTGCACTCTGCCACCATCCAGTTCTCGTCGGTCACGGTCGTCTGGGTACCGCGAGATCAAAACGCCATCGCCGACGAGCAGTCGAGAGTAGCGTACCGCCGCGCCGCCGCATCTATCAGCCGCTAGCCCATTCACGCCGATATTTCTGAAGCCTCGCTCAAGAAGGCATGCGCGCTCGCAGGTGTCGCGTGGAGCGACTTCGAGAAGCAATACTGATGCAGGAGCACGACATGCGCGGCTATCCGATCCTTCTCCACCATGACACCGACTCGGGCATGGTGCTAATCGACGTTCCGGATCTCCCCGATGTGGTCACCGAAGGCGCGACGGAAGCCGAGGCGATCGCCAATGCCGCCGAGGCGATTCTTCGCGTCCATCTTGCGTTTCTCCAACGTGAAGGCGAAGCGATTCCAGAGCCGGCGTACGACGCACGGTCAGTCGCAGTAGCGGGGTGGTGGCACGCTATCACCTGGGCGCCAGTCAGACAGTGGCGCTGGACTGGACCTTTCAGCCTCTGGCGGCACCGCTGGTGCGCGAGCAGGGAGCGGCGCCGTCGCTTTCGGAGGGAGATCGCGTCCGCTATCTGCGCGTGTGTGCACAGCTCAGCCGGGAGCCAGAGATCGTGACGCGCCCAGGCGCTGGCTGCCGGCGTGGGTTATGATCCGTACCCTGAAGGGCAATGAGCGATCCCAAATACACACTGGAGTTTTATCGCGACCGTGATGGCCGCCAACCCGTCCGTGACTGGCTTCGAGACGACTTAGATCGGAGCAAAGCCCGGGCACTTGGGGTGGCGATGTTCCACATACTCCAGCAGGAGGGAGTCGGTGTATGCGCCACGGAGAATGGGAAGCCGATCAGCAAAGGCCTCTTCGAGTTTCGGCTGCGCCACAGCGCCCAGGAGATGTTGCACAACCTCGGTCCGTTGCCTCCAGATGAGCCGCGCGCTCAGGCCGAGGAGCACGTCCTCCTCCGCGTCTATTGTCATGCCTACGGCAACAAGGTGATCCTGCTCCTCGCCGGCTACGACAAGGGCGAAGCGCCATCCAAACAGCGCGAAGAGAGGGAAATCCGGACGGCCGAGGCTCGCTTGAAGGACTTCCAGGAACGAACGGCTCGGTCCACCTACGAGTCTTGATTTCGCCGCGCAATATGTGATAAAACCCATATATGAGCAAATTGGGCGCCGGCGATGACTTCACCGCCTTCATGGAAGACCTGGAGCGCGAGGCCCGGGAAGAAGGGGCTGCGGCTGTTGCTGAGATGGAGGCTCTGCACGAGTACTACGGTCTCGTCAGCGAGTTCATCAAGCTGCGTCGCCATCGTCAGATGACGCAGAAGCAGCTGGAGAACGCCTCAGGTATTCCGCAGAGCGAAATCAGTCGCATCGAGTCCGGACATGCGAATCCGACCCTGGCCACGCTTCGAACCCTTGTGCGCGCGCTAGGCGGGGAGATCCGAATCGTCGATCGGCACGAGGCCATCTCGGCCCCCAGCTAGGAACGCCGGGGCTCATCACCCTCCGCCATTCAGGCCACGCCGGAAACTCAGCGCCCACAGGATGAGCGGCGCCTGGAGCGGCAAGCGCAGCCAGGTGAGGATGCCTGCTATGCCGTGCTTGCTATCGAGCGCCATCTGGATGTTCGCGGGGAAAACCGCTACCAACAGGACAGCAATCGCGTAGGCGCCCAGGCGGCGCGTACGTGGCACAACCAGCAGCATCGCACAGATGATCTCGACCACGCCACTGACGGTTACCAGTGCCGCCGCCTGCCCTCGCAGCGGCGCCGGAATAATACTGCGGTACGGCCCGGGCGCCAGGAGATGCAGGAGACCCGAGCCACCCATCAGGGTGCAGAGCCCAAGGAGCGACAGCGCCCGCCACGTCATGCTCTGGCCTTTCCTGGGGTGAGTACGCCGAGATCTGGGACCGCGGACCGATGCCCTGGCAGCGCGGTGCCGCCTGCGAACGCCCCAGTATGGCAGAGCGGAGCCGGCCGATTCTTTCCTCGCGCCGGCTGCCGCATCGTTCTGGCCCTAAACCTGCAGTACGGTCCGCATCATCTCCTGGAGTGTTCTATGCTCACCACCGATCCCGAACAGGCCGCGCCACTTCACGCCGTTACCGAAGGGTGCGCCTCTCTTTTTGCTCCGTTCACCCTGCGCCAGATCACCTTTCGCAATCGGATCATGGTCTCACCAATGTGCCAGTACTCCTGCACCGATGGCTTCGCCAATGATTGGCATCTGGTTCACCTGGGCAGCCGCGCCGTGGGCGGCGCGGCGCTGGTCATGGTGGAGGCCACCGCCGTCACCGCCGAGGGCCGCATCTCGCCGTGGGACATGGGACTCTGGAAGGACCAGCAGATGGAGCCGCTGGCCCGCATTGCCCACTTCATTGGCGAGCACGGCGCTATCCCCGGCATCCAGATCGGTCATGCCGGTCGCAAGGCCAGCACCTATCGACCATGGAGCGAGCGACACGGTGAGGTTCCGCGCGACGAGGGTGGCTGGCAGACCGTTGCGCCCAGTGTCATCCCCTTCCGCGACACGTATCCCACGCCCCATGCGCTGAGCGAGGCCGAGATCGGCGACCTGGTCGCCGCCTTCGCCCAGACTGCCCGCCGTGCCCGGCAGGCCGGCTTCCAGGTGCTCGAGCTGCACGGCGCCCACGGCTACCTGATCGACGAGTTCCTCTCACCGCTGGCAAACCGGCGCACCGATCGCTATGGCGGCGACTTTGAGAACCGCATCAGGTTTCTGTGTGAGATCGCCCGCGCGGTGCGTCAGGAGTGGCCGGAGCACCTCCCGCTCTTCGCGCGCTTCTCGTGCACGGACTGGGTGGAGGGCGGCTGGACCATCGACGACAGCGTGCGCCTGGCCCGCATCCTCGCGTCCGAGGGTGTCGATCTGATCGATTGCTCCACTGGAGGCATGGTGGCCGACGCTCAAATCCCGGTTGGCCCGGGCTATCAGGTTCCCTTTGCCGCCCGCATTCGCCAGGAGGCCGGCGTCCCAACCGCCGCCGTGGGCCTGATCACCGAACCGGCCCAGGCCGACGCCATCATCCGACAGGGCGAGGCCGATCTGGTGGCTCTGGCGCGCGCCGAGCTACGCGACCCCTACTGGCCGATCCACGCGGCGAAGGCTCTGGATCGCGATATCACCTGGCCAGTTCAGTACGAGCGAGCGAAACAGTAAGCCAATACGGTTGGCTTACGCCGCCATATTGCCACTAAGACCGTATCCACCTCGCATCTCCACACCGCCCAGAAGAAGGAGTGGGATGTGGGCCCACTGGATGTAAGCTGCAGGGAGGACGAGATGGAGCCGCGAAAAATCATCATTGGGGCTGGAAACCAGCGGTGGCCTGGTTGGCAGCCAACTCAACAGGAGGATCTGGACCTCCTCAGACGGCGTACCTGGGTATCACGCTTCTCGCCCGGCGCCATTGATGCCTTGCTCTGCGAGCACGTCTGGGAACATCTGACCGAGGCCGAGGGACGCGCGGCTGCCGCGCTCTGCTACGAGTTTCTCAAGCCGGGTGGATATCTTCGCTGTGCCGTGCCCGATGGAAACTTTCCAGATGAGGAGTATCAACGCACTGTACAGGTTGGAGGTCCTGGCCCGGCCGATCATCCAGCCGCCAGCCACAAGATTGTCTACGAGTACCGGCGATTGAGTGACGTCTTCCAGACGGCCGGCTTCGAGGTCGACCTGCTGGAGTATTGTGATGATCGAGGGCGCTTCCACTACAACGAGTGGAACCCGGCCGATGGGCCGATCTACCGATCGCTCCTCTCCGATCATCGTAACCAGCAGGGCACTATCCGATTTGTGTCTCTCATTCTGGATGCCAGAAAGCCGGTAGTGTCCGGGGATTGAATCCCTTGGAAGCGAAAAGCCGGTTCCACAATGATCAGCAGGATGCGGAGTAACGCCGAGGAGCATGACCAGAGCAGCCGCATTTCGAGTGGATTACTACACCTGTGGATTAACTCTTAGGTGTGTAATCATGGCTTTCTGGTTTGTTATCGTGCTGTAGAGGTCCTGAGATGATTCGAACGCAAGTCCAGTTGACTGAATATCAGGCACACGAACTCAAGGAACTGTCGCGTCAACAGGGCGTATCCATGGCGGAATTGATTCGCCAGGCGGTGGAGCGGCTGATTGACCAGAGCAAAAGCGAGGAAGCCTGGCGCCGGGCATCTGCGCTGGTGGGCCGGTACGAGTCTGACCTGAGCGATATCGCCGTGCGGCATGACGAATACCTTGCCGAAGATTTTCGGTAGTGCGTGTATTTGTCGATACGTCGGCTCTCTTTGCTCTGCTCAATTCGAAGGATGCCATGCGCCGGCCAGCAAGTAGTGCATGGACTCAGTTGGCGCAGCGCCGTGAGGATTTGATCACGAGCAACTATGTTGTCGTCGCAGCCATGGCACTCATTGGGCGACGCCTCGGCTTCCCCGCCATGCGCGCCTTCCACGACGATCTCGTACCGCTCTTGAACATTCTTTGGGTTGAAGCACGGCTTCACCAACGAGCTCTCGCTGCTTTACTCACAGCCGCCATGCGAGATCTCAGTCTGGTGGACTGTACCAGCTTTGAAATCATGCGCCAGGGCGGCATTACCACCGCGTTTGCGTACGATAACCATTTTGTTCAGCAAGGCTTCGCCGTCATATCCCAGGTGGGCTGACACCAACGGTTGTGAAAGAGACAGATTCGGTACCATGACCTCTGCCCCTACCACCTTCAGGCCTCGGCTCTGAGTGAATTGACCATTGCTCTATTCTGATATACTTTCCTCAACAATGAGTACGTGGAGTCAGGGAGGCGAGGGATGAAGAGGCGTATTGGGAGGGTTCTGTTAGCGGGAGCTTTGTCGGTGCTGTTGCTGCTGGCCTCGGTTGCCGGCGCATCGTTGCATGGCGCCGGCCGGACCGCCGCGGCGCCGCTGGCCGCCAATCGCGGCACGCTGATCGTGGCCCGAGATCTGTCGGACGCGAAGACGCTGGATCCGGGCCGAAGCTACGAATTCTCGGCATCGGCTGTGCAGCAAAATGTCTACGACGAGTTGGTCACCTATCGGGGCAGCAATACGAGCACACCGGTGGCGGCCCTGGCCACGAGCTGGGCTGTCAGCAAGAACGCTCGATTCTTCTACTTTAAACTGCGCCACGGTGTTCGGTTCTCGAATGGCGATTCGATGACCGCCCAGGATGTCGTCTTTACCTATCGTCGCCTCGGCTACCTGAACGACAACCCGGCCTTCCTCATGGGGGCCAATACCGTTGGCAAGCGAGTCGTGATCAACGGCGTGAGAGCGCTCGGCAAGTACAAGGTCGAGTTCATCCTTCCGTCGCCCGATGTGTCCTTCCTGGCTGCGCTGGCCGATGTGAACTTCGGCGTCCTGGAGGCGAAGGTGATTCGTGCCCATGGTGGTACCGATGCTCCCAACGCAGCCACGGCGGACCACGCCACCAACTACCTGAACAACCACTCGGCAGGCACCGGGCCCTTTGTTCTGTCCTCCTGGACGCGTGGCGCGAGTGGTCAGATTGTGCTGCGGCGGAATCCATACTTCTGGGGACCGAAACCATCGCTGAACCAGATCGTATTCCAGGGCATCACCAATTCCACGACGGAGCGTCTGGAAGTTTCACGCGGCACGATTGACGTGGCGGAGAATATCGACATCGACGGCGCCAAGGCTCTTCGATCGGACAGTAACGTCACCGTAGTAACCGGTAACACCCTTGATCTGATCTACATGGGCATGACCACCATTGCCCAGAACTCGAAGCCGATCAGCAACCCCAAGGTGCGCGAGGCCATCCGCGCTGCGCTGGACTACAACGGCATCGTCAACGGTCTGTTGAGCGGTGTCGGGACGCAACCGAACAGCATGATTCCGGTCGGCATGCTCGGGAACGAACCGGCCTTCAACAACTCGGTTAAACCCCGACTGAACATCGCCTACGCCAAGAATCTATTGAAACAGGCAGGATATCCGAACGGGTTTACGGTCTCCATGGCCTACGACGGCGGTGTGACCTTCGATGGCGTCTCCTACGATCTGCTGGCCCCCAAGGTGGCGCACGATCTCGCCGCCATCGGGATCACCGTGAAGCTCCAGCCCATGCAAGACACCGTGCTCCTGCCCGCGTACCGCGCCAAGAAGCTGGCCTTGGTCCTCTACAACTGGGGCGTCGACTTCCCGGACCCGAACGACTACGCAGGACCGTTTTCGCCCGGCGGCGGGCCGGCGGGGCGTATGGGATACACCTGGGACCCCGCTCTCACCAAGTTGGCGGTGGCAGCAGACTCGACGTCCAATCGTGCTCGCCGAGCGAGCCTGTACCAACAGCTTCAGCGTGTCTGGTTGCAGGAGGGCCCGTGGGTGGGCGTGGTGCAGCCGCAGCAAATCCGTGTGCTCCATCGGGGTGTCACCGGGTACGTGTACAACGCTGTGAACAACTCGGACTTCCGGCGGGTCAAAAAGAGCTGATGGCGCCGCGCGGGAGGGGGATAGCCCCTCCCGCCTCGCCACCCATCTGCCCATGAACATTTACACCTTCACCGTGCGCCGCTTACTGCTGTTGATCCCCGTTCTGGTCGGGATCACCCTGGTTGCGTTTGTGGTGTCGCACGCCGTGCCTGCCGACCCGATCATCTCCAACCTCGGGCAACGCGCCCAGGATGACCCGAGCATCGTGGGCCGGTATCGCCACCAATGGGGACTCGATCAGCCGCTACCGGTGCAGTACGGCATCTATGTCCGGAACTTACTGCACGGCGACCTCGGCGTTTCTATCACGAGCCGGCGCCCCGTCACCACGGACCTGAGGCAATATTTTCCGGCGACCCTGGAGCTGTCCACGGCGGCCACACTCTTCAGCCTGATCATCGGTATCCCGCTTGGGGTGCTGGCGGCGGTGCGCCGCAACCGGCCGGCCGACCACATTTCACGCGTCATTTCCTTGATCGGCATCTCAACGCCGGTGTTCTGGCTTGGCCTGCTAGCGCTGATCCTCTTCTATTACCACCTTGGCTGGTTTCCTGGTTCCGGCCAGATCGACGTGGGCATCCAGACTCCTCACACCATCACCGGGATGCTGGTGGTGGACAGCCTAATCGAGGGCGATTGGCAGGCGTTGGGCAACTCGCTGTGGCATCTCGTGCTGCCCGCCGTGGTCCTGGGGAGCTATACCCTCGGGATCGTCACCCGCATGACGCGTGGGAGCATGCTGGAGGTACTGACGCAGGACTACATCCGGACCGCGCGAGCCAAAGGGCTGCGGGCCGGAACGGTTGTCTTCCGGCATGGGCTGCGCAATGCGATCATGCCAACGCTCACCCTGGTGGGACTGGCCTACGGCAGTCTTCTTTCCGGGGCCGTCCTCACCGAAACGATCTTCTCCTGGCCGGGCATCGGCCGGTACGCCACCACCACCGCCGGCACGCTGGACTTCCCGGCCATCATGGGCGTGGCTCTGCTGACGGCCTTCCTGTTCGTCATTCTCAATCTCATCGTCGACGTGCTCTATGGCGTGCTCAATCCACAGATTCGGTTTGGTTAGGTGTGAGCACCTCGTCGATTGACGCCATCCGGGTCACTGAGCGCGAAAACGAAGAGGTCGTCGTCAGCCGGCGCAGTATGCTGCGCATTATCGGCAAAAGTCCGCTGGCGGTTATCGGCGGCATCGTCGTTCTGTTCTGGGTGCTCGCTTCTCTCTTCGCAGGTGTCCTGGCGCCGCACGATCCCATCAATTACCTCGATGTCATGAGCCGGCTTACGTCGCCAAATCATGCCTATCCGATGGGAACCGACGCGGACGGGCGCGACATGCTCAGCCGGGTGCTGTATGGGGGACGCTACTCGCTGGGCATTGGTGTGAGCGTGGTTGGCGTTGGTTCGCTCCTGGGTCTCGTGCTGGGCGGTATCGCCGGCTATGTGGGTGGCATCATCGACGATGTCATCATGCGATTCGCCGACATCGTGCTTGCCTTTCCGATTATCATCCTCGCCATTGCCATCGCCGCGGCGCTTGGCCCCAGCGCCTTGAACGCTAGCATCGCCATGATGGCTATCTGGTGGCCAACCTATGCCCGCGTGGTACGCGGCCTGGTCATCGAATTGCGCGACCGGCAATTTGTCCTGGCGGCTCGCGCCCTGGGCGTCCCGGGCTGGCGTATCCTGGCGCGCACCATCCTGCCCAACACGATTGGACCGGTTATTGTGCTGGTCACGCTCGACATTGGCAACGCGATTCTGACTGTCGCTGGGCTGAGCTTCATCAACTTCGGTGTGCCGCAGCCGACCCCGGAGTGGGGAAACATGATTAGCTACGGGCAGGCGTATCCCGATCAATGGTGGATGTCCGTCTTCCCTGGCCTGGCAATTTTCACCGCAATCATGGGATTCAACTTCTTCGGCGATGCTCTTCGCGACGCGCTGGACCCTCGATCCAGGTAGCGGCTCCGCTCCCCACCTCACCCCAGACGCCGCTATGGTCCCAGTTCGGGCGGGCGTGGATCGTGCCAGCCGCCGACTCGCTCCGCGATGGCCTTGGCCTGGGGCGGTCCCCATGTGCCCTGCTCGTATTCGTGCGCCGGGGTGGCGTTGCCCAGCACCGGATCGACCACCCGCCACGACGCCTCGACCGAGTCCTGCCGGGCAAACAGCTCGGCGTTGCCCTGCATGGCGTCGTGCAGCAGCCGCTCATAGGGCGGCGTGTCGTCTTTGGTATCCTCCTGCAGAATGAGTTCCACGTTTTCGCCGGTCATCACCTCGCCTGGTCGTTTGGCACGAGCACCCAGGGCGATGGTGACGGTGGGGCTGAGCCGAAACCGATGGTAGTTTGTGCCGGGGATATCGGTCTCGTGAAAGAGATGAAGGGGCGGCAGCTTCATCTCGACCATCACTTCCGTGGTGGTCACGGGCAGGCATTTGCCGGCACGGATCAAGAAAGGGACGCCGCTCCATCGCCAGTTGTCGACGTGGAGCCGCACAGCGGCGAAGGTCTCCACCTGAGAATCGGGCGCCACGCCCGGCTCGTCGCGGTACCCTCGAAACTGGCCTCGGACCAGATCGTTGGGAGCAAGCGGCCGAACCGACTTCAGGAGCTGCCCCTTCGCGTCGCGCGTGGAGTCCACGGCATGCGCCGCAGGCGATTCCATGGCCAGCAGCGCCATCACCTGCAGCAGGTGGTTCTGCACCACATCGCGAATCGCCCCCGCCTCCTCATAGAAGCCGCCCCTTCCCTGCACGCCAAAGTCCTCGGCCATGGTGATCTGCACCGATTTGACGTACCGGTTGTTCCAGATCGGCTCGAGGAAGGCGTTGGCGAAGCGGAAGTAGAGCAGATTCTGCACCGGCTCTTTGCCCAGGAAATGGTCGATGCGAAAGATGTTCGCCTCGGGGAAGTACTGATGCAGCGTTTGGTTCAGCTCCTGGGCCGAAGCCAGATCATGGCCGAACGGCTTTTCCACCACCACCCGAGCGTTCTTGGCACAGCCTGAGGAAGCAAGATGAGCCGCCACCGTCCCAAACAGGCTGGGTGGGATGGCCAGATAGTGCAGCGGACGTTTGGCGTCGCCCAACTGCGTGCGCAGCTCCTCAAAGGTGGCGGGATCCTGGTAATCGCCATCGACATACCGCAAGAGCGAGGAGAGCGTGGCAAAGGCCGCCTGGTCCACCCCGCCGTGCGCCGTCAGGCTGTCGTGCGCCCGAGCGCGCAATTGGTCGAGGTTCCAGCCGGCCTTGGCCACCCCGATGACCGGCGACTTCAGGGTGCCGTGCCGAATCATGGACTGGAGGGCCGGAAATATCTGCTTGTAGGCCAGATCGCCGGTGGCGCCAAAGAACACCAGCGCGTCGGAACGTGAAGCCGCCATATCTGCCTCTCTCCTACTGCGCTTTGGGCTGCTCTTGATGGCCGCCAAACTCGAAGCGCATGGCGGAGAGCAATCTATCGGCGTACTCCGCTTCGCCGCGCGACGCGAAGCGCTCGAAGAGGGCGGCGCTCAGCACCGGAACCGGAACCGCTTCGTCGATCGCCGCGTGGATGGTCCAGCGGCCCTCGCCCGAGTCGGAGACCCGACCGCCGAAGTTGGACAGATCGGGGCTCTTGAGCAGCGCGTGCGCGGTGAGATCGAGCAGCCAGGAGGCGATGACGCTGCCGCGCCGCCAGACCTCGGCAATCTCCGGCAAATCCAGATCGTACTGGTAGTGCTCGGGATCGCGCAGCGGGGTGCTCTCGGCGTTGATCTCCTCCTGATTCTTGCCAATGTTGGCTTTGTGCAAGATATTCAGGCCCTCCGCATAGGCCGCCATGATACCGTATTCAATGCCGTTGTGCACCATCTTGACGAAGTGGCCCGCGCCGTTCGGTCCGCAGTGCAGGTAGCCGTTTTCGGCCGTCCCTTTGTTTGCCGGCCGCTCGGGGGTGCGCTCCGCCTCCCCGCTGCCGGGGGCCAGTCGGGCGAAGATCGGGTCGAGGTGTTGCACGCTCTGGTCCTCGCCGCCGATCATCAGGCAGTAGCCGCGCTCCAGACCGAAAACGCCGCCGCTGGTTCCCACGTCGACGTAGTGGATACCCTTTGGCTTCAAGTCCTGGGCACGGCGAATATCGTCGATATAGTACGAGTTCCCGCCGTCGATCAGGATATCACTCTCCTGCAACAGCGGCTCCAACTGCCCGATCACCCGATCCACGATCCCGGCCGGCACCATCAGCCAGATAGCACGGGGCGCCGAGAGCTTCTGGACCAGCTCCTCCAGCGATGACGCCCCAGTGGCCCCCTCCTGCACCAGCGCCTGTACTGCTTCGGGATGTGTGTCATACGCCACGCACTCGTGGCCGTCCTTCATCAGCCGCCGTACCATATTGGCGCCCATTCGTCCCAGTCCCACCATTCCAAGCTGCATGTCTCGCCTCCATTCACCCTGGCTGTTGTCGTTTGCATATGTAGGGCATCGTGCATTCACTCATAGTATCCGGTACGCGGGCACTATCCGCGCTGTGCACCGGCCCTCTCCCCCCGGAGGGCTTATGAGGGGACAGCTTCACATCGCGCAGCTCCCGCCAGGATGTGTCCCACCAGGATGCGATTGGGTAAGGGGGCCGAAGCCCCCTCCCCACCGAACCGGACATGCGGATCTCCCGCATCCGGCTCTCCAGTCGGTTGTTTCCTCATCGGGGATAACCTGCCGCCTTCCGGGCCGCGATCATGGTGAACAGCCCGTGGGCGTCGAAGTAGGCATTGGGCCAGCGATAATGGTCAGTGCCTCGTCCGCGTCCTTTGCCACCGTGGCGCTTTCGCAGAATGCTCC